>Ga0209335_10000220_pt1 | contig 66051 bp, 60 predicted proteins | sample COG_09_FD_184753 | JGI IMG/M metagenome (GOLD analysis project Ga0209335, IMG submission 184753) | Pelagic Microbial community sample from North Sea - COGITO 998_met_09 (SPAdes) (version 2) | ecosystem: Environmental > Aquatic > Marine > Neritic zone/Coastal water | place: Helgoland, sampling...
ACTATAAATTGCTTCATGAACTGAAGCAGCACCCAGTGGGTGACCGGAAAGAGATTTAGTAGAACTAATTTTTGGTACCTCAGCACCAAATGCTTCTCCAACACCTCTAAGTTCTGTTATGTCTCCAACTGGTGTAGATGTTCCATGAGTATTTAAGTAGTCCATTTTGTTTTTAGCCGTCGCTAAAGCCATCTTCATACATCTAACAGCACCTTCACCTGATGGGGCCACCATATCATAACCATCAGAAGTCGCGCCATAGCCTGTTAATTCAGCATATATATTTGCACCTCTTGCTTTTGCATGTTCGTACTCCTCAAGCACTAAAACTCCACCACCACCTGCTATTACAAAACCATCTCTAGTTTTATCATAAGCTCTAGAAGCAGTTTCAGGTGCATCATTGTATTTAGAGGACAAAGCAGTCATAGCATCAAACATTGCAGTCATAGCCCAGTGTAACTCTTCACTACCACCGGCAAACATAATATTTTGTTTGCCCATTTGTATTAATTCCATAGAATGTCCAATACAGTGTCCGCTAGTTGCACAAGCTGAACTCATTGTATAATTTACCCCTTTAATTTTAAAAGGTACTGCAAGAGTAGCAGAGGCAGTGCTAGCCATTGTTCTCGGAACAATAAATGGCCCCATTAATTTTGGAGTTTTAGCTCTAGTTTTATCAGCAGCCACAATAACATTTTCTATTGAGGGCCCGCCAGACCCCATAACTATTCCAGTTTTAAAATTACTAATATTTTTTTCTTCTAAACCTGAATCAATAATAGCCTCTTTCATAGCAATATAATTATATGCAGAACCAGAGCCCATAAATCTAATTGTCTTTCTATCAACATGATCCTCTAGTTTTATATTTGGTTTGCCATGAATATGGCTTTTTAGATTATGTTCTTTATATTCTTCAGAAAAAGATATTCCTGATTTTGAATTTAGAAGTGATTGATAAACTTCATCTTGATTATTACCCAAACAAGAAACAATACCTAAGCCAGTGATTACTACTCTTCTCATTATTTAAACAATCCTACTTTTAAGCTTTCTGCTGAATATATTTTTTTACCATCTGCTAGTACAACACCATTTGCAAGTCCAACAGTGGTTCCTCCTGGAGCCATAATTTTTTTCATATCAATTAAATATTCAACTTTTTTAACATTTTTTAAAACTTCACCAGTGAATTTAACTGTACCAACTCCTAAAGCTCTTCCTTTTCCAGGATTACCTAACCAACCAAGATAAAACCCAACTAACTGCCACATAGCATCCAACCCAAGACATCCTGGCATAACTGGATCATCTTTAAAGTGGCAATTAAAGAACCAAAGATCATCTTTGATGTCTAGCTCTGCTTTTAATGAGCCTTTTTTAAAAGCCCCATTGTCTTCGTGTATTTCTGGTATTCTATCAAACATAAGCATTGGTGGAAGGGGTAATTTTGCATTTCCTGGGCCAAAAAGATCACCATTTCCGCAGCTTATTAGCTCATCATATGTAAATGAGTTTTTTTTCATAAATTTAAGGACTTTAATACTTGATTTATTAAGATTATAATATAGAAATAGTTTAGAACTATTATAAACAATAATGACTAATTTAAATATTTATACAGATAAATTAAGACAATCAGGTTTACGGCCAACTAAGCAGAGGCTTAAAATTTGTGAGGTTTTATTTTCACCTGAAAAAACTTTTCATTTCACAATAAATGATCTTACCAAAATTATTGAAGAAAAACTAAGTGAAAAAATTTCTTTAGCGACAGTTTATAATACAGTTCATGCTTTTGAAAAAAAAGGGTATCTAAAAGAAATTTCAATTAATAGTGATAAAAGCTATTTTGACACTAATGTTACTGAGCACCATCACTTTTTTGATGAGGATACTAATGAGCTAATAGATTGTAGTACTGATGATATTGAGAATGTTAATATAAAACAAAACATTACAGGAAAAAAAATAAAATCAATTGACGTGCTAATTAGAGTTGCAACTGATAATCAAAATCAAAATTAATTAAATAATTTCAGCGACTTAACATTTACATTAAAATAATTCTAAACTATTGACTTATAGTTTAGAATAGTTATATATTAACCTTAATCATTAAGGAGAAAAATATGTCATTAAAAGGAAGTAAAACAGAAGAAAACTTAAAAGATGCATTTGCTGGTGAAAGCCAAGCAAATAGACGTTATCTATATTTTGCTCAAAAAGCTGATATTGAAGGTTACAACGATGTAGCATCAGTATTTAGATCTACTGCAGAAGGTGAAACTGGACATGCACATGGTCACCTAGAATATCTTGAAGAAGTTGGAGATCCAGCTACAGGTTTACCAATAGGTGAAACCAAAGCTAATTTAGCTTCAGCTGTTCAAGGTGAAACACATGAGTATACAGACATGTACCCAGGTATGGCAAAAACAGCTAGAGAAGAAGGTTTTGAAGAAATTGCTGATTGGTTTGAAACTTTAGCAAAAGCTGAAAAATCTCATGCAGGAAAATTTCAAAAAACTTTAGAATCTATTGCATAAATAAAACTTAATTTATGGTGGGGATAATCTCACCATAAATTCCTAAAAATATTAATTATATGAGCAAAGAAGGTGGCACAGAAGCGCCTATAAGACACCCAATAGATTTTGAGCATCCTGATTTTTTAAATCCTGAAAAGTTAGACTCAGAAATGAGGAGGGTATTTGATATTTGTCATGGATGTAGAAGATGTTTTAATTTATGTGACTCATTCCCTAAGTTATTTGACATGATTGATGAGTCAAAGAATGAAGATGTAGAAAGTCTATCAAGTGATAAATTTGAACCAGTAGTAGATGCTTGCACCTTATGCGATATGTGTTTTATGACCAAATGCCCTTATGTTCCCCCTCATGATTTTGATTTAGATTTTCCTCATTTAATGTTGAGATATAGAACTGCTCAAAAAAAATTAAATAAATTACCAGCAGTACCAGCACAGTTAGCACACATTGATAGAAATGCTAAAATTGGTGTGATGTTATCATCTCTAATAAATTGGGCCTCAAATATAAAAAATAAGTTTTTTAGAAAAATATTGGAATTAATTGCTGGAATAGATATGAGGGTTAATCTTCCAGTTTATAACTCAGAGACATTTTCAAATTATTTTAAAAAAAATAAATATTTAATAAATAGTAAAGTGCTATCTAAAAATAGAAAAGTTGTTATTTATTCAACGTGTTTTGTTAATTTTAATAAAAAAGACACAGGTATCGCTGCTTTAAAAGTTTTACAGAAAAATGGAATTGAGGTTCAAGAAGCATACCCAGGTTGCTGTGGTATGCCTTTTTTAGAACAGGCAGACCTCCCAAAAGTTGTTAAACAAGCAAAAAAAGTATCAAAAGAATTATTAGAATGGGTTGATAAAGGATACCAAGTTATTACACTTACAGCTAGCTGTGGTTTAATGTTAAAGTTCGAGTGGCCTTTGTTGTTGCCAAATGACAAAAATATAAAAAGACTTTCAAAAAATGTTAGTGATATTGATGAATATGTTGTTGATATAGCACAAAACGAAGGGCTGGCTGAAGGTTTGCAAGAAATAGATGGTGGCGTCACAGTTCACAATGCCTGTCATGCTAGAGCTCAAAATATGGGGATTAAAGCTAGGGATATGTTGAAGTTTATTCCAAATATAAAAATAGATGTTGTTGAAAGATGTGCAGGACATGGAGGAACTTTTGGAGTAATGAAAAACACACATGATCTTGCGGTAAAAGTAGGTAGACCAACAGCAAGACAAATTAAAAATAAAAATAATAAGTATATGGCTTCAGACTGTCCTTTAGCAGGTAAACATTTAAAACAATTGGAGGCGGATACAAATATTTCTAATGATGAGGCACTTCACCCTATCGAATTAATGGCAAAAAGTTATAAGTTATAACTATGAGTAAAGAAAAAAAACAAATTGAAAAAAAAGATTTAATCCCAGAAGATCTTTACATAAAAAATAGAAAACAAATTAGAAAAGATCTTGTTGAATTTAAAAAAAATAGAAGAATATCACTTGGTCCTTATGCTACTTTTTATTTTGAATGTTTTGAAACTATGTTAGCTCAAGTTCAGGAAATGCTACATATTGAGAAAGGTGGTGATGAACAATTAAAAGATGAGTTAATAGCTTACAATCCCCTGATTCCAAAAGGAAAGGAACTTATATCAACTTTAATGTTTGAAATTGATAATCCAATTTCTAGAGCTTCATTTTTAAGTAAAGTTGGTGGTATAGAAGACAAAGTATTTATGAAAATTGACGATGAAGTTGTTAAAGCTGTACCAGAAGAAGATGTAGACAGAACATCAGCTGAGGGAAAAGCTTCTTCTGTTCAATTTATTCATTTTAGACTTAACGAAGATCAAATTGCTAAATTTAAATTAAGCAATGTGATTATTGAACTTGGAATTGATCACAATGAGTATTCACATGCCACAAAATTGACAGAAGATAATATTAAGTCATTATCTGCAGACTTTATTTAATAGATCCCCAGATATTATTAGTTTTAATCCATCCATTGTAATCATCAGTTATTATATTACACCAATTATTATTGCATTTTTTAATAATCAATAGCCTTCCCTTTTCTAACCTTACGATTGGTTTAGAAAAATTTGATGCTTTTTTAAACAAAATTTTATCTTCAAGAGCAATAATAGAATTAGCTTTTTTAAGCTGAGATATGTGAATCCATCCACTATTATTTTTTAAATCAATAATTCTTCTAAAATTTTCTTTTTTATCTATTAGCTTTACTGGTAGGTTAATTTTTTTATAAATATACTTAATTTTAGAATCAAAACTTGGGCCATATCTCACATTTACTTTATTTTTTTTTAAAGATAAAAATTTTTCCTCTGAATTTGAAATCTGTGTAAATAAAATTGATAAAAATAAAATAAAAAAGGTTATCTTTTTCATTAATTACAAAAACATTTTTTTCTTTGTTTTATCTTAACTTTTCTAAAACTTAAATTAAGTAAATCTATAATAAGGATATGCCCATCTATATTATCTCCAATATTTAATATTTTTTTCAATACCTCATTAGCCTGAATACCACCTACAATTCCTGCAACAGTTCCTAGAATACCCTCTGATTCACAATCTAGTAGGTCATCTGAAATTTTAGACTCTTGAAAAAAACATCTCAAACAAGGGATTTTTTTATTATTAAAATCAAAAGTAAATATATGGCCATCAAATTTACTTATTGCTCCAGTAACAAGAAATTTTTTAAATTTTAAACAAAAATCATTTAATAAAAATTTTGTTGTAAAGTTGTCTGATCCGTCAACAATATAATCATAATCATTAATAATTTTTTTAAAGTTTATATTATTTAACCTAATCTTATAAATTTTAATTTTTGTATTAGGGTTTATTTTCTTTATTTTATCTTTTGCTATTTTGACTTTATATTTTCCTATATCAGATGTATTATAAAGACTTTGTCGGTGTAAATTTGAAAGGCTCACTTTATCATTATCAATAATTCCTATTTTACCAACTCCAGCGCGAGAAAGAAATTCTACTACCGGGGAACCAAGTCCTCCAATGCCAACAATTAAAACTTTTGAAGATAGAATTTTTTTTTGGCCAACAATGCCAATATTTTTAAGCACTATTTGCCTTGAAAATCTTTCAATTAAAACTTTATTAAATTGGTTTGTCATTTACCCGTAGAACCAAAACCATCCTTACCCCTTAATGTGTCTGGCAAATCTTCAATTTCATTTAATTTCATTTTAACAACTGGCATTAAAATCATTTGAGCCACCCTATCTTTATTGTGAATTATAAATTCTTCTTTACCATGATTAATTAATATGATCTTTATTTCACCTCTATAATCACTATCTATAGTCCCTGGTGTATTTAAAACAGTTACTTGATTTTTAGCTGCAAGACCTGATCGAGGCCGTATTTGTAACTCATAATCATCTGAAAACGCCACAGAAAGTCCAGTGGGTACTAAACATGAGCTATTAGGAGCCAGTTTTATAGGCTGTTCTATAAATGCCATTAAATCCATACCTGAAGCACCTAAAGTTTTATAGGCTGGAAGCTGCACCTTGGGATCTAATTTTTTTACTAATACTTTTGTCATTGGATCTTAATTTAGTTGTTTAATAACTCTATCAATTATTTCATCAGAAATTTCAGATTTTTTTTTCATTATTAGCTTTTCATCTTTAACTTTTTTGTCTTTATAAAAAATTGATACTTCATTAAAATCTGAATCAAAACCAATTGACTTATTAGAAACATCATTTGCAATTATCCAATCACAATTTTTTTCTGTTAATTTTTTTTTTGCATTTTCTTTGATGTTGTTTGTTTCAGCTGCAAAACCAATTACAAGATTTGGCCTTAGAGAATTGTGTTTTGAAACATAGTTTAAAATATCTGTATTTTTTTCAAGCTCTAAATTTATATATGCTTGCTTTTTTATTTTTTTATTTTCTTTTTCTTTTATTCGAAAGTCTGCTACTGCTGCAGAAAAAATTGCCACATCTACAGGCAAGCTATTTTGTGTAGCTTTAAACATTTCATCTGCAGTTTCAACTTTTATTAGATCTATATTGTTATCTATTTCTAAATTGGTAGGACCCGATATTAGTGTAGTCTTAAATCCTTTTTTTGCTAGCGATTTTGCTAGAGCATATCCTTGTTTCCCAGATGATTTATTAGTTATAAATCTTACTGGGTCAATATATTCATTAGTTGGCCCAGCAGTAACTAAAGCTCTTAATTTTTTATTGTTATTTAAGTTATCAAAATAAATTTTAATTTCTTTTAAAATTTCTGTTGGGTTGGTCATTTTTCCTTCACCAAATTCACCACACGCCATATCTCCAATTTCAGGACCAATTATCTTATATCCATAAGATTTTAATTTTTTCAAATTTTCTTTGGTGGATGAATGCTCCCACATTCTAATATTCATAGCTGGAGTTAAAAAAATATCTTTATCTGAAGCAAGAATAACAGTAGACGCCAGATCATCTGATGAGCCATTACTTAATTTAGAAATAGTGTTTGCGGTAGCTGGCGCAACAATTATTACGTCTGCCCATCTAGAAAGTGATATATGATCCATCTCAGCTTCATTTTCTGGATTAAACAAATTATCATAAACTTTTTCTTGAGAGAGAGAGGCAACTGATAAAGGTGTAACAAATTCTTTTGCATTTTTGGTAAGAATAGTTTTTACCATTGTTCCTTGTTTTTTTAGTAACCTAATAAGTTCTAAACTCTTATATGCAGATATGCCTCCACAGATTACTAAAAGTATTTTTTTTTCTAATAAAGTATTCATCGGGCAAATTAAAATACTACTAGACCAAAAATTACAAGCAGTAATAAACCAACAATAGACTGATTTCTAAAAGCTAGCATCTCTGATTTTTTTTCATTTAGGGCTGTGTACGAATTAGAATTTTGCGGTATTTGACCACTCGCCAAAAGAGATAATGCTTGATTAGCTTTATCCATAATTTCAGGAAATTCAGGTAGTCTTTTTATTACTTCAGCTGTACTTTTTAAACTTTCTCCTAAAGTATTAATTGGATCTTTTGTTTCTTTTAACCAGCTTTCTAAAACAGGTTTTGAAGTTTCCCATATATTCGTGTTAGGATTAAGTTTTCTAGCTACACCCTCAACAACAACCATAGTTTTTTGTAACATTAATAGTTGAGGCTGAGTTTGCATATTAAACTTTTCAGTAACATCAAAAAGTTGTTTTAATAATTTCCCTCCAGAAATATCTTTGACTGATTGACCAAAAATTGGCTCCCCTATGGATCTTAATGCTTGAGAAAGATCATCGACAGGCACGTTTTTAGGAACAAGGCCTGCAACTAAATGAACTTCAGCTACTTTTTTGTAGTCCCTTTGAATAAATCCAAATAATATTTCTGCCAAGAATTTTTTGCTTAGATTATCTAGTCTTCCCATAATACCAAAATCTATTGGTACAATCTGTCCATTATCGTCTATAAATATATTTCCCTGGTGCATGTCTGCATGGAAAAAACCATCCCTAACTGCATGTCTTAGAAAATGTTGAATAATATCAGAGGCGATTCTTTTAGTATCAATATTTCTTTTTTGTAAATCTTCAGTTTCACGAATAGAAACACCATTTACCCAGTCAAGGGTCATTACATTTTCACTTGTAAAATTCCAATAGATTTCTGGAACTTTAAAACCAGCATCATTTTTTGTATTTTCTGCATACTCGTTTGCAGCAGCAGCTTCAAATCTTAAATCCATTTCAAGGTTGGTTATTTCCTTAAGAAGAAAAACAACCTCAAATAATTTTAGTCGTTTTGTTTTTTTTATAAACGACTCAATAAAAAAAGCAAAAAGCATTAAAGCATCTATTTCTTCATTAAATATTTTTTTAATATCTGGTCTTAAAATTTTAATAGCAACATCTTTTATTGTACCATCATCATTTATTTTTGCTTTGTGAACTTGAGCTATTGACGCAGCTGCTACAGACTCACTTAAATCTATTATTGAGTTAAAAGTTTCATCGCCTAAATCTTTTTTAATTATAGTTTTTGCTTCTGATAAAGAAAAAGCAGGAAGTCTGTCTTGTAAGCCTTCTAATTGTTTGGCCAGTTCATCTCCAATTATATCAGGCCTAGTAACCAAAAATTGACCCAATTTAATAAAAGTCGTTCCCATAGATTGTAAGGATTTAGAAAGTCTTTCACCCTCACTCGTATTTAAATTTGTTTTTTGAGCTTGTGAAAAGGAAAAAGATAAAATTTGAAAAAGAATTTTAATAAGTAAAGGAGGTTTTTTAAATTTAGAAACTATATTGAGAATATCTGATTTGGCTAATTTTCTTCCTAATTTAAATAATATAAATAGTTTTTTAATCATTAAATTTTCCAACCAGAATGAACTGCAACAATTCCGCCTGATAGATTTCTATAAGTACAATTCTCAAATTTATTTTTTTTCATTAAATCAACCAACTCTTCTTGATTTATAAATTGTTTAATGCTTTTAATTAAATATTCATATGGTTCTTTTTGACCAGCAATAACCTTTCCAATTAATGGAATAAGTTTTGAATATTTTTTATAAATAAAATCAAGATTAGAGTTTTGAATTTTTGAAAACTCTAGGCATAGATATCGACCACCTGGTTTTAGAACACGATAAGCCTCCGAAAGAGCTTTACTGATGTTTTTAGTATTCCGCAACCCAAAGCTGATAGTATAGTAGTCACAAGAATTATCTTTCAAGGGTAATTTTTCTGCAGGAGCAATTATCCAATTAATATTTTTATAATTACTTAACTTAGATTTTCCTTTGCCAATCATGCCTTTATTTGGATCAATACAAAAAATTTTACCATCTTTATTAGTTAAATCTAAAAAAAGTTTACCAAGATCTCCAGTACCACAAGCAGCATCAATTAAAATTTTATTTTTTGAGGGATTCATCCAACTCATTAAATCTCTTTTCCAAATTCTATGAATACCTAAAGACATAAAGTCGTTCATTAAATCGTATTTATCATAGACATTGTCAAAGACACCTTGAACAAGCCCTTTTTTGTTTTGGAGATATTGCTGCATGTTAAATTTATTATTTATTGATAATATAGTATCAAATGCCAGAATTACCAGAAGTAGAAATAGTTAAACAATCACTAGCCAAAAAAATAGAACAAAAAAAAATCAAGAAGGTAATAGTAAGAAATAGAAATTTGAGGTTTAAAATTCCTCTTAAATTTGAAGAATTATTGAAAAATAAAACTATAAAAAAAGTTACTAGGTTTTCTAAATATTTAATTTTCAATTTTTCTGATAGTTCATTTTGCTTAATACACCTTGGAATGTCAGGAACTATTCATTTAATTAAAAACAACAATTTAAGTAAATCTACGAATACAAGTTTCTATAACCTTTCTATGCTTCCAAAAAAACATAATCATGTTGAAATTCAATTTGGAGATTTAAAAATTATTTATAATGATCCTAGAAGGTTTGGTTTTTTTAAATTTATTGATAACAAACAAAAACTTATAGAGAGATTTAATCATCTAGGACCAGAGCCATTTTATAAAGTTTTTAACCTAGGTTATCTTACTAATTATTTTTTAAACAAAAAAAAAGATATAAAAAGCTTTTTATTAGATCAAAAATTTGTATCAGGAATTGGTAATATTTACGCAAGTGAAATTTTATTTTTCTGTAAAATTAACCCCACAACAGCGGCGATGAAACTATCCAAAAAAGATTGTAAATATATTATTTTATTTTCAAAGAAAGTGCTTAATAGAGCCATAAAAAAGGGAGGATCAAGCATACGAGATTTTAGAGATACATTAGGCAAAAGTGGTAACTTTCAAAAAGAATTCAAAGTTTATCAAAGAGAAAATCTAAATTGCCCAAGAAAAAAATGTATTGGAAAAATAAAGAAAATATTTATATCCAATAGATCAACTTTCTTTTGTAATACTTGTCAAAAATAAGCAATTATTCTATTGACCAGTATAAATTCTCAAGCTATACCACTGCGCTTATGGCAAATACAAAATCAGCAATTAAACGAATTAGAAGAATTAGTAAGCAAACGCTGGTTAATAAAGCTCGAAGAAGTAAATATAGAAATGCTATTAAAAAAATGAACCTTCTACTTGAAAAAAAGAATAAAGCAGAGGCACAAAAATTCTTACCCAAATTGAATTCTGAATTAATGAAAGTTGCAAAAACTGGGATTATAAAAAAAGAAAACGCTTCAAGAAATATATCAAGAATTACAAAGAAAATTGCCGCTATATAGTCAACTACCTACAGTTGTTTAAGTTATTTCAACTAAAAGTAATTATACTAAATATGAAAATAATATTTATTTTTTATACTATATATAGATTTAGTAAAATAATGAATTATTAAATTTATAAAAGCTACACTCATAGATTTAAAATTTGTAAAATTATTTTTATTTAATAATCACTACTGTGAAAAAATCTTTATTTAAAAATTATTCACGTAGAAAATGATTCACCTACAGATTTTATTTATTTTTAAATTAATAAATTTTTTTATTGTATAATTTCTATTTTGCTTCTAACTAACTTTATTCCTAAAAAATTATGTCTATCAACAATTTAACACAAAATATTAAGAATATATCTCCTAGCAACCTGGATTGGAGCTTAGTCCAGAAAGATATGAGGAATAAGCTAGGTAGAGATGTTTATGAAAGCTGGCTTAAAAAAATAGAATTTGTAGAAGAAATAAATAATTATATTTTATTATCTGTTTCAACTAGATTTATAAAGGATTGGATCACTTCAAGATATTTAGACCAAATTTTACAGATTGTTAAAGTTTACAAAAAAGACCTTAATAGAATTGAATTTAAGATTATAGAAAAAAATATAAATAACAATGTTCAAGAGGGCATTGATGTAGAAGAAAAAAATGAAAATGTATCTTTTATTAAAGATACTTATTTACAATATAATAGAATAGATCCAAACAAAAGATTTGATAATTTTATTACTGGAGCTAGTAATAAATTAGCTTATGAAGCATCTCAAAAAGTTTCAGAAAACATTTCCCATTATAATCCACTTTATATATATGGCGGTGTAGGAATGGGAAAGACTCATTTATTAAATTCTATAGGTCTTAAATTAAAAGAAAAAAATAAAGTAATGTTTATTTCTGCTGAAAGATTTATGTACCAGTTTGTAAAGTCAATTAAATCGAATGATATGGTTAAATTTAAAGAATATTTTAGAAATACGGATATTTTATTAATTGATGATATTCAATTCATGAATGGTAAAGAGGCAATGCAAGAAGAATTTTTTCACACCTTCAATGCTTTATTAGACAAAGGTTCCCAAGTTATAATTTCTGCTGATAGAGCTCCCAATAAACTGTCTAGAATTCAAGAGAGAATTAAATCCAGATTTGCAGGTGGATTAGTTGTTGATATTCAAAAACCCGATTACGAACTTCGTAGCAAAATAGTTAAAGAAAAAACACAAGAGCTGAATATTTTTTATTCAAATCAAATAAATATTTCAGATGAAATACAAAAATTTATAAGTACTGAAATTACAACAAGCATTAGAGAGTTAGTTGGTGCAATTAATAGAGTAGTTTCTTTTTCAAGAATATATAACAAAGTTCCAAATCTATCTGAAGTTAAAATAGTTTTAAAAGATCTATTAAATCTTGCAGAAAATAAAGTTACTATTGATTTAATCCAATCTATAGTTTGTAAGTTTTTTAAAATAAGCAAAAATGAAATGCTTTCCTCTAGAAGATCAAGATATCTGGTAAGACCAAGACAAACTGCTATTTATCTAACAAAAATTCTAACCTCGAAGTCCCTTCCTGAAATTGGAAGAGAGTTTTCTAATAGAGACCACACTACAATCATACATTCTGTTAAAACAATCGAAAGATTAAAAGAAAATGATATAGAAATGACGAACAATATAAATAACTTAAAAAATCAAATATTGTATAATAAAGAAAATGAAATTTAACGTTAACCAACAAGATTTACAGCAAGCCCTTAATTATTGCCAAGGAGTAATAGAAAAAAGAAGTACCCTGCCAATTTTATCAAATGTTTTATTGAATGTTAGTGATTCTAATTTAACAATTACGGCAACAGACTTAGATTTAATATTTATTCACAAGATTGACAATGTTGAAGTTATTGAAAAAGGAAATACCACCACAACATCGTCAATAATGTATGATATCATCAGAAAATTTTCTTCTGGAAAAAAAATAAACTTGTCTTTGACTGATATTAGTAAACTTCAAGTAGAGTCTGAAAAATCTATTTTTAATCTGAACTGTATTAGTGCAACTGAGTTTCCACTAACAGATGAAAATTTTAATGAAAATGAATTTTTAATAAAATCAAAACAATTACTCAAACTTCTAAATAAATGCAAATTTTCTGTTTCAAATGATGAAACCAGGCATTATTTGAGTGGAATATTTTTTCATCAGACACAAGTAGAGGATAAAAACTTTTTAACAGCAGCTGCTACTGACAGTCACAGAATGTCAATATCTAAAATAAGATTAGATAAAAAAATAGAATTTGAACCTATTATATTACCAAAAAAAACAATATTTCAATTATGCTCTTTATTAGAAAATTACGATGGAGATGTCAAAATATCAAATTTAAAATCAAAAATTAAATTTGAATTAAATAACAGTGTCTTGATATCAAAATTAATAGATGGAAAATTTCCTAATTATATACAGGTATTACCTAAAAATAATCAAAAGAAATTAGAAATAGATTTAAAATTATTTTTAGATTCAGTTGACAGAGTAGCCTCTGTTTCTCTCGATAAAAAAGATGGTGTAAAATTTAATTTATCAAAAGATGTTTTGAATTTATCAGTCAATAATACAAATAGTGGAGATGGAAAAGAAAGCTTGAGTGTTAAATTTGATCACGATTTAGAAATTAGCTTTAATTCAAGATATCTAATAGATGTTGCATCTCAATTAGATGGTAATAAAATTGAGATATTTTTTAATGACATGGGTTCTCCTGCTTTAATTAAGGATCCAGCAGATTTTGACAGTATTTTTGTTGTAATGCCTATGAAGGGTTAATTTAGCAAATCAAGCTCAGCATAAATATTAACTTCTAATTTTTTTAAGAAAATTTCTTTTTCTAATCCGGGTTCAATAGGTTTTAAAATTGAAACTACTAAATTACAATTAGCTTTTTTAAGACCTTTTTTTGGCCACACATAACCTGAGTTAATAGCAATCGGCTGACAAGCTATATTTAATTCATCATAAATCTTGCTAACACCCTTTTTAAATGAGGATCTATCTTCAGGTAATAGCCTTGTTCCTTGGGGAAAAACTATCACTGGTCTATTTGATGAATGAGCTAATTTTAATATTTCATCAAAAAAACCAAGATTTTCTTTTGTGACCTTATTTCTTTTGATTGAAATTGATCCAATTTTCTTAAGGTACCAGCCAAAAACTGGGATCATAAGTAGTTCTTTTTTTAAAATAAACACAGGTGAATCAAAAATGGTTTGTAAAAAAAATGTTTCAAACATTGATTGATGTGATGCTGCAATAAAAAATTTTCTATTACTAATTATATTTTCTCTACCCTTAATAACTATTTTAGTTGATAGAAAAATGCGCAGACATAATGATGACCAATATCCCATTATCCTCCCTCCCAATAAAACAATTTTTTGTGGCAAAATAAGTGTAGGTATAAAAACTATAGAAATTAAAATAATTCCTAAAAAAAAGAAAAGTGAAAATAAAAAATTTCTTATCATTGAATCAAAAACTAAATTAAATCTCTAAGTTTTTGCCTTTTTTTAATAACATGAATTTTAGATCCTTTAATTAATATTTCTATTGGTTTTGGTCTAACATTATAATTTGAACTTAATGACATTCCATATGCTCCAACATCACATATTATAATAATATCTTTTTCTTTTAAAAGTTGAAACTTTTTTAAAGTTGTAAATTTATCTGTGCTTTCGCATATTGGACCAACAAATTCATAAGTTTTTTTTGAAATTTTTTTTGTTTTCAAAGCAGGAAGTGTGCGGTGATTGGCCCCGTATATTGCTGGCCTCATTAAATCATTCATCGCAGCATCCAATATAATAAAATCTTTTTTTGCATTTTTTTTTATATAAATAATTTTTGTAATTAAGACCCCTATATCTCCAACAATTGATCTACCAGGCTCAAATATAATTTTAGATCTATGTTTTTTTAGAAATTTATTTATAGAAACACTATATCTTTTATAATTTAGTTTTTTAGTGTCATTGCTATATGATATCCCCATGCCACCACCAAGATCAATAAATTCAAATTTATAATTAGCTTTCTTTATAATTCTATCAACAACATTTAACATTTTTTCGTATGGTTTATTATCAACAATTTGACTCCCAATATGAACACTTAGACATTTAAGGTTTATATTTTCTGAATCTTTAGAATATTTAATTAACTCAAAAAAAACTTTTTCATTAACGCCAAACTTGTTTTCTTTTTTCCCAGTTGAAATTTGACTTAATGTATTGGCATCAGTATTAGGATTTAGTCTGATACCAATATTAACAATTTTATTTTTTGATTTTGCTACTTTTTCAATTTCAATTATTTCACTTTTAGACTCAGCATTTAATAATAATATATTCTTATCAATAGCATAATTTATTTCAGATCTTGTTTTGCCGACACCAGAAAAAACAATCTTTTTGGGATTTATACCAGCTTTTAAAGCTTTCATAAGTTCTCCCATGGATACCACATCTGCGCCTAAACCAAGTTTTCTAATTTCTTCAATAAGTTTAACATTAGCATTAGCTTTAACTGCAAAGCAAACCAACGGAGAGAATGATTTAAAACTTTTTTTAAAATTATTTATATTTTTTTTTAATCGTTTGTATGAATAACAATAAATTGGAGTACCAAATTTTTTTGCTAAATTTTGTGACTTAACATTTTCGATCAAGAAGTTATTGTTAATATATTTCATTAAACTTTACTTATATAGGCATCATTTTTTTTAGCCTTGTATTCTGGATCTGTTTTTTTTCCACACGAAAATAGAAGGGAAAAAAGTATGAAAATTAATATTAGTTTTTTAATCATTTTAAAGCTTTTTTATAATTGACTATCATTTTTTTAATATTATCAAAAGATGTTCCGCCATAAGATTTTTTTGAATTTACTGAGTTTTTTAAGTCAAAAATCTTCAGTACTTCAATTGTAAGTTTTGGCTCTACTTTTTTTAACTCATCAATACTTAATTCATTTAATTTTTTTTTCTTTTTTTCTGCATAATTAACAACAGAAGCGGTAACTTTATACGCTTTTCTAAAAGACATTGAATGATTTTTAACAAGATAATCTGCCAAATCTGTAGCTGTGATGTATCCTGAATTAGCAAGATTTAACATCTTTTGTTTATTTGGACTAAGATTTTTTAAAACCTCATTAAGAATCAATATACAATTACCAAGAGTTTCATTTGAATCAAATACTATTTTTTTATCATCTTGAAGGTCTTTAAAATAAGATATTGGCAGACCTTTTAATATAGTTAACATAGAAAATAAATTTCCATAGCTAGATCCAACTTTTCCTCTTAAAAATTCTAATAAATCTGGATTTTTCTTTTGGGGCATTATTGATGAACCAGTAACAACCTTGTCAGAAAGATTGATAAGATTAAAACCATCTGAATTCCAAATGATAAGCTCTTCTGCTATTCTTGAAATATGCATGGAGCATACTGATATGCTATATAAAAAATCTAAAACAAAGTCTCTATCAGCGACAGTATCTATTGAATTGTTTGTAGGTTTTTTAAAACCTAAATTTTTTGTTGTAAAATTTCTATCAATATTGAATGAAGTACCAGTTAAAGCAGCAACACCAAGTGGATTTTCAGATAAACTTTCTAAATTATTAAAAAATCTTAGTTTATCTCTATTGAACATTTCCACATATGCCATTAGATAATGAGCAAATGAAACAGCTTGTGCATTTTTTAGATGTGTAAAACCTGGCATAATTGTATAAATATTTTTTTCTGAAATTTTAAGAATAGTTTTTATAATATTGTCTAAATTTTTATTAATCTCTTTTGTTGCAGATCTAATCCACATTTTAAAATCTGTAATAACCTGGTCATTTCTTGATCTTGCTGTGTGTACATAGCCTGCTTCTTCACCTATTATTTGAAACAATCTTTTCTCAATATTCATGTGTATATCTTCATATTTCTTATTGTACTCAAACTTATTTTTTAATATCTCTTTTCCAATTTTGTTTAATCCATAGACAATTTTATTTTTTATCTTAAAAGTTATAATTTTTTGTCTAAATAGCATTTCAACATGGACAATAGATCCAGCAATGTCTTCTTTATAAAGTTTTTTATCTACATCTATTGAGCTTCCAACTTTTTGGAACAATGCAGAAGTATCCTTTTTAATTCTGTTACCCCATATTGCCTGGTTGTTTTTATTTTTTGTCATGGTATTTAATTATACTCATTTAGTATGAAATTTTTAATAATATTTATTTATTTAATAACGACTTGTTATAGCTACTCTATAGAAAAACCAAATATCAAGAATTTAGTTATAAATAAAAATCTAAAAACATATGAAGAGATAGTATTTAAAGATGAAAATCAAAAAGATATAAATTTAGACGATTATAAGGGAAAATTATTGATATTAAATTTTTGGGCCACTTGGTGTGCTCCGTGCAGAGAAGAAATGCCCTCTTTAGATTTAATACAATCAGATTACAGATTAGATAATTTGAAAATTTTTCCAATAAATATTGGACAAGAAGATCTTCTAAAATCGGTAGTTTTTTTTAAAGAGTTAAATATTAGGAATCTTGATATTTACTATGATCCAGCAGTTACTTTGGTTAAAAAATTTTCGTTAAGGGGACTACCAACAACTATATTGTTTAATAAAGAAGGTAAAGAATTTGCTCGTATTATAGGATCGATAGATTTTAGTGATAAAGAATTTATTAACTGGCTGAGTTCTTATAATTAATTTCTTAAAAAGTAAGTTATACTAAACAATATAATTTCTATACTTTAATAATAAATAAAAAAAATAATAAAATATTAATGACATTTTGTCTTAAAACAACAGTTATAAATCCAGAAAAAAATATTCTGATTAATAATGCAATAATTTTACTCCATGGTTATGGAGGTGACGGTAAAGATATTAGTATGTTGACCTTAAATTGGAAAAGGTTTTTACCGAATACTATATTTTTATGTCCTAATGGCCATGAGGTTTGTCCAATAAACCCAACGGGGTTTCAGTGGTTTGATTTAACACAAGATGATAATCAATATATTTTAGAACAGTCAAAAATTGCAGAACAAAAACTTAAGCAATTTATAGAAGAAGTAAAGATTAAATATAATCTTAAAAATTCACAAATTTGTTTATCTGGATTTAGCCAAGGTTGTATGATGTCAATAAATTTAGGATTAACGGCAAATGTAAATTATAATTGTATAGTTGGTTTTTCTGGAAAAATAATAAATCAAGAAGATATAATAAAAAGAAAAAGCTCTTCCACAAAAATGCTTTTATTACATGGAGATTTAGATGCTGTAGTCTCACCAACACATATACTAGAATCTAAAGATTTTTTAATTAGAAATAATGTCGAAGTAGAAATAAATATAATAAAAAATTGTGAACACAATATTCCAGTTGAAGCTTCAAGTATAGCTTTAAATTATATAAAAAATAATTTTGAAATTTAATAAATCTTTAAAAAAAGTATTTTCTACTCATTGATAAAATAATTTAATTCAGTTAGAATAATTTTTATGATTAATTCTTCTGAACAAAATCTTTCTTTAGAAAAATGTCCTGCTTTAGTTTTGAACGCAGACTATAGACCTTTAAGTTATTATCCATTGTCACTTTGGAACTGGCAAGATTCTGTAAAATCTGTATTTTTAGATAGAGTAACAATAGTAAGTAGCTACGATAGATTAATTAGAAGTCCATCATTTAATATGAGACTTCCAAGTGTTATAGCTTTAAAAAATTTTATTGTCCCTCAATCAAATCCAAATTTTACTAGATTTAATGTATTTTTAAGAGATAGATTTTTATGCCAATATTGTGGAAGTGGTGAAGAATTAACCTTTGATCATCTGTTGCCTAGATCAAAAGGTGGACAAACTAATTGGGATAATGTTGTGACAGCCTGTTCAGATTGTAATGTAAAAAAAGGAGGAAGATTAATACAACACTCTGGAATGATACTTAATCAAGAACCTTTTCAACCCTCAACAGAAGACCTTCACAAGAATGGAAAAAATTTTCCACCAAATTTTCTTCATAAAAGTTGGATAGATTATCTATACTGGGATGTAGAGCTAGAAGCATAATTAAACTTTTTCAGAGATATTGATTGCAATTTTTGAACCCATTTTAATGACTTTATCCATGATAGAATATAAACCTTCTTTTGTTGCGCCTTCTTCATATGCAATATCTTTATGATGTAATTCATCTTCTCTAAACTTAATAATTTTTTCTTTTAATTTACTTTCGTCTTGTTCCAGTTGAGTAATTTGATTAGCGTAGTGTTCATCAATTACTTCTTCTACAGAAGCAGTGCAAAGCATGGCAGCTTTTTTCCCTAAAATTGTTGAGCCAAAGCCAAGACCTACACCAAGTAAATCCCACAAAGGTAAGAATTTTGTTGGCTTAATTTTTCTTTTTTTTATTTCATTTTCAAAATAATTACAGTGTTCTTTTTCATGTTCTTTCATTTTTTCAATTGTTTTCTTAAGTTCATCATTTTTAATAAAAGTATTTAAGGCAAGCAGTTGGCCTTCATATATTTTTATAGCTCCACGTTCACCAGCATGATCAACTCTTATAAACTCTTCAATTTTATTTTTATTTGTTTTTTTCATAATTGTAAAAAATTTTAGCTACTATAATACTTAGTACTAAAGAAATAAGAGTATTTATTGTAGCAAGAGAGAAACCTAAGATTTTAAAGGTAATATCTTTACAACTTATCGTTTTTTCACTTAATTCTTTTAAAATATCTTCAGCTGTTAAATTATTACCTTGTGAGTCTAAATTACAAACCAAAGATTCTTTAAAAAAACCTTGTTCAATACCAAAATGATAGAAAGATAATAAAGTAGCAAAAATAAATATTATACTTAATAAAGCTAGGTAAATTTTTTCATATCTTTTAAATTTAAAGCTTATAACGACTATTATAATAACTAAAAAATAAGGAATTCTTTCTAGTAAACATAAATTACAAGGTAAATGACCCAGGATGTATTGAATAAAATATGCTGCAAATAATGCAAAAATACTAAACCACAGAATTAAATTAAATAAGGTTTTATTTTTTAATTGAGACATTTTTATTTAATAAGAAGATATATAATTCCAGCAATAGTAACAATTAGAAGTCCAGCAACAGTAAACCATTTTGCAGCTTCTTTTTTCATAAATTCGTTGAAAATGTGACCAAATTTATAGGATAGGTAAGAAACAACAAAGAATCTCAATCCACGTGAAGCTAAGCAAATAAAAAAAAAGATAATGATATTAAATCCAATTATACCACTAGTTATTGTAAAAACTTTGAATGGCAATGGGGTAAAACCAGCAAGAAATAGTCCTCCTAAAAATATGTAAAACCCCCCACCACTTGTTAAATCATTTTTTAGATTTAGTACTTTTTGTTCATAGCCATAAAATTGAATTATATTCATTGATAGATCCAAAAAAGCCGATCCTATAAAATATCCCAATAGTCCACCAAGAGCAGAAAAAAGAGTTGCTATCAGAAAAATCTTTAAATAATCATTTTTTTTTGCAATTACCATTGGCACAATCATTATATCTGGTGGAATTGGAAAAAAAGAGCTTTCCGAAAAAGATAGAATTGCTAAAATTTTTTTTGAACTTTTGTGAGAAGCAAGTTTTAAAGATTTTTGATATAGATTATTGAGCATTTTTTGGTTTTAATACAATTTGAGTTCTTATACTATTTAATTTTATAAATTTAATAGAGGAAATAATGGGCGAATGGCGGAACTGGTAGACGCGCACGACTCAAAATCGTGTTTCGCAAGAAGTGAGAGTTCGATTCTCTCTTCGCCCACCAATCTTATGGAAATAAATAAAATAAATAATTTATTAGAGTTATTTTATACTCAGTATCAAAAACAAAATAAAAATGATATTTTTTTAGAATCTTTAAAAAAACCTATAAAAAAATACTCTTGGAAGGATGTTTATTTAAATATTAATAAATTATCAGCAGAAATCTTAAGATATATAGATAAAGGTGACAGATGTTTATTAATCTCTGAAAATAGACCTGAATGGATGATAGCAGACCTTTCTATTATGCTGTCAAATGGTGTTACAGTCCCTGCGTACACAACTTATACTGAGAGAGATTATGAATATATAATTGATGATAGTGAGCCATCCCTAGTTTTTGTTTCTGATAAAACTCAATATAATAAAATTAAAAATATAATTCCTAAAAAAAAGTTCATTAAAAAAGTAATTATCTTTGAACCTATAAATGATGTTAATGATAGTTTTAAATTAAACATAAATGATATATTCAAAAATCCAAAATGTGAATTAAAAAATTTTTTTGATTTACCAATACAAAGAAAAGATATGGCTTGTCTAATTTATACATCAGGTACACAAGGAAATCCAAAAGGAGTCATGCTAAGTCATGGAGGTATACTTAGTAATTGTGAAGGATCATGTGAATTATTAAAACCAATAGTTTCAATTCATCCCAAATTTTTAACATGGTTGCCACTATCCCATTCTTATGAGCACACTATTCAATTTGTGCAAATAGCAGTTGCAGCAAAAGTATTTTATGCTGAGAGTATTGAAAAATTAATAAAAAATATTTCAGAGTGTAGGCCAGAAATAATGACTGCTGTTCCAAGATTTTATCAAAATTTGTATCAAAAAATTAATGCAACTTTTATCAAGGCAACAGGTTTAAAAAAAATCTTAGTTAATAATACAGTCCATCTTGGTAAAAAAAGACTATATAAAAATAAACTCACTATCATAGAAAAATTTATTAATTTTCTTTGTGAAAAATTAGTAAGAAAAAAAATTAAAAATCAATTTGGTGGAAACTTAAGAACCTTTGTTTCTGGAGGAGGTGCTTTGGACAAAGAAGTTGGTTCTTTTTTAAATTCTATAGGGCTACCTACTTTACAAGGGTATGGCTTAACAGAAACTTCTCCAGTAGTAAGCTGTAACCCTATTAATGATATAAGAGTTGAAACTGTGGGTCCTCCATTTAAGGGAAATTTAGTAAAAATTGCTCCTGATGGAGAGATACTTGTTAAGGGTGAAAACGTTATGATGGGTTATTGGAAAAATGAAGAAGAAACTAATAAAGTTTTAAAGGATGGCTGGATGTATACTGGAGATATTGGAGAATTTGATAATGGTTTTTTGAAAATCACAGATAGGAAAAAAGATATAATTATTACACCTGGTGGTGAAAATATTTCACCTATTAAAATTGAAAATGATTTAACAAAAATCAATTTTATTGAGCAAGCATTAGTATATGGTGATAACAAACCATTTTTAATTTCTTTAATTGTTTTGTCTTTAGATAAAAAAGATTTAACAAATCAAAAAATTCAAGAGGAAATTGAAAAAATAAATAAAAACTTTTCTAAAATTGAAAAAATAAAAAAATTTATTGTTATTAAAGATCAATTTACAATTGAAAATGGAATGATGACACCAACTTTAAAATTAAAAAGATATAAAATAATAAAAAAATATCTTACAGAAATTGAAAAACTTTATTAATTTTTTTTTTAAAATTGATTATTAAGCGCATAAACTCTTATCTTTTTAACTTTTTAACTTTTTTAAAAATTTAAATATTAATTTGAATTTTTTTTCAAAAATTTATTGGTAATTAAAGATTTGACATAACTTGCACAAAAAAATAATAATAACTTAATAGCGAATCACTTTGATTCGTTTAACTTAAACAGGGAGCTAAAGATGGCTAAAAAAAGAAAAAAAGCTGCAAAGAAAACTAAGAAAAAAGCTAAGAAAAAAGCTAAAAAAAGAAGAAGATAGTTACAAGTTTTCTTTATTAAAAACGCCTTTCATTACAATTTGTGTGAGAGGCGTTTTTTTATTCTGCTATCTATTCGCCAGTTTCAGTAATTTGCTCAGTACCAGATGTTTCGGGTGCAATTAATTTTGTGGGAGCATCATCTGTTGGTTTCACTTGTCCTTCAAGGTTCCTTTTTAGTGTCTTGTCTAATTTTTTTTTAGCATCCTCTAAAGGCACATCCATTACTATTTGGAATTCTGATAGAATTCTTTCATATGCTTTTTCAAATAGTTGTCTTTCACTGTATGATTGATCAACCATTAAATCATCACCTTTATTTAAGTCTCTGACAACTTCAGCTAGTTCATAAATTTTACCAGACGAAATTTTAGATTCATACTCTTGAGCTCTTCTACTCCACATAGACCTTTTAATTTTTGGTTTACTTTTTAGAATAGAAATGCATTTGTTAACTTGGTTGATGCTTGCTAGAGGTCTAAGATGAGATTGTTTATTTAATGGAACCATTCCATTCGCTTTATCTCTTTCGAATTTAAGGACATATGTTTCTACATCGATTCCACCAATATTAATTTTTTTAAATTCAGTAATTTGACCTACGCCATGTTTAGGATAAACAACAAAATCTTTAATTTTATATTCTTTCTTTTCAGTACTTTGTTTTTTTACTTTTTTGATTTCTGGCTTTACTTCATTACTTTTTGATATTCTGAAGCCATCAGATTTTGTTTCAACTTTTTCATGATTTTTATTAGAAATTGGTTTGGTTACCTTTAAATTTTTTTTAGATTTAATATTTTTTAAAGGCTTTGTTTTTTTAATAACTTTAGCTTTTTTTAAAACTTTAACCTTTTTTATGGTTTTAATTTTTACTTTACTTTTTGATTTAGTAATTTTATTAAATGTTTTCTTCAAAATATTTTTCAAACTTTTTTTCTTCATTTTTATATTTTTCATGATCCTTGGGAGGATCTTTTTTTTCACTAATATTTGGCCAAATTTCTGAATACTTAGTATTCACTTCTAACCATTTTTCAGTACCAGCCTCTGTATCTGCAACTATAGCGTCGACGGGACACTCTGGTTCGCAAACGCCACAATCTATACATTCATCAGGTTTAATTACAAGCATATTTTTTCCCTCATAAAAACAATCAACAGGACAAACATCCACACAGGTAGTGTGTTTACATTTTATGCATTTGTCATTTACTAAATATGTCATTTAGATAATTCTCGTTTTACCTTTTCTTTAATGTCTCCCATTGTCTTATTGTCTATGTATAATAGACCAGCGAGTCTTCTCATTAAATTAGATTCATACATATCCACTTTTTTGTTTGAAAAAATAATTTCCCATAAAGCTTCAATAATTTTAATCTTATCTGACTCAGAAGTATTCTTAATTTCTCTTGTAAAATCTAAAATTTGGTTTGAATTTTTTTCACTAATAATAGCCTCAGATATTATTTTATCTATTTCTAAATTTTCAGCTCCTAATTTTATTAAAGTTTTTTTAATTATTTCTCTTTCTTCATCAGTATAAATTTCATCTATTTTGGCAGCATGTATTAGTAAAGATGCAACTTTAACTTTAGATAAAAAATCTTTATCGTTAATTTCATTTTTTTTTCTATCTTTAAACATATTAATCATTAATTAAAATTGATATTTTTTAAAACTTTAAACGGACTATCACTTGCGTTTGTCTTTTTAAATATTTTTTTTACCTTTTCTTTTTTTGGGCTATATTGGAAATATATCTCGTTATTTTTATCGTAAGCTTTATAATTCATTTTTTGAATAAGTTTTTTAAAATTATCTTTGTTACAACCTAATAAATTAAGCATTTCTGGTATTAGTTTTATTTCCTTTTTTTTATCTGGGTTTGTATTAATTATTTGCATAAATAATCTTTCCAAAATATCTATTCTTACAAAATATTGATCAAAATTTTCAAAGCCACAAAGAAGCATAAAACTTTTATTACTAAACGTTTTATCTTCCAAGAAGTTTAATCCAAAAGTGGGTGGGGTTAATGAAAAATATTTTTGATGATAATTTTTCCACAGTAAAATTCTTAACGAAACTGCTTCTGGTTTAAGTAATCGAAACAAAAAAACATGATATCTTCCAAATTTTACCCCCAAGTCTCTTAAGATTTTTCTTTCATCCTGTCCAAGTTTTTTTAGGTAATCAGAAACTTGATCTCTTTTTATAACACCATTGTTTTCATATAATTGATAGGCCAGTGCTTTGATAGATGAATTACTTTCTTTCAAATTTTTTAAATCTATTAAACTTTTTAAAATTATATTAACTTTTTCTTTAATCCATCCATCAATAAATTCAGATAATTTTTGTTTATGTTTATTTTCCAAGATATCATCCGCTATCAAAATAAATTCTGGATTTAAATAATCTTTTCCAGTTAATAATGAAGCTATGGGAAATTTTTTCCAATAAATTTTGAAGTTATCTCTGATTTCCAGTGACCCAGTTTCTATAATTGTCTTTATTCTTTTTTCAAGCTCAGGACCAACTGTTTGTCTGGCTGCCTTTTTTAAAGATTTAATGTCAGTTTCTAATGCTCCAGCTTTTAAATCTAATTCTAATTTTAGTCCTTTTAATTTTCCAATAAATTGATTATCAATTATGACCTTATCATCCTCTATTATTTCAGTTTTAAATGTCATATCTTGTTTTAAACCTCTTGCTAAAATACTGGCTCTTTTATCGATAAAAGTTTTTGTAAGCTCTTCATGCAACCTTTCAGATAATTTATCTTCTAATAGTTTTGTTTTTTCAATCCAATAATTTTGATTTTCAACCCAATTAATTTTATTAGAAACATATGACCAAGTTCTAACATTTGCAATTCTATTTGACAGTGAATCTACATTTCCCTCTAATTTATCTAATTTCATCAGCTGTAATCTCATATAATCACTAGTAATTTTACCTTCTTTACTATTCAAAAAGCTAAATACCTTTGTTACAACTTCAATGTGGTTTCCATAAGTTTTTTTTACAAAGTCTGGAATTTGGCAACATTCCCACAACAAAATCAATGTTTCTTTATTATTTTCTATATTATTAGCATTCATATCTTTTAAAAAATATTTTAAAACTTTTTCATCTTCACACTCGTGTATTTTTTTTAACCAATCTTTGTTAGGCTTTTCTTCTAGTGATTTAATTAATGTTAAAGCATTGTTGAAGTTTAAATTGGAGTTTCTCCAAAATAATGTCCTAATTTCTTCAAACTTATGATTTTCTAAAGAATCAACCTCTTCAGCATTAATTTCTTTACAATCACCTGTTATTCCAAAATTTCCATCATTTAAATATCGTCCAGCTCTTCCTGCAATTTGGCCAATTTCTGAAGAATTAAGTCTTCTTAATTTTTTACCATCAAATTTTTTTAAGTTAGAAAAGTAAACATTTTCTAGATTCATATTAATTCCCATACCTATTGCATCAGTTGCTACTAAAAAATCAACATCTCCGGATTGATATAATTCTACCTGAGCATTTCTCGTCTTAGGGCTCAACGAGCCCATGACAATAGCAGCACCACCTTTTTGTCTTCTAACTAGTTCAGCAATTGCATAAACTTCTTCAGTTGAAAAAGCGATTATTGCTGTTTTTCTATCTATTCTTGAAATTTTTTTGTGACCTACATAAGAAAGCTTAGAAAGCCTTTCTCTATTGATAAATTCAGTATCCTCATTTAATTTGGTAATAATATTTTTTATAGTGTTTGATCCCATAAGCATTGTTAATTTTTCTCCACGCAGATTTAGCAACCTATCAGTAAAAATATGACCCCTTTCATGGTCAGCACACATTTGAATTTCATCTATTGCAACAAAATCTAAATATTTATTAATGGGCATAGACTCTACCGTACAAAGAAAATATTTAGCATTAATAGGAATAATTTTTTCCTCTCCAGTTATTAAAGCGACTTTATCAACACTTATTTTTTTGATAATCTTGTCATATACTTCTCTGGCTAGTAATCTTAATGGAAAACCAATCATTCCAGAATCGAAAGAAAGCATAGTCTCAATTGCAAGGTAGGTTTTGCCAGTATTTGTAGGCCCCAGAACAGCAGTAATTTTATTTTTTTGCATTTCTATTTATGGTATCTATAATTTTTATGCCACCATATGTTGTTAGTGACAAAGAACAAAAATAGACTAAAACATGACCGAATCATTAAGAAAAAGTTCTCATTTGAAGTTTTTTTATTTAAAATACCATAAAAAAAGTCATTACAAAAATATTATTTAAATTAAGTTATAAAATTATATTAACCGCCAGGACCTAAGTTTGACGGCTTAATTTTTAAAATTTTCCAAATTCCAGAGGCAGATACGATAATTTTATCTTTATTTTGAAGGTTACAAGTTAAAAAAATAAGTGAATTTGTTTTTTTTTGAATTTTAGTAAAACCAATTATTTCATCACCTATTTTTGTAGAACTAATAAACTTTAAGTCTAAAGAGATTGTTACACAAGGTGCACTGTTAGCTGACCTATGAGCAGCTGTCCCTGCCCCAGCATCTATTAAAGCTGATAAATAACCACCATGAGTTATACCCGCAGCGTTTAAATGATCTTTGTTAATAGTTGATTTAAATTCATATTCCGTGTCAGAAACTTTTCTAAATAATACTCCTCCATTATGTTTCATAAATCCAGGTTTTATACTTATTTGTTCAAATTCTTTAGTCATAATATTTTTATAATATAAAAGTCAGAATTAATAAAACTATAAAAACAATTATAAAGAAATATATAACTGATTTTTGTAATGATGCTTTAAAAAGCCAATCTAACATTTTTTACCTTTCTGGTGGACCGCCCAGAACTCGAATCTGGAGTCTCCCGGTTCGTAGCCGAGCGCCTTATCCAATTTGGCCAGCGGTCCTTAATTAAATAATTTATTTATCATATCAAAATTTTTGATGTAATTTAACTTATAAAATATTATGTTGTGTTAATAATGAGTAATAAATTAAATGATGTAGTTATAACCTCTGCTTTAAGAACACCTATAGGGACTTATAAAGGATCTTTAAGGGGAATAAGTGCTGATAAATTAGGTGCAGCTGTTATCAAAGAAGTTATTAACAAATCAAAATTAAAAAAAGAAGATATTGATGAAGTGATAATAGGACAAGTTCTTACTTCTGCTTTAGGGCAAAACCCAGCAAGACAAGCCGCTATACACGCAGGAATTCCGGTCTCAAAGCCAGCATTTATAGTTAATCAAGTATGTGGGTCAGGATTGCGATCAGTAGTATCAGCTTACCAATCTATTAAATTAGGTGAAAATAAGATTATTATTGCAGGAGGACAAGAGAACATGTCCAGAAGTCCACATGCTATATTTTATAGAGAAGATAATAAGTTATCTGAGGATAGGTTAATAGATACGATGACAAATGATGGGTTAATAGATTCTTTTAATAATTATCATATGGGAGTTACAGCAGAAAATGTTGCTAAAAAATATAATATTTCTAGAGATGAACAAGACTTGTTTGCTATTAGCTCTCAAGAAAAAACTCAAAAAGCTATAAAAGAAAATAAATTTCAAGAAGAGATAATTAAATTACAAATTAAAAAAGAACAAAAAAATTTATTATTTGAGCAAGATGAACACCCAAGAAAAAATTTGGTTATAGATGATCTAAAAAAATTGAAAACTGTTTTTAAAGATAATGGAACTGTGACTGCGGGAAATTCATCAGGACTTAATGATGGAGCTGCAGCTATTGTTTTAATGTCTCGAGAAGAGTCAGAATTTAGGTCAATAAAGCCATTAGCAAAAATAGTTTCATGGGCAACATGTGGTGTTGAACCATCTTTGATGGGGCTTGGTCCAATACCAGCTGTTAACAAGGCCCTAAAAAATGCAAACTGGAAAATTGAAGATGTTGAATTATTTGAAATTAATGAAGCATTTGCAGCCCAAAGTATTGCTGTGATTAAAGATCTTAAAATTTCAAAAGAAATTGTTAATGTTAATGGCGGTGCAATAGCTTTGGGTCATCCTATTGGAGCATCAGGAACAAGAATTTTAGTAACTTTAGTCCATGAAATGATTAAGCAAAATAAATCCAAAGGTTGTGCCACACTGTGTATTGGCGGAGGTATGGGTATAGCCATTTGTATTGAAAAAAATTAATTAAGAAATATTTTTAAAATTTTTAATCAGCAAAGATTTTTGTACCCAAAACTTTGCATCTAAATTGTGTTGATTTCTTAAATTAATTATTTTTTTTAATATAATTCTAAACATTTGAAAAAGTAACTAATAAGGTTGTCTAAAAAAGGCTTTAAATGTGTTAAAATTATATAAAAGATACGTATTTTTAGGTATATAAAACAATTTAAAATAAAATGAGCGAAAAATTATTTGTCCCAGATATTGGAGAATTTGAAAAAGTTGAAATTATTGAGCTTTTAGTAAAAGTTGGTGATAAAATTAATTTAAATGATCCAGTTGTTACCATAGAGAGTGATAAGTCTAGTGTAGAAATACCCACAATATTTTCAGGAACAGTAGATTCGGTCAATGTTAGAGTTGGAGATAAAGTTTCCAAGGGAGATTTATTGTTAAATATATCAACCTCAAAAAAAGATTATTCAGAAAAATCAATTCCAAAAGATACTGAAAATATTATTAAAGAGGCAGAAAATATTTTAAAAAAAGAAAAAAACATTATTGAGTCAGAGCCTAATAAAAAAAAGCAATCAACAATTATTCAAGTTAATAATAAAAATGATATTGATCCCTTAGAGACAAAAGATTGGCTTGAATCTTTATCGTCAGTTATAGAAAGGGACGGAAACCAAAGAGCACATTTTTTAATTAAAGAGTTGATTAACAAAGCTTATAAAGAAGGTGCCAATATTCCTTATACACAAAATACACCTTATATTAATACAATTCCACCTGAAGCAGAGCTGAAGTCTCCTGGTGATCAAAATATAGAAAGAAGAATCAGATCTTTAATTAGGTGGAATGCTGCTGCTATGGTGGTTAGAGCTAATAAAAAATTTCCAGAACTGGGTGGGCATATAGGTACATTTGCATCAGCAGCAACACTTTACGACGTTGGAATGAATCATTTTTGGAGGGCAAAAAATAATAAATTTGGTGGTGATTTAGTTTATTTTCAAGGACATAGTGCTCCAGGTGTATATGCAAGAGCATTTTTAGAAGGAAGACTAAATCAAAAACAATTAGATAGATTTAGACAAGAAGTTAAGCCAGGTGGACTTTCATCTTATCCACATCCTTGGTTGATGCCTAAATTTTGGCAATTTCCAACAGTTTCAATGGGACTGGGTCCTATGCTTGCAATTTATCAAGCAAGATACATGAAATATTTAATCAATCGTGGATTAATTAAAGATGAAGGTAGAAAAGTTTGGGCATTTCTTGGAGATGGAGAAATGGATGAACCAGAGTCTTTAGGAGCAATAGGATTAGCAGCCAGAGAAAAATTAGATAACCTAATTTTTGTAGTCAACTGTAACCTTCAAAGATTAGATGGCCCAGTTAGAGGAAATGGCAAAATTATTCAAGAATTAGAAGGAAGTTTTAGGGGTGCCGGTTGGAATGTAATAAAAGTGATTTGGGGTTCTTATTGGGATTCTTTAATTGCCAATGATAAAACTGGCCATTTAGTTAAAATCATGAACGAAACTGTAGATGGTGAATATCAAGCAATGAAAGCTAGAGACGGATTATATGTTAGAGAAAATTTTTTTGGGAAATATAAAGAAACTAAAGAACTAGTTTCTAGTTTATCAGATAAAGACATATGGCGGTTAAACAGAGGTGGTCATGATCCACACAAAGTTTTTGCAGCATATGATAAAGCATCTAAAAACCAAGGAAGCCCAACAGTTATTTTAGCAAAAACTATTAAAGGATATGGGATGGGTAAAACTGGTGAGAGTGTCAATACTTCTCATCAGACAAAAAAATTAGATGTAGATGACTTGATGTATTATAGAGATCGCTTTGATGTACCTTTAACAGATGAACAGGTCAAGAATGTTGAATACTTTAAACCTGAAGATAAATCGCCCGAGATTAAATATATCAAAGAAAAAAGAATGAATTTAGGCGGCTTTATCCCAGAAAGAACAACTTATTCAAAACCTATTAAGGCTCCAGCAAAAGATATTTTTAATTTTATGAAATTATCAACAGGAGAAAAAGAAATGTCTACAACAATGGCCTTAGTTAGAATGTTAACAAATCTACTTAGGGATAAAAATGTAGCTACAAGATTAGTGCCCATTATTCCAGACGAAGCAAGAACTTTTGGAATGGAGGGTTTTTTTCAAAAAATAGGAATTTATGCTCACGAAGGACAAAAATACGAACCTGAAGACTCTGCCCAATTGTCTTCTTATAAAGAAAAAAAAAGTGGGCAGGTGCTAGAAGAAGGAATTAATGAAGCTGGAGCTATGTCATCATGGATTGCTGCAGGAACCTCTTATACTAATCATGATATTGAAATGATACCAATTTACATTTTTTATTCTATGTTTGGATTTCAAAGAGTTGGAGATTTAGCATGGGCAGCTGGAGATAGTCAGGCTAGAGGTTTTTTAATTGGGGCTACAGCTGGTAGAACAACTCTAGCAGGTGAAGGTTTACAACATCAAGATGGACATAGTCATTTAATAGCATCAACAATCCCTAATTGTGTATCCTATGATCCAACTTTTCATTATGAACTTGCAGTCATTTTTAGAGAAGGTCTTAGAAGAATGCATGAAAAAAATGAAAATATTTTTTATTATATAACAACCATGAATGAGAATTATTCCCATCCAGAAATACCCAACGAAAAAAACTGTGAAGAAGGAATTCTTAAAGGAATGTATAAAATTAAAGAATTTAATACACATAAGAAAGCCAAGATTCAACTTTTAGGATCAGGCACAATATTAAGAGAAATGATTGCAGCAGCAGACATACTTCAAAATGAATATCAGATAGATAGTGAGGTTTGGAGTGTTACAAGTTTTAATGAATTGAGAAGAGATGGAATGGAAGTTGAAAGATACAACCTTTTAAATCCGAATAAAAAACAAAAAGTTTCATTTGTAGAACAGTGTTTGGAAAAAACAGAGGGTCCAATAATGGCAGCGTCTGATTATATGAGAATGAATTCAGATCAAATTAGACCTTATACTAGTAAAACTTTTTATTCTTTAGGAACTGATGGTTATGGAAGAAGTGATACTAGAAAAAATCTTAGAAAATTTTTTGAAGTTGATAAAGAGCATTTAGTTGTCTATGGATTGAGTGTGTTAGCAAAAGAGCAAAAAATAGCTTCAATATATGCTGAGAATGCTATGAAAAAATATAATATTGATGGCAGCAAACTAATGCCCACTAAACTATAAAATGTCGGATAAAGAGATTAAAGTTCCAAATATCGGTGAATTCAAAGAGGTAGAGGTCATTGAGGTATTAGTTTCAAATGGCCAATCAGTATTAAAGAATGATCCCTTAATCACAATAGAAAGTGATAAATCCAGCGTTGAAATTCCATCTTCATTTGAAGGAAAAATTAAGTCAGTAAGTATTAAAGTAGGAGATAAAGTTTCTGAAGGCGACCTAATATTAACTTTAGAAAATATTAAAGAGCAACCAAAAACTGAAAAAAAAGAAATTCAAAAAGAAATAATAAAAAAAGATGATATAAAAAAAGATCTTAATGAAAACAGTGAGTCACAAATATCTTCAGCGAGTCCCAAGACCCGCAAATTTGCAAGAGAGCTTGGTTTAGATATTAACCAAATATCTGGAAGTGAAAGAAAAGGAAGAGTAGTAGAAGATGATATAAAAAAGTTTGTATCATCTAAAATTAAAGATATTTCAAAAAAAAAAGATAACCAATTAAAAAAAATTGTAAGTGAATTTTCTCATTCTGACTTTGGAGAAGTTGAAATTAAAGATATTCCAAGAATTAAAAAATTAGCATCAACTTATTTGCTAAATTCTTGGATGACAATACCCCACGTAACTAATCATGATGAAGTAGATATTACTGAAATAGAAGAGTTCAGAAACTCTCTTAAAAATATGTATACAGGTGAAAAAAAAAAAATTACACCATTATCGTTTATAGTTAAAGCATTAGTTTCGTCTTTAAAGAAATTTCCAAGTTTTAATTCCTCTATTGATGATATAGAAAATGGAAAAATTACTTTAAAAAAATATTTCCATATTGGAATAGCTGTAGACACACCTCATGGTCTAATGGTGCCAAAGATACGAAATGCAGATAGTAAAAATATCAGCCATATAAACGATGAATTAAAAATAGTAAGTGAACAGTGTAAAAATTTAAAAATAGATAAAAAAGAATTTTTTGGAGGATCTATGACAATTACTAGTCTTGGTGGCATTGGTGGTTCATTTTTTACTCCAATAATAAATTTTCCTGAAGTTGCAATTTTAGGGATTGGAAAATCTCAAAAAAAAAATATTTTTGTTAATGGCAAATTCCAAGCAAGAGTCATGCTTCCAATTTCGTTATCTTACGATCACAGAATAATTGATGGTGCTGAAGCAGCTAGATTTAATAATGATCTTAAAGAAAATTTAGGTAAAAATTTCTCTTACAAGTTAGCTGTATAAATTTTTATGTCTAAAACAGTTTCATTATTTAGCGCATTACTTTGTACATTAATTTGGGGAACCACTTTTATTGCTCAAGATACAGGTATGGACGACATTGGTCCCTTCACATTCAATGCTGTAAGGTTTTTTGTTGCTTTTCTAGCTGTAGCTCCACTAGCTTTATTTTTTGAAAAAAAAAATTTTTCAAAATCAATTCATAAAAATAGGAAAAGGTTTACTAATCTTACGCTTTTAATTGGTCTATCATTGTTTTTGGGATCAGCTGTCCAGCAAGTTGCTTTGCTTTATACAGATGTAGCTAATGCAGCATTCTTTACTGTTTTTTATGTACCAATGGTCCCTTTCATTATCTTTTTTATATATCACAAGCCTATTCATTGGAGCATTTGGCCTTCTGTTTTTCTTTGTGTGATGGGTGGATATCTTTTAACTAATTTTTATAGTGCAACAGTTAGAATTGGTGATGCACTTGTAATTATTGGTGCTTTTTTCTGGAGCACACACATTATTTTTACAGGTAAAATTATAAAAGATTATAATCTTCCATTAACAATAGGAGCTATTCAAACTTTAATTGTTGCCTCTTTATCATTAATTATAGGACTAATATTTGAAGATTTTATTTGGTCAAATATTCTTAAAGAGAAATTTCAAATTTTATATGCTGGTATTTTATCTGGAGGGCTTGCTTTTGTTTTACAAATATATGCTCAAAAAAATATCTCCCCTGCTCCATCAGCAATAATATTTTCGTTAGAAGGAGTTTTTGCGACTATTGCTGCATGGTTTCTGTTAAATCAAGTTTTAGATATTAATAATTTATTTGGCTGTTTATTCATTTTACTTGGAGTTTTGTTTTCACAACTAGCTCCGATATTTAAAAAAAATTAAAAATATACTATTTTGAATAAAATAATTGCAACAATAATTCTATAAAGTACAAAAATATTTAAAGAAAATTTATTAATATAGCTTAAAAAAAATTTCACTGTGAAATAAGAAAATAAAAAAGAGCAAGTTATCGCAATAATTGATAAATACCCAATATCAAAACTTTGTTTAAAGATATCTTTTAAGCTTAATACACTTGCACCTGCCAAGGCAGGTATAGCTAATAAAAAAGAAATTTTACTTGAATCAACTCTGTTAAATTTAAAAAATCTTGCAGCTGTTATAGTTATTCCTGCTCTACTTACACCAGGTATTAAAGATAAAATTTGAAAAAAACCAATATATAAAATTATTTTTATATTTAAGTTTGAAGAAATTTTTTTATCGAATCTACTTTTATCTGCAAAATATAAAATTATTGCAAAAATTAATGTTGTCCAAGCAATTACCTTTATATCTCTTAATAAGTAAATTAACTCAGTGGTATAAAGAATATAGCCAACCAATATAAGAGGAATAGATCCAACAATTAGTAGTAATAATAGTTTTTGACTATTTTGGATGTCAAGCAATTCTCTTCTGAAAAAAAAAATAATTGCACATAAAGATCCAAGATGCAAACTTACATCAATTAACAAGGAGCTCGTTTTGAAATCATAAAGTGTCGAAACGATAATTAAATGAGAAGATGAACTTATTGGCAAGAATTCAGACACACCCTGAATAAGAGATAGAATTATAATTTCAATTATATTTGAAAACATTTTTTCCTTGGTAGCTTAAATATTATTTAAATAAAACAATTCCGTGTCAACATAACAGGTATGTGGAAAATAAAATTTATAAGATTTATGCTAATTTTATACCCTTAAAGGTAATGCTTATTGACCTTGTTTTGCTTTTATTAGCTAAAAGCATGATATATAGTTAATTATTAAAGAGTAAAATATGTCTAATAAAATGTTAAAATTTTTAAAAATAGGTCAACAAACACCACCTAAAAGGCATATCGATAAAAGAAAACAAGACTTTAATGAGATTTACAAAGATTTTATTCATGAAAAAGCTGGTGAACAATCTAGCAGATGTTCACAGTGTGGAGTTCCTTTTTGTCAAGTTCATTGTCCATTAAGTAATAATATTCCAGATTGGTTAAAACTAACAGCTGAGGGAAGATTAAAAGAAGCCTATGAACTGGCACAAAGTACAAACAATATGCCAGAAGTTTGTGGAAGAATATGTCCTCAGGATAGATTGTGTGAAGGTAATTGCGTTATAGAACAATCTGGCCATGGAACAGTCACAATAGGTTCTGTTGAAAAATATATTACAGATAATGCATGGGAACAAGGATGGGTTAATCCTATAAAAATTGATAACGAAAAAAATCAAAGCGTAGGAATTATTGGAGCAGGACCTGCAGGGCTTGCAGCAGCTGAACAATTACGTAAGCTAGGATATCAAATTACAATATATGATAGGTATGATAGAGCAGGGGGCTTATTAATTTATGGAATTCCAAACTTTAAGTTAGAAAAATTTGTTGTTGAAAGAAGAACAAATTTGTTAAAAAAAAGTGGAATAAAATTTATTCAAAACTTTGAAGTAGGAAAAGACTCTACATTAGATCAACTTAGAACAAAACATGATGTACTTTTAATTGCAACGGGAGTTTATAAAGCAAGAGAAATAGAAATACCAGGAAGTGACTTAGGAAATGTTTTTCCAGCAATGGAATTTTTAACAGCATCTAACAAAAAAGGTTTAGGAGATAAAGTAGAGTTATTTGATAATGGAACATTGAATGCAGAAGGTAAAAATATTGTTGTAATAGGTGGTGGTGATACAGCAATGGATTGTGTTAGAACTTCAATTAGACAAAATGCAAAATCAGTTAAATGTTTATATAGAAGAGATAAAGAAAATATGCCAGGTTCAGCAAGAGAAGTAGCTAATGCTGAAGAAGAAGGAGTAGAATTTATTTGGTTGTCTGGCCCAAAAAAATTTGTTGGGACAAATAAAGTTGAAAGTTTAGATGTAAATAAAATAAAATTAGGAGAACCAGATGATAGTGGCAGACGAAAGCCAGAAATTCAAAAAAATTCTGAATTTAATATTAAGGCTGATATAGTAATAAAAGCACTAGGGTTTGATCCAGAAAATTTACCAAAGTTATTTGGTTCTGATGATTTAGAAGTAACTAAATGGGGAACATTAAAAGTTGATTTTGATACGATGGAGACAAATTTATCAGGTGTTTTTGCAGCTGGAGATATTATTAGAGGCGCTTCATTAGTTGTGTGGGCAATTAAAGATGGGAGAGATGCAGCGTTATCTATAAAAAAATTTTTAGAAAACAAAGATTTTCAAAAAGAGAAGGTTGCATAATGAAAAATTATAAAAAAAATCTTAAAATTCTTCAAGAAGGCCATGTCTACACAAAAGAAATGGAGCACGATGCTTGTGGAGTAGGCTTAATTGCATCAACAGAAGGTAAGAAATCAAGAAAAGTAGTAGAGTATGGAATTAATGCCTTGAAGGCAGTTTGGCATAGAGGAGCAGTTGATGCGGATGGAAAAACAGGTGATGGTGCTGGTATCCATTTAGAAATTCCACCTGATTTTTTTGCAGAAAAAATAGAACTCACAGGACACAAACATGATGGTTCTGAAATTTGTGTTGGAATGGTTTTTTTACCTAGAAATAATTATGCAGCACAAGAGAGCTCAAGAACGTTAATAGAAAGTGAGTTGACTAAAAGTAATTTTAGTATTTATGGTTGGAGACAAGTCCCTGTTAATTCAAAAGTTTTAGGCGAGAAAGCCAATTTTACAAGACCTGAAATCACACAAGTATTATTTAAACATAATGATAAAAATTTAGTTGATAAAAATTTAGAGAGAAAAATTTATGAATCTAGAAGAAAAATTGAAAAAGAAGCAATTAAAAATTCTATAGAAGGATTTTATATTTGTTCTCTAAGCTCTAAATCAATCATTTATAAAGGAATGTTTTTAGCCGAGTCGATTGCAGACTTTTATTTGGATTTAAAAGATGAACGATTTGTTTCAAGATTTGTAATATTTCATCAAAGATTTTCTACAAATACAGCACCGAGCTGGGATCTTGCACAACCTTTTAGGGCAATAGCGCATAATGGAGAAATAAATACTCTTAAAGGCAATTATAACTGGATGAAAGTTCATGAACAGGAAATGGAAAGCCCTTTATTTGATAACATAGAAAATTTAAAACCAGTTATACCTCCAGGATCTTCAGATTCAGCTTCTCTTGATAGTGTATTTGAATTATTAAATATTTCTGGTCAATCAGCACCTCTTGCTAAATTAATGCTAATCCCAGATGCTTGGTCTAAAAAAAGCAAAACACTTTCAAAAGAACATCAACAATTATTTAACTTTTTAAACAGTAAAATGGAACCGTGGGATGGACCAGCTGCAATAGCGGCTACTGATAATGAGTGGGCTATAGTAGCAACCGATAGAAATGGGTTACGTCCAATGAGGTATACCATCACTAGAGACAAAATATTATGTGCAGGTTCAGAAACAGGCATGGTTGAACTTGATGAAAAAAAAATTGTTACAAAAGGTAGATTGGGCCCTGGTGATATTATTGGGGTTAGAATAGGTAAAGGAAAAGTTTTTACAAATATTGAAATAAAGAATTATTTAGCAAAAGAATTTAAACATTTTAATAATCAAATTATTAATTTGGATAAAAAATTTCCAATTAAAAACGAAAAATTTATTTTTTCTGGAGACGAACTTAGAAAAAGACAGCATACATTTGGATATAGTATTGAGGATTTAGAGCTTATTCTTCATCCAATGGCAGAAGATGCTAAAGAAGCCATTGGTTCAATGGGGGATGATACTCCACTAGCAGTGTTATCAGATCGTTACAGACCGCTTTATCATTTTTTTCGACAAAATTTTAGCCAAGTTACCAATCCCCCAATAGATTCATTAAGAGAAAATAAAGTCATGAGTTTAAAAACTAGATTTGGAAATTTAGGAAATATATTAGATTTTACTGACTTAACTCAAGAAAATATATATGTTTTGGATAGTCCTATTTTATCAAACTCACAGTTTGAAAAATTCATTAACTTTTTTGGAAAAAATTCAATAACGATTGACTGTACTTTTGATAAAAATGATAAACTAGAAAGCGCTATAGAAAAAATTCGAAAAGAGTCTGAAATTGCAGCGAGACAAGGCGTTACTCAATTAATTTTAAGTGATAAAAATATATCTGAAAATAGACTTTTAATTCCAATGTTGTTAGCGGTTGGAGCAATAAACACACATCTAATTAAAAATAAATTAAGAGGCTATGTATCTATTAACGCACAAACTGGAGAAGCACTAGACACTCACTCATTTGCAACACTTATAGGAGTAGGTGCTACGACTGTAAATCCATACTTAGCTTTAGATAGTTTATATCAAAGATTTGAAAAAAAATTGTTTGGTAAGTTTGGTTATGATGAATGTATTGAACGATTTATTCAATCAGTAAACTATGGACTTCTAAAGATAATGTCTAAGATGGGAATTTCGGTCATAAGCTCTTACAGAGGTGGATGTAATTTTGAAACAGTAGGCCTAAGTAGAACAGTTGCTACTGAATATTTTCCTGGAGTTTTATCAAAAATTTCAGGTATTGGTTTGAATGGAATAGAAAAAAAATTAAGAGTTATTCATAAAGAGGCATTTGAAGAAAATAATTCTGTATTACCTATAGGGGGAATCTACAGATATAGAAAAAATGGTGAAACACATCAATATCAAGGGAAACTTATCCACCTATTACAAAGTGCAGTAGGATCCAATTCTTTTGAAGCTTATAAAAAATATGTAAAAGGCATTTATAGTCTTCCACCAATACATCTAAGAGATTTGATTGGATTTAGAAATAGAAATTTAAATCCACCTATAGATATTTCCGAAGTAGAGCCAGTCACAAATATTTTGAAAAGATTTGGAAGTGGAAGCATGTCTCATGGAGCACTATCAAAAGAAGCTCACGAAACTTTAGCAATAGGTATGAATAGAATTAAAGGTGCCTCTTGTAGTGGCGAAGGAGGAGAGGATGAAAAAAGATTTCTTAAAATGAAAAATGGAGACAGTGCTAATTCTAGAGTTAAACAAATAGCATCAGCAAGATTTGGTGTTACAATTAATTATTTAAATAATTGCAATGAAATAGAAATTAAAATTGCGCAAGGTGCAAAACCTGGTGAAGGTGGACAGTTACCAGGATTTAAAGTTACAGAAGAGATTGCAAAGTTAAGATATTCTACACCAGGGGTAACCCTAATATCTCCACCACCCCATCATGATATTTATTCTATCGAAGATTTAGCACAATTAATTTATGATTTAAAACAAGTTAATCCAAAAGCTAGAGTTGGAGTAAAATTGGTTGCATCATCAGGGATAGGTACAATTGCTGCAGGTGTAGCAAAAGCAAAAGCAGATATAATTTTAATATCTGGTCATAATGGTGGAACTGGAGCAACACCACAGACAAGTGTTAAATATGTTGGTATACCATGGGAAATGGGCCTAACAGAGGCCAATCAAGTTTTAACTTTAAATAATTTAAGACATAAAGTTACTCTTAGAACTGATGGTGGAATTAAAACAGGGAGAGATGTTATCATCGCAGCAATGATGGGAGCAGAAGAATATGGTGTGGCTACTACTGCACTTGTTGCCATGGGATGTATAATGGTTAGACAATGTCATTCGAATACCTGTCCAGTTGGCGTGTGCACTCAAGATGAAAAATTAAGAACAAAATTTTCTGGCACGCCAGAAAAGGTAGTAAATTTATTTACATTTATAGCAAAAGAAGTAAGAGAAATTTTAGCAAAACTTGGTTTTAAGTCACTAAATGAAATAATTGGTAGAACAGATTTATTAAGGCAAGTTAGTAAAGCTTCACCAAATTTAGATGATTTAGATCTAAATCCACTTTTTGTTCAAGCGGATTCAGGTGTAAATTTGAATTATTGTGAATCTCAAGAAATTAATTCAGTACCAGACACTTTAGATCAAGAAATCATTCCTGAAATTAAAGATCAGATTGGAAAAATAGATATTATTGAAAAAGAATTTATTATAAAAAATACCCATAGAACAGTTGGTACAAGAATATCTCACCATATTTATGAAAAATATGGAAACAATAAATTAGATGATAATTTTTTAACTTTAAAATTTAAAGGCTCAGCGGGACAATCTTTTGGAGCATTTGGAGTAAAGGGCTTAAAGCTTATTCTAAAAGGAGATGCAAATGATTATGTTGGAAAAGGCTTATCTGGGGCCACGTTAGTAGTTAAACTTTCTAATGAAAGTAATTTAATTTCTCATGAGAATACAATAGTTGGTAATACAGTTTTATATGGGGCAACATCAGGAAAACTTTTTGCTGCAGGTCAAGCGGGTGAAAGATTTGCCGTTAGAAACTCAGGTGCTATAGCAGTGATAGAAGGTTGTGACTCAAATGCATGTGAATATATGACTGGAGGCACAGTAGTTATTCTTGGTGAGGTGGGAGATAATTTTGGAGCTGGAATGACTGGAGGCATGGCTTTTATATATAATCCAAATAATGATTTTGAAAAAAGAGCTAATCCAGAAAGTATTGTGTGGCAAAGACCAGAAACTGTGTTTTGGAAAAATAATTTAAAAGATCTGGTTCAAGAACATTTTAATGAAACAAGCTCAATTCTATCAAAAAAAATAATTGAAAATTTTGATAAAGAAATTTTGAATTTTATTCAAGTGTGTCCAAAAGAAATGATAGATAAGTTAAAAAATCCCTTCAGTTTAAAAACGATTATAAAAGAGGTTAGTTAAAGTGAGAAATATAAATATTTTCTGTTTTGGCTTTGGTCAAGTTGCTAAAAATTTTATAGATAAAGTTAAATCAGAAAATTTTGAAATTAGTTTATCGACAACAAATACAAGTGAAACATCTCAAAAATATATTTATGGAATTAATTATGAAAACTTTTTTTTTAAAAACGAATCTTATGATAATAAACTTATTGAAAAACTTAAAAAAGCTGATCATATTTTAATCTCTATTCCACCTGTAAAAAATGTCGATCTAGTAATAAAAAATTTCTCAAAAGTCTTAGAAAAATCTAGGCCAAAATGGATAACTTATTTATCTGCTACCAGCGTTTATGGAAATCATAAAGGTGAATGGGTGAATGAAGAAAGCACAACAAAGCCCACTTCCTCAAATGGTGTAGCAAGACTAGAGGCAGAAAAGTCCTGGCTTTCTTTGAATAAAAATAAAGGTCTACCAGTTCAAATATTTAGATTGTCAGGAATTTATTCCAACGAGAGCAATATATTAATTAGATTAAAATCCAGAAATGTAAAATTAATTAATAAACCAAATAATTTTTTTTCAAGAATTCATGTTGAAGATATTACAAATATACTATTTAAATCTTTATCAAATTTTAAGTCTGGAGAAATATATAATATATCAGATGACAAGCCTTCTTCATCTGAGGAGGTAATTCTATATGGTACTAAATTACTGAATATTGATAACCCAAAAATAATTGAGACTGAAGAAATAGAAAGTGAAATGTTAAAAAATTTTTATAAAGACTCAAAAAAAGTTAGTAATAAAAAAATGAAAAGTTTCTTTAATTATAATTTAAAATTTTCAACTTATGTAGAAGGTTTAACATACATAAGAGACAATCTTATTTAATTCAATACCAATTTTTTTTAGCCTATGTTTGCTGGATAAGCTATGATCACCGTTTTTAATAATAATTAATTTTTTTTTTGCTTTGGTAAATATCTTTAAAACTTTTTTTGAATAATTCACTGGCACAACCTCATCTTTACTTCCATGAATCATTGTAACATTAATTTTTGAATTTATTCTTTTATTAAAAACTTTATTTTTTCTACCATCTTTTATGAGTTGATAGGTAATAGGATACTCATAGTTTCCATGCTTTAAATTATAAATTCCTTCTTTGATTGTTTCTTTTTTCATTTTTTTTGTAAATTTTTTCCACATCAGATTTTCTAAAAATTCGGGTGCAGATCCAATTCCTAAAAAACCTTTAATTTGTTTTTTAAAATCTTTAAATTGGTTTAACGACAACCAAGCACCCATACTTGATCCAATCAATATAAAGTTATTTTTTTTTACTACTTTTGTAATAATAGTCCTAACTTCACTGGACCATTTAGTAATATTTCCATTGGTAAATTTACCTGAAGATTTTCCATGACCAGTGTATTCTAGAGCAAGGAAACCAAGCTTATTTTTTTTTGAATATTTTAAAAAGGCCATAGGTTTTTGACCCTCAATATCAGACATAAATCCATGTAAAAAAACTATATAAAGATTTTTCTTATAATAATTGGTCAAATATCTAATTTTTTTGCTATTTGATATTTTTATGTACTTAAATTTATTCATAAAAGTTTATTAGACTTATTTCTTAATATATAACCTTAACAAATGTCATCAAAAATAAAAGTTTTACAAGTTATTCCTAAGTTGGGTTATGGTGGAGCTGAAACAGGCTGTTATGATCTTGCTCATTATTTACCTGAAAATAATTGCTCTTCCTATTTAGTTACAAGTGGTGGGGAATTAATTAAATATATTGATAAAAAAAAGGTAAAATTAATAAGACTCCCTGTTCATAGTAAAAATCCAATTTTAATTTTTCTAAATTCAATAATATTAGTTCTAATCATTTTATTTTTTAATATTTCAATTGTTCATGCTAGAAGTCGTGCACCAGCTTGGAGTTGTTTGTTAGCAACAAAGATTACTAGAAGAAAGTTTGTCACAACTTTTCATGGTACTTATAGTTATAGCAATTTGATTAAAAAATTTTATAATTCTGTAATGGTAAGGTCTGATCTAATAATAGCAGGATCAAATTTTATTTTTTCGCATATCAACAGAAATTACCATAAATTTTTGAATTTGAAAAAAAAATTTTTAGTTATTTTTAGAGGAATTAATGTTGATTTTTTTGATCCCACAACGACATTAGAGATAGATGAAGATAAATTAATTTCTAAATGGGGAATAAAGAAAGATAAAAAAATAATTTTAATGCCTGGAAGGCTAACTTCATGGAAGGGACAAGAAGTATTTATAGAAGCTCTAAACTTAGTTAACAAAGAACTAGGTCACGAAGCTTTTTATGCTGTAATATTAGGTAGTGATCAAGGTAGAGATATTTATACAAAAAAAATAAAAAGATTGTCTGAACAGTACAGATTAAACAATCAGATAAATTTTATAAATCATTGTAACAATATGCCTTTAGCATATAAAATTTGTGATATAATAGTTTCAGCATCAACAAAGCCAGAAGCCTTTGGAAGAATTGCAATAGAGGCACAAGCTATGGAAAAACCAATAATAGCAAGCAATATTGGTGGATCTAATGAAACTATTATAAATGATAATACTGGTTTTTTATTTGAGTCAGGAAACCCGGTGTCTTTGAGTAAAAAAATTATAGAAGTTTTAAATTTAGACGAATCCACATTGAAATCAATGGGTAATGAGGGTAGAAAAAATGTAATTAAAAAATTTAATGTTGAAAAAATGTGTTTTTCTACATACTCAGAATACAAAAAATTATTAAATGTTAACAATTAAATTACCAGACGGAAATTATATTGAATTTCCAAAAAAAGTTACAGGCTTAGAGGTTGCTGAAAAAATAAGTAAATCTCTATCAAAACAGGCTACTATTATTAGTGTTGATAATGAACTTAAAGACTTAAGTTATGTTATAGATAAAGATTGTTCTATTAAAATTTTCACTTCTAAGGATAAAGAAGGTTTAGAAACAATCCGTCATGATACAGCACACATAACTGCAATGGCAGTACAAGAGTTATTTCCAGGAACACAAGTGACTATCGGTCCGATTATTGAAAATGGATTTTATTATGATTTTTCAAGAAAGGAGCCATTCACAGAAGAAGATTTAGATAGAATTGAAAATAAGATGAGAGAAATTGTTGATAGAGACGTCCCGACTACAAGAGAAATTTGGAAAAGAGATAAAGCAATATCTCATTTTAAAGATAAAGGTGAAATTTATAAAGCTGAAATTATCGAAAGTATTCCTAAAGAAGAAGATGTTTCTATATACTTCCATGGAGAGTGGCATGATTTGTGTAGAGGTCCACATTTATCTTCAACAGGAAAAATTGGTAAACATTTTAAGTTAACAAAAGTATCTGGTGCGTATTGGAGGGGGGACTCAAATAATGAAATGCTTCAAAGAATTTATGGAACAAGTTGGGCATCTCAAAAAGATTTGGATGAATATTTAAAAAGAATAGATGAAGCTGAAAAAAGAGACCACAGAAAACTTGGAAAAGAAATGGATTTATTTCATTTTAGAGAAGAAAGTCCAGGAGCAGTTTTTTGGCACGAAAAAGGCTGGAAGCTTTTTCAAAAATTAGTTGCATACATGAGAGGCAGGCAAGATAAGGCAGGTTACAAGGAGGTAAATACACCTGAAATATTAGATAGAGCTCTTTGGGAAAAATCAGGACACTGGGAAAAATATGGAGAACACATGTATACCTCCCAAACTCCTGATGAAAAAATATTTGCAATTAAGCCAATGAATTGTCCTGGTCATGTTCAAGTATTTAATCAAGGGTTAAAAAGTTATAGAGATCTTCCACTAAGAATTTCAGAGTTTGGAAAAGTACACAGATATGAACCTTCAGGAGCCTTACATGGCCTATTAAGAGTAAGAGCATTTACTCAAGACGACGCTCATATATTTTGTACTGAAGATCAAATTACAGAAGAGTGCTTAATTGTTACTAATTTGATTTTAGATATTTATAAAGATCTAGGATTCGAAAATGTAATATTAAAATATTCAGATAGACCAGATTTAAGAGTTGGAGATGATAATGTTTGGGATAAAGCGGAAAAAGCTTTACTAGATGCTGTTAAGACTTCTAAACTTGAGTATACAATTAATAAAGGGGAAGGAGCTTTTTATGGTCCAAAAATTGAATTTGTTTTAAGAGATGCCATTGGTAGAGATTGGCAATGTGGAACGTTACAAGTAGACCTTAATTTACCTGGAAGATTAGATGCAACATTTGTTGATAAAGATGGATCAAAAAAAGTTCCAGTTATGCTTCATAGAGCATTGTTTGGTTCTTTAGAAAGATTTATTGGAATATTGATAGAAAATTATGCTGGAAAATTTCCTTTTTGGATTGCACCATTGCAATCAATTGTAATCCCTATCTCTGAGGAGTTTGATGATTATGCAAAAGAAATAAATAAAAAAATAAATGATGCAGGAATTAATTCTGAAGTAGATCTGAAAAATCATAATTTAAATTATAAAATTAGAGAACATTCTTTATCAAAAATACCACTTTTATTGATTTGTGGTAAAAAAGAAGTTGACAGCAACTCAGTAACGATTAGAAGATTGGATACTAATAAACAAGAAAATATGGAACTAAAATTATTTTTAAAAACCTTCTCAGCTTTAAATAAAGCATTCTCAAACTAAGTGGCAGACTTTAAACAAAACTATTTTCAAAGAAGAACAAAAGACAGAGGACCAAAATCTAATAACAGAATTTCATCACCAGAAGTCCAGGTCATCGGAAGTGATGGAGAAAACTTAGGAATACTAAACACAAATGAAGCTATATCATTAGCTAAAGAGAAAGGATTAGATTTAATAGAAATTTCTCCCAATGCAAAACCACCAGTGTGTAAAATCATTGATATGGGTAAATTTAAATATGATGCTCAGAAAAAAGCCAATGTATCTAAAAAGAAACAAAAAATAGTTTTGTTAAAAGAGATTAAAATGAGACCAGTTACAGAAACACATGACTATGAATTTAAAGTAAAAAATGCTAAAAAGTTTATAACAAAAGGTGACAAGGTAAAATTTACAATAAGATTTAAAGGAAGAGAATTACAACACTCGCATTTAGGTAGAGAGCTCATGGATAAAATAAAAAATGATATGCAAGATGTAGGTAAAGTTGAATTACACCCTAAGTTTGATGGAAAACAAATGATCATGGTTATTCAGCCTTTATAAGGCTTAATAGAGGTTGTAAATCCATTACAATATTTGTATAAGTCCGCAGAATTATGCCAAAATTAAAAACTAAAAGTTCAGCAAAAAAAAGATTTAAGATATCAGCCACAGGTAAAGTTATGATGGCTCAAGCAGGAAAAAGACATGGCATGATTAAAAGAACAAATTCACAAATTAGAAAATTAAGAGGCACAACCACAATGTCAAAACAAGATGGCAAAATAGTTAAATCATATATGCCTTACAGTTTAAGAGGATAAAATGGCAAGAGTAAAAAGAGGTGTAACCAGTCACGCTAAACATAAAAAAGTTTTAAAAGCTGTCAAAGGACAATGGGGCAGAAGAAAAAATACAATAAGAGTTGCAAAGCAAGCTATGGAAAAAGCTATGCAATATGCGTATAGAGATCGTAGAACTAAAAAAAGAGAGTTTAAATCTTTATGGATACAGAGAATTAATGCTGGTGTTAGACCTGAGGGTTTAACTTATTCAAAATTTATTAATGGTCTAACAAAGTGTGGAATTAAGTTAGACAGAAAAATATTAGCTGAAATAGCATACGATAGCCCAGAAGCCTTTAAAACGATAGTACAAAAAGCTCAATCAGCACTAAATTAATCTTCGCTATTGTTTTTCTTCGATGAAGAAATAATCTCTCAATATGTCTGATATTAAAAAAATAAAAGATAAATATCTTTTAAAGTTAAAAGAAAATTTAGACTTAAATCAAGTTAATGAAATCAAAACAGATCTATTTGGTAAAAATGGATTAATTAGTTCCCAATTTAAACAGCTTGGAAAAGTAGCAGAAGAAGAAAGAAAAAATTTTGCATCAGACTTAAATTCAGTAAAAGATGAGCTTCAAAATTTAATTAATAGAAAGATTGACAATATCGAAATTAAAAAAATTAATCAAAAATTAGAAAAAGAAAAAATAGATATAACTTTACCAGAGAGACCTTTTGTTCAGGGAAAAATTCACCCAGTATCACAAGTTATAGATGAAATTTCTTCAATTTTTTCAGAAATAGGATTTAGTGTTGAAGAAGGTCCCGATATTGAGACTGAATATAATAATTTCACAGCACTAAATACGCCTGACAATCATCCAGCAAGAGACATGCATGACACATTTTATCTTGATGAAAAAAAAGAGCTGTTATTAAGAACTCATACTTCTCCAGTTCAAATTAGAACTATGCTTAATGATAAACCACCTTTTAAAATAATTGCGCCAGGAAGAACATATAGATCAGATAGTGACCAAACTCATACCCCTATGTTTCATCAAGTCGAAGGACTACATATTGATAAAGATATAAATATGGGTCACTTAAAAGGTTGTTTAAATTATTTTATAAAAGAGTTTTTTGAGGTTGATAAAATTAAAATGAGATTTAGACCAAGTCACTTTCCATTTACTGAACCATCAGCCGAAGTTGATATTGGTTATGAAATTAAAGATGGAAAGATAGTAATTGGTGAGGGAGATAAGTGGCTTGAAATTCTAGGCTGTGGAATGGTTCATCCAAATGTTTTAAAAAACGTAAAAGTAAACCCTGATGAATTTCAGGGATATGCATTTGGCATTGGAATAGATAGGTTGGCAATGCTTAAATATGGTATTAAGGATTTAAGAGCATTTTTTGATTGTGATTATAGATGGTTAAATCACTTTGGTTTTGATCCAATAGATGTTCCAACAAACTACAGGGGCCTAAGTAGATGAAGATCACAACAGATTGGTTAAAAGAACATCTAGATACCAAGCTTAATGAAAATCAAATTATTGATAAACTTACAGATATCGGCCTGGAAGTAGAAAGTGTTGATAGTCAATCAGGTGAATTAGATAGCTTTATAGTTGCTAAAATTTTAAAAGCAGAAAAGCATCCTGATGCGGATAGACTTAAAGTTTGTGATGTGGATATTGGATTAGAAAATCCTGTTAAAGTAGTTTGTGGTGCGCCAAATGCCAAAGAGGGATTGTTAACAATTTATGCACCCCCAGGTTCGGTAGTGCCAAAAAATAAAATGAAATTAGTAGTAAGTAAAATAAGAGGTGTTACTTCCTATGGAATGCTTTGTTCGGAATCTGAACTAAACTTATCAAATGAAAGTGATGGTATTACAGAGCTTTTATCAAAAAAATACAAAAAAAAAATAGGTGAAAGTTATTTTCCTAAGAGCAGTGTAAATGTAATTGATATATCAATAACACCAAACAGAGCAGATTGTTTAGGAGTGAGGGGAATAGCAAGAGATTTAGCTACAGCAGGTTTTGGAAAATTAAAAAAACTAAAAACAGACAGATTAGTTCAGAAAAATAAACAAAAAGTAAGTATAAAAATAATTAAAGAAAAAAACCAAGGGTGTACAGCTTTTGGAAGCTGTTTAATTATTGGTGTGAAAAATACTGAAAGTCCTGATTGGCTAAAGAAAAAAATAATATCTTTAGGTCAAAAACCTATATCTGCAATAGTTGATATTACAAATTATGTAATGTTTGATTTAAATAGACCGCTGCATGCTTATGATGCTGATAAAATAGATAAAGGTATCATAGTAAGGAATTCTAAAAAAGATGAGAAATTTAAAGCGTTAGATGAGAAAGATTATAATTTAGAAAAAGATATGTGCGTTATTACAGATGATTCTGGAGTATTAGGTTTAGGAGGAATAATTGGAGGAACAAGGTCTGGAACTGAACTAAGTACTAAAAATATACTAATTGAGTCTGCTTATTTTAACTCAAGATCAATTAGAAAAACTTCTAAAATTTTAAATATAGATACAGACGCAAAGTTTAGATTTGAAAGAGGAATTGATCCACTTTCAATAGAACAAGGACTTCAACGAGCTGCCGAGTTAATTAAAAAAATCTGTGGAGGAGAAATTAGTAAATTTGATATTCAAAAATTAGAAAGTATAAAAAATAATGTAGTAAAATTTGACACACAATTATTTGAAAAAATAACAGGTTTTAGTATTGATCAAAAAGAAATGACAAAAATACTAATTAATCTAGGTTTTAAAATAAAAAAACAAAAAAAATTATTTATATTAACAGTACCATCATGGCGGCCTGATATTGAGCAAGAGGTGGATATAGTTGAGGAGTTAGTAAGAATTAAAGGTTATGACCAAATTAAAATGATTGAACCTGAGAGAGCTAGAGAGAAAGATACTTTAAACAAAACACAAAAATTATTTCATTTTTTACAGCGCGCTATTGCGTCTAAAGGGTATCTTGAAGCTATTACATGGTCTTTTACAGACAGCAAAGTTAATCAATTATTTATTGAAAATAACAAAGAAATTAAAATAGTTAATCCTATAAGCGCAGATTTAAATGTATTAAGAAGTTCAATCTTTTCAAATTTGATTATTAATTTAAATAAGAATTTAGGAAGAGGATTTAAAGATTTATCAATATTTGAAATAGGTCCAACTTTTTCAGGATCTGAGCCAGGTGAACAACAAACTGTAGTTAGTGGATTAAGAACTGGAAAACAGTCTAGGCAGAGCTGGGCAGAACAAGGCAGATTGTTTGATGTTTTTGACGTTAAAAGAGATGTTGTTCAAAGCTTAGTTGAAGCTGGGTATAACAAAGAGAAATTCCATGTTGATGATAAAACACCAAACTATTATCATCCTGGGAAATCTGGAAGAATATTTATAAATAAAGGTAAAGAAAAAGTGGTAGCTTTTTTTGGTGATATTCACCCCAATATATTAAAAAGATTAGATATTAAAGTTGAGACATTAGTGGGGTTCGAAATATTTTTAGATAATATAAAACAACCAAAAAAATCATTAAAAAACCAAAAACCTCAATATAGATATTCTGACTTTCAAAAATCAGAGAGAGATTTCGCTTTTGTTTTAGATAAAAATTTTAAAGTTCAAGAATTAATAGAGATAATTACCAATGTAGATAAGGTTTTAATAAAATCTGTTAAAGTATTTGATGTTTATGAAGGTGAAAATATTGCTGAAGGTAAAAAATCAATAGCATTAAATGTTACAATTCAGTCTTTAGAAAAAACATTAAATGAAGAAGATTTAAATAAAATAAGTCAACTTATTATTTCAACTGTAGAATCAAAAATAGACGCAAAGATTAGATCGTAGTCATGACAAAAATTGATCACATCAGAAACTTTGCAATTATTGCACATATTGATCATGGTAAATCAACTATAGCAGATAGAATAATTCATAACTGTGGCGGACTCACAGAAAGAGAAATGAAAGCACAAGTTTTGGATTCAATGGATATTGAACGAGAAAGAGGAATAACAATTAAAGCTCAAACGGTAAAACTTAATTATAAAGCCAAAGATGGAAAAGAATATATTTTAAATATTATTGATACTCCAGGCCATGTGGATTTTAGTTACGAAGTTAGTAGATCTTTGTATGCATGTGAAGGTTCAATTTTAATAGTTGATAGTACCCAAGGTGTTGAAGCTCAAACACTTGCAAATGTTTATCAAGCACTAGATATTAATCATGACATAGTTCCAGTTTTAAACAAAGTTGATTTACCAGCTTCAGATTTAGAAAAAACAAAAAAACAAATAGAAGATGTGATTGGTATTGATACGGATAATGCCATTCCTTGTTCTGGTAAAACAGGAGAGGGCATCGAGGATATCTTGGAGCAAATTATTGTATCTCTGCCAGCTCCAGAGGGAGAGAAAAATGCCAACTTAAAATGTTTGTTAGTTGATAGTTGGTATGACACTTATCTAGGTGTAGTTATTTTAGTTAGAGTTATTGATGGAAAAATTTCAAAAAACATGAAGATAAAAATGATGTCAACTGATCAAGAATATATTATCGAAAAAGTTGGAGTTTTCACGCCTAAAGCTACTGATATTAAAGAATTAAATGCTGGAGAAATTGGTTTTATCACAACAGGAATAAAAGTCTTATCTGAAACAAAAGTTGGTGACACAATTTGTGATGCAAACAACTCACTTAAGGAAGCCCTACCAGGGTTTAAGCCAAGTAAACCAGTTGTATTTTGTGGCTTATTTCCAGTTGATAGCTCCGAGTATCAAAAATTGAAAGATGGTTTGGGTAAATTACAATTAAATGATGCAAGCTTCTCTTTTGAAGCTGAATCTTCTTCAGCACTAGGACTAGGATTTAGATGTGGATTTTTAGGATTACTACATTTAGAAATAATTACGGAAAGATTAGAGAGAGAATTTGATATTAACTTACTTACTACTACACCAGGAGTAGTTTATAAAGTTCATTTAAACAAAGGTGAAATAATAGAATTACAAAATCCATCAAGCTTACCAGAACCTACACACATCAAATTTATTGAAGAACCATGGATTAAAGCAACAATTATTACACCAGACCAATACCTTGGAGCGATAATTAAAGTTTGCCAGGATAAAAGAGGTGTACAAACCGACTTAAGCTATTCAGGTAACAGAGCGGTTTTGAGTTATGAGATTCCACTGAATGAGGTTGTGTTTGATTTTAATGATAGATTAAAATCAATGACAAGTGGGTACGCAAGTTTTGATTATGATATCATAGGCCATAAAGAAGGTGACTTAGTTAAGTTAGGAATATTAGTTAATGCAGAACCGGTAGATGCATTATCCATGATGGTCCACAAAGATTTTGCACAGACAGTGGGAAGGGAAGTTTGTGAAAAATTAAAAGATTTGATTCCAAGACATAATTTCATGATTCCAGTACAGGCAGCAATAGGTGGAAAAATTATTGCAAGAGAAACAATTAAAGGATTTAAAAAAGATGTTTTAACTAAAATTCATGGAGGTGGAGCAAGAGATAGAAAGAGAAAATTATTAGACAAACAGAAAAAAGGGAAAGCTAGAGGTAAACAGTTTGGTAAAGTAGAAATTCCACAAGAAGCATTTATAGGAGTTTTAAAGATTAAAAAGGAATAATTTGTGAAAAAAATTAATTGGGGAATTATCGGATTAGGAACAATTGCCTTACAATTTGCTAATGGTTTTAGATTCTCAAAAAATGCAAAACTATTAGGAGTCGCAAGCAAAGATTTACATAAGGTTGAAAAATTTCAAAAAGAATTTAATATAGATAAAAGTTATTGTTTTAATAATTATGAAAATTTATTAGAAAATAATAAGATTGATATTATTTATATTGCTCTACCTACATCACTTCATCATGAATGGATATCTAAATCATTAGATAGGGGAAAAAAAGTTTTAGTAGAAAAACCAGCAACAATGAATTCATCAGAAATTATTGACATTAAAGAAAAATATTTTTCTAATAAAGTTTTTTTCTCCGAAGCATTTATGTATATGTATCACCCTCAAATAAAAAAGACCATAGAATTAATAAACAAAGGAGAAATTGGAGATTTAATTTCTATGGAATCAAGTTTTGGAAATGATATTTTGACAAAAAAAAATTTTTTTGGTTTTAAAAAAAGAAAAAAGTTAAATCCAGAAAGTCGACTTTACAATAAAAAATTAGGAGGAGGTGCAATATTAGATTTGGGTTGTTACCCAGTTTCATTTACCACATTAATAGCATCAAAAATTTCAACAATAAATTATGATAAAATCAAAATTTTAAATAAACAAAAAGAAATTGGCTCAACAGATGTTGATTTAGATTCTTATATGGAATTACATTTTGATAATAATTTCGCATCAAAAGTTTCGGCATCTTTCACCAAAAATTTAGGAAAAAAAACAATAATTATAGGGTCCAAAGGTGAAATATGCATACAAGACACTTGGATGGCTAATCCTGCCATTATATCGATAAAAAATGAAGGTAAAAAGGAATTAAAAATGGATTCAAATGAGAATATATATTCCTATGAAATAGAGTCATTAAGTCAGTGTATTTTAGAAAATAAAAGCACACCAGAATTTCCAGGAACAACAATAAACGATATTATTGGAAATATGAAAATTTTAGATAAATGGATCAGTTAAAATGAAAAGTAAAATTTTAGACTGCATAACTTTTTTTGATAACAATTTTATGTTTAATTTAAGATATAATATTCTTAAGGCCCACGTAGATTGTTTTGTAATATGTGAGTCAAAGTATGATCACAAGGGAAATCGAAAAAAAATTCATTTTATAATGAAGAATGAGTATGAAAAAAATAAAATAAAACATATCGTTATGGAAGAAAAGTTCCCAGTAAATACGAGTGCTTGGGAAAATCAAGCAATCCAAAGAGAATATTTATTAAAAAGTTTGAATGATGTAGATTCAGAAGATTACATTTTATTTTCAGATCCAGATGAAATACCAAGACCAGAGTTATTAATTAACTTTGAATTAAAAAAAAAATATGGGATTTTTTTACAACAATGCTTTAATTATAAATTTAATTTATTTAATCAATATGAAAGTCCATGGGAAGGTACAAGAGTATGTAAAAAGAAAAATTTAAAATCAATTAATTTTATGAGGCAAAAAATTAAATCTAAAAATCTGAACTATAGTTTAATAAGAATGGATAAAGAAAAGAGCATTAAATTATTTAAAAATGGAGGATGGCACTTTAACAATTTATTGAGTGCATCAGAAATTTCATTAAAACTTAAAACTTTTGCACATACTGAATTTTCTGGGAAAAAATTTACTTCAATAAACAATATTAAAAAAAAAATTGAAAAAAAAATTGATCTATTTGAAAGAGGTCACAACTATAAAGCAATTAAGTTAGATGGTACATTTCCAAAATTTATAATTAATAATAAGAAAAAACATAAAAAGTGGATAATTTAAATAAAATGATTTTTTTATCAAAACTATTTAATAACAAAACTTTAAGACTGATATTTTTCTATTGCATTATTTTTTTATCATTTGATTTTTTTTTAGGACAATCAGTAATTGATTTTTTATATAAGAAAAATTTTTTATCTAACCCAAACTTAATAATAGAAACAATTAATAATGAAGAAAAAAAGTACAGAATTAAGCATGATTATTTTCATCATACACTTAAAGAAAATGTAGAAGTAGTTTCACGCTGGGGACCATTTATTTATAAAACTTGCACTGATCAAAATGGATTTAGAGTAGTTTGTGATAGATTAAATCAAACAGCAAATAAAAAGAATATTGTTTTAATAGGAGACAGCTATACTGAGGGATTAGGCCTCAATTATGAAAAAACTTTTGCAGGAATGCTCTCTAAATCTTCAAATGAAAATATTATTAATATGGCAGTTTCCTCATATAGCCCTTTAATATATAAAAAAAAAATTGAATATTATCTTAGTAAAGGCATAAAAATTGATCAATTATTTATTTTTGTAGATACTAGCGATATCATTGATGAAACTAGATATTATTTGTGTGGTAATAATTCAGTCTGTACAGGAGAAGAGCTGTCAATAAACAACACAGACAATGTAAAAAATACAAAAAAAGTAAATTTTCCTATGTGGAAAAAAATTAAAAGATCTATCCGTCTGATAAAAAGAAAATTTTTACCTAAAATTCATGTTTATGAAAAGGATTTTGAAAGAAGTTCCTGGCCGTATTTAAAGAGTAATGATAAAATAGAAAAAGGAATTAAAAACTCATTAAAAAATATGAATGAATTATTCCACTATTTAAAAAAAAGAAACATCCCAATTTCACTAGTAGTATATCCATATCCTGGACAAATTTTATATGATCAAGAAAATTCGAAACAAGTAAGAATATGGGAAAAATTTTGTAAAAGTAAGTGTGAAAATTTTATAGATTTATTTCCAATTTTTTTTAAAGAAATAAAAAATAATAAAAGAAAAGCAGTAGTAAAAAAATTTTATTTAAAAAATGATCTTCATTTTAATGAATTAGGAAACAAAAAAATATTTAATCATTTAATTGGTTTAGAATTGTTTTAAAAGTAAAATTTGAAATTTATGATTTTTTAGATGAAAGAGAAACTAGAAATTTATTGTATAACCAACAAAAGATTGTTGGCTGTTGAAAATACAGATTATAAGTTAGCTGGAGTAGGTTTAGCTGCTTTTCCAGAGAGATATTTAAAGTGTAATGCAGATGATAATATATTTTATAAAGAAAAATATTATTCAGAATTAACATTTCAGTATTGGTACTGGAAAAATATCTTAAATAAAAATAGCATTGATTGGGTTGGTTTTTGTCAAAAAAGAAGATTTTGGATAAATAAAGATTCTATTGGAAAAAAAATTGATCCTAAAAATTTTAAAAATCATATTTTAAAAGAAGTTCCAAAAGAATGGAATAATAAAAATGCCATTATATGTGATCCAATAGATGTTAATAATCTAAAAACAATGAAACTATTAAAAAGAGGTTTCAGGTCTATTCTGAAGGATCCAAGAATTTTATTTGACAAAAAAAAAAGAACTGTAAATTTACATTTTGATATGCACCATGGGTATGGAAATCTAGATAAAGCTATTGAAGTAATGAATTTAGAGGACCGAAAAGAATTTTCAGACTTTGTAAAAACATCGACATCTTACAATCCCCATATTATGTTTATTGCAAAAGCAAATATTCATCAAAAATGGTTTGAAACACTTTTCCCCTGGTTATTGAGATGTGAAAAAATTTTTGGTTTTAAAGAGCTTCATGGCTATGATACACAAAGATTATATGCATATTTAGCGGAAAGGTATTTGTCTTTTTGGTTTAGAAAATATACAAACTATTCAAATTGGCCATGGGCTTTTTATGATTATAAAGATTAAATATAAAAAAATTGATACAAAGTTTTAGTTTAAATTAAATATACATATGAAAATATTGAAAACAAGAATCAAAGGTTTATTAATTATAAAAACCAAAATTTATGAGGATAAAAGAGGCTTCCTAAAAGAAGTTTATCAAAAAAGATTAATAAATAACAATTTCATTTTTGATGTTATGTCAGTTTCAAAAAAAAATGTATTACGAGGACTTCATATTCAAACAAAAAATTCACAGGCAAAAATAATTACAGTAACCAATGGAAAAATATTCGATGTAGCTGTTGATTTAAGAAAAAACTCAAAAACATTTGGAAAATTTTATTCTATTATCATATCAGAAAAATCAGACTTTTCCTTTTATATTCCAGAAGGTTTTGCTCACGGTTTTTTATGCATGTCAAAAAAATGTACAATTAATTATAAATGCTCTAAATATAGAAATGCAAAGAGCGAAGTCACATTAGATTGGCACGATAAAAAAATAGGAATAAAATGGCCAACAAAAAAACCAATAGTTTCTGAAAAAGATAAGAACGGGCTAAGTTTAGAATCTATCAAAAAATTGATTTACAATGATTAAAAAAATTATTGTAACTGGTGGATCGGGACGTTTTGGTTCTGTATTAAAAAAAATAAAAAATAAGAACAAAGTTTTTTTCCCAAATAAAAAACAACTTAATATTTTAAACTATAAAAATATTGATAAGTATCTTAAGAAAAATAAACCAAATATATTGATTCATTTGGCTGGACTATCCAGGCCCATGAAAATCCATGACAAAGATATTTCTAAAAGTATTGATCTTAATATCATTGGAACATCTAATATTACTAAAGCTTGTGCAAAAAAAAACATTAAGTTAATTTATTTTTCAACTAGCTATGTTTACCCTGGGACAAAAGGAAATTATCTAGAAACAGACAGTTTATTACCAGGCAATAGTTATGCATGGTCAAAACTCGGTGGGGAAGCAGCCGTACATTTGTATAAAAACTCTCTTATATTAAGATTAAGCATGGTGGAAAAACCATTTGTGCATAGAGTTGCTTTTGCAAATGTAAAAACTAGCTATATTTATCAGGAAGATGTTGCCAATATACTTTTTAAATTATTAAATAAAAAAGGAATTATAAATATTGGTGGTAAAACTCAATCTGTCTATGATTTTGTTAGAAAAGAAAATAAAATAGTCCAAAAAGCTTACCAAAAAAAAAAAATGAATACAGGTGTGCCATTTGATTCGTCTATGAATACATCAAAATTAAAAAAAATTTTGAAAGAATAGTTTAAGCTTTATTTAGTATTTCTATAATTTTTTTAATCTTATATTTTTCAATTGATGGATATGTTGGCAAAGAAAATATTTTTTTAGTTAAATTTTCTGTATTATCTAAATTTTTAAAAGTAGCATTTTTATAAGCATTCATTTTATGAATTGGGTATGGATATTGAATTCCAAGATTAATATTGTTTTTTTTCATTTTTTTTAAAATTAACTTTCTATTTTCATGCGCAACAACATAAAGATGATAAACGTGAAAATTATTTTTATTTTCTACTGGCTTAATAATATCTATATTTTTGATTCCCTTGTTGTACATTTGAGCTATTTCTCTTCTTTTTTTTATAAATGTTTTTAAATATTTAATTTTAATATTTAGAATGGCTGCTTGAATTTCACCCAATCTTGAGTTGGTGCCATTTTCTATTGCAAAATATTTATTATTCCACCACTTTTTTGGATTTATTTGCTCCATTCCATAAAATCTCAATCTTCTTAACTTTTGGTAAATTTTTTTGTCATTAGTTGTGACAAAACCACCATCTCCATAAGCACCTAATATTTTAGTTGGATAAAAAGAGAAACATCCAGTGGTTCCCATAGTTCCAACTTTTTTTTTATTATATGTAGCACCTTGAGCTTGAGCACAATCTTCAACAACTTTTATTTTGTGGTAATTTGCAATTTTAAGTATTTTGTTCATTTCACAAGATTGACCATATAAATGTACTGGAATTATAATTTTTGTTTTTTTTGATATAGCTTTTTCTAGTTTGTTTGGGTCCATTAAATAATCGTACCTAATATCGATAAATTTTACTGTAGCACCAGTGTTTCTAATGGCTGATATAGTGGGTATTGCAGTATTAGACACTGTTATAACTTCGTCACCAGGACCAATATTCAAAGCTTTTAAGGAAAGGTAAATTGCATCTGTACCACTTGCAACAGCAACACCGTATTTAGATTTATTAGTTTTTAAAAAACTTTTTTCAAATTTGATAAGTTCATTTCCAAAAAATAGATTTCCACTTTTTAAAACTTTATCTATAGATTTGAATATATCTTTTTTAAGAAATTTATATTCATTCTGATATTCCCAACTTTTAATCATATTTTATATTTCAACATGAGAGATCCATTTTCCAATTTTTTGTGAAAAATTTTTTTCTTTTTTTAAAATTTCATCTTTATGATTCCAAGCAAATAAGTATGCAATATCTGGATTATCAGCCCTAAAGTGATCTATAGAAACAATCGGTATATGCATCCCAGGTGAGTATTTTCCAATCTTTTCTTTGGTGGTGTCACAGATATATTCTATAGTATTAAAGTTTATTCCACAGTAATTTAATATAGTAGTACTTTTTGATGTAGCAGCATATCCAACAATTTTTTTTCCATCAGAAATAAATTTTTTTAAAGTATTATTAAGTTTTAACTTTGAAGCCTCACAATTTTTTTTAAAAACCTTGCAAGATTCAATATTATCAAGATTATTAGATTTTTCGTTATCTAATATTATCTGAACATTCTTATTAATATTTCTAGTATTTTTTCTAGAAATTATATATCTCATTGAGCCACCGTGTGTTTCTTGCTTGATTGCATCAACTAATTCCATATCAAATATATTAAATATTTTTTTAACTGATGTTGCAGAAAACATAAAAATATGTTCATCATAAATTTGATCATATGAAGTTTTTTCAAACATTGATCCAAGATAAGGTTCTTCAAAAATAAATACGCCATCTTTAGATAACAGTTGGTCTAATGCTTTAATTAATCCTACAAGATTTGGTACGTGACAAATTACGTTTGCTGCAAAAATAACATCTGTTTGATGTTTAAAATTTTTTATTAAATCTAAAGATTCTAATCCAAAAAATTCGTTTAAAGTATTAATTCCTTTTTGGTTAGCAATTTTGGCTACATTTGACGAAGGTTCAAAACCAACATATTCTAAATTGTTATCCTTAAAATTATTTAAAAATGTTCCGTCATTAGAACCTATCTCAATTATTTTAGAATTATTTGCTATAAATTTTTTTTTAATAAAATCTGCATAGTCTTGAAAATGAGATTTCATAGCTTGAGAACTACCTGTGAAAAAAGGATATTTGTCATTAAACATTTGTTCAGGAGTTGGATGATCCTTTAATTGAAATAAACAAGTTTTTTCTGAAAAACCAACCTCAAGGTCAAAAAAAAATTCTTTATCAAAGTCTTTTTTTGCTAAAAATCCATTAGCAATAGGCATCTTTCCGAATGACATAAAGGGTCTCATTTCAGAATTAGTTATTTTACATTTCATTTTTTTGTATTTTTAAATAAATTTAAAGTATCTTTAATTTCGGTATCAAGATTAGAATTAAGTGTCAGTCCATGTTTCGATAACTTGGCTTTATCAACATGATAAGAAAGTTGGTTCATAATTGGTGAATTAACATAACTTATTCTAATATTTTTTTTAAATTTTTTTATTTTTCTTAAGATTTGATTCACAGTAAAATTATTTGATACAACATTAAAAATATCATTTTCAAAGAAATCATTTTCTATACAAAATTTGAATAATTTAAAAGCATCATTTAGAGTTAAGTACGGTCTATATTGATTGAGTGCAGTTTTATAGACTTTTATTTTTTCTTCAATAGCAGCATTTAAACAAAAACTGTTAACGGCTGTATGGAATCTAATTCCTTTAGAAACTCCTGCAATTGTTCCAAATCTAAAAGTATTAAATTTTATAGATTTAGTTTTTTTTTTTAAAATATTTTCTTCTAACATCTTTATTTTTGCATAAGGACTTTGTGGTTTTAAATATTTTTTTTCACACGTTTCGTCAACTAAATCAGTTTGTTTGCCATAAACACTTGTAGAGGAAAGATGAACTAATTTTGCACCTGTTTTTTCACAAAAATTAACTACAGTATGTAAACAATTTAGGTTATTAGAATACATCTCTTTTTCCTTACCAAAGCTTTTTTCAGCGTTAGTCATGGAGGCAAAATGAAAAACTATACCAATGTTTTTAAACTGATCTAATGATTTATAATCATTTAAATCTTTAAGATAAAACTCAACTTTATTTTTTTTGTTAATATTAAATAAAGAGTTATATCGATTAGATTTTAAGTTATCTACCAGTATAGCTTTCTTAACTTTTTTAATTTTATATAAATTTTCTATTAAATGTGAACCTATATGTCCACAAGCACCAGTTATCAAAATTTTCATTTATTTATTTTCAATTTTTCTAAAATCTTTATATTTTTCAATATAATCTTTAAATTCATATTTTCTATCACAAGCAACCAGCACAATTGCATCTTTTGTCAAAAATTTTAACCTACACCAGGTTAAATTTGGAACTAAAATCGCCTTATCATTTTGGGAATTAAGTGTGATTATTTCTTCTTTATCATGTCTTTTCATTATTAAAGATATACTTCCTGAAACAGGTATAAATAATTGCCTACATTTCTTATGTGCATGATCACCCCTATAACAATTTTTTTTACCAAAAATATAAAATATTCTCTCTACTTTTATTGGAAATTTATTATTAAAGTTAATTGGAACTAATTTTCCACTTTTTTTACTATAAGATTTAAGTTTAAAAATTTTAATTTTTTTCATTATTTAATATTTTTTATGATTAAAAAAATAAATTTTTAATTTTCTAAAAAAAAATAATTTAATTCCCTTAAATATACTTATCTTATATTTTTTTCCATTAGTTCCCATGTGTCCTTCAATATCATGATATACTGGAGTCTTCGACAAGCTCATACCACCTGATATAGCTTTTAGAGTAGCATTTGCTATTTTATTTTCAAAAATAGAGTTTATTGCGTCATTAGTCTTTTCTAATTCTGGAAGTACATAATCTAAAAAAAATTTTTTTGATCCACCATACATATTGCAGTGCGCATACTTTAAATTATCTGAAAGATTGATGTAGATATCTGTATTATTAGAAACTATATCTTTTAATATAGGGTTAAAATTTTTTATACAAAGTCGTCCTGTTATGTCTATAAAATAATTAGTTTTTTTAGATATTTTTGATGAATTAAAAACTTCTTTTAAAGATAAATATTGTCCATATCCCTTACCTAGTTTTTTATCAAAAGAATTATTAGAATTGGTTGATATTATTTCTATTTCTTTATGTTGATTTGACTTAGCAAGTGTTCTAAAAAAAGCCAAGTCATACCCTGAATTTTCTATAAATATTATTTTTTTTATATCTTTGTTATTAATCCAAAAATTAAATGATTTTTTATAATCATTAAATCTAGTTTCAATATCCTTTCTTACCAAGTTAGGCATATCACCTGGATTTATTGTGGATGTTAAGATTATTGCAAAGTCAAAATTACTCATAAATTTACGCTATATACTTAATATATTATTTGATTTATCTCTAAAAGCTCTAATATTATACCCAGATGTTACATAAAATCTTGTAATGAGTACATTATTAATTAATATTTTATTATAGTATTATTTGCCATCTATTACAGCTATTTATTATTCTAAATATAAAAAAAAAGAATTTCAATATTATTTAAAAAACATTAGAGCTTTATAATAAAATTAAATTAACAGTCTAAGTAATAATAATTTTATTCCTATTTAAACCCAAGGTCATAATAGGTGTAAATATGATCATCAAAAAATTATAAAGAAATAGAGCTATTAACAAATTATAAAATGTTATATTATTTTTATTATTATCAATTTCAAATTATAAATTAACAATGAAAAATAAAATTATATCAAAAAAAAAATTTTTAGAATTGAATAATAAAATAAGTAAAAATTTATTTACAAAAAAAAAATATCTTAGCTTATATAAGTCTTTTTTGAAAAAAACTTTAACAAAAAGAATTGCTCATCAAACACTTTGGTTTGGTGAACCAATACTACAATTACCACAGGATTTGATGATATTCCAGGAATTGATTTTTAAATCAAAGCCAGATTATATTATAGAAGTAGGCGTCGCTTGGAGTGGTTCTTTAATATATTATTCATCAATCTTTAACATATTGGGTGGAAAAAAAGTAATAGGTATAGATAATTTTGTTCCAAAACAAATTGAACAGAGAATTCAAAAATTTAGCAAACTTAAAAACACAATAAAAATTATTAAGGGTATTTCTACTGATCCGAAGGTTTTAATAAAATTAAAATCTATAATAAAAAATTCAAAAAAAATGATTGTACATCTTGACTCTGATCATTCAGAGCAAAATGTTTTAAAAGAGTTAGATATATATTCTAAGCTTTTAAAAAAAGGATCATTTCTTATTTGTGGCGATACACACATTGAGCTCTTTAAAAATGATTTGCACGGAAAAAACAAAAAATACTCTAAGGGTGATAATCCCATGACAGCATTAAAAATTTTTCTAAAATCTAATGAAGGAAAAAAATTTAAACAAGACACATCATTTCAAGATCGATATTTACTAACATTAAATCCTTTTGGTATATTAAAAAAAATAAGGAATTAATTTTAAAGTTTATAAGACAAAAAAAATTATTATAATTGCTTCCAATAATTAGTTTGGTTCAATCTTATTAAATAAAAAGAACAAATTGTTAAGTGCAAACAATTTTGGAGAGGTGGCCGAGTGGCTTAAGGCGCACGCTTGGAAAGTGTGTGTACTGTCAAAGGTACCGTGGGTTCGAATCCCACCTTCTCCGCCATTTGCCTAGTTTAATATCTTTTGTATTATTAAAATTATTTAATGATATATTATAAGAGAATCACAAAGGAGATAAAATGGAAGTTGTAATAGTATTAGGAGCAGCATGGTGGGCATGGAACCACTTCATGAACTAAGTGCTAAATTATTTTAGTATTTAATTAGTAGTACACAAGTTTTAAAGCGTGTGTACTACTAAAAAAAAACAGAGTTCAAATTTAATCATCACACTTTAAATAAGCACAATTTTAAAGGCCTTATTCATGAAACTGACTTAAGTTACTTCAATAAAATATGATCATTTAATCATAAAAATGATATAATAAATCTTTCCAAAAAAATAAAAAAATGAAAAATAATTCAACATATCAGGCAGACTCCATAAAAGTTTTAAAAGGTCTTGAGGCAGTACGAAAAAGACCAGGAATGTACATTGGTGATACGGATGATGGCACAGGACTTCACCACATGGTTTATGAAGTGGTTGATAACTCAATAGACGAAGCGCTGGCTGGACATTGTAAAAATATAGGTGTTAAAATTAATTTTGATGGAACAATTACGGTAAGAGATGATGGTAGAGGAATACCTGTCGATATGCACAAAGGTGAAAAAAAATCAGCAGCAGAAGTTATTATGACCCAATTACATGCTGGTGGTAAATTTGACCATGATTCTTATAAAGTTTCGGGTGGATTACATGGTGTTGGAGTTTCAGTTGTTAACGCTTTATCTGAAAAATTAAAACTAGAAATTGATAGAGATGGAAAAAAATATTTTATAGAATTTAAGAATGGAGATGCTAAGGCACCTCTCAAAGCTATTGGGAAATCTAAAGAAACTGGGACACAAATAACATTTTTGCCATCAAAAGAAATTTTTTCTTCAATTAAATTTAGTGCGAGTATAATTATAAAGAGAATGCGTGAGCTTGCATTTTTGAATAAAGGAATAAAAATAACAATTAATGATTTAAATGAAAAAAAAGGAAAAATTAATGAATTTAAATTTGATGGAGGTGTTTTAGAATTTGTTGATTTTTTAGATACGAAAAGAGAAAAGTTACAAAATAAAAGTGGTAATGATTTATTTAAGAAACCCATTTATATTGAAGGAAAAAAGGAAAATATAGAAATTGAATGTTCTTTAAAATGGAATGCAAGTTATAGTGAAGATATATACCCCTACACAAACAACATTTATCAAAAAGATGGTGGCACGCATCTACTAGGTTTTAGAAGTGCATTAACAAGGGTTATTAATAAATATGCAAATGAACATAATTTATTAAAAAAAAATAAATTATCAATCTCAGGAGATGACATTAAAGAAGGTCTTACTTGTGTTTTATCAGCAAAAATACCTGATCCAAAATTTTCGTCACAAACAAAAGACAAACTGGTTTCATCTGAAGTAAGAATGATTGTAGAAACTATAATAAACGAAAAATTATCTATATGGTTTGATCAGAATCCAACAATAGCTAAAATAATTTTAGCTAAAGTAATGCAAGCAGCGTTAGCAAGAGATGTTGCTAGAAAAGCAAGAGAAAATGTAAGAAGAAAAGGTGCATTAGAGTTAAGTGGCTTACCTGGTAAATTAGCTGATTGTCAAATAGGAAAACAAGAGGGCACAGAATTATTTATTGTTGAGGGGGATTCTGCTGGTGGTTCAGCTAAGCAAGGTAGAAACAGAGCCAATCAAGCAGTATTACCATTAAGAGGAAAAATTCTAAATACTTATGTTGAAGAAGTATTTCCTAAAAAAAATAGCAATAAAAATGGAAATGAACATAGAACTAAAGCATTATCTAAAATGATTTCTTCTAATGAAATAGTAACTTTAATAAATGCACTTGGTCTAGACCCTAAAGTAGAAGATATAGACTTAAAGGACTTAAGGTATGGAAAAATTATTATTATGACGGATGCAGATGTTGATGGTTCCCATATACGAGCTCTATTATTAACTTTTTTTAACAACAAACCTTTTAACAAATTAATTGAAAATGGGCATGTGTATCTTGCACAACCACCATTGTTTAAAGTTAATAAAGGTACAAAAGGTACCTATATGAAAGATGAAAAAGCACTTGAGGAATATATTCTAAATAGCAAAAAAGAAATGAGAAAATTAAAAAAAGGTAGTAAAGAATTTATAAAAGCTATAGATGAGGAAAAATCAAAAATGAGTATACAAAGATTTAAGGGTTTAGGAGAAATGAATCCTGAAGAACTATGGAATACCACTTTAAATCCAGAAACAAGAAATTTACTTCAAGTTCAATACTCAAAGGATTTAAAAAAAGACCAAAAATTAATTCACACCTTAATGGGAAGTGATGTTGCATTAAGAAAAGACTTTATTGTTTCTAATGCAATTAATGTTCTTAACTTAGATATTTGAAAATGAAGTTTTTCGAAACTTCGAAATATTTTTCATTAAAAAAATCAACGTATATAAACTTAAGATGGATAGGTATTATTGGCCAGTTAATTACTATAAATACTGTTTATGTCATTTTTAATTTCAATTTTAATTTTATATTAGCTAATTTAATAATTCTCTTCGGAATATTTAGTAATTTATATTTAACTTACATTAATAAAAAAACTCAATTATCAGATAGTTCAGCTTTTATTTTTTTGCTAATAGACATAGTTCAATTAAGTTTTTTAATTTATCTTACGGGAGGGATTATTAATCCTTTTGCAATTTTTTTGATTATACCAAGTATTTTTTCTTCATCAAATTTAAGTCTAAGAACAAATTTGTTGCTAGCGATTATAAC
>Ga0209335_10000221_pt1 | contig 66022 bp, 47 predicted proteins | sample COG_09_FD_184753 | JGI IMG/M metagenome (GOLD analysis project Ga0209335, IMG submission 184753) | Pelagic Microbial community sample from North Sea - COGITO 998_met_09 (SPAdes) (version 2) | ecosystem: Environmental > Aquatic > Marine > Neritic zone/Coastal water | place: Helgoland, sampling...
CGTTCTGCTTGGCTTTGAGGTCGTCTACTTCCTTTTGGGTGTGGCGGCGTTCTTCGTCCAGCGCCAATATGCGGTTGAGCATGGTGGCGGCATTGATGCCGCGTTTGGACAAGGCCTTTTCGAGCGCTTCACGGTCATTACGGAGAACCTGTAGGGTCAGCATGGCTTGTAAAAATACGACGGTGCCCCCTCCTTTTGCAGGGTGGGGGCACCGTCATTTACCCTTGTTGGGCATTCAAATGTGCAGAAGGTCAGGCCTCTGCTGCGGGAATCACAGAAACGTAGCTCTTGTTTCCCTTCTTTTTCCGGAACTCCACAACGCCGTCCGTCAGAGCGTAAAGGGTGTGGTCCTTGCCGATCCCGACGTTGAGTCCGGGGTTGTGTGGGGTACCGCGTTGGCGAACGAGGATGTTGCCTGCGATGCACGTTTGGCCGCCATAGATTTTGACGCCCAGTCGTTTGCTTTCTGATTCGCGGCCATTCTTTGTCGAGGCCGCCGCCTTTTTGTGAGCCATGGTTCTGGGTTTTCTTATTCTTCAGCCTTGTCTTCAGCTGATTTTTTGGCCGCCGGCTTCTTAGCTGCTGGCTTTTTGGCTGCGGGCTTCTCGGCCGCAGGCTTTTTGGCTGCTGGCTTTTTAGCCGCTGGCTTTTTGGCTGCGGGCTTGGCATCCGCTGTCGCGTCTGCAGCGTCCTCTGCCTTTTTGGCTGTGGCCTTCTTGGGCTTCACCCCAAGGGCGATGCCGTTGATGACCAACTCCGTCAGGGAGGGGCGGAACCCGTTCAACTTTTGGTAACCTTTACGGCGCTTCTTCTTGAAGACAAGCACCTTGTCACCTTTCAAATGGCGTTCGACCGTGGCGTCCACGGCTGCGCCTTTTACTGCTGGGGCGCCAACGGATACTTTGGAGCCGTCATCGACAAGAAGAACACGGTCAAAGCTGACCTTGGTGCCTTCCTCGTGCTTCAGACGGTTCACATAGAGCCGTTGATCTTGCTGTACCTTGTATTGGTGCCCTGCAATTTCTACGATGGCGTACATGATGGCCTCTTTTTTTGAGGGGTGCGAAGATACGTGAATTTCGATGGGGATGAAAGCCGGAGGCCATTCGACCCAAGAAATGTCCCCGGAATGCCTGCTTCAAAGGAAGTCAACAGGACAAAATCGATTCCAGGATTCCAAATGCATCTGGCGTCTTTGCTGTTGCGTGTGGCCAATTGCGCGCCTTCATGGCTGCGGATGTGGCCTGACCCAAAGCGACGGCCTTGTCTGGCACAGGGCCGGTCCATGCCGCTACGTTGGAAGGCGAGGTGAAACAGACGATGTCGGCCGTTGGGGGCTGGATGGAAGTGGGCGCGGGTTGGTAATGCGCCCAGGGGTACAAGGTGGCTGATGTGGGGTGTTCTTCCCACCGTTTCAATGAAGCCGTGCTGTGGGGAATGGCGACGCGATCACTGGGCGTCAGGGCGTCAATGAACGCCGACCAGGCGCCGTTGGGATGGCCTTGGCCGATGTGGTCGAGCCTGTTCAACATCGCGTCAGTCAGCGCCTCGGCGGTGCCGGTGCCGGGAACGGCCAAGCGCACTTCGGGGTGTTCATCGATCCACTGTTCCGCGGCTTTGACCGCTCCTGGACTGCCCAGCCAGACCCAGTTTGGGGCGCTTGTCCAATTTGGAATGGCGGGAGAAGGAATGGGCGCTGCCGCGACCAAGGGCTGTTCGATCAAGGCGACCCCACTGCTGGTTGACAATCGCTGAAGGAGGCTGTCCGGTCGGGGTTGGCGGGTGATCAAGACGGTCCGGGTGGCCGTTGCGGAGAGTTGTCGCAACGCTTCCTCAGCGGAAGCAGAGAGGCAGCGCCTGGGCCCGGCCTTCGTCTGCAGGAAGCAGCGCAATTTTTTTGAATCAGCGTCCCAATGGGCGCCAAAGGGCAGCTGGCACCCCCCTTCCAGTCCGCGCAAGACCGTCCTTTCAGCCGCCACATTTTGGAGGTCCTCGGCGGCGCTGAGGGCGGCGATGAAGCTGCACCGCGGGTCATCCTCCCGCATTTGCAATGCCAGCGCCCCTTGAGCGGGAGCGGGGACGAACCACTGGGGTTGCAAGGGGCAGCGGACCAGATCTTCCAAGTTGAGCTCGAGCCTGTCCAGCCCAGCTTCTGCCAGGATGATGGCATCGTAGCGCCCTTCGCGCAACCGTTCAATGCGCGTGGGAACGTTGCCCCGCAGGGCGGCAATGTGCACGTCGGGCCGCAGCAGCAGCAGCTGGTCTCGCCGCCGCACAGAGGAGGTGCCCACGGTGGCCCCGGGTCGCAGAGGCAACCATGGGGCGACTGTTTCTGCGTCTTTGCGCACCAGGAGCACATCGCGGGCAGAGGCGCGGTGCGGCACGGCCGCGACAACCAAACCAGGGGGCTGTGTGGTCTCCAGGTCTTTGTGGCTATGCACCGCGACATCGATGAGGCCTTGAAGCAAGGCGTCTTCAATTTCCTTGGTGAAGAAGCCCTTGCCTTCAAGCTTTTCGAAGGACTGGACCTGTTCCCTGTCCCCTTGGGTAGAGAGGACCTTGATTTCAGCCGTACCGCCTTGTGCCGTGATGAGGCCGTGCACGTGATGCGCCTGCCACAGGGCGAGGTCGCTTCCGCGGGTACCGATGATGAGGTGTGGCATTTCCGGCATGGTGCCTCAGGGCTTCTCCCGGTGCTCCATGACCGCTTCACGCGCCATCTTCATGGGTACCGATACGTACTTCTTTTCGAGGTACGCCACGATGCGGTCTACGAGGTTGCGCGTGTCGCCATCGAGCCCGGCGAGTTCATCTGCAAAAACTTCGCCGAGTGCGGTATTTCTGACAGCGGCCAGCAATTCGGGCAGCTCGCGCAAGGCCAGCTCCACGTCGCGCTGTTGTAGCCTGGAGGTGAGCTCGGCCATGGCCGCTTCGATGATGTTTTGACATGCGCCCATGGCCGACCTTCTTCCCGCCGCGTTTTGGTCGGCGAGGGGCTTGAGTTCGGCCATGCCCACGACGGTGATGTCGGGCCGGTTCCGGAAGGCATCGGCCACGCCGGAGGGCACGCTGAGGTCCAGTACGAAGCAAGCGCCCCCTGGCAGCATATCGGCCTCTGTTGCGCCCAGCACGGGGACGTCGCTGCCGGTGCAGACAAAGATGGCAGCGGGCCCTGCTTGCAAGGCCGCTGGCAAAGCGTCGAGTCCTCCCCATGTCCACCCCCGTTTTTCGGCGAGCAGTTGGGCTTTGGCCGGGGTGCGGTTCAGGATGTGCACGGCGGAATGCCCGCGCTTTTCCATGAACCTGGCGATGTTGGCGTTGGTTTGGCCTGCACCTATCATCAGCATTGGAGCGTCTGGAGGCAGGTTGAATTCTTGAAATGACTTCCACCCCAAGGCATTGACAGAGACACTGCGCCGGGCAATGTCTGTTTCTGTGAAGACCCGCTTGGCGGTTTCGATGGCCATGCGCTCGGTGATCCGAAGCTGGTCACCTGCCAGTTGCCATTGCCTGGAGCGCTCCAGTGCCGACCGCATTTGGCTGAGGATTTCACGTTCGCCGATGACCATGGACTCCAAGCCGGCGCTGACGCGCAACAGGTGTCGGGCGGCCTCCTCGCCGTGCAAGACCATGGCCGTTCCCATGAGTGACCGCAATTCAGCGGCATCGGGTTCAAAAGCTTGGAACAACTGTTGCAACCGGCCCATGCAGAAATACGCTTCGTCCACCATGATGAACTCCACGCGGTTGCAAGTGGTGAGGTAGGCAATTCCTTGGACGCCGAGCCGTGATTTCAGCTGGCTGAGAAAGTCCTGCTGTCGGTCCTCAGGCACGTGTAAACGGCCGATTCTTTCCACCGGAGCATTGCGGTGGTTGAGTGAAACGATATGGAGGTGATCGTGCTGCACGTGGGACAAAGTTCGGGCACGATGTCCAACGGCGGGTGTCAAATGTCAGTTGGGGTCATGATTTGCGCGGTCAAGGGGGGAGGTGCCAAATAAAAAGGGCGATCCGGTGTGGATCGCCCTTTTTCAGTGCCTTGAAACGTCAGCATCAACCGCTGCACATCTCGCAGTCAGGACCGTTGTCGATGGAACATGCGGCAACCTGCTCTTCGTGTGTCATCTCGGTGACCTCTTTGGCCACAGCGGTTGCTGCAGGCGCGGCCACCTTGGCTTCGGGAGCGGGCTGTTCTTTGTACTTCTTGTCCACGGTGAACTTGATGGCATCCGTCGCTGCCTTGGTGCGCAGGTAGTACATGCCCGTTTTGAGGCCGGAGCGCCATGCATGGAAATGCATGGAGGTCAACTTCGGCGCATTGGCATTTTCCATGAACACATTCAGGGACTGCGATTGACAGATGTAGGCTCCGCGATCGGCAGCCATGTCGAGGATGGCCCTTTGAGAGATTTCCCAGGCGGTCCGGTACAGGGCCTTGAGGTTCTCAGGGATTTCCTGGATGTTTTGAATCGACCCGTTGGCGGCAATTAACTGGTTCTTCATCCCCTCATTCCAGAGGCCCAACTTGGTCAGGTCGCGGAGGAGGTGATTGTTGACCACGATGAACTCACCACTGAGTGTGCGCCGGGTGTAGATGTTGGAGGTGTAGGGCTCGAAGCACTCGTTGTTGCCGAGGATTTGCGCGGTGGATGCCGTGGGCATGGGCGCGACGAGCAAGCTGTTGCGCATGCCCTTTTCCATGATTTCCTCCTTGAGAATGTCCCATTCCCACCGGTCGCTTGGCTTGACGCCCCACAGGTCGAATTGGAGCTTTCCTTCAGACGCGGGAGAGCCCTTGAAGGTCTCATAGGCGCCCTCTTCGATGGCCAAGTCCTTGGAAGCACAGCAGGCTGCGTAGTAGATGGTCTCGAAGACGTCCTTGTTGATCTGGCGCGCCTCTTCTGAATCGAAGGGATGACGCATCATGATGAAGGCGTCGGCCAGGCCTTGCACACCCAATCCCACTGGGCGGTGGCGCATGTTGGAATTGCGCGCCTCGGGAATGGGGTAGTAATTCCGGTCGATGACGCGGTTGAGGTTCTTGGTTACCTGGTAGGTCACCTCGAACAGCTTGTCGTGGTCGAAACTCAGGTCCTCCTTGACAAATTTCGGGATCGCAATGGAGGCGAGGTTGCAGACCGCCACCTCGTCCTTTGCGGTATACTCGATGATCTCCGTGCAGAGGTTGGAGGAGCGGATGGTGCCGAGGTTCTGCTGATTGGACTTGCCGTTGGCAGCATCCTTGTACAGCATGTAGGGCACTCCGGTCTCGATTTGGCTTTCGACAATCTTGAACCAGAGCTCCTGTGCTTTGATGGTCTTGCGTCCTTTTCCTTCGGCCTCGTACTGTTCATACAGGGCTTCGAATTCGGGTCCCCAGGAATCAGAAAGCCCAGGGCACTCGTTGGGGCACATCAGGGTCCACTCGCCATCTTCTTCGACGCGCTTCATGAAGAGATCGGGCACCCACAGTGCGTAGAACAGGTCGCGTGCACGGTTCTCTTCCTTTCCGTGGTTCTTTTTGAGATCGAGGAAGTCAAAGACATCGGCGTGCCAGGGCTCGATGTACACAGCGAAAGAGCCTTTGCGTTTTCCGCCGCCTTGGTCCACATAGCGGGCGGTGTCATTGAAGACCCGGAGCATGGGGACGATGCCGTTGGACGTTCCGTTGGTGCCGCGGATGTAGGATCCGGTGGCGCGCACATCGTGGACGGCCAAACCAATGCCTCCCGCGTTTTGCGAGATTTTGGCGCATTGCTTGAGGGTGTCATAGATGCCGCTGATGCTGTCCTCTTGCATGGTGAGCAGGAAGCAGCTCGACATTTGAGGCTTGGGTGTACCTGCGTTGAACAGGGTGGGTGTCGCGTGGGTAAACCAACCCTCGGACATCATGTTGTAGGTCTTGATCGCGCTGTCGATGTCGTCCTTGTGAATGCCCACGGAAACCCGCATCAGCATGTGCTGTGGGCGCTCTGCGACCTTGCCGTCGATTTTGAGCAGGTAGGACCTTTCAAGGGTCTTGAAACCGAAGTAATCGTAACTGAAGTCACGGTCATAGATGATGGCCGAGTCGAGGGTTTCGGCGTTGGCATCAATGATCTCCATGACATCGTCAGCGACAAGGGCCGCGGGCTCTTGCGTGACAGGGTCGAGGTAGGTGTGCAAGCTGCGCATGGCCTCAGCAAAAGACTTCTGTGTGGTCTTGTGCAGATTGGACACGGCGATGCGGGATGCGAGTTGCGCGTAATCCGGATGGTTCACCGCATTGGTGGCCGCTACTTCTGCTGCGAGGTTGTCCAATTCGGAGGTGGTGACTCCGTCATAAACGCCCTCAATGACGCGCATGGCAACGGAGACGGGGTCTACGTTTTCATGAAGGCCATAGCAGAGTTTTTTGACCCGTGCTGTGATTTTGTCGAATTGGACTTGCTCGCGGCGTCCATCGCGTTTTACGACATACATGTGTTGTTCTCGACTTGGTTTGCCCCCGTTACTCGAGGCGATGGTTCGTACATCTGGGATGACAAGACCCCAGTGGAATGAATGGATTGGTAAGGAGGTTGGTCAAAAGCTGCACACAGGTTTCAAGTAAATGAAATGATGTACAACCGGTGCTGTCAAGTTGGCCAACATGAAGGGATGAATCCGCATCATGTTGGGTTCAGTTTTGAACTTTCTGCCCGTGGAAATCAGAAATCCGCGTCCAGACTGAATCCCTGGGTGTTTTCCGTGGACCCGGTCTTGTTGACGCCCGCTTTTTGATACTCGGCTACCCGCTTTTCGAAGAAGTTGGTTTTGCCCTGGAGCGAAATCATTTCCATGAAATCAAACGGATTGCTTGTGTTGTAGACTTTCTCATTGCCGAGTTCGGCAAGAAGTCGGTCAGCCACAAATTCGATGTACTGGCTCATCAGGTCGGCATTCATGCCGATGAGGCGCACAGGCAATGCATCGCAGACAAATTCTTTCTCGATGGCCACAGCGTCCGTGATGATTTTCTCGACGGTGGACTTGGGCAGCTTGTTGACGATGTGCTGCGTGTACAGCATGCATGCGAAGTCACAGTGCATGCCTTCGTCGCGTGAGATCAATTCGTTGGAGAAACTCAGGCCGGGCATCAAACCGCGCTTCTTGAGCCAGAAAATGGAGCAGAAGCTGCCGCTGAAGAAAATGCCTTCGACGGCGGCAAAGGCGACGATGCGCTCCGCAAAACTGCCGTTGTCGATCCACTCCAGGGCCCAGCTGGCTTTTTTCTTCACGCAGTCAAGTGTCTCGATGGCGTTGAAGAGGTGGTTCTTTTCTTCTTTGTCCTTGATGTAGGTGTCGATCAGCAGGGAATAGGTCTCGGAATGGATGTTCTCCATCATGATCTGGAAACCGTAGAAGAACTTGGCTTCCGTGTATTGCACTTCTGCGACGAAATTCTCAGCGAGGTTTTCGTTGACAATGCCATCGGAAGCGGCGAAGAAGGCCAGGATGTGCTTGATGAAGTAACGCTCGTTGTCGTTGAGCTTCTCGTTCCAGTCCACGAGGTCCGCCGCGAGGTCGATTTCTTCTGCCGTCCAAAAGCTGGCTTCTGACTTCTTGTAGAAGTTCCAGATGTCGTCGTGTTCGATCGGAAAGAGCACGAAACGGTTGGGATTGTCATCCAGAATGGGCTCCGACACCTTGGTGTTTTCGGGCAACACGGCGTCGATGGACATCTGCCCCGTGTTTTCCTCTGTCGTATCGATGGCCGTTTTACCGGCTTCCGTTGCGTTTCCGAGTTGCTCTTCGATCATGTTGGCGGGGTGGTGGGTGGATGAATAAATGGACTGCTGTCTGACCCGTCTCTTGTCTTACCAAAAGGCGGACTCCAAAACTGCAGAGAGTGTTCTTGAACGGCAATCGGAAAGCATGAACACCCCGATGTAATTGTCAACATGGGACTGCCTCCGTGCCGCAACTGTTTGTCTGTCATGTTTTTGCCTTGTTGAAAGGGGGCTGGGCGGTTGATTCTGCGGTATGGGATTCAGACTTTACCTACGTCCACCGGTAGGTCCCGCAGGGCATGGATTTTGAAACAATGTTTGGGAGTGCTTGCCCCACTCTTGGGCCTTAATTTTGTCCACAACCCTTGCTTCGCATTGCAGTATTCCGCATGCGCTCGAACAGGGGACATGCAGCACCCATGATTGGAGCCTTCAATAAGATTGTCAAGCGCCTCGTCGGAGACAAGGCGGCAACGGATGTCAAAGCGATCCAGCCGGCCGTCGATGCCATACACACGTTTGCTCCGGAGATGGCGGGGTTGTCGGCTGACGGCCTGAGGGCGCGCAGTACCGAATTAAAGGCGCGCATCCTCGCTTACGTCGCCGACGCTGTATCCGAGGCCGAGGAACTGAAAGCCCAAGCTTCGTCCAACCCCACGATGTCCTTCGAGGCAAAGGAAGTCTTGTACGACCGCGTAGACACCCTGAATCAGCAAGTCGACGAGAAACTCGAGGAGGTCTTGGAGGAGGTCATGCCTGAGGCATTCGCCCTGCTCAAGGAAACGGCCAGCCGGTTTGCGGCAGCCGGTGAGTTGGAAGTCAGCGCGCAAGATTTTGACCGCGACCTGGCTGCTGCGCGGGATTTCGTGCGCATCGATGGTGACCGCGCTTTTTGGGCGCGCGAATGGAACGCGGCAGGCACGGAAGTGGAATGGAACATGGTCCACTACGACGTGCAGCTCATTGGCGGCGTGGCATTGCACCGGGGCAAAGTGGCGGAGATGCAAACGGGTGAGGGAAAAACACTCGTGGCGACGCTGCCCATGTTTCTCAATGCCCTCACGGGGCGGGGTGTGCATTTGGTTACGGTCAACGACTACCTGGCCCGACGCGACGCTGAGTGGATGGGGCCGCTGTTTCAGTTTCACGGCCTGACCATTGATTGCATCGACCGTCACCAGCCCAACTCCGAAGCGCGCCGCAATGCGTACAAGTGCGACATCGTTTACGGCACCAACAACGAGTTTGGCTTCGATTACCTCCGCGACAACATGGCCATGCGTCCAGACCAGTTGGTCCAGGGCAAGCACCACTACGCCATTGTGGACGAGGTGGACAGTGTGCTCATCGATGAGGCCCGGACCCCGTTGATCATTTCCGGACCCACTCCAAAAGGAGACGAGCACGAATTTGATGAGTTGAAGCCCAAGGTGGTTCAACTGGTGCAAAAGCAGCGCCAAACCGTGAATGGGATGCTCACCGAGGCCAAGAAAAAATTGGGCACTGCGGGCGCTGACAAGGAGACGATCCGCACAGGAGGCTTGGCGCTGTTTCGCGCCAACCGGGGCTTGCCCAAAACCAAACCGCTGATCAAATTCCTCAGTGAGGAGGGCATGCGCCAGCAGATGCTCAAGACGGAAGCCTACTATTTGCAGGACAACAAGCGGATGATGCCGGAGGCCGACGAGGAGTTGTATTTCGTCATTGACGAAAAACAGAACCAGGTCGAGTTGACCGAGAAGGGCATTGCGACCCTGACGGCCAACATGGAGGACGATCACTTCTTTACGATGCCGGATGTGCCGTCCACTTTGGTTGAGATCGATGCGTCCGGGGACGCGGACACGGTCAAGCAGGAGAAGCGGGAGGCCTTATTCCGGGAGCAAGGGGTTAAATCTGCGCGTTTGCACACCATGAACCAGCTGCTCAAGTCCTACGCGCTCTTTGAGAAAGACGTGGATTACGTGGTCATGGACAACAAGGTCAAGATCGTGGACGAGCAAACGGGCCGGATCATGGAAGGCCGCCGTTACTCAGACGGGTTGCACCAGGCCATCGAAGCCAAGGAGGGCGTGCGCATCGAAGCGGCCACGCAGACTTACGCGACCATCACGCTGCAGAATTATTTCCGCATGTACCACAAGCTGTCCGGCATGACGGGTACAGCTGAGACGGAAGCCCAAGAATTGTGGGACATCTACGCGCTCGATGTGATGAGCATTCCCACCAACCGGCCGATCGCCAGAAAGGATGATGAGGACCTGGTCTTCAAGACGAAGCGGGAGAAGTTCAACGCGGTCATCGAGGACGTGGTGAAGTTGCGCGATGCCGGGCGCCCGGTGCTTGTGGGTACCACAACGGTGGAGGTCAGCGAATTGCTCAGCCGCATGCTCGACATCCGGAAAATCGAGCACCAGGTACTCAACGCCAAGCGTCACCAAGCCGAGGCTGAGGTGGTGGCCAAGGCCGGGCAGCCCGGAGCGGTTACCATTGCCACCAACATGGCCGGTCGGGGAACGGACATCAAGCTGTCTGAAGAGGTGAAAAAAGCCGGCGGCCTTGCCATCATCGGCACGGAACGGCACGACAGCCGCCGTGTGGACCGCCAGTTGCGCGGCCGGTCGGGCCGCCAGGGTGACCCGGGGAGCAGCTTGTTCTACGTGTCTTTGGAAGACGACCTCATGCGCCTGTTCCAAAGTGAGCGGGTCTCCAAGATGATGGACCGATTGGGCCACAAGGAGGGAGAAGTCATCCAGCACTCCATGATCACCAAGTCCATCGAACGGGCGCAACGCAAGGTTGAAGAGAACAACTTCGGCATCCGCAAGCGCTTGTTGGAGTACGACGACGTGATGAACAGCCAGCGCGAGGTGATCTATCGCCGCCGCAGGAATGCCTTGCACGGTGAGCGCCTCAAGTTTGACATTTCCGGCATGTTCTACGAGTTGTCGGACCAGCTCATTTCGGAATTCTCGGGCACCAAGGACTACAGCGGATTGCGCATTCGGAGTTTGGCGGAACTCGGGGTTGACCCGCCATTTGCAGCGGCTGATTTTGGAATTGGTCCCGCTGAGGCCCAGTCGCAATCGTTGCACAAATCCGCTGAGAAGCACTATCACGAGCGCATGACCTCGTTGGCGGCCCATGCCCATCCCGTGATTCAGCGGGTGTATGAGGATGACTCCAACCAATTCGTGAACATCGCGGTGCCCTTCACCGATGGCCGGCGCAACATGCAAGTGATGACCAACATCCAGGAGGCCGTGGATTCTTCGGGGACTTCCTTGGTGGATGAGTTGGAGAAATCAGTGGTGTTGGGGGTTTTGGACCAATTGTGGAAGGAGCACCTCCGCAACATGGACGATTTGCGGTCCAACGTGCAGCACGCCCGATTTGAGCAAAAGGACCCGTTGCTCATTTACAAATTCGAGTCGTACGAGCTGTTCAAGGCCATGGTGCAGCGGATGAATGCCGATGTGGCCAGCTTCTTGCTCAAGTGCCAATTGCCCAGTCAGCCCGACCAGGTGAAACGCGCCCCCGGCGCGCGTCCCCAACAAGCACCCCGGGTGCAAACCAGTAAGCAGGGCGTACAAAACCTCAATGAGCAACGCTTGGCAACCGCACGTGCCCAGGCCGGAGCTGGAGGTGCTCAGGGCGGTGCCCCGGGGTTGGCGCCTCCACCTGTCAAGTCTGAGCCTGTTCGCGTGGAGAAGAAAACGCTGCCCAATGAGCCCTGTCCCTGCGGATCAGGCAAGAAGTACAAAAAGTGCCACGGCATCTGACCCTTCCTCCACCGTCTGCCGATACGCCATCGATTGATGCATTGCGTGAAGCGCTCGGTCAGCTGACACCCGATGCGGAGCCCCAATGGGGGTCATTGGATGCGCCCTGCATGCTCCGCCACTGTTCGCGTTTCATGGAGTTGTACCTCGGCGCCATGAATGTGGGTCTGGCCCTCCGCCTCATTGGCCGTTGGTTGGGCCCGCCATTTCTGCGGAGGTTCATTGTCCGCCCGCTCGGAGAAACGCCGCGCAACATGAGAACGATGCAGCCCTTGCGCTTGTCCGAGGGAGAAACGCTGGATTTTGCTGAAGAGCGGCGGTTGTTTCTGGAAGGGTTGGCTGGAGTGGAGTCCCTAAATGGGATTGTCCATCACCGTTTATATGGCTCCATGCGGGCTGAGGATGCCCAGGCGTTGGTTCGTCACCACACGGCGCACCATTTTTATCAGTTCGGTCTGCTTTGACTCACCGCGCTGCGTCGAGCAGGGTGACGAAACCAAGGGGGCCTGACCATGCGGTCCGCAAGGCGTGATAGGCCGCTTCGAGGGTGGCACCGGTGGTGACCACATCATCCATGATGAGGAGACCGGAGGGTCCATGCACCCCCTGTGCTTTGAGCAGGGGATTGACCTGGTAGAGGCCTTCTGTGCGCCGCAGCCGCTGTCCGCGGTTCAATTGGGTGAGGGAACGCCCTGACCGGGGTCGGATGAGGGCTTGCAATACCGATACTTCGTTGACCTCTGCCCACCCCTTGGCGAGCATTTCACTTTGGTTGAACCCCCTTTTCCTTTGTTTTCTGCGGTGGAGCGGAATGGGCACAACCGTCCATTTGAAGCGCCCGGCCTTGTTATTTGAGGCCATCCATTCCCGGGCCATTGCTCGGCCGAGTTGTACACCCAGTTTTTCGTCGCCTCCGTATTTCAGGGCATGGACGAGCCTCCGCTCTTCGGCCTCTGCTGCGAGCCAAGCCCAGCCGCAAGCCCATTGGAGCCTCCCGTCAAACCGGCCAGTGGATGGCTTGGCATGGCGTGCCCAATTGAAATCGCACGGGCTGCACCAGTTGGGCTCACTGGCCGCCAAGGGCGTGCCACATGAGGCGCAACGCCGGGGCAGAAGGGCGGTGGCGATGTGAGAAAGAATGGCCTGCACAGGGCCAATTTGGGAGAGGCCTGGCAAAGGGAGGGCTGTGCTTTTGCCCGCGCACCAACTTTCTTTGCCCCTGTGAAGTACGGCAAGATTCCAGAGGAAGAGCAAGCGGCACTGTTGCCGGGAGTGGACTTCACGCTGCCTGTGGACCATGCGGAAACGGCCTCTGGGTTGCAGCCCGGCGCCAAGGAAAGTGCCATGCAGCCGTTTGAAGTCAGGGCGGGAGGCACCATGTGGACCATCAAAGGCTGGCGGGGATCTGTGTATCCGGAAAAGGCGCCCCAACGGACGTGGCCTGCGCATTACGGCCAGTCTTTTGGGACGATTGAATTGAACGCCACGCATTACCGGATTCACCCTCCAGAACGGATGCAAGAGTGGGCCAGTGCGATGCCGGACAACTTCAAGTTTTGCCCCAAGTTTCCGGCCATCATTACCCACTACCGGCGGTTCAATGACTGTGGTGGGCCCACCGACGACTTCATCGCGGGACTGGACGCGCTCGGAAAGAAGCGCGGGCCAGCCTTTATTCAATTGCCTCCGCACTTTAGTCCAAAGCACGCCGACCGGTTGTTGCACTACCTGCGCGATTGGCCACGGGCTATGGAAGCGGCAGTTGAATTCAGGCATCCCGGTTGGTTTGCGCCCGACCCCGAGCATGAGCAAGCGGTGGAGTCGGTGTGGCAGTCCATGCGCGGGTGGGGCATTGGGGCGGTGATCAGCGATACGGCATTGCGGCGGGACGCGGTGCACATGCGCATGACCGCGCCTTTTCTGCTGCTCAGGTTTGGTGGATACGAGGGGCACCCGAGCGATGAAAAGCGCTTGGCGGATTGGTGCCGGCGCCTGGTTGAATGGCGTGAAATGGGGTTGCAGTCTGTCGATTTGCTGGTGCACCAGCCAGACAGCATTCGGACCCCGGAGACGTGCCGTTTGTTTGCCAGCCTTGTGAAAGCGCACTTGGGAACCCCCGTGCGCACACCGACACCGGCACTTTTTTGACCATTGTTGCGCCGAGAAGGTGCGGGGTATCGCCGCGACTATCGAACTTCGGACCATGGTGACCCACTCGGCATTTGACCTTGCGTCCCCGCGGGTGAAGCGGTATGACCAGTTGGACATGCAGTGTCCGGCATTGCTGATCGATCCGGACCCCGTGGCCAATCAGGCCAATTTTGCGGCCTTGGTGCACATGGCGTTTCGCTGGCATTGGGTGGGGTTCTACACAGTGGATGGAGACGAATTGGTGCTCGGTCCCTTTCAAGGCCCGGTGGCCTGCACCCGGCTCAGTCGTGGAAAGGGCGTCTGTGCCGCGGCTTGGAACCGCAATGAAGCGGTGATTGTGGCTGACGTGGAGGCCTTTCCCGGTCACGTGGCCTGCAGCCCGGAAAGCCGGAGCGAGTTGGTGTTGCCCGTGCGCAACGCCGAGGGTGAGGTCGCGGCTGTGTTTGATTTGGACAGCGCAAGCGCTGGGGATTTTGACGCAGCCGATGCGGCCCGGTTGCAGTCATTGTTGGATGCCATGTCAAGCCGCCTGTTGGTGGGCTTTGAAAACCGGGATTGAGATGCGCGGAGCTTGGATCGGTGCGGTGGTGTTGATGCTCTGTGCGGGCTGCGCCCAGGTGGGCTCTCCCGAGGGCGGCGGGTTTGATGAAAGCGCACCGGAGGTGCTGGTTGCCGAGCCCGCTTTTGGAACGACGGGATTCACGGGTACCGAATTCACCTTGGTCTTTGATGAGTTTGTAAAGCTGAAGGATGCCCGCCGGCAAATGTTGGTATCGCCCCCTTTGCCTGCGCCGCCGCGGGCTGCGGTGCGCGGGCGCAGTGTGACCGTGGAATTGGGAGACAGCCTCATGCCTGACCGCACGTACATCGTGCAGTTTGGCGATGCGGTGCGCGACTTGAGGGAAGCCAATGTGGCGGTGGGCTTGCAATACGTCTTCTCGACCGGGACGGCGTTGGACGCTGGCCGCGTCATGGGCAGCGTGCGCGACGCTTGGACGGGGGAGGTGTTGCCCGGAGCGCGGGTCATGCTCTATTCCGGAGGTATTCCAGAGGACATCCTCGACCCCTCTTTGCCGGATTCGGTGCGTCCTCTGCCGGATTATGTGGGCATGTTGGATGACAGCGGTGCGTTTGATGTGGGTTACTTGCCCCTGGATTCGTTTGGGTGCGTGGTGGTAGACGATGCCAATGGCAATTACCGGTCCGACAACGCAGAAGCCGTGGCGTGGGCATCCACTGTGTTGGTTTCGGCAATGGACAGTGCCGGGTGGGTGCCCATGCAGAACGGTGAAACCTTGCGGATGGATGCGCCCCCGGTAGTTCCATTGACCTACACGTCAGGGGTGCGCTTGGATTCTTCAGGTTATTTCCGGGCGGCCATCACAGGATTGGGCGACCTCAGAAAGGGTCCAGACGGTTGGTTGGATGCGGAATTCAACCTCACTCTTGCCGATTCAAGCGGGGAGACCGGAAGGGTGCATTCCGTGCCTTTGCCACTGGAAGGTGACAGTGTTTGGGCGGTGTTGGACCTCGGAGACACCTCCGAAAATGCGGTGTGGCTCCTTCGCCACCCAGCGGGAACGGACACCCTAAAGTTCAAAGACTTGGAACCTGTAGACCCACCGTTTGCCGTGGGCCCCGTTGAGCGAACGCTGCATCCAGGCGGTGCGTTTTCCATGCGGTTTGCTCCCGTACCCACCGCGTTGGATACATCGCTGTGCTCGGCTGTGGTCATATTGGAAGGGGATACTACCGCTGTCTCTGGAGGGGCATTTCGATTGGAGGGTCCCCATTTGAAGGCGGGCCCATTTGCACCGGGATCGAAGGTGGACATCGTGCTGGAGCCCGGCGCGGTCGCAGGGCAGGGAGGAGGCACCCCGGACACGTTGGATTGGCGCGTTTCGGTGAAGAAGGAGGCGGACTTTGGCACCATTCGGTTGAACCGGGACACGGTGTCTTTGGCCCAAGCGGATGCGCTGTGGCTCTTGGTCAATGGTTCGGGCCTGCCCATGATGGACCATCCATTGGACAGCGAAGGCCGGTTTACGGGATTGCTTCCGGGCAAGTACGGTGTGGTGTGCGTGTCAGACAGCGATGGCAATGGCCGTTGGTCCGGCGTGCGTCCTGCGCAGGGCATGGGCCCCGAGGCGGTGGTGCGCTGGGCGAGCGGTGTAGACGTGCGGGCCGGATGGGAAATTGAATTGGACATTGCCGTTCATCCACGGCCTTGATTTGAACATCCTGAACTCAAGGTCCTTTCGCTCAGGCTGAAAGGGGCTAATTTTGAGGGAAATGAAGGTGCCTGCTCCCTGTGCCCGGTTTTTTGCCTTGCTGTCGTTCATGGCGGTGATGTTCCCCTTGTGGACGCAGGACCCTTGCGTCTCAACCGGGGTGGGGCAACCTTATGTCACCACCAACCCCAATTATGTCTGTGAGGCCCAGTTGACCTTTGTCTACATCAATGTGGCCCAGGGTTATGCCAACCCTACCGATGCGAATCCCGACAACTTCAACTTCAGTTGGTACCCCTTTGACATCCTCGGGGGCACCGAAACCCAGAGTTTTGAAACTGTTTTTGACAGCACCCTGACCATCTGGTGCGTCGCCCAGGATTTGCAAAACAACTGCATCTGGCAAGACACGATTGTGGTGCAGGTGGCGCCTGCGGTCAACATCGACCTGCCCGCCGATACACTGGTGTGCGACTTGAATGGGTTTACGCTGCAGCCTTCGGCAGAAGCCCAGGCCATGGCTGGGGTGAGCTGGAACTGGGAGCCATCCTTGTTGCTGTATGGAGCCAATACGGCCACACCGGAATTGCTGATCGATGCCGACCAGTGGTACTACGCTACAGCTTCAGTAGGTGCACAGGGACAGTGCCAATACGAAGACAGCATTTTTGTCACATCCACAGTGACCCCCATCGAACTGGGTCCCGACCAGGAATTGTGTGAGGGTGAAGTGGCTGCGCTGAATACCGGTTTGGATGCCTCGGTGGAGGACATCACTTGGAGCACGGGCGATTCCATCGCGTCAATTGTAGCGGATACGTCGGGGACCTACTGGGTCACCGCTTTGAATCCGCAGGGATGCGAACGCACCGATACGGTGGACATCCTCATCGTGGACAACCCGGTGATTGCGCTGACCACGGGCAGTGCCGCTTGTGAGGGTCAACCGGTGTTGTTGACAGCTACGGTCACCAGCGATACTACGGTGGCGGGTGTGGGTTGGTCTACTGGAGAGGCCGGTAGTGAAATCACGGTGGTGGGTTCGGGCACCTACGAGGCCATTGCAGTTGATGTCACGGGGTGCACGGGCACGGCCGAGATCACCCCTGTCTTTTTGCCGTCTCCAGTGCCAGCCTTGCCAGGGGATACGGTTTTGTGCTTGGAAGAAGACGGGCCGATTTGGTTGGACGTGAGCCAGCCCGATGTGGCTTACCAGTGGTCTGATGGGTCCACGGGCCCGGGGATTTTGTTGTCCGCTGAAGGCAGCTACACGGTTACCTTGACTTTGAATTCCAATGGGTGCCAGGATTCAGCCAGCATTGCTGTGGTGGACTTCTGCCAACAGGACAGCGTGTATTTTCCTTCGGCTTTTACGCCCAATGAAGACGACATCAACGATGGCTTTGGTGGCTATGCCGAAGCTGTGGCGGGCTTTGAGTTGGTGATCTTCAACCGCTGGGGTTTCGAAGTGTACCGATCAGAAGACCTGCAGGAACGCTGGAATGGCCGCTTGGAAAGCGGTGAATTGGCGCCGGGAGGACTCTACGGTTACCGGGCCGTTTGGCGCCCCTTGTTGGATGATGGCATCTCTTCAGGCGCCTACCGCGAGAAGGTCGGGTCTGTGACCCTCATTCGTTGACCTCCAGGAAACGGTTGACGTTTCCAAGGGTGCCAAAAACCACGAGCGTATCGGTTTTCTCTACCGTCGTATCGGGCCGCGGAATGCCGATGAGGTGTTCTTTCGTGCCTCCGCCTTCTTCGTAGGTCCTGCGGATGGTGATCAAGCGCAGGTCGTACCGCGTTGTCAAATCGATGTCGCCGAGGCTGCGGCCGATGATGCCATTGGGGGCTTGGATTTCCGCGATCTCGAAGTCGTCGGGGAGTTCGAGAAAGCCCCTGAGGTTGGGGTTGACCAACCGTTCTGCGACGATGCTGGCGAACTCGGCTTCCGGGGCGAGGATCTCTTGCACGCCCAAGCTGCGCAGGATGCGTTCTTGGTGGGGTCCGGAAGCCCGCACGATGACGCGGGGGATGCCCAAGTCGAGCAGGTTGAGGGTGGTCAATACAGTGGCCTCGAAATTGTCTCCAATGGCCACCACGGCGGCGTCCATTTCTTCCAATTTCTGGCTGCGCAGGGCCTTGGGGTCGGTGGCGTCCATGGTGATCGCCAGTGCGATGTCGTCGGACACCTCTTCCACCTTTTCTTCCACGCAATCGATGGCGTAGACCTCGGCGCCCCGACCGGCCATTTCCAATGCAATCCGGGATCCGTATTTGCCGATCCCGATCACGACGTAACGCATGCTCTTCATGGGCGCAATCTACGTGTCTCCCCGGAGGCCGGCATGCAGGATGCCCAGGAATTCTGCGACATCGGAAAATGAATTGTAGAGGGGAACGGGGGCCATGCGGATGACGGCGGGTTCGCGCCAATCCAAGATGACACCTTGGTTGGTCAGGTGCTCGAACAGGGCCTTGCCATGGCCGTGTGCGACCAGCGATAGCTGACAGCCCCGAGCCGCCGGGTCCGAGGGTGTGAGGATTTCAAGCCGGCTCCCCGTGGATGCGGCAACGGCATGTATGCCGCTTTCGAGAAAGGCCGTCAAATCCAAGGATTTGGCGCGCAACCGTTCCATGCCTGCAGCACGGAATTCAGCCAGTGAAGCCAGCATGGCCGCCATGTTCATCACGGGGGCATTGGAGGTCTGCCACCCCTCTGCGCCCGGCATCAAATCAAAGTCGGGCTCCATCTTGAAACGGCGGGCTTCCGCGTGTCCCCACCACCCTTCGAAGCGCTGCAGATCGGGTTTGTTGGCGTGCCGTTCGTGGACAAAAGCGCCGGCCGTGCAGCCCGGCCCCCCATTGAGGTATTTGTATCCGCACCAACAGGCAAAGTCCACGTCCCAGTCGTGCAGGGCCAGGGGGACATTGCCCGCAGCGTGGGCCAAATCGAATCCGCAAGTGGCGCCAGCGGCATGGGCCGCTTGAGTGATCTCGCGCATGGGCATCCACTGCCCCGTGTAGTACTGCACGCCGCAGAGCATCACGCATGCCAATTGGTCTCCTTCTTGGGCGATGCGGTCTTGGATGTCCTCCGTGCGCAAGACGTGTTCGCCTGGACGCGGGGACAGTTCAATCAGGTGTTCAGCAGGATCGAGCCCGTGCAGCCTGAGTTGGGAAAGGGCGGCGTAGCGGTCGCTGGGGAAAGCCCCCGCTTCGATCATGAGTTTGGTTCGGCTGCCTTGCGGCCTGTAGAACGATACCAGCAGCAGGTGCAGGTTGACCGTCAAGGCATTCATGGCCACGACTTCAACGGGCAGTGCGCCCATCAATTCCGCCAAATCCTCAGTGGCCTCCTTGTGGTAGCTCACCCAAGGCCGCCGACCGTCAAAGTGGGCTTCAACGCCCAGGCGTTTCCAGTCTTCAAGCTCCCCATCGATGATGTCTTTGGCACCCACGGGCTGCAATCCCAGGGAGTTGCCGGTGAAGTAAAGGGCTTCACCTGCGCCATGCGGTGGCATGTGGAACCTGCTGCGAAAAGGCGAAAGCACATCTTGCGCGTCCCGGGTGCGGGCCTCTTCCAGGAATTTCCGGTGGTCGGACCAATCGGTGTTTTCAGGGGGCATGGGTGTTTGATCGGGGGCGATGTCCGGCGCGGCTGTGCGCGCTGAGGGGGCTAATTTCGCGCGGAATCGCGAGCCATGTCCACTACATCTCCTTCTTCTACCCACACAAGGTCCAAAAGTGCCGCGCTCTTCGCGGAGGCGCAGCGCAAGTTTCCCGGAGGGGTCAACTCTCCGGTGCGGGCGTTTGGCGCAGTGGGCGGGACCCCTTTGTTTATGGAAAGGGGGGAAGGCCCGCACATTTGGGATGCGGATGGCCAGCGGTACATCGATTTCTGTTGCTCATGGGGACCGCTGATTCTGGGCCATGCCCATCCCGCGGTGCAGGAGCGCATCATGTCGGCTGTGAGCAAGGGCACTTCGTTTGGTACCCCCACACGTTTGGAGAACGAGCTCGGGGGGCTCATTCTGGACAACCACCCTTTTGCCGAGCGCATTCGTTTTGTTAGCAGTGGCACGGAGGCTGCCATGAGTGCCATCCGCCTGGCGCGTGGGGTGACCGGAAAGTCCAAAATCCTCAAGTTCGACGGTTGCTATCATGGCCATGTCGATGCGCTGTTGGTCAAGGCAGGAAGTGGGCTGGCCACGCTGGGTACTTCGACTTCTGCAGGTGTGCCTGAGGCTTATGCCCGGGAGACCTTGGTGTTGCCCCTCAATGACCTCGACGCATTGGAGACCACGATGAAGCAGTATGCGGATGACCTGGCGGTGGTGGCCATCGAGCCAATTCCAGCCAATAATGGGCTGCTGATTCAAGACCCGGCCTTTTTGCAAGGGGTGCGCGACCTCTGTGACCGTTACGGGGTGCTGCTGTTGTTTGACGAAGTGATCAGCGGTTTTCGCGTGGCCTTCGGAGGTGCGGCAGAGTATTATGGCATCCGTCCAGACGTCATGGCCTTTGGTAAGATCATCGGTGGCGGCATGCCCGTCGGTGCGTATGCCGCTGCAGCCGACATCATGGACCACGTGGCCCCGGTAGGTCCGGTTTATCAGGCTGGGACGCTGAGCGGCAACCCTGTGGCGATGGCCGCAGGCGCAGGACAATTGACCGAGTGTTTGAAGCCTGGATTTTACCAGGATCAGGAGCGCCGCACACGCCGCATGGTGGACCCGGTGCTGGCCCACGCCGAAGCCAAGGGGTATCCACTGCGGATTTTTACGCGGGGAAGCATTTTCTGGCTCGCGTTTAGTGACCAGGTGCACATCCGGCGCAGCAGCGAGATCGATCCGGACAGCATGGCCTATTTCTCCAAGCTCCACGCGGCTTTGTTGGAGCGCGGAGTGTACTTGGGTCCTTCGGGCTATGAAGTGGGCTTTGTATCGGCTGCCCACAGTGACGCCGTGATCGACGAGGCCGCTGCGGCATTCAATGCGGCGTTGGATGCGGTGTTTGGTTGATGCTCATGGCGCGCACATCACCGCGACAGCATCGAGGATGAGCAGCCCATCCAACAGCAAGAAATAGCCCGGTCCCCGGTCTTTGGAAGCACACCACACAGCGGGCATCATCAGCACGGGTCCAATACAGTACCTCAGTGCGTTGCCCGCGGCATGCGCGGCTGCGCAGGCGACAATCAGGAGGAATATTGCCGCAATGCGGGTGCCCATGGGACCCCAACGTTGCGGAATGGTGCGCAGGCTCGGGGGGTCCCAATCCCGGTCCCTCAAATCAAAGGGCAGGGTCAGGGCCATGATGATGCAGGCCCTTTCGGTCATGAGGGCGCCCCACGACAGGGTGCTGCCCACTGATTGGCCGTGTAGCCACCAGGCCGGCCAGGCCGCCGTAACCAGCGCCCAGACCAATCCGATCCACATCAATTTCATGCGCGGCAATCGGCGCAGGGCGAAGCGAATGCCCCTATCGCCGGGCAAACCAGCATACAACGCGGTGAGAAAAATGGCGGTTGCGAGCACCAAAACGGGTACCCAATCTGTCGCATCAGCGCCCATCCATTTTTGCCAAGACAGCCACAGAGGCCACAACGCCAAGGGCAACACAATCAAGCTGAGCCCCGCCAGTTTTTTGGTTTGGCGCGCATGCCAAGCGGCGTGCTCTGGCCTCAGCCCATCGATTCGGGTGGATTTGACGTGTCGCTGCCACGTGTAGGCCAGCCAAGTGGAGGCGGCCAAGCCGAGGGCAAAAACCCATGGAGTGGCGTGATTTCCTTCCCATCCAGTGAGGCAAAAAGAGCGCATGACGCACCCCGCTGCGCCAAGTGAAATCACGGCATTGGACCAAAGTAACCGTACGCCGCGCATGCCCTCCAAATGTAGAATACTTCACAAGGACGATGCGGTTATGAACACAGGCCTTCTGCGGTTGTTTGTCCCCTTGTATTTTTGATAGAATTCTCACGCTATGGCTTCAGGAGCATTTGTTCAGCGTCACTTGGGTCCTCGGGAAGAGGAACACCGTACCATGTTGTCCGTCATGGGCCATGCGTCTGTGGACGATTTGGTGCGCAGTACCGTGCCGGAGGCCATCCTTTCATCGGACCGTCTGCAGCTTCCAGCGGCCATGTCCGAGTCCGCCTATTTGGACCACATTGATGCGATTGCAGCAGAGAATAAATTGTTTAGGAATTACATCGGAATGGGGTATCACTCCACCGAAGTCCCGAGTGTCATTCGCAGAAATGTTTTAGAGAACCCGGGCTGGTACACAGCGTATACGCCATACCAGGCTGAGATTGCGCAGGGAAGGCTCGAGGCTTTGATGAATTTCCAGACGGTGGTCTGTGATTTGACCGGCATGGAAATGGCCAATGCGAGTTTGCTCGACGAGGCCACCGCTGCGGCTGAAGCGATGACCATGCTCTTCAATGCCCGCAGCCGCAAGGCGGCGAAGGCCGGCGTGAATCGGTTCATCGTTTCTGACTCCGTCTTTCCGCAGACTTGGTCTGTCATCAAGAGCCGTGCCGACCACCTCGACATCCGCATCGAACAATGTGCGGACGACGCCATGGATGTGGCTGAGGATGTCTTTGGTGTGTTTGTGCAGTACCCCAATGACGCAGGCCGTGTGGAGCCCTTGGATGCATTCATTGCGCGCGCTCACGCGGCGGACGCACGGGTGGTGGTGGCCACGGACCTTTTGGCCTGTGCCCTGGTCAGTTCTCCCGGAGCCATGGGCGCGGACGTGGTGGTGGGCAACAGCCAGCGTTTCGGCGTTCCCATGGGTTATGGTGGCCCACACGCCGCATTTTTTGCCACCCGATTGGAGTTTAAGCGCAATGTCCCGGGCAGGGTGATTGGCGCTTCTGTGGACCGCATGGGCCGCATGGCCTATCGCATGGCCTTGCAAACCCGGGAACAACACATCCGGCGAGACAAAGCGACCAGCAACATCTGTACCGCCCAGAGCTTGCTCGCGGTCATGGCGAGCATGTACGCTGTGTATCACGGCCCCAAAGGACTGCGTGCGATTTCCGACCGCATTCATGCCCTGGCGTGCGCTTTGGCGGATGCGGGGCGCGCGGCAGGTCATGCTCCCGTGCATGACCATTTCTTTGATACAGTGGTCTTTGCGATGGAGGACGTGGGTGCGGTGATGGCGCGCGCTGAGCGCAAACGGATCAACCTGCGCTACTTCCCGGACGGTGTCCACGTGGGGGTGTCCTTCCATGAGTGCACGCTGCCTGAAGACTTCCAGGACATCTGTGAGGTGCTCGGTTTTACTTCCATTCCTTGGCCCTCAATGGAGGCCTTTGCATCCCCCCTTGGGAATCAAGTCAGAGCGGTGGACTTCCTTCACCACCCCGTCTTCAATACGCACCGGTCTGAGACGGCCATGATGCGCTATTTGAAGCAATTGGAAAACAAAGACTTGTCGTTGACGCATGCCATGATTCCCCTCGGGTCATGCACCATGAAGCTCAATGCCGCCACGCAGTTGCTGCCCATCGGATGGGCGCCCTTTGCGCAGCTGCACCCTTTCTGTCCACCTGAGCAGGCCAAGGGCACGCGCAGGATGGTGGCCGACCTCGCCGATTACCTCTGTGAAATCACGGGGTTTGCGGGCATGAGCTTGCAGCCCAACAGCGGTGCGCAAGGAGAATACACGGGGCTGCTCGTGATCCGGGCATATCACGCTTCGCGCGGGGAATCCCATAGAAACATCTGTCTGATTCCCTCTTCGGCGCATGGTACAAATCCGGCATCGGCCGTGATGAGCGGCATGGAGGTCGTGGTCATTGGTTGCGACAAGCACGGCAACATCAACATGGACGAGCTCAAGGAAAAGGCCGCGTTGTACGCCGACCGGCTGGGGGCCTTGATGATCACTTATCCGTCCACCCATGGTGTATTTGAGGAGCACATTCTCGAGGTGACGCAAGTGGTGCATGACCATGGGGGCCAGATCTACATGGATGGTGCCAACATGAATGCGCAGGTGGGGTTGACCAGCCCTGGACGCATTGGTGCGGATGTCTGTCATTTGAACCTGCACAAAACATTTGCCATCCCGCATGGAGGGGGTGGCCCGGGAGTGGGCCCGATTGGTGTGGCTGAGCATCTGGTGCCATTCTTGCCGGGACACGTATTGGATGCCGTTGGTGGAGAACAAGCCATCCAGGCCGTCAGTGCCGCGCCGTTTGGCAGCGCGTTGATTCACTTGATTTCATACGCTTACATCCGTCTGCTTGGCCCAGAGGGCTTGCGGCGCAGCACGGAAGTGGCGATCCTCAACGCGAATTACTTGCGGAGCCGACTCGAAGGGCATTTCGACATCCTGTACAAGGGAAACCGCGGCAATGTGGCGCATGAAATGGTGGTGGACTGCCGGCCATTCAAGGCTCAGGCAGGCATTGAAGTGACCGACATCGCCAAGCGCTTGATTGACTATGGCTTCCATGCCCCCACAGTGAGCTGGCCTGTGGCTGGAACCCTGATGATTGAGCCTACAGAAAGTGAGCCGCTGGAGGAACTCGACAGGTTCTGCGAGGCCATGATCGCCATTCGGGAGGAAATACGCGCCATAGAAGAGGGGCGGTGGAACCGAGAGGACAACCCCTTGGTCATGGCGCCGCACACCGCAGGAGAATTGACAGCCTCGGAATGGGCGCATGTCTATTCGCGCGAAGTGGCAGCGTATCCTTTGCAGTCCCAGCGCGAACGCAAGTTCTGGCCTTCGTCGTCTCGGGTGGACAATGCCCATGGCGATCGGAACCTCATTTGCACGTGCCCCAGCATTGAACAATTCGTAGGGCAGGTAGAGGCTTGAGGCGTTGGGGTGTTCTGTGGGCGGTGATTCACGGTTATATTCGCCGGACGAATCCAACACCACACACATAATGAAGCACCTTTACACTTTGGTCTTCGCGATGCTCAGCGTGAGCTTCGCTTTCGCACAAACACCGGTCAGAGAATACGCCGGACGTGCCATCACTGCCCGCCCTGCACAGGGTCAGCACGTGGACTACACCCGCGACATCATCTACACAAATGATTTCTCGGACTGCTCGAACATGACGTTCACCAACGCCAATGATGCTGGCTATGAGGATTACATCGATGGCATCAATTGGGAGTGCACCACTGCTGCTCCTAGTGGGCCATACCCCATCGCTGCAATCGGTTCAACCACGGCTGACAATGGCTTTGTGCTGGTCGATTCCGACCTGTTCGGTGCCGAAGAGAACTACGCAGCGAGCTGGGTAGAAAATTGCTGGTTTGAAATTGATGATCCTGTTGACTTGACGGGTCACCCATTCGTGACCGTGGAGTTTGAGAACTACTACCGTTGCTGGGACAACACCACGGACATTGAGCGTTGTTACATGGAGATTTCCTTGGATGGTGTGAACTGGCCGAGCCCCGAAACCCTTGAGGTTGAGGAAGGCTTGATTGTCGTCGACGGAGACACGGTCGCCGCGCGCTACGAGGTGTTCCCCACCTACGAGCGGGGAGATGAGTCCAGCAATCCTTACGTTGCCCGTTTCGACATCGGCGAAGTGGCCGGCGACGAAGCCACGGTGTACTTCCGCTGGCGTTGGGTTGGCCAATGGGGCTATGCTTGGATGATGGACGACCTCGTGGTCTTCGACACCCCCGAAAACGACGTGCGCATCGCAGACTACGTGAGCTTTACCGACTACTTCACTACCGGTTTGTGGGAAGCGCAAACTTGGCCTGAGAGCCAGTTGCCTGCCCTTGACTTGGCTGTGAACGTGACCGGATTGGGTACAGCAGTCCAGCCCAACACGCAACTGACGGTAACGGTCAATGGTGATTACGGCGGTGTCAGTGATGGCATCGACTTGGCCTATGGCGAAACGGACACTTTGCGTGTCATCGGATGGGAGGCTCCTGGACAGGGCGCTTACACTTTTGATTACGTCGTGGCTTCCGACAGCACGGACGAGTATCCTGCCGACAACGTGGCCCAGCAGGCCATTGAGGTGGTCGAATACCAGTACGGCCGTGACAACGGTACGTTCGTGGGTATGACGCCTGCTGATGGTACGGTGGACTTCATCGCAGGTGTGCCTTACGACGCGGTCAACGACATGACCATTTACGGCATCGATGTGGCCATCATGGACGGATCTGATGTGGGCGCAGAAGTGGTTTGTCACTTGTTTGACTGGATCGAGTGGAACAACGGAGGCGGTCAGTATGACGGCCTCTTGACCACATCAGAGGAGGCCCAATTGGAGGCCAACTTCTTGAACAGCGGTGAAGGCGACGTCTCTTGGTACACCTTCGCCTTGGAGGAGCCATACGAGGTGGCTGCAGGAGAGGCTGTGATGGCTTGCTTCGAGCACCTCGGCGGTGACAACGTTCAGATTGGCACGAGTGTGGCCCAATACAACCAGACGGTCTTCATCTACGGTCCTTTCGGAACAGGCAGTGCTTATGACTGGTACTACACCACGAATTGCCCCATGGTCCGCTTGAACCTCGATCCGAGTGCTGAAACCACCATGAGTGTGGAGGATGTCGCCGGAGAGGGCTTCAGCCTCGGCCGCGCGTACCCCAACCCCGCCACCGGCAACACCCGCATCGACTTCACCCTCGATGCAGCAGCCGAAGTGACCTTGGAGGTGACGAGCATGACCGGTGCCATTGTGCGCAGCATGGACCTCGGTGTCCAGCCCGCAGGCAACCAGCGCGCTGTCCTCGACCTCGTGGGCTTGACCGCAGGCATGTACACCTACACCATCACTGTGGACGGCGCCCGCGCCACCCGCAAGCTGATTGTAAAGTAATTCGCGTTTACCTGAACGTGAGAAAGGGGGCCCATTCGGGCCCCCTTTTTTGTTTACCATGCTAGATGTGCCCTTCGAAAGGGTTGTGCGAAGTATTTTGCCCCTCCATTCACAACCATGAAGCACATTTTTACCCTGGCCGCATGCGTGCTGGCCTTCCAAGCATCCGCGCAACTCGTGGATCAAGCGCCCCGCAAGGCCACCGAACAAGAACTTGAAACCAGCCGCCTGCTGGGACTGCAAGAGATGGCCCATGCCGAAGCAGCTGGTCTGCGCGGCGGTGGCGATTCCACCATTGTCTTTTTCTACGAGGACTTCGCCAACGGTTTTGCCGGAAACAATGGATACGGCCAACTTGTCGTCGAGGACACCAGCCCTGACAATACCATTTGGCAGTACGTCGACGCGGCTGGAGACGGTTACTTCCAGGATGCGACGGCTTCTGGCGTTCAGCCACCTGCAGGCGAGTTCAGCACCAATATCGGCCCGCTCAACAGCCTCACTGCGGACAACGGCTGGATGGTCTTTGACTGCGATTACTTCAATACGCCCATCAGTGCCGGCGTGGAGGACACCGAAGGATTCCTGACCCTGCCCACCTTGGACATGACCGAGCTCCAGAGTGTGGTCATTAGTTGGGACCAGTACATCCGCTATTGCTGCTACCCCTACCTCCCCATATTCGTGGAGGTCAGCACAGACGGGGGCGACAATTGGACGGCTTTTGAAGCGGGCGGGAGTTTCATTCCCTCTGCCAATTCAGCGAGTGCGAACCCATTGGTGACCGGTTTGGACATCAGTTGCGCCGCTGCAGGTGAACCCGCTGTCGACATCCGATTCGCCTACCGCCAAAGCCCGGTGACCGGAGGTGGATACAGCCACTACTACTGGGGCATTGATGACATCACCATCGAGGCAAACCCTGTAGCCAATGACCTGGAATTGGTCCAACTGACCAATGGCGATGTGTACTTTCTTTTCGAGTACCGGGTGACCCCGATGGACCAGGCCATTCCAGCAGCAGACGGTGGTTTGCTTGCCGGTGTGCTGTTCCGCAATGAAGGCTTCGCGGACCAAGAGAACTGTGTGGTCACGGTGGATGTGCTCGATAATTCGGGCACGGTGCTGAGCTCTACGAGCACCGACCCCTTCACGGCTCCGTCTTTTGCCAACAACGACAACTGTCCGGCCAACCCGCAGGACACGCTGTATATCGCTACCGGTTGGGAGCCAGAGAGCGCGGGACAATACCTGTTGCGGGCCACCATGGCCAGTGACAGTGTTGCCGATGCCGGAGTGCTCGAGATGGACATCGAATACACCGATTGTGAGTTTGGACACGACAACCCCGGTACGTTGGACGTGGAGTTGGGTCCCCGTTTTGACGACGTAAATGAGTTTTTCGAGCCCACGGGCTACGGAAACCGCTACACGTTCCACAACGAAGGCACCACGGTGTACGGTTTGGCAGTGGCCTTTGGGCCGAGCCTCAGCCCAGGCATCGACTTTGAAATCCGCTGGATTGACCAGGACCCTGAAGTGGGCTTGAGCGATTCGCCTTATGAGTTTGCGGAATTCACTTCTGATCCCAATTGGGCCGGATCCGCGGACAACCCGGTGTATTACCCGTTGGCTTTTGAGGATGAAATCGAGGTCTCGGTGGAAGGGCTGGCTTCGCCTGGCTTCTATGCGGGGGCCGTCATCACGGAGTTTGACTACGAGGACCTGGAACTGACGGTCTTGGGCAATGGCAACAGCGACACGGACAACAGCACCATCATCTACCAGCAGGCAGGCAGTGGGGATTTCGTGTGGTTTACCTCTCAAACCGCTACGCCGGCCATTCGCTTGATCACCTGCCCGGTGGTGAGCGTGGATGTGCTCGGTGCGTACAACGGGATGCACCTGCAGAACAATTACCCCAACCCTACCGCAGGGGAGACCCGTTTCACCTTCAGCGCCGATTGGGGGGGTGACTTCATGATTGAGCTGCGCGATTTGCAGGGACGCATGGTGGATGTGGTGGACCTCGGTGCCCGCCCTGCAGGGGAGCACACCATCGTTTATGACGCTGCGCCATTGGCAGATGGCATGTACACGTTCTCGCTCGTGAGCAACGGAGTGCGCGTGACAAAGAAGATGCGCGTGCAGCACTGATTCGGCACCGTACAATGAACTTATGCGGCCCGCTCCCTCCTTGGGGGCGGGCCGCTATTTTTGGTGCCGATGTCGCAACGCAATGACACGCCCGGTAGCGGGGGATGGAAAGGCCGGGTCGCTGGCCCTTGGGCCCGCCAAGTCCGCCGCGACGACCTCGCCCGCAATGCGGACCCGGGTGTGGCGCAGGCCGAGGTGTTGCAGGCGCTGATCAAGCGGGCGTCTGGGACGGTTTTTGGCCGGGACCACGGGTTTGATGCGTTGGCCCGCATGGCGGGATCAGCCGAACAGGCGGCCGCTTTTCGGGAGGCGGTGCCCCTGAGAGAATACGAGGGGCTGAAGGCTTATGTGGAAAGGGCTGTGGCCGGCGAAGCGGATGTGCTTTGGCCGGGACTGCCTCGTTATTTCTGCAAGACCTCCGGCACCACCTCGGGAGCGAAGTATATCCCGCTCACAGCGGAGAGCCTGCCCAATCACATCGGTTCTGCCCGGCGGGCGCTGTTGCACCATGTGGCCAATACCGGCCATGCCGAATTTGTCGGGGGCAAGATGATTTTCCTGCAAGGCAGCCCTGCGCTGAGTCCCACGCCAGGCGGGGTGCCCCTGGGCCGATTGAGTGGCATTGTGGCGCACCACATCCCTTCATACTTGCAGCGCAACCGGTTGCCTTCATGGGAGACCAACTGCATAGAGGATTGGGAGACCAAAGTGGATGCCATCGTGCGGGAAACAGCTGGAGAGGACCTGCGGCTGATCAGTGGGATCCCTTCTTGGGTGCAGATGTATTTCGAGCGCCTGTTGGAGCACACGGGCGCGGCCAATGTGCGGGAGGTCTTCCCCAAATTCTCGCTCTTTGTCTTCGGCGGTGTGGCCTTTGCGCCCTATGCCGACCGGTTCAAGGAACTCATTGGCGGAGAGGTGGACAGTGTAGAAACGTATCCCGCCAGTGAGGGGTTCATCGCGTACCAGGATGGCGCGCCGGGGGAGGGGCTGCTCGTCAATGCCCACGATGGACTGTACCTGGAGTTTATTCCTGCCGAAGAATACGGACGTGCGGACGCCCGGCGTTTGGGGCTCGGAGAGGTGGAATTGGGTGTGAATTACGCCGTGGTGGTGTCTTCGAATGCCGGATTGTGGGCCTATGACTTGGGTGATACTGTTCGTTTTGTCTCATTGGCCCCAGCGCGTTTGCTGGTGACCGGCAGGATCAAGCATTTCACCAGCGCCTTTGGCGAGCACGTCATCGCCGAGGAAGTGGAGTTCGCGATGGCCCGCGCCCTGAGTGCGCACGGTGCCCGGGCCGTGGAGTTCCACGTGGCGCCCCAGGTCAGTCCGGAAAGCGGATTGCCCTACCACGAGTGGCTGGTTGAATTTGCCGAAGCTCCGCACGATGCGGCGGGCTTTGCGGCGACCCTCGATGCCGCATTGCAAGAACGCAATCCCTACTATCGGGACTTAATTTCGGGTGCTGTATTGCGTTCGGCGGTATTGACCCCCCTTTCATCGGGCGCCTTTCATGCGGCGATGGCGCGGCGGGGAAAACTCGGCGGACAAAACAAGGTGCCCCGGCTGGCCAATGACCGTGCCTTGGCCCAACAATTATTGGAACATGACTGACATTGGAAATACCCTTTTGGTGGGTGTCGCGGGGGGGAGCGCTTCCGGCAAGGGTACGGTTGTGGACCGGCTCTTGGCCCACTATGGGGACCGGGCGGCTGTGCTGCGCATGGACGATTATTACCGGCCCTTGGCTGAGGTGCCGCGCGACGGGGATGGTGAGCCCAATTTTGATGAACCCGGAGCCTTGGATCTCGAGCGCTTGGCATCGGACCTTGACCACTTGCGGTCGGGCCGGGACCTCCACATCGACAGTTACACCTTCAACCAACCGGGCGTGTCCTCAGAGCGCCTGCACATTCCCGCCTGCCCGGTTGTCTTTTTGGATGGCCTGTTTCTCCTCTACGATGAAGGCGTGCGGAGCCGACTCCACCTCACGGTGTACATCCATGCCACGCCGGAAACCCGTTTGGCCCGGCGCATGGCCCGCGACCAGGCCGAGCGCAGCCTTGAGCCGGACATGATACAGTACCAATGGGACCGGCACGTGCGTCCCGGAGACCGCGCCTATTTGGAGCCGGTCGCCGACCTGGCCGATGTCCTCGTGGACAACGACCGCAGCGGCGCGGTGGACTTGGCCCATGTTCACAACGCCATCGACGCCTTGATTCATTGACCATCACAATTGACCCATGAAGTTCTTTACCCTACCTCATTGCAAGACCTGCCAGCGCATCGACGCGGACCTTCAACCCGCCGCGTGCGGGGCTGAGGTGCGCGACATCAAATCCAAGGCTGTCACCGCTGCGGAGCTCGATGCGATGCACGCGCACAGCGGCAGCTATGAAGCGCTGTTCAGCCGCCGCGCCATGAAGTTCCGTTCCATGGGGTTGGCCGACCGCAACCTGGGCGAAGCCGACTATCGGCAGCTCATCTTGGACGAGTACACCTTTTTGAAGCGCCCCGTGCTGTTGACTGAAGGCGGCGTGTTTGCCGGTTCGGCCAAGGCAGTGGTCGAAGGGGCACGTGCCGCCCTCAACAGCTAGAATCAGCAGCCTGTGCAGCGCCTGCTCGCCCACCTCGCCCTGCTGGTCGTCTCCCTGATTTATGGTGGGAACTACCTCGTGGCCAAGGGCCTCATGCCGGATCTGGTGGGGCCCAGTGGCTTCATCGTCCTCCGTGTCACGGGGGCCTTGGCCCTTTTTTCGCTGTTGTTGCCGTTCAACCGCGAAAAAGTGGACCGGCAGGACATTCCGCGCTTGATCTTTTGCGGTGTGACGGGGGTGGGCATCAACATGCTGCTCTTCTTCAATGGGCTCAATGTCACGAGTCCGGTCAACGCCAGCCTCATCATGACGGTCAATCCCATCTTGGTGCTCATCGCCAGTGCGGTGGTGTTGGGTCAACCCATTGTGCGGCGGCGCTTGATCGGTGTGATCCTCGGGGGCATTGGTGCGGCAGCGATCTTGCTGTGGAGCGGATCGGCACAACGCATCCACGCCAGTTGGCAGGGGGATTTGATGATCCTGATCAATGCCACGAGCTATGCTTTCTACCTCGTGGGGGTCAAACCGCTGATGGCCAAATACCGGCCGCTGACGGTGGTGACGTGGGTCTTTGTATTTGGCTGGTTGTTTACCACCCCCATCGGTTGGAAGCAGGCGGTGGCCATTGATTGGTCGTTGTTTGGTCCGGCGGAATGGGCGGGTGTGGCGTACGTGGTGTTGGCCACAACATTTTTGGTTTACCTGCTCAACATCTTCGCCATGCGCCACCTTCAGCCGACGGTGGTCAGCGTCTACATCTATCTGCAGCCGCTGCTGGCGACCCTCTTCAGCTTGCTGCAAGCATGGCGCGGGGGAACCGACTACATGGTGGATACGGGCTGGCCGCTGTGGGCCTTTGGCTCCATGATTTTCCTGGGGGTGTACCTCGTTGGGCGGCCGGTGCGTCGGCCGGAAGCGAAGTCGGCTTAAATTTCACTCATGCCTATTCCCAAGCCTTTCAACCTGACCGCCTGGATCGATGAGCACCGCGACCTGCTCAAGCCCCCGGTAGGAAACAAAAACCTGTACATCGACAGCGGCGACTACATCGTGATGATCGTGGCGGGCCCCAACGCGCGCAAGGACTATCACTACAATGAGACGGAGGAGCTCTTCTACCAATTGGAGGGCAACATCACCGTGCGCATTCAAGAGAATGGCCAGCCTGTGGACATGGAGCTCGGCCCCGGTGACATGTACCTCCACCCGGCCAAAGTGCCGCACAGCCCCATGAGGGAAGCGGGCTCACTGGGCCTTGTGATCGAACGCAAACGGGCGGGCAGTGAAATGCGCGACGGCCTGCTGTGGTTCTGCGACGGATGCAATGACAAACTGCACGAGACCTATTTCGAATTGTTGGACGTAGAAAAGGACTTTTTGCCGCGGTTTAAGGAATTCTATGGGAGCGAAGCGTTGCGGACGTGCTCCACGTGTGGAGAGGTCATGCCTATGGACCCCCGATTCGTGGAGGAATGACCATGCAACTACTCATCGAGGAAGGGGGTTTTGTGAGCGCCTGACGAATAAAACAATATGCGATTTATCACCTTGTTGACCGGTGTGTTGCTGGTCTTGACCTGCCCGTCCTTAGCCCAGCCCCTCTTGGTGGCTGGTGATATCTGTTTGGACATCGAGGTGGTCGCCATTCATACAGAAGGGGACCTTGCCGGCATGTCCACATACAGGCTGTATGCGACCCTTCCCGGGCCGGCCGATGTGGTCACCACTGTTTTTGGTGATCTGGAGCACCCGACCAGCCTGCAGACGACGACGTCCTTCTATCAAAGCGAGATCGGGGGCCAGTTCCCCTGTGCCAACAACCCCATCCTCTTTGATGCCTTTCCCGAGCTCGAGTGGGACAGTTGGCTGACCATTGGCGTGGACGGTCCGCCGGACCCGGAGCAGGGTGAAGATTGTCCGCAAGTGGTCATGAGCACGGGCTCGCCCTTCATGACGGAATTTGAGAATGGCGGCGGTTTTGTCATCGATGACCTGATCGGAAGTGCCTGGTTTGTCGTGCCCAGTTTCGCCAACGGCTTGCCCGATGAGGACGGCAGGGTGCTGTTGGCTCAGTTGACGACAGACGGTGCCCTTTCCGGGGTGCTGTACATGCAGGTGTTGCCGGGGGGCATTGGCACCTTGGCAGAAGTGGTGGAGTTGCCTTTGTACGGGTCTTGCGCTTTCATTGAGCCCAACCTCTGTCCGGAGAACATTTTTACGGTGGACAATGGCTGCGAATGGGGCTTTGAGGCCTCGGGTTTTCAGCCTGGGGAGGCGGCGACCTGGACGTTTGGTGATGATGTGATCAGCGGAGGACATTACTCGGAGTACACCTTTCTCGGAAATGGTACGTACCCGGTGTCCGTCACTTTCACGTCTGACTATTGTCCGGAGGGCGTCACCTTGGAGACCACTGTGGAGGTCGAAGGGTGTTCCGAAACCGAGTGTACCCTCGAGCTCCTCGTGGACAGCGTGGACAACGACAGCGTGCTCATCGTGATCCCGATCGGATTTCCGGAGGGCGTGGAGTTGATTTACTCCCTGAATGGGGCAGTGTTCCAGGAGGGGGGATTGGCCATGACGCTGCCCTACGGCATTGGAAACGAACCCTGGCAGGTCTGCGTGCAGTACATCAGTGAGGATTGTCCCGATGGTGTCGTGGCGTGCACGGGATCCGAGGATTATGAGTCGGGTTGCCCTCAGGAGATCTGGGTCGGCGGTTCGGAGTGTGCGTTTGTCTTCAGCATCTGCGACTTTACCGAGGGTGAGGAGGTGTTTTGGGAATTCAGCGACAGCACCACGGCTGAGGGCCATTTCACTTGGCATACGTTCCCGGAGAATGGCTATTACCAGGCCTGCGCGACTTATGTGAGCCCGACGTGTCCGGACTCGACTGTGCTGTGCACTTGGGTGGATGTCGGGGACTGTGCTTGCCTTGAGGAGGAGGATGCGGAACTGTTGTGGTTTCCCGACGACAGCCTGTCGTGTTCGGGCACCCTGTTTCTGGAGATGATGGCCCCGGATGATTTCTCCATCGTGTGGGACTATGGAGACGGCCTGATGTCTACGGGCAGCTGGTATGGAACCGAGCACCAATACGCTGAATCCGGCACTTATGAGGCGTGTGCCACGGTATACAGCCCGGCTTGTCCGGAAGGGTCTACCTGGTGCATTGATGTGGTCGTGGAGGGATGCGATGGCACATGTGAGCCCGTGACCATGTCCTTGGAGTCAGGGGAGGACCTTTCCGGTTATTTCGAATGGTCGATTGAGGGTGATGCGTGGTCGGAAGAGTGGAATTTATTCAGCGCGGACGGAGGGAATGAGGGGATTCTCGAGTTTGGACTCTGCCTCGAGGAGGGGTGCTACGAGGTGACCATTGAGCCGTCGGGCACCAACGGTGTTTCCGCGGATTTCGAGGTGGCCCTCGGCGGTCCGGATGGGTCCTTGGCGTTTTTCGATGGCCCCTTCCTCGATGAGGATGGGACCTTGGTTTTTTCCTTCGGTGTGGGGGAATCCGGATGTGAAGAGGACGTTTCTGATGCGGAATGCAGTCTTGACATCGAGGCGGTTCAGGAACCGGACGGAAGCTGGACCCTCATTGCCGTCACGGATTCTTCCGAAGGTGAAGGGTTTATGTGGTTTCTGTCTGACGGTTCCATCCTCAATGGACAAGAAATCAACCATGTGTTTGCCCCCGGATCGGATCTGGAAACGGCCTGTGTGACTGCGACTTTTTGGGACTGTGATGAGGTGTTGAGTGCCTGCATCGATTTGGAGAATGGGGGCGAAGGCGGTTGTGAGGAGGTCGAAGTGACCTTGGATGGCGAGACCATCGCTGAATTGCTCGACGGTCTGGAAATGGTGTGGACCCTCTATGGTGAGGTGTTCGATCTGGGCGGGGCATTGACCTTGGACCCAGAAGAGGATGAACCGGGTACGCTCGTGCTCTGCCTGCCTCCCGGGTGTTATGGAATGTCTTTTGACATTCAGGGGGTACCTGGTTTGGACGGCCTGCCCGGCATGACCCTGTCGCTTGAGGTGGGAGATGAGGACGAGATCGAGGTGGACCTGGCGGTGTTGGAGAACCTGATCGAGTTGGAGTTTGGAGTGCTGACCGATTGCGGCAATGCAGTTCTGGAGGCCGGTGCGCCCATCGGAGGCCTTCAGTTGTACCCCAATCCGGCGGAATCCAGGTTGTTTGTGACCTGGCCAGAGGCCGCCCCAGCCGGGGGATTGACATGGCGGCTGTGCGACGCGACGGGCCGTACCGTGCGCTCGGGAAGGTCGCCTTCCGCCCGTTGGGAGGTTGACCTCAGTCCCCTGTCGACGGGCAGCTATCTCCTCGAGGTGGAGGGGGGCTCCGCCCGACAAGTGGGGCGCGTGATGGTTGCGCGCTGAAGAGACCTTATTTTCGCGGGAATCCGGCAATTTTTGGCCCTGGGAAATCCAGGGCGAAATGTGGGATGAATCCACGTCCGCATGAACTACAAGCGACTCAATGATTTGACGGGATGGGCTGTATGGCTTGTCGCGACCGTCGTCTACCTCCTCACGATTGAACCCACGGCCAGCTTCTGGGATTGCGGGGAGTTCATTGCTTCGGCCTACAAGCTCGAAGTCGGTCACCCTCCGGGGGCGCCCATGTTCATGCTTCTCGCGCGCCTCTTCTCCATGTTTGTGCCGGCGATTTACGCGGCCACGGCGGTGAACATGATGAGCGCTTTGTCGAGTTCATTTACCATCCTTTTCCTGTTTTGGAGCATTACCCACATGGCGCGCAAACTCGCCGTCACAAGGCTGCCGGAAGGCGTCAGCGCATTGAGTCCTGGCCAGCGCATTGCGGTGATGGCGAGCGGAGCAGTGGGGGCATTGGCCTACACGTTCAGCGACAGCTTTTGGTTCTCTGCCGTTGAGGGCGAGGTCTATGGTTTGTCGTCCCTCTTCACCGCGCTGGTGTTTTGGGCGATCTTGAAGTGGGAGGCGCGTTCCGAAGAGCCGGGCAACCTGCGGTGGATTGTGCTGATCGCCTATTTGATGGGACTGTCCATCGGTGTTCACCTGCTCAACCTGTTGGCCATTCCGGCCATCGTCGCGGTGTACTATTTCAAGCGGAACACCTTTAGGTGGCCCACATTCATCGGCGCCATGGCCCTGTCCTTGGCCCTGTTGCTTTTTGTCCAATATGGTCTGATTCAGGGCTTTGTGAAGCTGGCGGCGCGGTTCGAGCTCGCCTTTGTCAACAGCATGGGCCTGCCGTTCAATACCGGTGTGGCGGTGTATTTGGCCATGGTCATTGCCCTTATTGTGGCCGCCCTGTGGTGGAGCCGCCAGAAGGGGTGGTGGCAGCTCAATGTGGCCGCCCTTTCGGTGGCCATGATCTTGGTGGGATACAGCACGTTTGCACTCATCGTGGTGCGTTCGGCAGCGAACCCGCCCATGGACGAGAACAACCCGGAGAACCTGTTTGCCTTGCTCTCTTACCTCAACCGCGAGCAATACGGCGATCGGCCTTTGGGCACAGGACATTATTGGAATTCACCCAATGATGCCGAGAACCCCTATGATGATGGGGCGCCGTCATATTTCCCGAGTTACAGCGTCTTCAAGAAGCGTGGCGCCCTGGACACCCGGGTGGCCACATTCCGGGAGCGCTTTGCTGCTGAGAAGTACATGAGCGAAAATGAGGGCGACTTCAGTGTGAAACAGGAGTACGTCGACAGCGGTGAAAAGCGCAATGGCGTGCCCAACTATGACCCGAGGTTCACCATGGTGTTTCCGAGGCTGTACAGCAGCCAGGCCAATCACGTCAGGGAATACAAGAAATGGTGCAACTACAAAGGGTGGAATGAGGACGCGGCCTTTGTGAGCCCCTTGGACCAAAGAGAAAGGGATGCGTCATCCTTTGAATCCCATTTGTCCAACCAGATTTTGGGAGGCAACATGGACAAAGCGGAATTGGGCCGCACGATGAACAACCTCTACCGGTCTTTTGGTCAGCGTTTCGGCGCCAACTACGAGGTGCGCAGTGGCACGGAGATCATTGTGGGCAAAGGAAACGATGCCCGGCTCGCCGACCTCGGTAACTCGGAAGTGCGGCGCACGCTGGCCAAAATGATGATGGAGGACCTTTCCCAAGGTTTGGACCACGGGAGGACCTATGCCCAATCGCTTCAGCGTTCACTGAATGGATTGGAGCAGCAGATTCGGGCGGCGACCAACCGGGCCAACCGCTCGCGTTCATCCGCCGATATCCAAGAGGTGCAGCGCCTGCAGGGCCAAGCAGACCGCTACCACAAATTGCTCATGCCTTCGCAGGCTGAGAACCTCACCTTTTTTGCGCGGTACCAGATCGGGTGGATGTACCTGCGCTATTTCATGTGGAATTATTCCGGACGCCAAAACGATGTGCAAGGCCACGGGGATTTCATCGACGGCAATTGGCTGACGGGTGTCGATTTTATTGATGCCGAACGGCTGGGTGACAGGTCCGTGGTGCCGGATCACCGGAAATCGGACAAAAGCCACAACAGGTTCTTTCTGTTTCCCTTGTTGTTGGGGTTAATCGGGGCGGTATTCCAGGCATTCAGAAGCTGGCGAGACTTCTCTGTGATCGGATTGTTGTTCATCCTCACTGGACTGGCCATTGTGGTGTATTTGAACCAATACCCGCTGCAGCCCAGAGAGCGTGACTACGCCTATGTCGGCTCTTTTTATGCGTTTGCATTTTGGATTGGCCTCGGCGTGTACGCCTTGTTTGACGCGGCGTCACATTTGAAAGGCAAGAACCTCGGGCTTGCGGCGGGTGCTCCATTGGCATTTGGCGTTGTGCTCTTTTTGCTGGAGACGGTGGGAGGTGGCAGCCATGCCCTCAGTTATGGCGTGCTGTATCTCGGCGTGCTCTCGGCGGCATTGCTTGGATTGGCGTTTGCACTGGGCCGTTCGGGCAACGAGAAGTTGAGCGCCGCGGTGTTGTCTGGGCTGTTGATTTTGGTGCCCTTCCACATGGGTGCCGAAGGTTGGAATGACCACAGCCGGGCTGGGCGCAGCACGGGAGTGGACATGGCCAAGAACTACCTCGATAGTTTGGCACCCAATGCCATACTGTTTACCAATGGGGACAACGACACCTTCCCACTGTGGTACGTCCAAGAGGTAGAAGGTTACCGGACAGATGTTCGCATTGTCAACCTCAGCCTCCTCAACACAGACTGGTATGTGGAGCAGATGAAGCGGCGGGCGTATGACAGCGCTCCTGTGCCCATCCGCATGGGTGAAGAGAAGTACCGCCAGGGCACCCGGGACATCGTCTTGATGGATCCGCCAACCAACACCAATGACCCCTATGTGGACATTGAAACGGCGATGCGCCAGGCATTGGATGATGGCGACATGGTCGATTATGGTGGTGGACGCAAATACGCCCACTTTCCATCCAACAGCTTCAGTGTGCCAGTGGACAGTGCCTTTGCCGTGTCTTCCGGGTTGGTGCTTCCCGAAGAGCGCGACCGCTTGGTGGACGCCGTCGAATGGACGGTCACCGATGGTGGAGGGACGCCCAAGCAGTATGTGCTCAAGAACCAGTTCATGGTGATGGAGATCCTCAACAACAACAAGTGGGAGCGCCCGGTGTACTTCGCAGTCACCATTGGACCAGACAGCTATGTCGGTTTGCAGGATTACTTCCGTTTGGAGGGCTTGGCTTGGCGCCTGGTGCCTGTCAAGTATGGCTCACGCGGAGGGCAGCCCATTGGCATTGCCAGAGACCTCATGTACACCAATGTGATGGAGAATTTCCAGTGGGGCGGGGTGGACGCCGAAGGGGAGATCTACATGGACGAGAACAACCGGCGCATGACCACGAACATTCGCTTGCAGCTGACCAACCTCGCGGAGTCGTTTGCGACGAGCGGGGCTTCGGCCCGTGGCCTCGAAGTTCTGGAGAAGCTGGTGCGCGTGACCCCATCCCGGAATGTGCCGTACGACCGCATCATGCTGCCGGCGATAGAGTTGCTTTCCGAAATCGCCCAGGACCCCGGCTTGACCGAAGAGCAGCGATCACTGGCTGGCACATTGGCCAAACAAGTGGGCGCGGAACTCTTCAAGGCGCTTTCTGATGATGTCCGCTACTACATTGCTTTGGACGACGCTTATTATTCGGCGGCTTCCAGTGAGATTCAAGTGGCCATGGCTGTGACACAGCGCATTTCAGGCTCTCTCTCTGACGCCTTGCCGGACGATGAGGAAGTGCAGGCCATGGCAGAGACGATGTCCCAACTGAGGTCGGCACAGTCGGCCCGTCAACAGGGCCCGCTTTCGGACCCCCCTGTATTCAACCCGGACGCCGGGAGTTGATGAAAGGCAGCGCGGTGAAGGTGGCCGTCTTGGCCAGTGGAGAGGGGACGAATGCCGAACGGCTCATTCGGGCGGCGGCAGAACGCGCGGATGTGGACATTGCTTTTGTGGGCAGCAACCGCCCCGCTGCAGGGGCCCTGAGGCGCGCGGAATCTTTGGGCGTGCCGCAGTGGGTCTTTACCAAGGAGGAATTGTGCTCCGGTGAGGTGGCGCGCAGGCTGCACCGAGAAGGCATCGACTTTATCGCATTGGTTGGTTTCCTGCTCAAGGTGCCGCCTGATCTTGTGGCGGCGTTTGGCGGCAGGATGCTCAACCTTCACCCATCCTTGCTTCCTGCGTTTGGCGGAAAGGGCATGTACGGGGATCGCGTCCATGCCGCAGTTCACGCGGCCCTGAAGCAAGGAGGGGTCCAAGAGACCGGCATCACCCTGCATTGGGTGACGGCCGAGTTTGATGAAGGACCGGCATTCTTTCAGGCCCGGGTGGCCTTGGATGTGGACACCGACACGCCGGACACCATTTCCGAAAAGGTGCGGGCGCTGGAGAAGGCGCATTACGCGCCGCAGGCCTTGCGCGCCATTTTGGAGTCCGTATCCTTGTCGGGCACCCTTTGATATAGAAGCATGGAGCATATGGTTTTCAATTGGACTGAACTGCTGAAGTCGGCCATGGTGATGTTTGCCGTGATCGACATTTTGGGGTCCATTCCTTTTTTGTTGGACATCAAGAAAAAAGCCGGAGACATCCATGCTGAGAAGGCGTCCCTGGTGGCTTTCGGTATCATGCTGGCGTTCCTGTTTTTGGGTGAGGGGGTGATCAACTTCCTGGGCATTGATGTCAATTCCTTTGCCGTAGCGGGGTCCATCGTCATGTTTTTCATGGCACTGGAAATGATCCTGGGCATCACCCTCTTCAAGCAGTCCCCCCAATCGATGAAGACGGCCACCATTGTGCCCGTGGCCTTCCCTTTGATCGCCGGGGCGGGCAGCATGACCTCCATCATTTCGCTCCGGGCGGAATTTGCGGCGGTCAATATTGCCTTGGCCATCTTCATCAACATGGCCTTGGTCTATTTCGTGCTGCGCATGACTGGGCGCATAGAGCGCCTGTTGGGCGAAGGCGGCATCGCGGTGTTGCAAAAGGTCTTCGGCATCATTCTGCTGGCGATTGCTGTGAAGCTGTTTTCTTCCAATGCGGCCATGCTTTTCCAAGCCCATGGCTGATCCCGTTGTCATCCATACAGACGGCGGTGCTTCGGGCAACCCCGGCCCTGGCGGTTACGGCGCCATCCTGCAATGGGGTGGCCGCCGCAAGGAACTGACCGCGGGATACCGCCTCACCACCAACAACCGGATGGAGTTGCTCGCGGTCATTGTGGCGCTCGAGGCTTTGAAGCGCGAGGGCACCGAGGCATGGGTGGTCAGCGACAGCAAGTATGTCATTGATGCCGTGCAGAAGGGGTGGGTCTTCAATTGGGAGAAAAAAGGGTACAAGGGCAAGAAAAACCCCGACCTCTGGGTGCGGTTTTTGAGGGTCTACCGCAAGCACAAGGTGCGGTTTGATTGGGTCAAGGGCCATGCCGGCAACCCCATGAACGAGCGCGCGGACCACTTGGCCGTGTCGGCTTACAAGAAAAAAGGCCTGCTGATTGACGACGGCTACGAGGCCTCTGTGGCCTGAGCTCCGTGGATAGACAGGAGCGCCCGAACCCAAGGGACGGCGTAGAATTTACGCGGGGGGGGTCCCGCGATGCTGCGGGCGGGTCCATGGGTGCCAGCGGGCAATGCGAGTGAAGTGGCACTGAGAAACAAGCCCTGGCCCGTGTAGCGCACCCCAGGTTGCCCATCCGTTTGATCAGGTTGGTACAAGTGCTCACCCACGATGGCATGTCCGGCGAGGGCAAGGTGCCGCCGGATTTGATGGGTGCGGCCTGTTTCTGGCGTGGCCTCGATGAGTGCGGCGGTGCCATGGACAGGCAGAGGCCCTGTCCCGAGGACTTTCCAACGTGTGGCGGCGGCCTTGTCGTCCAACGGTGCCGTGGACTGCCCGGCGTTTTCAGGATTGCCCGCGACCAGCGCGAGGTATTTTTTGTGGACCGTGCGCTCTGCAAAGGCTTGCCCAAGTGATTGGGCGGTGCTGAGGGTGAGGGCAATGCAGACCCAGCCAGCCGTCACCCGGTCGAGCCTGTGAACGGGCTGCGGCCAGCGGAGGGCATCGGGCTGGTGGGGTCGGAGGTCGGTGCGTTGGGCGGGGGTGCCGGCATGCGCCAGGTGGGCCAGGGTGCCTGCCAGGTGACGGTTGCCCACCCCCGAGGTGCTGAGGCCGGCGGGCTTCCAAACAAACAAGTAATCGGCATCCGGGGGTCGGTGCCATTGAAATTGGGTCGGGTTGCCTTTGCCCGGCGGCGTCGGTGGCTGCAACGCGACGTTGAGCGTGACGGTATCGCCGATTTGCACCCTGCGGGCCGTATCGGCCACCACACCGTTGAGTAGGATGTCGCCTCGGTCGAGCGCTTTGCGGCAGGATTTGCGGCTGGGCAACACCTCTGGAAACATCCCGGGCAGGGCTTCCTGGATCCGCAATCCCGCCTTTTTTGCGTCTACGCGGGCGGTCGCGCTGGCAAATTGAGGGGCATCAGGGGCGTTCAGGTCCATAGAGGTTCAAGTCTACGCACGGGGGCGTTGTATTTTTGTACCATGAATATGGGATCTGTCAAGACCGACCTCTATCAAGGTCACGACTACTACATGATGGACGACCTCTTGACCGAGGAGCACAAATTGATCCGCGATGCCGCCCGTTCATGGGTCAAGCAAGAGGTCAGTCCAATCATCGAGGAGGCCGCCGAAACGCAGGTTTTCCCCAAGCACTTGCTGCCTGGATTGGGCGAGATTGGTGCCTTTGGGCCCTACATCCCTGAGCAATACGGCGGTGCGGGGTTGGACCAGATTTCCTACGGCTTGATCATGCAGGAGCTGGAGCGCTGCGACAGCGGATTGCGCAGCACAGCATCCGTGCAGAGCTCGCTCGTGATGTACCCCATCTGGAAGTATGGCAGCGAGGAGCAGCGCATGAAGTATTTGCCCAAGCTCGCCACGGGTGAGATGATGGGCTGCTTTGGCTTGACTGAGCCTGACCACGGGTCCAACCCGGGGGGGATGATCACGAATTTCAAGGATGCTGGAGACGGCGAAAACGTGATCCTGAACGGCGCCAAGCTCTGGATTTCCAACGCCCCATTTGCGGACATTGCCGTGGTATGGGCCAAGGACGAGACGGGCCGCATCCACGGCATTGTGGTGGAGCGCGGCATGGAAGGTTTCTCCACACCGAAGATGACGGGCAAGTGGAGCCTGCGCGCTTCGGATACCGGTGAGCTCATTTTCGAAGATGTCAAGGTGCCCAAGGCCAATATTTTGCCTGGCCGCTCGGGTCTCGGCGCTCCTTTGAGCTGCCTCGACAGTGCGCGTTATGGCATTGCATGGGGCGCCATCGGTGCCGCCTTGGATTGTTACGACGCGGCCCTTCGGTATGCCAAGCAGCGCGTGCAGTTCGGTCGTCCCATTGCGGGTTTCCAATTGCAGCAGAAGAAATTGGCTGAAATGATCACGGAGATCACCAAGGCCCAATTGTTGACCCTGCGTTTGGGTCAACTGCGCAATGAAGGCAAGGCCACCAGTGGTCAGATTTCCATGGCCAAGCGCAACAACGTGGAGATCGCCATCAACATCGCACGGGAAGCCCGTCAGGTGCTCGGAGGTATGGGCATCACGGGAGAGTACCCCATCATGCGCCACATGATGAACCTGGAGTCGGTCATCACCTATGAGGGTACGCACGACATCCACCTGCTCATCACGGGCATGGACATCACCGGCGAAAACGCGTTCAAGTAAGGCGCTGACCCTTCCGTTTTCTTGTCATGCAGCCCACCGAAGCCCATCACCGGAACATTGTGGGGATGACCTTTGCTTCGGTCTACCCCCATTATGTGGCCAAGGTGGAAAAGAAGGGCCGGACGCGCGAGGAGTTGCACGCCGTATTGACCTGGCTCACCGGCTTCTCGGACGCGGAAATTGCGGCACAGATTGAACGCGCCACCCGGTTTCCGGAGTTTTTTGAGGAGGCCACCTTGCACGAGAATGCCGACCAAGTGACCGGGAGCATTTGCGGCTATCGCATCGAAGACATCGAGAACCCCTTGACCCGAAAGGTGCGCATCCTGGACAAACTGGTGGACGAATTGGCGCGGGGCCGGGCGCTCGACCGCATTCTGCGCTGACTCACCCCAGGGTAAAGCGGTCGGCATCGTCGAGAAAAGGCAGGCGCGCCCTAAAAGCGGACAGTTCTTCGCGCACCGCGACGGCTTTGAGGGTGCTGGGCAGGCCTGTGCTTTTTGCGTCGGCGAGCACCGTTCCCGCAAAATCGACGATCAGGCTGTCGCCGGAATAGGCGTGGCCATTTCCATCGGCACCACTGCGGTTGATGCCCGCCACGTAGCACTGGTTCTCAATCGCGCGGGCCTGCAGGAGGGTGCGCCACGCAGCAGCGCGTGTTGCCGGCCAGTTGGCGACGAAGATGGCCATGTCATAAGGGTGCTCCCCGTTGTTTCGCGAAAAGACGGGGAACCGCAGGTCGTAGCAGACTTGCAGCAAGATGCGGAAGCCCTTGTATTCGACTTCGCTCCGTTCCTCACCTGCCGTGAAATGGTTGTGCTCGCCAGCCAGGCTGAAGAGGTGGCGCTTGTCGTAGAAAGTGGGTGCGCCTTCGGGCGGTACAAACCAGCAACGGTTGCGCGCGTGACCTTGGCCATCGTGGCAGGCCACGCTGCCCACGATGGCGGCATCCAGTCGTCGGGCCCATGACTGCATCCAATCCAGTGGCTGCGGCGCGTCTGGAGCGGCGTCCACGGGGGGCCAGCTGAACCCAGTGGTGAACATCTCCGGCAAAATCACCACATCGCACGGTGTGCTTTCCAATGGCGCGAGCAGGCCGTCGAAGTGGTTCAGATTCGCTTGGGGGTCCCGCCACCTCAGGTCGGTTTGCAGGCCGATGATGTGGAGCCGATCAGTTGCCATGGTCGGTTGCAATGTCGCGCAGGCAAGCCGCTGCCGCATCCAGTGTGACATCCTCTTTGGCAAAGCAGAGCCGCACTTGCGGTGTGGGCGGCGTGCAAAAGGCCGAGAGGGGGATGGTTGCCAGGCCGTGGGTGCGGGTCCACGTGCGGGCCCAATGGCCGTCGTCGCCGGGAACGATGTCGCGGGCATCCAAGACCTGGAAGAATCCGCCTTGTGCGGGGGTGAACCGCCAGGGGGTGCCTGCCAAGCCCGCCAGCAAGCGGTCGCGCTTGGCTTGGTACATGGAGGCCAGGCCGTCGAGGTGGGCCACACCTTCTTTGGTGGGGAGGAAATGGGCGAGGGCCGCCTGCAGGGGTGCACCCGTGGAGAAGACGTCGTATTGGTGGACCTTTCTCAATTCCGCAGTAAGGGCGGCTGGCCCCACGGCCCAACCGATTTTCCAGCCCGTGACCTGGAGGAGCTTGCCAAAGCTGCCAAAGGCCAGGCCCCTGTTGCGCAAACTTGGGCAGGCGGCCAGTGAAACTTCCTTGCGGCCATCGTGGACCATGGGCCCATAGACCTCATCGGAAAGAACCAGGGTGTCCGATCCTTCGAGGTGTTGGGCCAAGGCATCCATGAACCCTGTAGGGCAGGTTGTACCCGTGGGGTTGTGCGGGGTGTTGAGGATCACCATGCGAACGCCGGCATGGCAAGCGCCGAGGAGCCCGTCGAGGTCCCAATTTCCGCTGGCATCGAGCAGGGGAACCTCCACGAGCTGGCCACCGGCAAGTTGGACAGCCGGTCCATAGAGGTCGTAAGCCGGGGATTGCACAACGACCTGGTCGCCGGGGTGCACCAGGGCTTGGATGGCAGCGAAAATCAGCGACGAGGCTCCCGCGCCAATGGTGCATTCGCTTTCGGCGTCATAGACGGCCTTGTGGCGTTGGCTGTGGTGTGAACAGATCCACGCCCGCAGGTCTGGGCGGCCGGCCATCGGGGCATATTGGTGAATGCCTTCCTGCAGGGCGCTGATGGCGGCTTCCACGAGCCCTTCAGGCGGCGGAATGTCGGGAAAACCTTGGGCGAGGTTGAGTGCACCATGGCGGTTGGCCAGGGCGGTCATCTCGGTAAAGATGGTCGTGCCGAGGTCCGGAAGCTTGCTGATGGGCTTCCCTTCCATGGGCTCAGTCGTCGAGGGTCTGCTTCACTTCGACTTCTTCGTAGGCTTCGATGAGGTCGCCCACTTTGATGTCATTGAACTTGTCCACGTTCAAGCCGCACTCGAGGCCCTTCTTGACTTCTTTGGCGTCGTCCTTGAAGCGCTTGAGTGAACCGAGTTCGCCCGTGTAGACGACAATGCCGTCGCGGATGACGCGGATGTTGTGGTTTCTGCTGATGATGCCGTCTTGGACATAGCAACCTGCAATGGTGCCGACCTTGGAAATCTTGAAGGTCTCGCGGATCTCCGCGGTTCCCACGATGCGCTCCTCGATCTTGGCGGAAAGCAGGCCTTCCATCGCCTCCTTCATTTCCTCGATCGCCTGATAGATGATGGAGTAAAGGCGGATTTGGATGCCCTCCTTTTCGGCGAGCTTCCGGGCGGTGCCACTGGGGCGGACCTGGAATCCGATGATGATGGCTTCGGAAGCAGAGGCCAGGAGCACATCGCTCTCTGAAATCTGTCCAACGGCTTTGTGGATGACGTTGACTTGAACCTTCTCGGTGCTCTGCTTGATCAGAGAGTCGGCCAAGGCTTCGGTAGAGCCGTCGACGTCGCCCTTGATGATGAGGTTGAGCTCCTTGTATTCGCCCACTGCAATTCGGCGCCCGAGTTCTTCGAGGGTGACCTGCTTTTGTGTCCGAATGCCCTGCTCGCGCTGCAATTGCTGGCGCTTTTGGGCGATGGTGCGGGCTTCCTTTTCGTTTTCGAAAATGTGGAACTCGTCACCGGCATTGGGCGCGCCATCCAGTCCCAAGATGGAGACAGGTGTTGACGGACCCGCTTCTTGCAGGGCTTCGCCGCGCTCGTTGCTCATGGCGCGGACCTTGCCGCTGTACTGTCCAGCAAGCATGGGGTCTCCAACGGAGAGTGTGCCGGCTGAGACAATGAGGTTGGTCACGTATCCACGCCCTTTGTCGAGGCTGGATTCGATGATGGTGCCTACCGCACGCTTCTTCGGGTTGGCTTTCAACTCGAGCAATTCCGCTTCCAAGGTCACTTTTTCGAGCAACTCTGGAATGCCAAGTCCCGTCTTCGCGGAAATCTCTTGGCTTTGGGTTTTGCCGCCCCACTCTTCTACCTGGATGCCCAATTCGGCCAACTCCGTCTTGATTTTGTCCGGGTTGGATTCCTCGCGGTCACATTTGTTGATGGCGACGATGAAGGGAATTTCTGCAGATTGCGCGTGGCTGATGGCCTCTTTGGTCTGCGGCATGACAGCGTCATCCGCGGCTACGATGATGATGGCCAAGTCTGTGACTTGCGCACCGCGGGCACGCATGGCCGTGAAGGCCTCGTGTCCAGGGGTATCGATAAAGGTCATCCGCGCACCATCGTCCAGTTCTACGCTGTAGGAACCGATGTGCTGGGTGATGCCGCCGGCCTCACCATCGATGACGTTGGTCTTGCGGATGTAGTCGAGGAGCGAAGTCTTACCGTGGTCAACGTGTCCCATGACGGTCACGATGGGCGGGCGTGAGGCCATGTCCTCATCGCTGTCCTCCTCCACCTCAATGGCCTCCTGTACTTCTGCACTGACAAAGTCCACACCATAACCGAATTCCTCGGCGATGATGCCAATGGTCTCTTTGTCCAGGCGCTGGTTGATGGACACCATCATACCGAGTGCCATGCACGCCGAAATCACCTCATTGACGGAAATGTCCATCAGTGTGGCGAGTTCAGAAGCGGTAACGAACTCGGTGAGCTCGAGGGTGTGTGCCGCTTCCATTTGGGCCAACTGCTCGCGCTCTACGCGTTCGGCTTTGGCGTCCCGTTTGGCACGGCGGGTCTTGGCGCTGGCTTGGGTCTTTTTGCCCTTGCTCAGGCGTGCCAGCGTTTCCTTGATTTCCTTTTGGATGTCCTTGTCGGAGATCTCTTTTTTGGGTCCGCCCGTGACGGTGCGTCCCCGCTTGCCAGCCTGCTTTCCAGCAGCCTCGACATCCACCTTGGTGATGCGTTTCCGCTTCCGCTTTTCTCCGGCGGTGGTGGGCTTCTTCTCTACTGGAAGGTCAATCTTGCCCACGACAGTGGGTCCGCTGAGTTTTTCAGCCTTGGCGCGCACCACTTCCGTAGGGGGAATGGTGGGGGCTGCTTTTTTCGGGGCCTCTTCAGCAACAGGCGCTGGTTTGGCTGCTTTTTCCGGGGCCTTCTTTTGGGCCGGTTCCGGGGCTTTTTCTGCTGCAGCTGGTTTCTTGGTCTTCTTTTTCGGAGACACAGAATCCAGGTCCACTTTGCCGACCACCTTGATGGGTGAAGCCTTGGGTTTTTTCTCTTCTGCTGCTTTTTCAGCCTCGACCTTAGGCGCGTCCTCCTTGGCCTCGGCAACTTCGGGTTCTTTTGCTACTGGAGCCTCGGGCTCAGCTTCAGCCTCAACAGGCGCAGGCGCAGGTTCGGGTTCGGGTTCGGGTTCGGGTGCTGGAGCAGGCGCGGGTTCCGGTGCTGCTTTCGCCTCCGGTTCGGGCGCAGGTTCTGGCTTCGCAGGTTCCGGAGCGGGTTCTGGAGCCGGCGCTGGTGCAGGCTCTTCTACAGGCGCGGCTTCAGCACTCTTTTTGGATTCCACTGCCAAGGCCTCCATCTCGAGCAGTGTTTTTGACTTCTGTTTCGACTTCTCCTTGGCCGCTTTTTCGTCGGCGAAGTTGGAACGCACCAAAGCGTACTGTTCCGGCTCCAACTTGGTGTTGGGCTTGCGTTCGACTTCGATTCCCTGGGAGGCGAGGAATTCGACAATCGAGTCTACACCGAGATTGAATTCTCGGGCGACTTTGCTGAGGCGTACCGGTTTTAAAACTTCTGACATGTGCGGCTTTGCGGGGACTATCGTTGGCGGTGCGATCGTGAGATCAGGAATCGAATTCGGACTTGAGGACTTTGACGACCTCTTCTATCGTTTCAATTTCGAGGTCGGTGCGGTTGGCGAGGTCTTCGACGGGGAGGTTGAGCACGCTGCGCGCAGTGTCGCAACCAATCTTCTCGAGCTCCGCAATGATCCAGGCATCGATTTCGTCCTTGAACTCCTTGAGTTCGACGTCGTCGATTTCAGTTTCTCCTTCGCGGTAGACATCGATTTCGTACCCGGTCAAGCGTCCCGCAAGTTTGATGTTGTGTCCTCCCTTGCCGATGGCCAAAGAAACTTGGTCAGGCTGGAGGTACACTTCGGCGCGTTCTCCCTTGATGGTGATGGATGAAATCTTGGCCGGACTCAAAGCGCGGGCGATCAGCAACTGCTCGTTGGCCGTGTAGTTGATGACATCGATGTTCTCATTTTTCAATTCCCGCACGATGCCGTGGATGCGGGACCCTTTCATGCCCACACATGCGCCCACTGGATCCACGCGGTCATCGTAAGATTCCACGGCCACTTTGGCACGGTCACCGGGGGCACGCACGACCTTTTTGATGGTGATCAAACCGTCATAGATCTCCGGCACTTCTTGTTCGAACAAGCGCGCCAGGAATTCTGGGGCGGTGCGGGACAGAAGGATGCGGGGGTTGTTGTTGCGGATGTCTACTTCCGCGACGACTGCACGCACAGCATCACCCTTGCGGAAGAAGTCACCGGGAATTTGCTGGTCACGGGGCATGATGAGTTCGTTGTCGTCGTCGTCGACGAGCAGGATCTCACGCTTCCAGATTTGATAGACCTCTGCGGAAATGATTTCTCCGACGCGGTCCTTGTACTTCCTGTACAGCGCGTCTTTTTCCAACTCCATGATTTTGCCCGCCAGGTTCTGGCGCATGGAAAGGACATTTCTGCGGCCGAAATCAACGAGCTTGATTTCTTCTGAAACTTCCTCGCCAACTTCGAAGTCGTCCTCAATTTTCAGCGCATCGGAAAGTCCAATTTCGGCGACTGGATCCTCGACCTCGCCGTCTTCGACGATTTCGCGGTTGTGCCAAATTTCAAGGTCACCCTTTTCAGGGTTGATGATGATGTCGAAGTTGTCGTCGGCACCATACTTCTTGATGATCATGTTCCGGAACACTTCCTCGAGAATGCCCATCATGGTCTCTCGGTCGATGTTCTTCAACTCCTTGAACTCCTTGAAGGAGTCAATCAGGTTCACCGTATCCATTATTGCTTGAATGAGATCTTCACTTTGGTTGAGGCGATGGTGTCCCAGACCAACTCGTGTCTGTCTGTGACCCACTCCTTGGCCTTTCGGCCTTCAATTCTTCTTTTTTCCTTGTGCTCGAGGACGATACCGGCCTCGGTTACTTCGGTCAACGTGCCTTCTACTTTGTGCCCGTCGTGCTGTTGCACGGTGACAATGCGCCCCACATTCTTCTGGTATTGGGGCCGCAATTTGAGTGGCTGGTCCAACCCTGGTGTGGATACCTGCAAGGCGAAATCCTGCACATCGCGGTCGAGCTGGTCTTCGATGAGGCGGGAAATGGCCACACACCGCGAGATGGGCATGCCGTCGTCGGCATCCACCAGTACGCGGATGTTCGCGCCGTCTGAAACGGTCACGTCTACAAGGAATCCCCCCTCTTTCGTGAGGTGATCTTCTACCCAATGACGTATGTCCTGCGCGTTAATCATGGTACATTTTGTCGCGGCGACGGGCGATAAAGAAGGGGGGCTTTCGGCCCCCCTTCACATCATCAACCCGCTGTTGACGGTGCGAAAGTAGGCAAAATCCTTGTTATGACAGCAGTTCACAGCCGCTTCATGGCACATCTTTGCCCCATGTCGCATGTCCTTCGAATGATCGCGGAAGGAGAGCACCAACAACAGGACTTCAAAACGCGGATTGACGACAGCCGGAAAATCGCCCGTACGCTTGTGGCTTTTGCCAATGCGGACGGCGGGCGTTTGCTGGTCGGGGTGAAGGACAATGGCACGGTGTGCGGTGTGCGCGTCGATGAGGAATTGCACATGGTCGAAGCGGCAGCCGAGATGTATTGCCGTCCCGCGGTAGCGTTCAGGTCGCAGGTGTGGAAGGCCGATATCCGGAGCGTCGTGGAAATCGTGGTGGAGCCCTCTCGGCACAGGCCCCACCGCTGTGAGGTGGAGGAAGGCCGTTGGGAGGCCTACCTCCGTCTTGAAGATGAAAACATCAAGGTCAACGCCGTCCTCGCGCGGTGCTGGAATCACGCGTTCAGGGCCGATCGCCCGGCTTTTGAGTACGACCGCAACGTCGGGCGGCTGTTTAAATCGTGGCGCAAAGGGAAATTGTTGGGGTTTCGCCAGGTGGCCCGCACGGTGAAGCGTCCGCCGACTTCCGTGGAGGAGTTGTTGGCCCTGCTTGTGGGTTGGGGCATTGTAGAAATGGTATTGGGTGACCGGAATTTCATGTACGGTCTCGCCGATGAGCAGGCCTTGGAGAATCTGGAAACCCGCGGTCCGGCCCTGTTTGACCTTTCTGTTCTCCCGCCTTCACCCAAGGTCAGGAGGTTGAAGCCCCGCGGCATTCGTCCGGTTGATCCCCGGGCATTGCCACCAGAATCATGAACAATGGACTGTCTCGTGCAATATTTTCGCTGCCCGCCGCGTACGGTTGTACGATTCCACAGATGACGAGCGATATGGCCATTCTTCATTGTGACCCTGCCCTTTTGCGGTGGCGGTGTCGCCGCATTCTGGGCTGTGGAGTGGCCTTGCTTTTGGCACTGTGCGCCCTGCCATTTTGGGGATTGGGACAAATTGAAACGGGCAGCTGGCAGGACCAGCCCAACTACACCCGTTGCACCGCCATCGCTGCGGTCGACGGCGCGCCCATCGCACTTGTGGCGGGGGCGACGGCGGTTTTTTCGGTGGGTCTTGGACCGGATGGAAGCAGCACGGGAGAGGTTCAGCGGTTCGGCAAATCGGATGGCTTGAGCAGGGCGGAAATCGCCGCGGTGGCATTGGCTCCCGACTGGGGCTGGGCAGTGGTGGGATATGACGAAGGCACCTTTGATCTGATCGCGCTCGATGCTGATGGCACTTTGGGTCAGGTGTTGGCGGTCAAGGACCTGTCAGAGGCGGACCTGCCGGGCAACAAGCGGCCCAACGCATTTGTCGTGGAAGGCGACCGCATGTTGGTCTGCACGGACATCGGTGTTGTGGAATATGACCTGGAGGCATTGGAGGTGAGGGACACCTGGAAACTCGAAGAAAATGGACAAGCCCTGGCGGTGTATTCCGGGGGCTTGAGGGACGGTCGCTGGTGGCTGGCGACTTCATCCGGGCTGTGGTCGGCCCCCTTGGGCGCCGCATTTCCCGGTGACCCCGCCACCTGGCAACAGGACGCTGAATTGGCTGCCTTGGGCGTGGTGGACGTCCGCAATGTGGTGGTCGGTCCCGATGGGCGGATGGCCGTGCTCGAAAGGAGGGCAGGTCCGGATGCCATTTGGCTGGGCAATCCCGGGACGGATGCGTGGACCGAGTCCACCGAGGGTATTTCAGAAGAGTGGACAGGGTTGTATTCGGATGGTATTCGCCTGTGGGCCACCACCCCTTTTGGCGTGATGGAGATGACCGGAGACTGGCTGCCCGGTGCGATTCGGTCGGAGGCGGGTGCTGTTTACCTCGAACCCAAAGGAGCGGCGGCTTCACAAGGCGCTTTGTGGGTGGCCAACGCCCACTCGGGGTCGCTTCGGCTGTTGTCTGCAGATGCAGGTGCCGGGTTCGAAGGTCCCATTGCACCCAATGGACCACGATCCAACGCTGCACTGCGCCTGGACGCGTGGAACGACCGCTTATGGGTGGCCACGGGAGGAACCGAAGCCAGCGGCGTGCCGCTGTACAGGCGAGAGGGATTTAGTGGAAGGAAAGGGACGTTTTGGTGGTCGATTGGGCCGCCTGACGGAGAGGCCGGAGGCGAGGGTGTCCAGGACCCCATGGACGTGAGCATTGACCCCACCCGCCCGGAAAGGGCCGTATTCGGCAGTCTGGAGGAGGGCTTGATTGAGTTGGAAAACGCGGTCCTGTCCAAGTTTTGGAACCCCACCAATTCGCCGCTGGATTGGAATGCGAATTGGGAGGGGCCACGGTGTGCCGTGCCCGCCTTGGACTTTGACCGGCAAGGCCACCTTTGGCTCCTCAATGAGGGCACCGAAAACCCGCTGAAACTGCTCGATGCAGAAGGCCAATGGCACACATTTGACGTGGAGGGATTCGATGTGTCCACGCGGTTCACGCGGTTGCTCGCGACGCAGTCTGATCAGCTCTGGATCTTGTTGGGCGATGGCGAAGGTGTGGCGGTGGTTTCCACAGGCGGTACCCCGACGGACCAATCCGATGACGATGTGCGGTTTTTGGGACAGCAAGAAGGATCTGGCGGTTTGCCCAGTGCCTTTGTCTATGCTGTGGAGGAAGACTTAGATGGTGAAGTGTGGGTGGGCACGCTGCAAGGACCGGCGGTGTTCTATCAGCCACAGGCCTTGTTTGAAGCAGAGGGGTTTGATGCGCAGCAAATCCTGATCGAACAAGACGGCAACTTTCAATTTCTGCTCGAGACAGAGACGGTCTGGGACATCGCCCTCGATGGCGGCAACAGAAAGTGGCTGGCCACAGTCAACAACGGTGTTTTCCTGCTCAGTCCCGACGGCAGGGAGCAGGTGGCGCATTTCACTGCCGAAAACAGTCCGCTTCTTGCCAATGAGGTGTACGACCTGGCCATCGATCAACAGAGTGGCATGGTGTATTTCGCCACGCCCATGGGCCTGACTTCATACCGGGGAGAAGCCACCAACTTCCGCGCCGAGCTCGATGGGGGTGGATTGCGCATTTTCCCCAATCCGTGGAGGCCCGAATACACCGAACAGGTCACGATAGACGGCCTTGCTTTTGGGTCGGAACTGCACATTTTGGACGCGTCGGGCGCCCGGGTGCGCAAGGTGGAAAGCGCCGGTGGCCGGGCGGTCTGGGATACCAAAGATGACCGGGGGCGTTTGGTGCCGGAGGGCGTGTATTACCTGTTGGCAGGTGAGGATGCAGGAAAGTCCGGTGCTTCGGGCAAAATGGTCATCTTGCGGTGATGGCTCTGCGGTTTTCCATGGTCTTGGTTTTTGCGTGCTGTATATCGACACAACCGGTATTGGCTCAAGACGATGTGCCCTGGTGGCGTCAGCTTTTTGGCCAGTCGGAAGCGGTGAAAACCCCGAGCAATGTGCCCCTTGAGGTTGACTCCAATGCCCAGGTCGGTCAGGAGCCTGCTGCACACGTTGAAAGTGGTGAGACCGGTGAAGCGGTGAATGCTGCGGCCCCTTTGGAACAGGTGTTTGGGATGGCGGTGCGCCAAGGGTCGGTGGATTGGAACATTCCCTTGGCTATTGAGGCGCTGGACTCTTTGCAAAGTGCCCCCGATGAGGTGCGCATTCCAGGTTTTCGGATTCAGCTGTTCATGGGCAAGCTCGACTCGGCCCGTTCGCTGCGTCATGCGTTGGTGAATCGGCTTGATTTTGAGCACGAAGTGCACCTGACGCCTTACCCTCCATTGTTTGGCGTTCAGGTGGGAGATTTTCGCACTTTTCTGGCTGCACACCGCATCAAACGGGGGTTGGAAGGGGCGTTTCCCAATGCGCTCGTGGTGCCCGCAGATTTGTTGCCCGAGCGCGCATTTCCCACTGGGTTTGATTGCATTCGGACCCCCTGATTGCAGATTGAACACGTGGTTTGAAGAATCTGCTCTTTCTGCCCTGCGCGGTCGGGCTTTGGGTTCTACCTTTGCCCGCGAAAATCAAGCGGTAAAACATGTTCGGATTCGAGAGCGCGAAGCACATCCGTCACAACATGGGGCGGTTGGCTTCCATTGTGGTGATGGCATCGCTCGCATTGCCAACGGCCTTGCACGCCGGCATTTGGGACGAAGGAGACATTGAAAATGGCCAGGCGCTATTCAACGCCAACTGTGCCTCCTGTCACCTTGTTTCAAATGAAGTGTTGGCCGCGCCGGGATTGGCCGGCATTGCAGAACGGTGGGGCTCCAGTGAGGAGATTTTGGTCCAGTGGATTCAAAATCCTCAAGCGGCTGCAGCGACGGGTGACTCCTATGTGAAGTCACTGGTGGACCGCTATGTGGGCACCTACGGATGGATGACGGCACAGGCGGTGAGCGCCGACGATGTCAAGGACATCATGGCCTACGTGCAGAACCCGCCGGATGTGGTCGCCACTGCCGACTCGGGTTCTGATTGCCCGACCATTTACGACGCCATCGAAGAGGACCAGGGCGCCAATGGCACCATTTGGTTTCTGATTCTTCTGACGCTGTTCCTGATCATTGCTCTGAGTGCCGCTACGGTGCGCAAGTCGTTGGAGCATGCGGCAAACAGGGCGGTGGAACATGCAGATGCGCCTTACTCCGTTCGACTTCGGGCGTGGGCATGGGACAACCGCACATTTGTGGGTATCCTCAGTTTGTTTGTCGTGGCCTATTTGGTGGTGATCGGATACCAAACCCTCATGGGCGTTGGTGTCTATCAAGGATACACTCCTGACCAACCCGTGAAGTTCATCCACAGCGTGCACGTCTGTGAGAACGAAGTGGATTGCCAGTACTGCCACCACAGTGCTTATGAGTCCAAGCACGCGGGCATCCCCTCCACCAACGTCTGCATGAATTGCCACAAGGCGATCAAGAAGGGCAGCCGCTATGGCGAGGTGGAAATCGGAAAGATTTATGCCGCCATCGGTTTTGATGCTGAGTCCGGCACCTACCTCGACGGCGAGGGAAACAACGGTTTCCAGAGTCCGCAGGACGACTTTCAGGGCGCACCGCTCAAGTGGAACAAGGTGCACAACCTTCCCGACCACGTATTCTTCAGTCACCAGCAGCACGTCGTTGTCGGTGGCTTGGAGTGCCAGAACTGTCATGGCGACGTGGGCAAGTACACGGTGGGCCGCGTTGCCCCTGTTGAGGAGATCAATACGCTGGTGGATGATTTCCCCGGCCTGATTGAATTGTCCAAGCCCACCCTCACCATGGGGTGGTGTATCGAATGTCACAACAAGGCAGAGATCAGCTTTGCCTCCTCCGGTTATTATGAGGACATCCACGACCGGTTGAAGGATGACTTGCGCGGGAACGAGGAGCTGCGCCGCTATATGGAAGACGAAAAAACGACGGTGAAGGAACTCGGGGGCTGGGAATGCTCCAAGTGCCATTACTGATCGACTGTTAAAGCAAATCAGGGATCTGCCCCATGGCTGACAACAAGATTTACTGGTCCGGACTCGAAGAGCTCGACCGCACCCCAGAATACGAGCGGATCGCTTCGCAGGAATTTCCCGCTGAGCGTCCCGTAGATGAATTCCTCTCCGACGATCGGCTTCAAAGGGCCAATACCGGGCGCAGGGACTTCTTGAAGTTCATGGGCTTCTCCGTGACAGCGGCCACGCTGGCTGCTTGCGAGACGCCCGTGGTCAAGTCGATTCCCTACACCAACAAGCCGGAGGAGATCACACCAGGTGTGGCGAACTACTACGCCTCCACCTATTATGACGGTCACGACTTCGTCAACGTCTTGGTCAAGACCCGTGAAGGCCGTCCGATCTTCATCAAGAACAACACCGAGACGGGGTTGGGCCGGGTCAACGCCCGCGTCAATGCCTCTGTGTTGGGGCTGTATGATTCTGCCCGGCTGCAGGCGCCGCACCTCAATGGAGCGGCAACCAGTTGGGGCGCGCTTGATGCTGCCGTAAGCAAAGGACTCAACGGCAATGGCCGAAAGGTGCTTTTGACCGGCACGGTGATGAGCCCGAGCACAAAGCGGGCGATTGCGGCATTGTCTGAAGCCACCGGCGTGGAGCACGTACAGTGTGATGCCGTGAGTTACAGTGCTGTATCGGAGGCCATGGAGATGGACTACGGCCGTCGGGTCTTCCCTTCTTACCGTTTTGACCAGGCTGAAGCCGTGGTTTCCCTCAATGCGGACTTCCTCGGAACATGGGGGGACAACGTCTGGTACACCGGAGAATGGGCGAAGACCCGCCGTCCGGAGAGTGGTGACATGAGCACGCTGCACGCTTTCGAGAGCGGCATGTCCTTGACGGGGTCCAACGCTGACCGCCGGACACGGGTCAAGCCTTCTGAGCAGGGCCGGGTGGCGGCTGCCATGTTGCGCGAACTCACGGGCGAAGGCGCAGCTGTTCAATTGGACGAGGCTGTGATGTCTTCGGTCAAAGCTGCAGTGGCGGATTTGAAGCGGGCAGGATCGAAGGGATTGGTGGTTGCAGGAGACAACGATTTGGCTACGCAGCGGATTGCCAGTGCGATCAACCGGTCACTGGGTGCGTTAGGCACCACAATGGTGGTCAATGCCGAACCCGGCCTTAACCAAGGCGACGACAAGGCCTTTGCGCAACTGGTGACGGACATGCAGGCGGGCCGTGTGTCTGCGCTGATCGTGGACGGAATCAACCCCGCCTACCACGCCGCTGGAGCAGCAGCATTCAAGTCGGGCTTGGAAAAAGTCGGATTCAGCATCTCCACAGCGATGTATGCCGATGAGACGGCCAGCCGTTGCACCGCTATGGCACCTGCGCACCATTGGCTTGAAGGCTGGAATGACCTTCAAATAGACCCCAAGCGCATTGACATTGCGCAGCCGGCCATTCAGCCGCTGTACAACACCCGTCACAGTGCGGAGAGCCTGATGGCTTGGGCTGGCCAGCCAGTGGATGGATACACATTGTTGCGCCAGACGCACAATGCGGCCTACAATGCGGAGGCCATGTACACAGACCAAGATTGGAACACGGGTGTGCACAACGGCTTTCTCGCTGTGAACGTACCTGAGGATGTGGCACCGGTATTCACCGGCGCGGATTTGTCCAGCGCCCTGCGTGAAGTGGCGGGCCGCAAGGGTGGCAGCTTTGAGTTGGATTTGTACCGCAAAGTCGCCATCGGTGATGGCCAACAGGCGGCCAACCCCATGCTCCAGGAGACGCCTGACCCGATCACAAAGACGACCTGGGACAACTACGTGACCATGGCGCGGGCCGACATGGAAGCGATGGGATTGAACACCTATATCGCCCAAGAGGATCCCGCATCTTTGGTCAAGGTGACCGCTGGAGGACAAAGTGTTGAACTCCCCGCTTTCCCTCAGCCTGGACAGACGCCGGGTACGGTGAGCATCGCCCTTGGATATGGCCGTGGTGGAGATGGTGAGGCCATTGGCCGTTCTGCTTATCAAGTCGACGGCAGTGGAGAGCACATGACGGATGCCGATGGCAACCTCGTGCCGATTGGCGTCAACGCCTTTCCCTTGGCCACTTTGAAGAATGGAACGCCAGACTTCTCGGTCTATGATGTGACCGTGGAGGCCACAGGCGGCACGTATCCTTTGGCTTGCACGCAGATTCACCACACGTACATGGGCCGCGATTCGGTGGTCAAGGAAACCAGCTTTGATGGGTTCCTCGCTGAGGCAGGGGCCAAGCGCGGTGAAGCCAGCTGGAACAAAACCATCGGTCTCAACGTCCATGACGATGTCAACGGCGACGGTGAAATCAACGCTTTGGACAAGAAGGCGGTGGGTGAATTTGACCTGTGGCATGAGCACGCCGTAGACGGCATTGGTCACCGCTGGGGCATGGCCATTGACCTCACGAGCTGCATCGGTTGCAGTGCGTGTGTAACGGCTTGCCACATCGAGAATAACGTGCCCGTGGTGGGCAAGGACGAAGTGCGCCGCCACCGGGACATGCACTGGATGCGCATTGACCGCTTCTATGCCTCAGACTGGGACATGGAGCGCGGGGAGGAGGAAGGCCTCGGGGTCATTTCCACCTATGGCAAGATGGAGGAGCCGGGTGCGAACCCCCAGACGGTTCACATGCCGATGATGTGCCAGCACTGTAACCACGCCCCGTGTGAGACGGTGTGCCCGGTGGCAGCGACAACGCACTCCAACGAAGGCGTCAACCAGATGACCTACAACCGTTGTATCGGTACGCGCTACTGCGCCAACAACTGCCCCTTCAAGGTGCGCCGATTCAATTGGTTCCACTACCCTGGATACGACAAGTTCCAAAACGTGAACCCCGCCCAGGACGCCATCCAACGGATGGTACTCAATCCTGACGTCGTTGTCCGGAGCCGCGGTGTGATGGAGAAGTGCAGCCTCTGCGTGCAACGGACCCAGTCCGCCAAGCTCGAGGCCAAGAAGGCGGGTGCGCCGCTGGAGGATGGCAGTGTGCAGACGGCCTGTGCCGAAGCATGCCCCACCAACGCGATCACCTTTGGCGACTTGAACGACAACGCCAGCGAGGTGCGCACCACTTATGACAACAACCGGACCTACCACGCCTTGGAAGAGGTGGGCATACAGCCCAACGTCGCCTACCTGACGAAGGTCCGCAACACATCTAAGTCCTGAGATCATGCAGCAGGAAGCCGCCATTCGGGAACCCCTGATCCTGGGGAACAAGAACTACAAGGACATCACCGATGATGTCGTGGGTCCCATCCAGGGCAAGGCGCCCATGGGATGGAAGATCATGATCACCATCACCAGCATCATCGCCTTCTATGGCGTGGGGTGCATCCTGTACCTCATAGGAACGGGCATTGGTGTTTGGGGACTCAATAAAACCGTCGGATGGGCCTGGGACATCACCAACTTCGTGTGGTGGGTCGGTATTGGCCACGCCGGTACGCTGATTTCTGCGGTGCTGCTGCTCTTCCGCCAAAAGTGGAGGATGGCGATCAACCGCTCTGCAGAGGCCATGACCATCTTCGCGGTGATCATGGCGGCTGTGTTTCCGGGCATTCACATGGGCCGGATTTGGGTGAGCTACTGGGTGTTGCCACTGCCCAACCAGTTCGGTTCGCTCTGGGTCAATTTCAACTCGCCCCTGCTGTGGGACGTGTTTGCCATTTCTACGTATTTCTCGGTCTCGTTGGTGTTCTGGTACATCGGTTTGATTCCCGACTTTGCCACGATCCGCGACCGGATGACCAAGCCGCTTCAAAAGAAGATCTATGGTATTCTCAGTTTTGGATGGAGCGGCAGGGCCAAGCACTGGACACGCTTTGAGGAAGTGAGCCTCGTGTTGGCCGGTATCGCCACGCCGCTGGTGTTCTCGGTGCACTCTATTGTATCCATGGACTTCGCTACGGCGGTGATTCCCGGATGGCACACGACCATTTTCCCGCCTTACTTCGTGAGTGGAGCGGTGTTCTCCGGATTCGCCATGGTGCAGACGTTGCTGCTCATCATGCGCAAGACCATGAAGCTGGAGAGCTACATCCACACCAAGCACGTGGAGTACATGAACATCGTGATCATCGTGACGGGCTCCATCGTGGGTGTCGCTTACCTCACGGAGCTGTTCATCTCTTGGTACAGTGGCGTGGAATATGAGAGCTACGCCTTCATCAACCGCTTCAGCGGCCCTTACAGCGCGAGCTATTGGGTGATGATGACGTGCAACGTGATTTCACCACAGCTGTTTTGGTTCAAGAAGATCCGCCGCAGCCTGGTCGCCACGTTCATCTTGTCCATCGTGGTCAACATCGGCATGTGGTTTGAGCGCTACGTGATCATTGTCACATCGCTGCACCGTGACTTCGACCCCTCCTCTTGGGGAGAGTTCCACGCCACCAGCATTGACGTGGGTGTTTTCATCGGAACGCTGGGCATCTTCTTTACCCTGTTCCTGTTGTTTGCCCGGTTCTTCCCGGTGCTGGCATTGAACGAATTGAAGTCCATCCTCAAGTCGAGCGGTGATGAGCAGAAGCGCATCCAACCCGACGGAAAGTCCAACCACTAAGACGCGAACATGGAATCCAAGAAGGTCCTCCACGTCATGTACGACGACGACGGCAAGTTGATGGCAGCAGCCAAGCAGCTTGTTGCGAAGGGCATCCAGATCAAGGATGTTTACAGCCCGTTTCCGGTGCACGGCATCGATCCTGTCATTGGGGTCACGCGCACCCGTTTGGCCATTGCCTCCTTTATGTATGCCACCACGGGCACTTGCCTTGCGCTGTTTGGGATGTGGTATTTCATGATCCAGGATTGGCCCATGAACATTGGTGGTAAGCCCAGCTTCAGCCTCATTGAGAACCTCCCGGCTTTTGTCCCTGTGACTTTTGAGTTCAGTGTGCTCTGTGGCGCGCACGGCATGGCCCTGACCTACCTCTTGAGGAATGGAACGCTGCCCGGTATGCCGGCATCGAATCCAGACCCGCGCACGACGGACGACAAGTTTGTCTTGGAGATCCTCACGGACGAGAATGAAATGGACGCCGGTGCATTGGAGTCGGCGGTGAATGAAACTGAACTGCTGGAGCTCAGCATCAAGGAATACGCAGCATGAAGACCGCACAGCATATCCTGTTGCCCGCCTTTGCGGCCATCTGGCTCACGGCGTGCGTGACGGATCCCAACAGCCCGGGTTTGGAGTACATGCCGGACATGTACCGCAGCCCAGCTATAGAAGCTTATGTGGATTACGGGCAGGAGCCGTATGAAGTAGGTGAGGAGATCGCCCGCGCCCAGCGCAACACCCCATCCAGCCGCAAGCCGGTTCCTGGTACGATCCCGTTCCGCGGTGAGGACCAATTGGCCTTTGCCCTGCCCTACGCTTTTGCTCAGACCCCTGAGGACTATGAGCGCGCGGGATTGGAATTGACCAGTCCTCTGGTCACGAATCAAGCCAACATTGAAGCCGGACAGCGTGTCTACGCGGCCATGTGCACCCAATGTCACGGGGTCGAGGGCAAGGGAAATGGTGCGCTGAGTGTCAATGGACACATAGCCGGCATTCCGAGCTACAGCGACAAGCTCAAAGACCTGCCCGAAGGCAAGATGTACCACACCCTGACTTGGGGCAAGGGCCTGATGGGTTCGCACGCGAGCCAGCTGAGCCAGCGCCAGCGTTGGGAGGTGATCGAGTACATCAAGGTGCTTCAAACGGGCGGTGAGATGCCCGAATTTGATGAGAATGGCATGCCCATGGCACCTTCAGAGGAGCCGGAAGGTGATGACGAAACCCCTGCCGCTCCAGTGGCCCCTGCGGGCATGGAAGGCATGGCAGACAACGCAGCATACTGAGCCATCATGGATACGATGAACTACCGTTTTGAAGGCCGCGCCAAGACCTTGACCTATGTGCTCATGGGCATTGGGCTCGTGGCATTGGTTTCCGGCTTCCTCACCGATGACAGCCATGGTCAGCAGCGTTTCTGGGCCAACATGCTGGTCAACGGCTTCTTTTTCTTCTCGGTCGCCTTGGGCGCCCTCTTCTTTTACGCCTTGCAGTATGCCACCGAGAGTGGCTGGAGCGCGGTATTGAAGCGTTTGTTTGAAGCGATTTATGGGTTCCTTCCGTTTGGCGCGGGACTGATCCTCATCGTGTTGCTTGCGGGCCAGTTCCACTTGCACCACCTCTACCACTGGATGGACCACACGCTCTACTATGAGTTCCTCCTCCCCGACGGCAGCTACAGCCATGAGGCGGCAGAAGGGGCGGTGGCCAATCCCAACTTTGATTACATCATCGCCAACAAGAGCGCCTATTTGAACACCACGTTCTTCTGGGTGCGCACCCTGGTCTACATCTCGACCTTCTTGATTTTTGCCCGCATGTTCCGGAAGTGGAGCTTGGCAGAAGACGAGGTGGGCGGCACGGACCTCCACTACAAGATGTACAGAAGGGGTGCCTTGTTCTTGGTCTTTTTTGCCGTGTTCAGCTCCATGCTGTCCTGGGATTGGATCATGTCCATTGACACGCACTGGTTCTCCACCTTGTTTGGATGGTACATCTTCAGTGGGATGTGGGTGAGCATGCTCATCTTCGCCACGGTGACCCTCACCTGGTTGCGCTCCATTGGCTACTTCAAGGAGGTCAACGAGAGCCACATGCACGACATGGCCAAGTGGGTCTTCGCCATTTCCATGCTGTGGAGCTATCTGTGGTTCTCCCAGTTCATGCTGATCTGGTATTCCAATATTCCCGAGGAGGTCACCTACTTCGTGGCGCGGATGTTCACCCAATATAAGGTGCCTTTCATCGCCATGTTCTTTGTGAATTTTGCCATTCCGTTCTACGTCTTGTTGGCGCGGGACGCCAAGCGGAATCCGAAATTCCTCATACCCGTCGCCTTTTTGATTTTTTGTGGGCACTACACGGACGTGTATTTGCTCGTCGTACCCGGAACGCTGCACGACCACGCGCATTTTGGGTTCTTTGAATGGGGATCCTTCCTCGGGTTCTTGGGTTTGTTCATTCACGTGACGTTGCGGAGGCTGGCTTCCGCTCCGCTGATCGCAGTGAACCACCCCATGCTCGAGGAGTCAAAGGCCCTTCATTATTGATCCATCACTGAGGCACCATGCAATTGCTCATCCTCCTTGTCGTCATCGTAGGCATTGTTGCTTTAGGGCAACTGGCGAAGGTTTACGAACTCTCCTCTCGGCTCTCCGGTCGTCGGGAAGAAGAAATTACCCATGCGGATACCCGTTTGAATGCCAACCTGTGGTTGGTGTTTATGGTGGGGTTCTTTGCTTCGGTCATCTATCTCTACATCGCGTACGGTGATTACGCGCCGCCCCCTGCTTCCGAGCACGGCGTGCAGCTGGATTGGCTGATGAGTTTCAACATCTGGATCATCACGTTCGTCTTCTTCTTGGTCAACCTCTTGTTGTTTGGCTTCGCCTGGAAGTACGCTTATGACAAGAACCGCAAGGCCACGTTCTTTCCGCACGACAACCGGTTGGAGCTGATTTGGACGGTGATTCCTTCGATCGTTTTGGCTGTCATCATCATTTATGGTCTCCAAACCTGGGATGTGATGACAGGGGATGCGTCCCCAGACGCTTTGAGGGTAGAGGTCTACTCCAAGCAGTTTGACTGGACGGTGCGCTACACAGGCAATGATGGTGAGTTTGGTCAGTCCAACTACAACCTGATCACGCCCATGAACCCGCTGGGCATCATCACCTCGGAAGGTGTGGAAGATGCCATGGCCGATATCGAGCAGCAAATTGCTGTTCTCGAAGGGGACCTGGCCATGGAAAAGGGGCTGCTCTTGGCGGAGCGGGCGCGCTTGGAAGCCAGCATCGCCAGCGACGACCACGGACACGGTGGCCACGACCACGGCGATGACGACCATGGCGACCACGGACACGGAGACGATGGCCATGACGGTCACGACCACGACGACCACGGCGATCACGATCACGGAGACGATGGCCATGACGGTCACGGCCATGACGACCACGGAGAAGCGGCTCACGGCGGCGACTGGAATGCCGTGGTGCAGCACCGCATCGCTGAAATTGACAACATCTTGGTGCATTCAGCCGATCAGTTGCTCATCCTCACGGATGCGCAGATTGAGGCCAAGCAAGACAAGGTCAAGCGCCTCAAGCGTCACCGTCAGCGCATTTCGGAGTTGCAGAGTTTCACCTTCGACAACGGCTTGAGCAGCTTTGACACCGGCCGCGACGACCAGGTGGTCAAAGGCGAGTTTCACTTGCCTGTTGGGCAGGAAGTGGAATTCGTGTTCCGCAGCCGCGACGTGATTCACTCCGCGTTCATGCCGCACTTCCGCGCGCAGATGAACTCTGTGCCCGGTGTGCCCACACGGTTCAAGATGACACCGACCATCACGACCGATAGCATGCGCGTCATTTTGGACGACCCCGATTTCAATTACGTGTTGCTCTGCAACAAGGTGTGTGGCGCTGCCCACTTCAACATGAAGATGGACATCGTCATCGAAAGCCGCGAAGCGTATGAATCTTGGCTTGAGCAACAGGACGCCTTCCTTGTGGACGAGGGAGTGCCTTCCGAGCCAGAAACCGAACCCACGCCATCTGCCGATGTTAATTCGGAGGCAGGAGATATGGCCATGATCCACTGACCTACGAGCAAAAGGAAACCATGGGAGCACACGCACACCACAAGGAGAGCTTCATCTCCAAGTACGTTTTCAGTCAGGATCACAAGATGATCTCGAAGCAGTTTCTCATCACGGCTGTCTTTATGGGCATTGTCGCGGTGGCACTGTCTGTCTTTTTCCGGCTTCAGCTCGGTTGGCCAGGAGAGCCTTTTGGCATCTTGGAGACCTTCTTGGGCAAATGGGCGCCAGGAGGCGTGCTCGACCGCAACGCTTATCTCGCATTGGTCACCATTCACGGCACCATCATGGTGTTCTTCGTGCTGACTGGCGGCTTGAGCGGGACCTTTTCCAACCTCTTGATACCACTTCAGATTGGGGCGCGGGACATGGCGTCAGGATTCCTGAATATGCTGAGCTACTGGTTCTTCTTGACCTCCAGCCTCATCATGATTTTCTCCCTTTTCGTGGAAGGCGGTGCGGCATCTGGTGGATGGACAGTTTACCCACCCTTGAGCGCGTTGCCGCAGGCGATGCCGGGCTCAGGCACGGGCATGACCCTCTGGCTGATTTCCATGGTGCTGTTCGTGGCGAGCTCTTTGCTGGGTGGCCTGAACTACATCGTGACTGTGATCAACCTTCGGACCAAAGGCATGAAAATGCTGCGGTTGCCGCTGACCATCTGGGCCTTCCTCGTCACTGCTATTTTGGGCGTGTTGAGTTTCCCTGTATTGGTATCTGCTGTGGTGTTGTTGCTCATGGACCGTTCCATGGGTACGGCGTTTTACCTGAGCGATATTTTCATCGGTGGTGAAGCCCTGGACGTGACTGGAGGTTCTCCCATTCTGTACCAGCACCTTTTCTGGTTCTTGGGTCACCCAGAGGTCTACATCGTTTTGTTGCCTGCACTGGGCATCAGTTCGGAAGTGATTGCGACCAATGCGCGCAAGCCGATCTTCGGATACCGCGCCATGATCGGCTCCATCCTCGCCATTGGCTTCCTCAGTTTCATCGTGTGGGGACACCACATGTTTGTGACGGGGATGAATCCCTTCATCGGGTCGGTGTTTGTCTTTACGACACTGCTGATTGCCATA
>Ga0209335_10000222_pt1 | contig 65946 bp, 46 predicted proteins | sample COG_09_FD_184753 | JGI IMG/M metagenome (GOLD analysis project Ga0209335, IMG submission 184753) | Pelagic Microbial community sample from North Sea - COGITO 998_met_09 (SPAdes) (version 2) | ecosystem: Environmental > Aquatic > Marine > Neritic zone/Coastal water | place: Helgoland, sampling...
TTTATTAAGAGAGAGAGAGAGAGAGAGAGAGAGAGAGAGAGAGAGAGAGAGAAATTTGCTCTGAGGAAAGAAACGAAGAGAGAAAGGAAACGTTAGTAAACCCTAATAGTGTACAAACCCTAAACGAAAATGGTGATGCATTTGGAGGCAAAATTTTTAGCAAAAATTCGTTACAAAAAGAGATATGAATCGAATAACGATTTCCCCGTTAAAGATCCCAGCGGTCGAGTTCGGGAGTTCAAAAGAGAGCAAGCGAGGGTTGATATGCATACAAGAGTGGTGGTGAGAATAGTTGTTTTGTTTTTGTTTCTTTTGTTTTTGTAGTATATTCTCTCTCTTCTTTTTTTTCTCATCAAAAGTTCTTAGAGTTCGTTATAAAAATGGAGAGAGAGATACTTAGTATTAATCATGTTATTCTCTCTCGCTCTTGTCTCGTCGCTTTCAAACGAATATAGGGGGGTAAACTCTGGGATTTTAGCGCACGCGGAAAAGCTCTCGAACGATTTCGACGCGTACGTGGTCGTGCCTGATTTGTACAAAGGGAAAATTGGGGTGGACAAAGAGGAAGCGAGTCATTTGATGAACCAGATGGATTTCATGAACGCGGCGAAGGAGATCGGGGAAGTCGCCAAGTACATGAAAGAGACGAAGAATGTAGAAAAAGTGGGGACGATTGGGTTTTGTATGGGAGGGGCGTTGAGTTTGCTCGGAGGGTGCACGAGCGACGACGTGGATGCGTGCGTGGTGTTTTACGGCGTTCCGAGCGGATTCGACGTCGAAGCGAACGTGAAGAAACCGGTTTTGGCAAACTTTGGCGAGTTGGATAATTTGGAAGGGTTTTCGAGCAAAAAGGACGCGACGGAGTTGGAGGAGAAGTTGAAGCAATGTCCAGCGTCGGGCGATTGTGAGGTTATTTTGTATCCAGGCGTCGGGCACGCGTTTATGAACGCCAAGCCAGATCCGTACGAGTCGTTCGAGGCGAGAGAGAAGTCGCAAGGGTTCGCGCCGTACGACGAAACCCAAGCGAACGAGGCGTGGAAGAACGTGAAGACATTTTTTGAGAAGTACGTGTGATAAATGAATAATAACGGGTCGTTTGAGCGCTTTTCATGTGGACGCTACCCACGTGTGCGTATATATGTACAAAACTAAAACTCCTAATAATATTCGCGGGGCTTCAAACTTCAAACATTTTTTCTTAAAGTTTCGATCGCGCGACAATATTTGGTCCAATCATCTCCCTCGGATTGACAATCGTATCGAAGTCTTCCTCGCTGACTAACCCTAACGCCAACGCCGCTTCTTTCAACGTCGTCCCGTCCTTGAACGCTTTCTTCGCAATCTTTGCCGCCTTGTCGTAACCGATTTTCGTATTCAACGCGGTCACGAGCATGAGCGAACTTTCCAAATGCTTCTGTATCGCTTGATGGTTCGGTTGGATCCCACGAACGCATCTCTCCGCGAAACTTTTACTCGCATCTGCTAACAGTTCCACCGATTGTAAGTTATTATACACAATTAATGGTTTCGCGACGTTTAATTCAAAATGCGACAACATAGAGTTCCCGGCGGAGATGGCGCAATCGTTACCAATAACTTGCGCGCACACCATCATCAACGCCTCACACTGCGTTGGATTGACCTTTCCGGGCATAATCGAACTCCCTGGCTCGTTCTCCGGCAAATACAACTCCCCTAATCCAGCTCTCGGCCCAGATCCTAACAATCGCACGTCGTTGGCTATTTTTGAAAGACTCAACGCGACTGTTTTCAACATCCCGCTCAACGCCACCTGCGCGTCGTGCGCGGCTAACGCTTCAAATTTGTTCGGTGCGGAAACAAACGGTAATCCAGTCAACTTGGAAATCTCTTTCGCCATATCCTCGGCGTAATTCGCGGACGTGTTCAACCCGGTGCCAACCGCCGATCCGCCGATGGCCAATTCCAACAAGTGCACCAACGATGCTCTCACGCGTATCAACGCGTTCTTAATCTGTTGCGCGTATCCGGAAAACTCCTGCCCTAACGTAATCGGTACCGCGTCTTGTAAATGCGTCCGCCCAATCTTCACGATATCCTTCCACTCCTCGCTTTTCTGTTTGACGTCTTGGTACAACAACTGTAAATTTGGAATCAACTTTTCGTACACCTCGTACGCCGTGGCAACGCTCATGGCGGTTGGAAACGAATCGTTCGAGCTTTGACTCATGTTCACGTGATCGTTCGGGTGGACTAACTTTGACCCAAACTTCCCTCCTAACAACTCCGTCGCTCGATTTGAAATCACCTCGTTTACGTTCATGTTCGTTTGCGTCCCGCTCCCGGTTTGCCAGACGACCAACGGGAAATGATACCGATCAAACTTCCCGGATATAACTTCCAACGACGCCTGCCGAATCGCCTCCGCAATTTTCGGGTCTAAATTCCCGTCTCTCTCGTTCACCGTCGCCGCGGCGTGTTTCACCATCCCCAACGCGTGCACCAACGCGAACGGCATCTTTTCACCACCAATTCGGAAATTCTCCAAACTCCTTTGCGTTTGCGCGCCATACAACGCTTCCGCTGGAACTTCCACCTCCCCCATCGTATCCGTTTCGATTCTCACACCACTGCTACCACTACCACCACCACCGCGTTCTCTTCCTTGCCTTCCCGCGTGCTCGTCGCCGCCGTAAAATCCATCCTCAAATTTCATCCCCAAACTCACTTTTGGTGGAATCACGCGATACTTTTGCCTCTCCTCCGACGGTCGCCGCATCAGTTCGTACAACCGGTCGCCGATTGAAGACGGCATGATGATACTTCTTCTTCTTTATCTTCTTTTCCTCGAGACAAGTGTATATTAATTCCCGCCGCGCGATGATATACAGAGTGTGAAATGAGTTCGTTATTCAGAGACTTTGGCCCTGTATTGTGTTGTGTGGGTTTGATGCGTCCTTTTTATTCATTGCCTTTCGTGCTCTCGCATACAGAAGAGCTGAGAAGAAGTGCGTTTCGAATACTCCCTCAAAAAGGTCTCTCAGTTTTGCACATCTTGTCTAGTCGTCGAACAAAGGACTTTTTGAAACGATTTGCCCTAAAAAACTCCCCCCAAAAACAACAACAACACTTCCCTCATAATTCAAACGCTTCTGGCGCATTTAAACACTCACACACACACAACAACAACACTCTCTGTCTTTGAGAACAACTCTCGTCCTCGATCCGAAGAAAAAAGGTGTTTTCAAACGCGACCACACCTAAATCGTCGCGAGAGGGAACGATCGAGGTGGAGGATCAGGAGGACAAAACTTTGAAACGATGATTCTTCTTCTCGGGAAAAACAATTGTCGACCGCTTAATTGTCTACCGCTCTTTGATCGCGTCATCATGAAAAGGAACGCCGATGAGTGCGGTTTCTCGAGAAGAAGGAAAAGCGAACGTAAAAGAAAAGGGAGAAGCGCTTCGGGGTTCGTTTTCTCCTCTCTTTTATCTCTCGCGTTCTTGTTCTTGTTCTCTTTCGCCGGGGTAGAGGCTCAGATTGCCACCGCAACAGCAACAGTAGGAAGTGAAGAAGAGGAGACTTTCGCGGTGAAATCGTACGTCAACGGCACGGTGGCGGTGGTCTCCAAGACGGAAATTCTCATCGACGCCTCGGTCGTTCGCGTGCCTTCTGACGTGTACATCGCGGCTTTGGAAGACGACAGTTTAGATTTAACCGGAGATGTCGGGTACGATTTGGACAAGGTGGAAGCGCAGTTGACAAAGTTGAGCGACACGTTAGCGAACGTGAAGTTGTTATCGGCGAGTGATGCAGGGAACGTCCAGTGTAACCGAGACGGGACGAAGGAGATGAGATTTGATTTTGAGAGCAAAGCGTTCGATGCGACGCATTGCGTGTGTAAAGATCAATTTGTGGGTGATCTGTGCGAAACCGCGGTTGGAGCGTTACCGGGAGACTACACGGATTTTATAGCGGCGGTGAACGAATGTTTGACGGTGGATCCGGTACACGGGATTTGCCCGGACAGCGCGTTTGGCGTGATGAGCGATTGGGACGTTTCGCTGGTTTCTAATTTTGCAGAGGCGTTTAAGAGCAGATCTACTTTTAATGCAAACATTACCGGTTGGGATACGCGATCGGTGGTGGATTTTACAGGTACGTTCGAAAGTTGCCAGGTGTTTAATCAGGACCTGTCGCGCTGGAGTACGTCGACGGCAACGTCCATGTCACGCATGTTCTTCTCTGCGACTGAGTTTGATTCTGATCTTTCGGGCTGGGACACGAGTAAAGTGGCTAAACTAGATTATTCTTTCGCGTATGCTAGTAAATTCAAAGGCGTCGGATTGAGCAACTGGAATACGGCGAAAGTCACGACTTTGGAGGGCACGTTTTATGGGGCGGCGGTATTTGACGAAAACATTTCGAGCTGGACGACGACGAAAGTGAAGAATATGAATTTGACGTTCGCAACATACTACGGAGGAGCGCATGCATTCAACCAACCGATTGGTACATGGGATACGTCGAGCGTGACGACCATGGAAACTACGTTTTATTCCAACCCGAATTTTAATCAAAATTTGAAGTGGAATACGAGCTTAGTGGAGAGCATGTATGGAATGTTCGGGTACGCTTCTAAGTTTAACGGCGAACTTGCAACTAATGAAGCGCTCGGGTATTGGGGCACTGGGTCGGTGAAGGATTTTTCAACTATGTTCGCGAGAAGTTCGTTTAATCAAGATATCTCTGGTTGGGACACGTCGTCGGCGGAGGATATGTCGTACATGTTTTCTGGTGTTTCTAGTTTCAATCAAGACTTGAGCAAATGGGACGTCTCTAAAGTTACAACATTCAAATCAACGTTTAATGACTGTCAGAACTTAGACACGGATCTAAGTCAATGGGATGTTTCTTCAGTCATGAGCTTTCAGCAAACGTTTACCAAAGCGTACTTGATGAACTCAGATATGTCCTTGTGGAACACCGCCAAGGTTACAAACATGTATGGTATGTTTCAGTACGCGAGGACTTTTAATAGTCCAATTATAAATTGGGACGTCAGCAAAGTAACAGACATGAGATATATGTTTTACGGAGCATTGGCATTTCAGCAAGACATTTCCTTGTGGACGGGAACGGCAGCGACAACGGCGCAATCTAACATGTTTTTCGGAGCGACTGCATTTGAAGCGAATTTCGCGTGTGACGACGCCGTCTCCGGTCCGGCGAGTTCGTGCGATGTTCGTCCCATGGATTAAATGCCGTGGTCAGGCACAGTCAACAATGGCGAAGTCACCTTAAATGGTGATGCGAAGAGTGATTACACTGTCTATGTTTGGCATGCGGATGTGCATACAGGTGGTTATGCTTACGTACAGTTTCACTATGCAGATGGAGTCGTCGATGAAATAAGACATACTGGAAATGGGAGTCGAAAATTTTTAAAGAGTGACGGGACGTGGACTGGTTGGTTTACCGTGGGCAGTCACGGTACTACTTTACGAACTCAACTTGGTTTAGTTAAGTACTACGATATAGACTGTACTCAGGTGGCAGGAACCAGCACGTGGTATTTCACGACTTCATCGGGCTCTGTATCAAAAATTGTTTTAAAAGAAGATAGTAACTGGGGAGGAATGAAAAGTGTGGAAGTATATCGGGAATCATAACTATTTATGAGAATTCGAGACGATATAAGGGTCGCGCGAACATTTAGCGAGAAGCCGTAGAATGAAGACTCAAATCCATTCACGTAAAAGCACAAAAACATATCTGAATTCATCACTTTTATGTCGCTCTTCTTCTCGACGTTTCATCATCAAACTTCCTTCAGGCTCTGCTCTCGTTACTCCTCGTCCTCGTTTTCTAAATCGTCGTCTGGAATAAAGCGTCTCTCTTCTTCTTTCCTCTTCGTAAACGAAAGTGAAAGGAAGACGTTTCCTCACCGTCGAGTTCACTTTTCCCGAACGCGCATGTCCAAGAGAGATTTCGGAGATACGAAAACAGCGGCAACATCATCGAAAAGGCATCAATCCATGACGGGAACTGAAGACACCATCGGCACGCACGACGGGTCGTTCCACTGCGACGAAGCTTTGGGGTGCTACTTGCTTCAAAACACGGAGCAGTTCTCCAACTGCCGAATCGTTCGCACGAGAGATGCCGACGCGTTGGCGAAATGCGCGGTCGTTCTCGACGTCGGCGCGGAGTACGACGTCGCAAAGTTACGCTTCGACCACCACCAAAAAGGGTTCTCGGAGACGTTTAACGATTTCAAGACCAAGTTAAGCTCCGCTGGGTTGGTGTATAAACACTTCGGGAAGGAAATCGTGAGCAAGAAGATCGAGAAGAGTGTAGAGGACCCGGTGACCAATCAGTTGTATCTGAAGATGTACAAGAGTTTTATCGAAGCGGTGGACGGCGTCGATAACGGAGTTTCGCAATACGATATTTTGGAAGGCGCGGAACCGAACTACGAGAACAATACGAACTTATCCAGTCGAGTTGGAAAGCTGAACCCGAATTGGAACGAACCGTTCACCGCGGAACGGCAGATGGAACAGTTTTTGAAAGCGGTCGCGCTCGCCGGGAAAGAGTTTGACGAAGAGTTGAACTATTTGGCGAACGTGTGGTTGCCAGGGAGGAAGCCGGTGGAAGAGGCGATTGCAAAGAGAGAAGAAGTGGACACGTCTGGGAAGATTATAAAGTTGGAGCAGTACTGTCCGTGGAAGGACCATTTGTACGAGGTGGAGAAAGAGTCCGGGCTGGATTCCGAGGAGAAGCGCGTGGAGTTTGTGTTGTTCGAGGACGAAAGTGCGAAGAAGTGGCGCGTGGCGACCGTACCGATCGCGGCTGGGAGTTTCGATAAGAGGAAAGGGTTGAAAAAAGAATGGGCCGGGTTGAGAGATCAAGACTTGAGCGAAAAGAGCGGAATTCCCGGATGTGTATTTGTCCACAACGGGTTGTTTATCGGAGGGAACGATACGTACGAAGGCGCGTTGGAAATGGCGCGAGTCTCGTTGGAAGCGAAAGATTGATAGTGAAAAAACCATGCGAAAGATTTTTCGAGAAACTAATACTGTTGTGGGCATTCAAGTGAATTCAAAACAGATATAAGAAAGAACAGACGCATTATTCAACGAGGTTTAACAGCCTTAGTTGTGGTAGCTGCGCCCTTTTGTTTCTTCTTTTTCTTTTTCTTTTTCTTGGAAGCAGATTTTTCGAGAAGTTCGCTCTCTCGCTTTCGCTCCCTATGCGTTCGGAAACATCTCGCGATGACGATTTGAGCGGAAACACGCTCTTTGATTCTCGCGTTCATTTTCAGTCGCGCGTCTCGTCTCTCCATTTCTTTTCTCAACGCATCTTTCGCTTCCTCCAATCGTGTCGCTTTCGCGTCTGTCCTCTCGAGCGTCTCGAGCAGAGCTTTCCTTTCCGATTCTGCGTCTTCCTCGCGTTTCTCGTTTCTCCTCTCGACTTCGCTCGTCCAAAATGTAGCGTCTCCGAGCATGCTTTGCACGAATCTCTCGTGAGATAACTGTTCGTTTTCTAACGTTTCCTTCGTAACCTCGACCTCCTTTCGTAACTTCTCTAGTTCTCTACTCCTTTCCTTCTCTTTCAATCTCGCCTCTCGCTCGGAGCGCTCCGCTTCTCTCTTCGTTTCGATTTCAAACTCAACTTCGAGTAACGTTTGCTTTTGCTTCAACCTCGCCGCTTCCGACTCGAGTCGAACGATGTCTTTTTTCTCGTGTTCGCTCCGTTCTTCGCATTCTTTTTGCTTCGTCTCATCTCTTTCCTTCTCGCGATGTCGACAAAAGTTCCCATCCGAAAAACCTTCTTCGCTTTCTTCCTTCTTTTCCTCCTTTTCCTCCTCCTTTTTCCTTTCCAATCTTCTCTCGATTTCTCTCTCAATCCTCGCATGCTCTTCTCTCAACTCTTTCTTCGCTCGTTCGCTCGCCTCTTTCCTCTTCTCTCGTTCTCGCAAAGCCTTCTCTCTCGCGAACACAGACGCTCTTTGTGTGCTCTGCTTGACTGTCTCGTACGAGAGGTACGAGGTTTGTGCGAAAGCTTCTTCGAGAGTTTTCGCGGAGATTTGAAACAAAGAAGAAGAAGAGGACGACGACGACGACGCGTCCTTAATCATCTCTGTTGTTGTCGCGAAGACAAGACTCAACGAGAGAGGTGAAGAGACGCAGAGAGAGAGAGAGAGAGAAAAGAGGAAGAGGTGTTTGGTCAACGCGCACTCTTTTTTGTGATCTAAAAATAAAATAAAGACGTTTTTAAGAAAAGAAGAAGAGACCACATGTGTGTGTATATAAGAGAGAGAGAGAAAGAGTTCTTTCTGTGCGAGAGAGAAGCTGCGGCGAAAATGCCCTCTGCGTGCGCGTCACGACCGACATCCTAAACCACCACCACCGCCCGAGGAGAAGAGGGTCTTTGTCTTCTTTGTACCACCAAACTGCTCAACTGCTTTTTCAGAGCGTGTCTTTCCCCACAACAACACCTAAAGTTTAAGACGAGATGATGATGAAGAAGCGGACGACGACTCGCAAACTCTCCTCCTCTTCTTCTTCTTCTTCTTCTCTCGTCGTTGTCATCTTCGGAGCGTTCCTTTTCCTCTCTTCTTCTTCTTCGTATGCTCCCGTCGCCGTCGCGGAAAAGGAGGATCCAACGACAACAACGTCAACATCATCACAACTGCGCTCGAATTCCAAATGCATCGACCGTGGGTACGACCCGAACGTGGTGCGCTGCGACTACTGCCGCGTCGCACTGAAAGACGCGCTGGGAGAAAACGACTACCAAAACCAGTTCGTGAGCGAGTGCTTGGAGTGTTGCAAAGAGAACGACGAGGATGAAAACGACGATGCGTTTAATGGTGTCAAATTCGATCGCGCGACGATAACGGCGTGCTCGTGACGGTTGGCGAACTTTCCCGGTCTGAAGGAGTTAGTCTCCAACCCGGGGAAAGAGACGGAACAAGGGAAGAAAATATCGTTACAAAAACAACCGGAACGAATCTCAGAGTTTTATTCGAAGTTGAAACTGCAAATGAAACAAGGCGCGCCGGCGACGATAACGTTCACTCGAGATGCGAGAGTCGGCGAAGACGCCATCGAGGAGGCGGTGGACGTGGACCAAGCGTGGTCGAGAGAGGATATCGAGGGGATGTTTAAAGAGAGGATAGAAGGGTTTGAGATTTTAGCAAAGACGAGCGATGCAACGAAGACGGAGTTATAGTAGAAGGACGCGCACGCGTACGGAGAGAGAGAGCGAGAGAGCGAGAGAGCGAGAGAGCGAGAGAGCGAGAGCTGCTCGAATCCCAAGCCCGAACGGGACATCCCGAGCGCAAGTTAAAAGAGACTCCGACGAGAGTAGCGCGGCGTATTTATATATATTAAACAAGTGAACGAACAGCCTTCAATAAAGTTAATAATGGCTGTTCGCGATATATACATATATATATATACATATATACACATCTAACATCTGCGCGCCGACGGCGGAAATCTCATCTGTCCTCTCAAGTCTGTCTTTTCGTCACTTTTCCACTTTGCTGCGCGTTCCATCTTTACCGCGCGAAGACGTCAACAAAACGTACCCCGCGTCGACGAAACGCGTTTTGTCGTCCTCTGAATCGTCATCATGATCTTTCGTTTCCCTTCTTCCTCCTTCTCTTCCTCTTTATCGTCATCCTCGGTCTTCTTTTTCCTCCTCGCGATGACGATTGGTTTCGTCGGGGAAATCCTCTGCGCTGGAGGGAAAGACTATTACAAAGTCCTCGGCGTGGACAGACAGGCGGACGATCGAACGTTAAAGAAAGCCTACCGTCGCGAAGCGATGAAACACCACCCGGATAAAGGCGGCTCCGAGGAGAAATTCGCGGAGATTGGCCAAGCGTACGAAGTTCTCACCGATACAGAGAAGAGGCAGATTTACGACCAATACGGAGAGGAAGGATTGAAACAACGCGAAGGCGGCGGCGGCGGCGGAGGAGGAGGCGGGAACCCGTTCGGAGGTTTCGGTGGAAGAGGTGGTAACACGTTCACGTTTGAGTTTGGCGGCGGCGGCGGCGGCGGAGGATTCGATCCGTTCGGGGACATGTTCGGCGGCGGCGGCGGCGGCGGGAGGCGGCAACAACAGAGACGAGAACAACCGCCGAGGGAGAAGGAGGATTTGTACGATCCCAAGAAAGGGCACAAGACGAAGAATTTGAAACGGTCCAAGTTCCCCGATAGCAACGCGAAGAACGTTTGGTTGATTGAATTTTACGCGCCGTGGTGTCAGCACTGTAAACGGTTCGTGAAGGATATGGAAAAGCTGAACGAAGATTTGGACGGATTCGCCAGAGTCGGAGCGGTGAATTGCGAGAAGGAGAAGGCGTTGTGCTTGCAGGAAGGGGTGTCGGAGTATCCCAAGGTGAAGTTAAGAGTAGCTGGGGTGAATAAACAGTACGACGGAGAGTCGGTGAACTACGCGAAAGTGAAGGAGTGGGCGTTTGAGAATTTGCCGAGTAAAGCGGAGTCGATTCGTAAGCCGGAGATGTTTACGAAATTTAGAGAGAAACACTGTCCGGAGGGACAAGGAGTGAAGTCGGTGTGTGTTTTGTATTTCAATAACAAACAGACGACGCCGAACTGGTTGAAGATTGCCTCGTATAACGTGGGAAAAGTGCACAAAGAAGTGAAATTCGCGGACGTTCGAGCGCCGAATAATCAAATAGCGTTGATGTTTGACGTGGACAAAATCCCGTCGTTGGTGGTGTTTTGCGACGGCGACTTTAAGCGATCGGTCGTAGGTGAGAAGAAAGAGTGGATGGACGACGCGGCAAAGCCTTCCGATTGGAGCGAGCCGTGGTTGATGGAACACGCGAATAGAGAGTATTGCGATAGGAAGATGCGAACGAGAGACATCGTCGGCACGACGATTGATCCGAGTATGGATTTTTCCAAGATGCGCGTGGCAAAGTTGAAAGCGATGTTAGCCGCGAACAACGTGTCGTGCCAACTGTGCGTGGAGAAAGGGGATTTCGTAAAGGCGCTGAAGGAGTTTGCAGCGTCGGGAGGTGCGAAGCGAGATGAGCTTTAATCCACACCGTTTTCTCTTTATTCTTCTTCTTCTTCTATATTTATGTTTTCGTTCTATTTTGATGAAAACTTCTACAATCCATTTCGTGCTATTTTTAAAAACTATTATGGAGCGTTCGCGTTCCCCCACGCGCCGTCCATGTACGCCTCGTCAAAGTTAGCGCTGCTATTATTATTTCGCTGCTGATATTGCTGCTGATTTGTATTTTGATTGTACCCGTTGCTATATTGTCCTTGCTGTCCTTGCTGTTGGCCTCTTCTCAAAGGATCAAACGGAGGCGGCCGCTCCGGCACCGGGTACCCCAACGTTTTCAGCACGATCCTCGACATTTCCTTGTACAACACGTGGCCTCGATCTAACATTCCTAACAAACTCCCGACGAAAAAATGCAACGCTTGCGTGTTTTCGTCCACTAAAAAGCTAATCTTACCGAAGAAATGGACGACGTCGGATAAGGTGCGCATAATTTTCGACCACGCGGACATGGCTGGATTCACCGGTTCGTTCGGATCGAAGGACATCGGACCGGTCGGTCCGTACATGCCGCCGCCATACATGCCGCCGCCGTATCCGCCACCGTATCCACCATACATGCCACCACCGTACCCACCACCGTACCCACCACCATACATACCACCACCGTATCCGCCACCGTATCCACCGTATCCGGATCCGTAGCGACTGCCGTACATGCCGCCTCCGTACATCGAAGAACCATACCCGCCGCCGCCGTAGGAGGACACGCCGCCGTACCCACTTCCGTACCCACTCCCGTACCCACTCCCGTACCTACTTCCATATCCACCATCTATTCCGTATCCTCCTCCGTATCCTCCTCCTCCTCCTCCTCCGTACGACATTCCGCCGCCGTACGCCTCCGCCGCCGGCTCCGCCTCGCTGGTCAATCCCGGATTTTCCCCCGTCGTCGGTCGACCGCGGGGCACTCTCGTCTCCCCGGTCGGGTTCGATTCCGTCCTCACGTTCGCTGTAAAATCATCATCGTTACGAAGAGTAAAAGAAGTGAAAAGAAAGAGAATAATCGAAGTTTAGACGTGAGTATCAGATGGTCAAAATGCACAAATCACCTACCAGACGGCGTTTCCCCTGCGCCGGGGACGTCCCACGGTTTCATCATTTGCGCGTTCGCCAACGGCGTGTCTTTAGAAGAACTGCTGGGAGTCAAAGCCGCTCCTTCTGCTCGTTCCCACGGTTTCGGCGGTGGTGGCGTGGACATACTCTCTGTGTTACCTCTCGCGTATTCTTACACGCAAAGAGCCCGGCGAGACGCAATTCAATGAATTCTTTCTCTCTGTGATGGTTTGCGCGTATATGTACCTCGCGTTTTACCCTCGGCGACACTTTTAACGGAAAGAAAGAAAGAAAGACTCTCTTTCCCGTCGACGGACACAAACACCTTCTTCGCGCTCGAGAGAGAGAGAGAGAGAGAGAGAGAGAGAGAGAGAGAGAGAGAAAGCGTTTAAGATTCTTGCGCGTAAAAAATGGAGCAAATCGAACCATTCCCCCAAAGAGAAAAAGCGCGCTCGAAGTTCGAGAGATGATTCAAAGAGACGGAAACGACGGAGAGACAAGAGTGAACGCGACTCAAATGAACAACCTCCACGACGCTTTGCGCGCGCGAGAAACCTACGGTTCAACGAAAAGAACAGTCGTTTCAAAGAAGCGGAGGAATGCATTAACGCGTCAAGAAGGAAACGCGGGAGAATTGGACGACGACGGAGACGACTCGAGTCCGACGACCGACGAGGAGGAGGACGACGACGAAGATGTCGACGACGACGACGAGGAGGAGAAAGACGACCGAAGGAAAGAGAGGAAAAGGAAACCAATGATACGCTCAGAAAGAAGGACTTCGTGTTCGTCCTCAACGTCGTCGGCGAAAACGTCGCTGGAGAACTTCGTCGAGAGAGATTCCTTGAAACGTTTCGCCGCGAGGTATTGCGCGTTACTCCCGAACCCGCGATCGACCATCGCGAACGCGTACAGCTGCGACGGAACGCACGTCGCGAGCACGCACGGAGATCACACGGTGAAAATCATCGAAGTTTCCAGCGGGACGTTGGTGAAAACACTCTGCGGGCACAGGAGGACGCCGTGGGTCGTTCGGTTTCATCCGTCGAATCCGAACGTGTTAGCGAGCGGGTCGTTGGATAATACGGTGCGAGTGTGGGATATTAGCGGATGCGAGGAACGTGGGACGAGAGAGAGTGGGAGCGGGAAGTGCATTGCGGTGAGGGATTTTAATAAACCGATCGCGTCGATTGCGTTTTCACTCGACGGCGGGTGCGTTTTAGTCGCCAGCGGGCACCGGTTGACATTTTGGAAGTATCCGGAGTATCAGGCGCGACTGCGAGAACAACTGCAACAACAACAGATGATGATGATCGATAATGAAGTGAATAACCCAAGAAGAACACCTGAGAGCACGCAGCAGCAGCAACAACAACAACAACAACAACAACAGCCAATTGAAGAGAGTAAGGAGACGGTGAATATATTGTTGAAAACGAAACGGAGTTTGCGATGCGCTTTGTTTCGCCCGAGAGGGTTGCCGTTGATTTTGACCGCGGAGGTGAGCGAACACGACATGGAGCCCACACCTGGCGGTAGCTCTATCAATATGGGAGCAGCAAACATCGCGGTGACTGGGTTGAGCTATACCGGCCCGAGTCCGTTCGTGGCGGTGCAAATGCCGAGTGATTTGGAGAGCGGGGTGTACGTCGCGAGAGGTTTTCGCGGGAACTTCAACAGCGACCTTAATCAACTGCGATATAGAAACGCAGCGGGACAAGTAGCAGGAGCGAAGAAGAAGAAAGAGCGAGAAGAAGCGAGCAAAAATAACGACGCGGAGGAGAGAGAGGAGAAGATACGAGAGCTATTTCAAAAAGTCACCATCAATCAGGATGGGACGCAAAACATTGTATCGTCGGCTCCCACGACGCGGACGAATAGAACGATTCCCGATTTCGATCGCGCATCTTCGCGAAGACGCGCATCGATAGACCTCGAACGCGCGCCGGTATTTCTGAGAGGTCGTTTGCTTGCCCCCATGGACGTCGATACGACTGCAGAAGTCGCCGCGGCGGTGGGCGGGTACATCAGAAGAACGCACAGAAATGTCCAAGGACAAGATAATGTTGACATGGATGGAAGAGAAGGAACGGCACCGTCGCTGGCTGGTACTGATACGACCGACGGTGACGTCGAAATCGTCGAAGATGTGCACGACGCGTACAACGCCGACGCCGGCGAACGACGCCTCGCCGCGATTCGAAACACCATCGGCGGTCTTCGCGTCGTCGATATTCACGGCCGAGACGCCGCCTACGACGCCGGCGCCTCGCGCTTCGCACAGCAAGTTGCCGAAGAAACCAGCTCTAGGCCTGGACAGGAACAACCGTGCGCGGTGCAAATTAAGCTGTGGAAATACAACCCGGCTAACGTAAACGTCGCGCTGGAAAACGCGTGCTTAACTCTACGCCGAGCCGTTCTCTGTTCCGAAATGGGCGCGCACTTTTCTCCGTGCGGGAACTTCCTCGCCGCGTGCGTCATATGTCAACACCACGCGGTCGGTGAACATATCTACGAACTCCGCGTCTACTCGTTACAAAAGCGTAACTTTGGCGAAGTTCTCTCGGCTCGCCGCATTCGCGCGGCGCACTGTCTCACCTCGGTGCAATTCTCCCCAACTTCCGAACACGTCCTCGTCGCGTACGGCCGCAAACACTCCTCCTTAATACTCCTCGTCGCGGATGGTGGCAACTACCAACCAGTTCACACCATCCTCGAAGTTTACCGCGTCGCCGACATGGGCCTCGTCCGAGTCATTCCTTCCGCCGAAGACGAAGTCAACGCCGCCACCTTCCACCCGCACCCGGGCGGAGGTCTAGTCTACGGAACAAAAGAAGGACGTTTGCGTCTCTTGCGTTTCGACGGCGGTCGCGACAAGCGCTACTGGAAGAACAAAAACCGAAACCGACGACCGAACAGCCCGACATCCACGCCCTCTCTCGAAGACGAGCTCATGATTCGAAGGCGAGGGGCGAACGAAGAGAGCAACTCGGACGAAGACGACGATTACATCGACGCAGACGTAAACGACGGAAACAACAACATTAATCTCGCCGCGACGACTGAAACGTAATAACGTCAAAGAGTCTTCTTCTGTTCTATTTATGTAAAAGGAATACTGTCAGAGTCGCTGAAACGATCGCGACCGATAGCTTTGTTATTACATAATACATACGTGTTTTTGCATTTATTGAAACCTCGAATTCACAAAATACGCGATAAAATCTATCACGTCAGAAGCGCGCAAATACATACGTAATACTACGCAACGCGAACAACACGCACGGCTTTTAGAACCTGAAAAGAGCACAACCCATCGAAGAGTGCGTGTATTTCTGTTCTTTTCCCTTCTTTGAAGCGACATGCGGCTATTATCCCCCTCCCGGGGAACATTTCCGTCCCCGCAAGAAGCGTTTTCTTCTTCAGAAGCGACCGCTGTAAAGGCATCGGGAAGAGGAAATCAACCGAACGAGGAAGACACGTTCGTTTCGTTTTCGTTTTTCATCGTCTTGATGGCGTTGCCTGTCGTTTCCGTCTTGTTTATGTGTTTAAGATATATGTGCGAAAGGCAGTCCTCGAGACGAGAACGAAGAGAAAGAAGAGAGAGGGCGAGAGCGGCGCTGAGGACACATTTTGTTTTGGCATCGTCGTCTTTGCCAGAGACAAGCGCGGCGAATGGTGATTGGCGAAGAGAAGAAGGCGTAGGAGGGAGCGATGCTTTGGTCGCGTTCCTCGCTGCGAATGATACTAGTAATAATAACGCTCGCCGCGGCGTCGTCGACGCGTCGACGATCGATCGATTAGCGGACGCGGTCATCGCCGGCGCCAATCCAGGGTACAGAAGAAGACGCTCTTCGCGACGTCGACGACGAATAGAGGAAAATTCGATAGAATCGTATCGCACGGAAGCGGTGAGAAGAGATTTGAGGAGAGCGTTTAGAACGGGCGACTTCTCTAATTACGATAGAAACATATTGCACAGAGTCTTGCAAGAGCAGCTCCCCGGGAACGGCGCCATGACTGAGAGCGACGACGACGACGAGGAAACGAGGACAAACTTCCGAATCTCCGCCGAAAACGGGGATACCCTATTCGTCGCTGACGAACCAGGCCCAGCCTCTCGGAAAACGCTCCAAAGCCTTCCGTCGTGTAAAATCGGAGACAAAAACTGGCAACTTTTCATCGCAGGCCGCGCTCGAGACGACCTTCAAAATCTCACCACCTGCGCGTTATGTTTGGAAGACTTGAAAACCTTCCAACCGAACCAACACCAAGTGATCGTCCTCGAGTGTGAACACGTCTTTTGCAAATCCTGCGTCATCCCGTGGTTTCAATTGCGCGCGTCCTGTCCAACCTGTCGAAGAGTCGTGTTCGCCTATTCAAAGGAAGACAGAGAGAGCGTGTTTTCGCCGCCGCCTCTCCCCGAAGAGGTACCAAGCGTCGTCGTCGCGAAAGAAGAAAAAGATGCTCCCCGGGAAAAAGACGTCGAAGCAGCCGTGCCGGCGTGAAAATGAGAGAGAGAAAGAGAGGGCGCTTTACGCACGTAAATGTTCTAAATCTCGCGCGTATTTTGACGTGCAAAATCCAAGAGACAGACTGCACAAATTTTGTATCTTTGACGCACCTCCTCAGAGTCTTTTTCCGCGCTTTGCGCGACGCGGCTTTCGCGCTCAAAGTACGCGCAAGAGAAATACATGAACACGTTCTTACCGGTCAGCCCTACGTTCGAGAAGAACCACCATCCTCCTTTGGATCATCGAACGGGGCGTTCTCTTCTTCAACCAAATTCGGTTTCCGATTTCCCCCCCGGAGTTCGAGAACAACAGTTACACCATCAACACCAACGCGGAGGGTTCTTCTTCGGTCACTCGTCGCCTCACAGAGTTCGCGTGCTCATAAATGGAAAACATAAGTTCGTCGCGAGCACGGACGGCTGCGTTTCCGTCGCGGACTTTGTCTCGAAAAAGCTCAAGGACATCGAAGTCTTGAGAGGCAAAGAGGTCAAGGTAACTCTAGGGGATGACTTCGAGCTGATCGGGTCGTCGCCGATTTCGATTTTAGGGCAAGACGAGTGCGTTCGCGTGAAAACGATCGACAGAAAAGGTAAAGAAGAAGAAAGGTTTTATTCCGACGCGAGCGGGGAGAGCGAAGAAGAAGAAGAAGAAGAAGAAGAAGAAGAGACTTTTGCATCCGAGGAAGAGGAGGATTGGATGAAGCCGCGAAGAAGAAGCGACAAGAAGATTGGCGTTGGCGTTTCGAGGAGAAAGAAGATGTGCGGTCGCGTGTGTGTTAATGGAAAGATATGCAAGCGGATAGCGGGCGAGTGTCCGTGGCATTCTAAAGGTAAAGTTCGCAAGGAGAGAGTATCTAAAGACCGGGATGAAGAAGACAATATTATTTGTGCGATTTGCGATAAGGGAACGTATCCGGCGAAGCTCGTTTTGTGCGACTCGTGCGACCAAGGATATCACACGTTTTGCTACGGTTTAGAAAAAGTTCCGAAAGGCGAATGTGTATGCGCGAGCTGCGCGATTAAAAGAAAGAAAGTACCGCCGAGATCGCCAGCCGTGCAGGCGAAGAATCCGCGAAACGAACACAACGAAAAGAAGAAGAAGAAGAAGAAGGTGAGTTCGTACGCAAACTTACTCACGTACCGGACGGAAACTACGCACTCACCGACCACTTCAAAATCCGGCGTCGCGAAGAAGAAAAAAAAAGCATATTCCACCGTTTCCATGGAGAAAAGGTGCGACGAAGCGTTGCAGAGAACCCGCGAATACATCGAATCTCTCGGCGGAACCTTGTCTGGCGAGTGGAAGTGTTCGTGTACAATGTATCGATACCAACAAGCTCCAAGCTTTCTCTATTTCAGCCCAAACGGTGCGACGTTTCGAAGCCGCAAAGCTGTCGCCAGATTCCTCGGATTTGACGTGGTATGAAGAGACAGAGAGCGAGAGCGAGCGAACAACAAAAAAGCGTTTACGTAAACATCGCGCGATACAATAAAAAAACGCAGATACCGCGCGCGCGGATTTTGACGCGCGAAGAGGTAAAGAGAGAAAGAGAGAGAACAAACCTCAGGTCGTTTTAAGTAAATATCTTAAAGATACAAAGCATATACCTGTATTATTCGCTCTTCGCGTTCGAAAGAGAAGGCGCTTTACAACAAACGTAAATGTTCTAATCTCGCGCAGCGTATTTTAAAACCTTCACATTTTTCAAAACCTCCTATAAAAAGAGACTGACATCCCTCATAAAAAATCACTCTTAAATACACTCTCGCTTCTTATTCTTATTGTGTTTTCCACGTCGAGAGAGACACAACACACGCACGCGGTACGAAAAGAACATCGCGTTTGTTTTTCAGCGCTTTTCGTTTGAAACGAAAGAGTTCTTTCCGTCGTTCGTGTTCTTCTTTCCGTGTGTTCGTTCGTTCTCCGTTTCCGTTGTTTTGAGAAGAGATTTCAAATGATCGACGCGACGCAGAAAACGCCGTCCATGTCCGGAACGACGGAGGATTTCGAGGACGAAGAAACGTTTAAGAAGGAGAAGGAGAATCACGCGATGGAAACATCGAGCGATGAGGACGACGACGACAAAGAAGACAAAGAAGGATCATCCGAAGAAGAAGAGACGCAATCGATTTCGACGCCAACGAGACTGCAACAAAGACGAGCGAGTTCCGGAGGAGGAGGACAAGGACAAGGACAAAAGCGAAGAGCGTCGATGGAAACGAACGAACTCTCCGGCGTACCGACGATAACGTCGAAGAAGTTAAAGAAAAAGAAGACAAAGTCAAAGAAGAAGAGGAAAAGTAATAATACCGATGAGAGTAACGACGGCGAGGACGGTAATAATACTCCGCTGGCGGCGCACGCGAAGCGACTGCGACGAGCGAAGCGGTTGTGCTTCGAGTTGGCCGCCGCGAGCGCGACTTTGAAAGAGTTGGAGGCGAAGTACGCGACGAAGAGTAAAGATGTCGTTTACGTCGTTGCCGCCGGTTCGTCTTCGTCTTCCTTGAATAACGACGATAACAACAACAACGGTGGTCGTGGTGGTGGAAATGAAGTCATCTCGAGATGGTTCGAGAGACAAAAGGAAGCGCAAATCAAATGGAGACAGTTGACAAAAGAGTTGGTGGACTTGGAGACGGAGTTGAAGAAAAGAGCGAACGAAGTCGACGTGTACAACGGCGGCGGGAATATGCACGCGTTGAAAGCGGAAGAGGCGGCGTTGTTAAGGTACGTGCAATTCGCGCTCTACAGAGCGAAACCGACAACGAACATCGGGGAATTGAGAGACGACGAGGTGTGCAAAGCGTTGGAGAAGGTGGTGAAAACGCACGGCGTGCGATTCGTGCTTTCGTTATCGACGGTTTCGAAACAGTTCCAAAGGTGCATTCGGTCGCCGTTGGTGTGGAAATCGAATTTTAATCTTTCCACGGAGACTGGAATTTCCGATCGGAACTTGTTGGAGATTTTGAAAGAGGACGACGCGATGAGTTTGTGCAAGAACATACGATTGGATGGTTGTAGATTTCTAACCCAACGAAGCATTTTGAAGTTGTTGAAACGCGCCGGGAAATCGATCGAAACGTTATCGATGGTGAACGTAGCTGGGGTGACGGATGCAGTCATGCAATTCATCTGGGAAAATTGTCCGAACATTCACACGTTAGACGTGCGCTATTGCGAAAACTTAGACGCTAATCTAACGTTACTTAACCCTCACTCTCACATGAGAGTACTGAGGTTGTACGGGTGCCGGAACTTGCGAGGTCGCGTGCCGTTGAATCATTTTCTCAACCTCGTCGTGACGTTGGAAAATTTTCACGAAGAAGAGGATAATAAAATTGAAAAAATTTCCGGGATTAGATTGCACGAATTGAAAGCAAAAAACGACGGCGTGGTGGTATATCGACGCGACGACGAAACCGTGACCGAAGAACAACGAAAAATTGCGAGAGAGGTAGAAGCCGAACACGCGTGCGCGATTGACGTCGAGAGACTCATTTTTAGCACGCGAGATAAGGTTCAAAAGTGGCAAAGCAACGATTTTGTAGGCATCGCGGCGTGCGAACACGCGGCCGCCGTGCAGCACGGCAATCCTTTGGCGGTAAACGTGCTCACGTTGATGCCGAGATGCGGGCACGTCATGTGCGACCGGTGCGAGCTCGACGCCAGACGACACATGGTGACGCACGCGCGAGACAACGGGCCGAATTCGTATTCGTACCCATGTCCGGCGTGTAACATTCCGATGCCTCCGCCGGGTGGATTCTCGATCGAGTTGTTAAACAACACGATTGAATAGAAGAAGAAGAAGAAAAATAAGACGAAGATGGACGGTAGTTCGTAGTTTAATAGTTTTGAAAAGGCGCGCCACAACAAGAAGGGAAGAAAGAACTCGGATTCACGACGAGAGAACCGCGAGACGAAACATTCGGAACTTCCCGTATCATCATCATCATTTGTAATTTTGTTAATATAAAGAAGCTGTAAAGTTAGACCATAATACTGATAATACGGTAAGAATAATAATGCGTGTAGTAAGTTATATATTTCGTATTGATGAAACTTTCGTGTGATTCTCCCGTACTTTCTCAAGACTTTCACGCGCGAAAAGGAAAATCCCCTCGGCAGCACTCATCACAAAAAAGAAAACAAATTTACTTGGCGCACGCGCCAATCGCGTTCAAATCCTCGTACGCGCCTTGTAATCTCTTCACCGTGGCCAACTCCGCGGAGCGCATCCACGCTCTCGGATCGTAAAACTTCTTGTTCGGCTTGTCCGCGCCTTCCGGGTTACCGATTTGCGTTTGCAAGTACCCGTTGTTCTTCGCCTCGTAATCGCGAACGCCTTCCCACATGGACCACTGGGTGTCCGTGTCGATGTTCATCTTGATGACACCGTAGGAAATAGCCTCACGGATTTCCGCTCTAGACGAGCCAGACCCGCCGTGGAAGACAAAGTACACCGGTTTTTCTTGGCCGGTGATGCCTTCCTTTTCGATGATGTACTTTTGCGCGTTGCCCAAAATGGTCGGCGTCAACTTGACGTTACCCGGCGCGTAGACACCGTGGACGTTACCGAACGCCGCGGCAATCGAGTAAAAGTCCGGCGCAATCGGTTGCAAAGCCTTGTACACGTCGTGAATCTCTTCCGGCTTGGAGTACAAATCTTCCGGCGCGACGTCGCTGTTATCGACGCCGTCTTCCTCGCCGCCGGTGATCCCAATCTCCATCTCCAAAAAGCAGTTGATCGCCTTCATTCTCTTCAAGTACTTTTGGCAAATCTCCAAGTTCTCCTCGATCGGTTCTTCGGACAAGTCCAACATGTGGCTGGTAAACAACGGCTCTCCGTGTTCTTTGAAATACTTCTCGTTCGCTTCCAACAAGCCGTCGAACCACCCCAATAAGTTCTTCGCGCAGTGATCGGTGTGTAAAATCACCGGAACGCCGTAAAGTTTCGCCAACTCGCGAACTCGCAACGCTTCCGCCACGCACCCAGTCACGGCTGCTTTTTGGTCCTCGTTCGACAACCCTTTCCCGGCAAAGTTCAAGCCCCCGCCGTGACTGAATTGAATAATCATCGGCGCGTTGGCCACTTTCGCCGCTTCCAAGCACGCGTTCGTCACCGAAGACATGGTGCAGTTCACCGCGGGGATGGCGTACCCGTGGTGTCTCGCGTGGTTCATCACGTCGATGAAATCTGCGCCAGTCACCACGCCGGTTTTAAGCGTCGTCGGCACCGACACCGCCGCTTTCGTGATGGTCTTTTTGGACGAAGATCGCAAAGATGAGATCTTTCGTTGGCCCTTGATGAGACCACCGAACGTGGCCGAGGAGGCTTTTTGCGTGAGCAAGGAAGCAGAAGACATGGTGGTTATATCTGTTACAGAGAGCAAAGCGTGTGCAAAGCGTTTAGTGCGTGTTTTTGCTTCTAATAAGTGCGCGCGCGTAAGAGTGATGAAACTGAAAATGATTATCCCCGAAAGATAAGGTAAACGTTTGTGGTGAAAAAAGCGAAAGATTTTTTTGAGTAAGACGTACGCACTGAGGAGTACGAAGGAAGCACTTGTATTTTTAGGGTTTAAGTGCTTATATAGTGCTCGAGGACGGAAAGAGTACGACGAAGAACTAACACCCTAAATAATATTGCGAGCGCGAGAGCGCTTCTGCTTTGGATGGATGCACGCGCGCGCGCATTCCTCTTTTTTTCTCCGCGCGGTCCCGTGACGTGCGTTTTGTCGCTTTAAGAATGCGATTCTCATAAAGCGCGTTCAGAGGGAAGATATGTGTCAAGGATGGTTGTTTGTGTGAGGAACACATAGAGGTACACTTTTATTGTTGCGCGCGGTTTCGTACGTCACACCGAGTGAGATATCTTTTCCCCGTGGCACGTCGGATCCAGAGAATACGAGAGAACGAAAAGAGATGGAGAAACAAAAAAACCCGTTTGAAATCCTCGGCGTTTGCGAATCCTCCACCGCGAGGGAAGTCGACGACGCGTTTAAACGACTCGCGAAAAGTTCACACCCGGACGTGATGATGACGATGCATGCGAAGAGTAGTAACAGTAGTAGCAGCAGTAGTAGTTTTGCGACGACGAGGAATTTTCAAGCCATCTCGCACGCCCGAGACGAGTGCTTAGCGATGATTGCGGAGAGAAATATGATGCGTTATAGTAACGACGAGTTTGGTGGCGGTCGTTACGATCATCATTATCATCATCATCAGAGGATGGCGAGAAACGCGAGCGCGGCGAGGTATTACTACGCTCGAGCGCGCTCGCCTTCGCACGTGAGCGCGACCTCGTTCGGGTTGGTCTTGGCGTTTCCGTTCGTGTTTGGGTTATCGTTTTTAGGGTCCGTGATGAATTCGTCGTCGGACGGAGAAAGTGTTTTGGGGAATTCAAAGTACGGGGTGGGAGAGATTGGACGACCGAACGGCGTGTTGCACCCTCCCGAGAACGCTTGGTTGAAAGACGACGCGAGAAGTCGCACGGTGAGTTCTCCGACGTTTCAAAAGCTCGTCGGTATGTTTGCGGGGTTGTTTGGAAAAAGTAATAATAGCGATGATAGTCGTAGTAGTAGTCGCGATGATGCGAGTAAGTAGACTAGCGCTTGCGTTTATTTTCACGCGTCGTCGTGTTTGTATACTGTAGTAGTACTTGTTGTAAAATTATACGATGAAAAAAATCAATTACTTTCTATCCAATCCGTCGTCCTCGCGCGACTCTTCTTCGTCCTTCTTCTTCAACCAACTATGCGGTATCCCCATGAACTTCTTCGTTCTCACGTCCACCACCTCGTCCAAGTTCTCCTTCCCGTGCTTCTCCAACATCTCTTTCCTCCTCTCCAACGCGCGTCTCTTGGCGAAATTGACTCTCTCCTCCCACGACTGCTGGATTTGCGCCTTATCCATCGACCCTTTCGCGCCTTGACTTCTCCCTTCCTCCACGTGCTTCGCTCTCGCTTCGTCCAGCATCTTCTCCGTTCGTACGAACGTTCTCACGAAAAATTTATGCAGCTTCGTCGCTGGATTTTCGATGTGTCTTTGCAAACCCCGAACGTTTCGAATCGGTAAAAACTCCGATAAGCCGTTGCACCACGTCAACGTGTGCTCGTCGATGACGTCGTTCACCCAGCACTTGCGCATGCACTCCATGTTACACGGACCTCGCGCCCACCCGGTGCGGTCGCGGTAAAAGAACACGTTGTCCACAAACGCTGTAAGAAGATTAAGAAGAATATAAGAGAGAGGATTAAAAAATGTCAGCGCGAATACTCTTTCTACTCAAAGGTCTTCTCTCGTTGCGAAGAAGAAGAACAAACGAATCGAAATTTTCCAACGCGACCAACACCAACACGACGTATATTTAATTAACAAAAACGTACAGTCGTACGCGGACAAATCGCCCGCTTGGAAGATTTCCTTATCGCTGAAGGTATCCTCCATGTTTTTGTGCAAGTCTTCTCGGCCCATGATGCGATTTGATATCTCGTATACGTGTATTGAAATCGGCTAAAAATGTCCCCAAATCAGCGCCTTTCCCTCGTCGTCGTCGAAGAAGAAGAGATCGTTCGGGCTTTGGTGCGCGTAAAAAAGTGTCGAAGCGTTTCGTTCTCTCTCTCTCTTTCCTTGAAGTAGAAAGCGAAAGAAGGAAAGGCGTTTATGTGTTCGTTTGTTCGTGTGAATTGTAAGGCGTTTCAGAGGGTTTCGTTTGAGGAAAAAACCTCAAAAAGAGGCAAAATACTACACACGCGACTGACTATCTATTCTAGTTTTTCGGACGGCTCTTTGAAATCGAGAGGCTCGTACTCCGAATCCTCCTCCGGATCGACGACGACGAGAGAGTTGTTGTCGTCCTTTTCTTGCGAATTCGATGAACTTTTTCGGCTTTGATTCCTTTTGCTGCTGAATCGAAAGTTTGGGATTTTCACGTCCCATAACGAAGCCAAGGCGTTGAGGAGGATTTGCGCGGCGGCGTCGTAGGCGGTTTCGTCCACGTGGACGCCGTCCACGGAACATTTGGGGCCACATTTTTCTGTTAAAGCGCCGAAATCGATGGCTAATGTTTGCGAGACGTCGTCGGAGAACTCTTTTTCGGTCGCTTCGCGGTACGAGGCCCAACTGTCCTCGGTTAAGTGGGTTTGTTTTTTGACCGAGTTCATCAAGTGCGACGGGCCCGGTTTACTCACGGTCAACCAAAACGGCACGGTGGTTTTGAAATCGATGTCGTCTAACAGCGCTTTAACTTCGGCGATTTGGCGTTGGAAATCGTTCGCATCGGCTTCGTGAAGCATGTGCCACAACCCGACGCCGGCGACGAGGAAGTCCGGGGAGGCAAACTTCGAGTCTTTGGTCGATTCGCCGTCGGAGTCTAAGAGTAAGCGCTCTTTGACGACCTCGACCACGTCTCGGGCTTCCGGCGCCCAGACGAAGTGCGCGACGCCACCGCCTTGAATAGCAAACGTCCAGTTTCGGTGTTTAAGTGGATCCGTTTTCGCGCGCTTATCACCCGGAATATCACCAACGACCTCGGCTTCGATGTTTTCTTCCTCTAAAACTTCCTCTCCGTTTACGACGTCTCCTTTCGATTTCCGAGCGATTTTCGCCGCGTACGCGCGATACTTCCGATTGAAGGGCGAATTTTTCAATTTCTTCGGCCGTTGCGGCGGATGCAAGTGCGCCTCGTGCGCGTCGCCGATGGCCGCGACGCGCAAAAACGCCGCGTACACGTGACGAACTTGACTATCTCCAACGAACAGCGCATCTCTTCCGCGCATCATTCGTTGAATCGCGAAATCGTTTTCCGCGTTTTCATCTCGAACTTCTTCTTTGACTTCTTCTTCTTCTTCTTCTCGCGCTTCTTTCGCAACCTCGACCGCCGTCGCCGTCGCGTCGGTATCGATCGCTACGCTCGTACTACTACTACTAAAACTACTCCTACTCGTCTGAATCGTCGCAGACGCAAACCTAAAAAACTGGCACGCGTCCATTAACCCTTCGTCCGGGACCCACGCTTTCGCTTCTTTCCTTCTCGCTCTTCTCCGCCTTCGCTCGAACCACCAACCACTTGCCTCATCACCCTCATCACAGGCATCAAAAGAGTGCGCAAAATCCATCTCCATCTGTGCGTATTCGCACGCGGTTTCGCCGAAAAACCACTCGCCAACGTTGGCGACTTTCGCGCAGTACGTTTTCTTACGCATATCGTCATTTTCGGGTACGTTTTTGAGCAACGCGCTCGCATCCGAGCGCTTGAGTAAAGCGCCGTTCTCGTCCTCATTTTCGACATCTTTCGTCGTGTGTGTCGTCTTTGAACATGCGAGTAAAAGCACGATCAGAGCGAGCAACGCGAACAGAAACGAGAGCAGTTTCGCGTTGTTCGCGTGCGCGTCCGGAACGGCCGTCATTCTCTTCGTCGTCGTTGTCTTCAAAAACCGCGCAAAGCGTGAGATAAAAGTGGAGCATTTCTCGGGGAAATGCTTCATTACGCGGACGAAACGTGATGCGCAAAGAGCTCGCGCTCGCGCGCAGGTGCGCGCATTTTTCTCCCCTAAACTCTTTGCACGCCTTCATCTCTCGTTATTCTCTCGATTCCCTTCGTTTTTTTCGCGCGAAAGCTCACGGAATACCTCTTTCTTCTCTTCTCCTCGACGACTTCGCACAGAGTGTTCCGGGAGTTCCTCTGGCTCTCCAAGAGGAATTCGAGGACGATTTCAGAACACCGCGAACGCTCCGAAGAGCTTAAACGAACGATACGAAACCAATATTACCACCACCTCTCGTCCGAGAACGTAAAAAGTGAGAACGACGAAGTTTTGAGCGCGAGAAAAGTGGAAGATGAGATCGTGAAATTCCTCCTCGGGAAAGTTGGGTTCCTCAAGGCGAGAGCGAGCGGAGCGACGACGAGAGAACTTCGCGCGCGAGAAAGACAACAACGAGAAAGAGTCAAAGAAAGCGCAATATCGACGACATTCGTGCTCCGACGCGGGGAGTTAGTGAACACAGAAAAGATACACGTGGAATCGAAAGGCGCGCGCGTGAACGACGGGAAGCTCTCGAACGAAGAGGCGAGGAGTTACCACGAGCGGTTGATGAAAAGGCAGTACTACGGGAAGACGCCGCCGAAAAGATCCGAGCCGTTTTAGAAAGAGAATGAGCTTACTTAGCCGCAAAACGAGAGTGCAATACGGTTTTAGATGCGTATAGTAGACGTGTAGAATGGAAAAATGTCACATCGAGCGGTTGATGAAAAGGCAGTACTACGGGAAGACGCCGCCGAAAAGATCCGAGCCGTTTTAGATTAAGAAAAGTAGCTTAGATTAGCAAAACGAGAGCGCAATAAGGTTTTAGATGCGTAGTAGACGTGTATAGAATGGAAAAATGTCGCGTCGGCGCGTTTCGCGTAACAGACGCTCCACTTCAACACTTTCGGGAAATCCTTCACAAAGTACACATCAAACTCCGCGCGAGAACGCCACCAAAACGTGCGTTTCACGAGACGAAAAGAGCCATGCGCGCGGGATAATGCCGAAACCATCGAAAAAGTTGTTCAAGCAGACGCCTTTTTTGGTGAAAGTGCTCTTATTCCTCGCCAAGTTCGGGGTGAACATAAACCGTCCTCCGCCTCCTTTGCGAGCGATCGCGCTTTTCGTCTCCGCGTTTACGCTCGTTTTACTTCTCATGTTTACGCAGCGTAACGCATCATTTTTTACTTTAAACGGAGAAAAACCGGATCGACGCGCCATAAGGTGCGCGAGGACGTTTCCACAAGTCGCGAGTCACCAGTTGTTGACCGCACAACCGCGCGTGACATCCGGGGGAAAAGACGCTTTGGATTACTTGAGGGATGGATTTGAAGTGAAAAACTACGATATCGGTGCGTTATCGCGTGCTTTGATTTCCTCTTCTTTTCGTCGTTTCGTTTCGTTCTACGTTCTCATGAGTCGGTTTCTTCTCCTCTTGGATGCGCTCATCGTGTGTGGGTGTGTATTTCCTCTTAAATACTCGATGGTTCGATCGAGCGCGTTCGTTTACACATCCGAGACAACATGTGACTGACATTTTCTCCTTTTATTTGCGATACTAATAACAGACGCGGTGCAGTTGAAAGACGGCGCTTTATTAGCGGCGCATCCGCGGAGACTGTTCGATAGGATTCAAAAAGACGCGAAAGAGGTGACTTTGAAAGAGGCGCGAGCGTTAGGGGCGGACGAGCGGTCGTTTGTTTCGTTGAAAGATTTGATCGAGCACTTCGCGACGTCGACGGTTTTACAGAGAAAGACTGGATCATCATCGCCGGTAGGATGGAAAGGCGTGTCTAGGAAAACGACGTGGTTGGCGCAAGAGTTCGGGAAGAACGTTGGTGGTATGAGTAGCAACGCGAAGCGACCTGTCGGCATCGACGGGATGTTCTTCGGCGTGGATTTAAAAGGCGACGCGTTGAACGTAGAGAACGTGGTGTTGGTGAACGAATACGCGAAGAAAGCGAACGTGGTGGACGCGGTGAGTTATTACGTCACTGACCCAGAAAGTGACGCGAGTAAAAACATACAAAAAGCGTTGGAGAGTTCGTTTCCAAAGAGCGAAGATAGAATTAAAACGACGTGGGCGTTGAGAGACGTGGACGCCTCTCACTGGGAGACGGAGAAGTTCACCAAAGAGAATTTGGAGAGGATGAAAATTCACGGGTTGTTACCGAGCGCGAAATTCGACGAGAGTTGGTATTCGAAAGCGGTGAAAGAGAGCAACGCGTGGGTGGAGAGTTGGGTGGCGGACGATTTAGAGACGGCGTTGGAGTTGCGGAAGAAAGGCGCGCACGCGATGATTACAAACGTGCCGGAGAGCTTGATTGAGGGAATCAAACAGTTTTGCATGAATGGCGAGAATTTCGACAAGGCGATAGCAGCGTTAGCAAAAATGCGAACTTAGCAATGTAACTTTTCAGATGAGTTCAGAATAAACTTACTATATGTGTTGTTCTATTATCACTGTTTCTCCTTCAACGTCAACGCGGTGAAGGCTAACGCGACGTTGAATAAAAAGACCGCAAACTGTCCTTTCGCGGCATCCCTCGCTTGACCTTTCGCTTTCAACCCAAACTCTTCCAAAACATCTTCTCCGCGCTCGGGGCCGATGGACTCTAACTTGCTCGTCGCCCATTTCGTGGCGTCGTATACGATCGAATGCGATGATTTCTCGCGCTTCTTCTTTTCCGCGCGCAAACGAAGTTGTTTGGACGAATCCGTTTCGACGTCGTTCTTATCAAAGGTCAAATTTTCGAATTCAGACGCTAAGACGCCTTCGAAGGACCATTTGACCACGGACAAGTTGCTCAACGGTTTCAACGCTTGCGGAACTTCACCGAAAGCGCCGGTCGCGTCGCCGAGCATGATTGACAGAACCATGAAACACGGCCCGACGGCTAACGCGGTTTCCGAGGTTGGCGCAATCGCGGAAACGGCCAAACCTAACGCCGCAGAACTCGCCGCGTGTAAAGCTAACGCAGAAACGAACTTTTGTCTCCCGGCGGGATTCAAACCGACCATCGGCGAAACAATCATACCAAACGCGACTGGGAAGAGCATATCGATTGGCGTTTCGACTAATAACTTTGCAAAAAAATACGCGCCGGGATGGTACCCGCCGACGTTTCTTCGCATTTCGCGTCGCACGACTAAACGTTCGCGAGGGAAGTTGTTCAACGTGCGGCACAACGCTAACATGCCGTTGTTGATGCAACTTTGCATCAAAACGCTCACCCGTCGTTTTACCGTCGACGGGTGCTTGGAGATTCGAAAATTACACGACCCGAACGCGGTCGCGAGCCCAACAGAGGCGACGAGTCGTACGCCGTTGACCCACATCTCGCGACGCGTTTGCTTCCAGCTTCGACCGACGAGCAGTTGAAATTGCTGAAACGGCGACGGCGGCGTCGAACCGAACGAGGCAAAATTTCGGCCTCCATTTGCGTCGTAGATTTCAAACTCAGTCGTCGTCGTATTCGCCGACGTCTCGGAGGCACTTTTGGTGACTTTGGAGCGTATGGTCGTCGAGACCTGTCTTACGAACTGTTTTAAAGGCCCGCCGGCTTTGGTAGCAGCGTTTGTCGTCGGTGCAGCAGTAGTAGCGCTTTGATTGTTATTTTTGTTGTCTTTCTTTTCCAAGTGCACATCCTCCGCGCTTCCGGAACGCGAAAGAATCTTCTTCCTCGTTTTCTCGAATTCATTCAAATTTTCGTCGTCGTTTTCATCGTTGTCGCTCTGTTCATTTCTTTTCATCGGTATCGTCGATGCGGTTTTATAGCCGTCGTCGTCATCGCGTTCGTCGTCATCTTTTTCTTCGCTAAATCTGCTTTTCTCGATCCCATTATTCGCCGTGTCGGTACCGTTATCAGCCGTACTATTTTTCTTACTCGCGTACGTCTCCAACGGTTTCGCGAACGTTTTTTCGAAATCACGAAACGATAACGGCGCACCATTTTCCTGCGTAATCGTCGTTTCCGCTCTCGTCAGCGTGTGGTCGTGCATCATGTTGTGGAAATCCTGGTACGTCATCAGCGTCCTCTGTTTCTGATTTCTCTTCGGATCGAACATGTTCCTCTCCGACGCCTTCGTTTCCTCGTACTCGGCTTGTATCGATTGTCTATCGACGAACGGTTTTTGTCTTCGCCACGTCCTGCATATATCGTCTACTCTATCTATTGAATTCTCGCACGCTTCCACCCCGCAATCGGTCACAATGGATACCAGGTCGATGAGAAACTCCGCCGGGTTGTAATTCGCCGGACACTCGTACCCGATGCTCGTAAAATACGGTATACATTTCGATACCGGACCGTGATACGCGACTCTCCCTCCATTCGCCAAGAGCATGACATCGTGCGCTCTCGACCAACTCGCCGATCGAGGTTGATGCAAAGAACACACGACAACCGCGTTTCGTTCAACCGCGAGACCGGCTAATTGGGAGACCACGCGATCGGCGGAAAACGCATCCAAACCCGACGTCGGCTCGTCGCACACGACCAACTGATGATGATGTCGATGTTGTTCTTTCCGCTCACCATCTGCTACAAAACTACCAAAACTGAACGCCGTTTCGCACGCTATGCTCAACCGTCTTTTCTCGCCTCCCGATATCCCTCTCACTTCCTTCCCGCCTGTATCCCCGCCGACTAAAGTATCCGCGCAACTCGTCAATCCGTACCTGTTCAGAACGGTCTCGACCATCGACGCGCACTCTCGTTTCGTCAATCGACAATCCCGTAATCGACAGTCCAACGTTAACGTTTCACGCACGGTCATGTTGCTGAAAAATTTCGGATCTTGTTCCACGTACGAGATTACATTTGTCCGATGTTGACCCGTATCGCCGTTGCGCGTCTTCGACGTCTTCGAACGCTTCCTCGCTTGTCCCACGAGCTCGCCGTTTAAAAGCACGTCACCGTTGAACACAAACTTCGTCGAATTCGCGTGGTCGTTTAACCTGGTGTTTTCGTGCAGACGTCCACTCAAAGCGTTCAAAAACGTCGTTTTCCCGGACCCAGACGGCCCGAGGACGGCGAGTAACCGCCCCGCGCGCTGCGAACCGGAGATTTGGTCCAAGATGACGTTCGGGGTTCCCGTGGACGATGTCGCGCTGTTTTCGACGCTCGCGCGTAAATCCCACCACTCTAACGCGTTTATTGTGTTGCCGCTGCTGTGATGATGCGTAGGACTTCGTCCGCGTTGGGAGGAGGACATCTTTACGTGTCTCTCTTTATGTGTCTCTGTGAGTAACTTACGCGTGAGGTGTTCGTTTGTGAGGAAAAGTTCGTTGCGACGAGAAAGAGCAAAACGGAACATTTTACGCGACGTCGACGCGAAGAGTTTACGAGTGTGAGTCTTCTCTTTAGTGGTATCATTATTCGCTAGAGCTAGAGTAGTGTTGCGCGAGTAAAGCGCTCGGTGGTACCACCGGCGCTTTTGGTTCTTCTTTTTCTACGTTCGCATCCGCGGATGTCGCGACGACGCGTTGTATCGGCAGCTTTTTCTTCGTCTTAGTCGTCTCCTTTTCGAAGGTTTTCTTCGTTCCGTGTTCTTCGCCGACGTCTTCGATGATTTTGCGCCGTCGAAGCCTCGCTTCTTCCGCGTCTCTCGCTTCTTTTTCTTCCTCGTCTTCGCTGTAAATGTCTTCTAATTTTTTGTGTTCTCCTTTGTCGTCGGCGCTTTTAGTATCGTTATTAGTATTAGTACGCGCATCTTCTCCTCTTTCTCTTTGTTTCTGTTGTTGTTTCTTCTCCTCTCTCGCTTTACTCTCTTTTACCGCCATCTCGTACATTTTCTTCGCGCGCATCTCCTCCTCCATCTCTCTCTTCTCCCGCTCTCGCTCCCCCATCTTCGCCACGTTTGCGACGACGCCGTCGAAATCCATCCTCGCGTGCCTCGCGCTCAACGATTTCATCTCGTCCAAAGCCGCGTTCAAATCCATCTCCCTCTTCGACGCTTTCGTCTTGTTTTCCAGCTTTTTCATCTCGTCCCCTTCCTCCGCTTCTTGTCGTTCGCGTTCTTTCAACTCGTTCGCGGTTTCCTCGCCTTTCCACGGCTCGTAGTTTCGAGACGCGCCGGATTCAACTGTTGTTGTCGTAATGATAGTAATAATGATAATAATAAGAACGGTCAGTAAAACGGGATGACACAGAGAGAGAGAAAGAGCGAGAGAGAGCAAAAAGAGAAAACAAAAGATGTTCGCGAAAATCCGCTCGACCCGTTTCCGCCTTTACTGCGTTCGCGAGCGGATTCGAGCGAGAAACCATTCAAACAACACTCAAACGCAAACGCATCACTCGTACCTATGTAATCGCTCCTTTCCGGGTCTGTTTTCATCGCAATTTCTCCGCTACATCTCGGACATCGAAAATAGAATCGAAATATCCGTAACCCTAGGTACGTTTCTCCTTTCGCGTCTTCTTTTCGGCTGTTAAACTTCGTCCCTTTGCTTATGAAGTTCCCGCAGGTTTGGCAGCAGATGCTCATCGGAAGCATCATTCGTACTTTGATTTGGCCGTCGGCGGGGCGTTTTCCTCGCGGGACTTTCGCGGGGTCGAAGTCGGGAGGGATGTATTTGTTGAGGACTTTACGTTCGCCCATTTTTTATGTGTATTTATTCGTGTTGTCGTCGTTTACGTCGTGAGAATGAAGAACGCGTAAGAGTTTTGTGTGTGTGTTTCCCTCTAAGGTGTTTTAGTATGAGGAAAATTGTAGTCGCGAACGATGCGTAGTAGCGCGAGCGCATGCGAGAGCACGCGAGTATACCACAACGATTGACGTCTAAAGTGGTAGCTTATTACGCTATTCTGCTATTTGCGGTGTTCGCTCGCTCAGTTCCACGCCCGCGCTTTCTGATTCTTTACTCGCAAAACTCTCTTCTTCGGTTTCTGTGCTGGCGTCTAAATGTTGTCCTTTCGTCTCGCGTTCTAATCGAGAGACGACAAAGGCGGACACTATGGCTATGAAACCGAACAAGAACAAGACGAATTCTTCGGCGCCGTTGCGAACGAGGTCGACGGCGAAGAGCGGGACAATCATGCCCGCAAATCGGCTGAAGGTGTTGGAGACGCCGACGCCGGTGCCTCGGATTTGCGTGGGGTAGACCTCGGAGCAGTAGGCGAAGAGGACGGTGAAGGCAGCCATGGAGGAGGAACGCGCGATGGCTAAGAAAGCGGTGATGACGTCGCGTTTTGCGGATTGCATGACCGGTATGAAACAGACCGCGGCGACGACAAAGCCTAAAATCATGGATTTTTTACGACCGAGCGTGTCGATGCACACCATCGCCGAGATCATGCCGGGAAGCTCAGAGAACGCAGATAACGTGATATCGCGGTAATCCGCGTTGGTGAGGTCGGGGGAATTATGCGCGAGACAAACGACCGTGGACGGGTCTAAGTTTTTTCTCGCGCCTCCGCTGTCGTCGTCCATCAGTTTCAAAGTCGTCGTCAGCAAGACCAGACCGTAATACAAAAACGCCACGGAGAAGAAGAGGAACCACAAACTCATCGTCGTCTTTCGAAATTTTGGGACTAACAGGCGTTGTATTTTTACCGGCGTGCGGTTCCACACGTACCCTTTCATGGACGAGAAGAACGAGAGAGAATACTCGTCGTCCGTGTACATGTTGCCTTGTAAACTGGTCATTTCCCTTTGGGGAGGACGAGGAGAAGACGCTCCGGCGGCGGTTTCTGTCGCATGGCTCTCTTCATCCATCGACAACCGTCTATCCAACCACTCCTCTCGTTTCCCTTTATCTTTCTCCTGGACTTTCAACACTCCAACCGGCAAAGGTTTCCTATTCATTTTGGCTATGAATCGCAACGTCCTCTCCGCCTCTTCCATCTTCCCTTTACTCGCTAAATACATCGGCGAATCTGGCATCCACACCAACAAAACGCCCAACAAAATCAACGGCGACACCGTCGCGCCTAACAAAGTCCTCCACGAACTCTTCGGCAAAATCGTCCACGCCAACAATGCCGAAACCATGCTCCCGAACGACCAAAAAAACTCCAACGACGACAAATACACGCCTCTCTTTTTACTCGGTAAAAACTCCGCGCACAAGTTATACGCCACCGGAACGCCTCCTAACCCAAAGCCGACGACCATTCTGGCAAAACACAACGCACTGAAAGTCGGCGCGAGCGCAGACCCAACCCCGGCTAACAACGTCAACCCTGTCGAACACCTCAACGAGAACAACCTTCCTTTCCTATCCGCGAACATCCCAAAACTCGGCGCTCCGAAACCCATCCCGAGGAATACGAAACTCGTCAAACTCGACGCCTGCGTCGTCGTTAACCGCCACTCGCACCTCGCCGCGGGGCCTATGAACGATAACAACATCATCTCCATCGCGTCGCATAACCACGAAAGACCGGTCACGGCTAAGAATACCATCTGGAATTTACCGAAACCGATGTAATCGATCGCTTGTTCCACCGTGTATTCGTTTACGCTAATATTCGACTGCCCCACGAATATCCTCTCTGCGCCTTCTGATTCTTCTTCTTCCGTCGTCGTCGTCATCATCATTCGGTCTCTCAATGAAGTCGTCGTCGCGGAAAAAGGAGGAGGCGTGTTGTTGTTCGTCGCGTTATTCAACTCGATTTCGTTGAAGGAGTTAAACGCTTCCTCTCCCGCTCGTCGTTCCTCGTTCTCGTCGTTTTCTCGCTCGATCGAACCAAACGGATTCGTAGTAGTAGTATTCGCCATTAAAGCGGTATTAGTAGTAGTATTGGTGGCAAATATCCTCTCTGAGAAACGTGGTATTCTCCTCGTCTCTCAATCGTCTCTTCTTTTATATCTTCTTCTTTATGTTCTGCGCTTTTTCTTAAGAATACTAATGAGGAATATTTGTCCAACGTGATGGTTGAATATCTCCAAGAAGAACGCTCCGCGCGATGATTTTGATATCGCTTTATGATGATTAGCATACATGCTGCGCGTCTATTTATTACAATTCTACCGATATGAACTACTGTTATTATTACTACTCAGTGCCGTTCTTCTTTTTATTACTAATATTATTCGCTTTCCTCGGACGAGTACGAGGACGGGGACACGTACGCTTCCAACGCCTGCCATTTTTGTCCATCGTCCCCAAACTGCGCTTCCAACTTGACGAGGAAGCTTCTTCTTCGTCTTCTGTTTTGGTCCTCGCGAGTTGCTAGCGACGACGACGATTCAGACGACGGCGCAGAGGGTACGACTACAGAGTACACGTGGCCACGAAGAACAACGGGCGGCGAATTTTGGTGGACGTCGTCATCGTTTGATAATGCCGCCGTCGTCCTCCTTTTAGGAACGTTTGTCTTCTTCTTAATCTTCTCCTCGAGCGGCGGTGGTGGTGGTGGTCCCCGTGGAATCATCGACGCGTGTTTTGTTTTCTTCTTCATCTCTTTTTGCCGCTGCCAGTAGTTCTCTTTAAACTGTTCAAACTCGCTCGATTTAAGAAAGGCGAAACCTTTCATCGGTGGTTTCGAGGCGAGCGTTCTCGAGAGCAAAAGTTCACCAACTTTTTCACCAACCGCCGCCGGTCTCGCGCCGCCGTTTTGTTGCTCTTCTTTTGCCATCGTCATCGTCTCATCCTTCATTGTTTCTTCTTCTTCTTCTTCGTCGTCTTCGTCTCCCGTCGCGGTTGCGTGGAATCCGCCCAAAGAGGCTTCCAAGAAGCTTCTTTTACCACTGCTCGCATCCTCGGCGTTTTTCTCCTCCATTGCAAGGTTGTTCCTGTCTTTCGCAACTGGCTCGTTTGGTGGTGTCGTCAGAGCGAAATCTGAGATAGTATTGGTTGGTTTTCTCCCTTCTTCTTCTTCCTTCTGTTTCTTAATCCTCCTCGTCGGGGAGTCCCAAAGCGGTCCCCACACCGTTGACTTTTTCTTCTCGTTTATGTTGTTCTTTGACGAGAGCAGGGATAAAAACGTCCGTTTCTTTTCACGAGAACTACTTTTGTCCGTCATCTTTTGTAGAATCGTCTCTCTCTCGTATTGCTTCTTCTCGTATTCTTTGTCTTCTTCACATGTTTATATCTCAACACATCTCACATGTAAAATGACGAAATTTGAGCACTTCCAAAAACACATCAATTCGCTCATTTGGCCAACTTTGAAGACCTCTCGAGAGATCAATTCGAACGGAAATCACAAATAAATACGATGAATCGAGAGATCTCTTCCGCATGTATCACCGATATGTCTATCGTTTCTTTTTACCATCTTTAATGTACATCTAGAGAGCGTCAAAGTTGGTCATTTCTCGCAATTTTTGCCTAAAAACTCAAGTCTTTTTTCCACTTTATCCCCATTGGAAAGCACGATTGGAAAGAGAATTCAAACCATTTAATGTCGCATTAGACGAGCTCACACGAACACGCGGTAGTAAAACATGGCATCTCGCATCCTGGCAAACCTCCTGGTGATGGGTTCCGGCGCGGTCTTCCGAGCGATGTCACAAGCGTGGCAAAAAGCGTTGGAAAATGCGCGGAAATCCGGCGTCACCGCGGAAACGGCGAAAGAGGCGGTGAACAAGTCAAAGTCGTCTCTGAGCGCGATGATGCCGATCGAAGAGGCGAGGAAAGTCCTCGATGTAACCGAACACGCGACGAAAGATGAAATGCTACAGAAGTTTCAAACGATGTTTCTTAAGAACGAAGGGGTCTCGTTTTACGTGCAGAGTAAATTGGTCAGGGCGAAAGAGCAGTTAGGGAAAACGCAGTTCGGGATGGAGGAAGAGGAATGGTCCAGAGATCCAAGAGAAGAAGAGACTAAAGAAAACAAAGAAGAAAAAGAAAAGAAACTGGACGAAGGGAACGGTGGTGGTCACAGGACGGAAACGGAAACGAAAGAGAAGGAATCATCGTAACGAGCGGATTAGAGAGAGGCGAAACAACGCAATATTCGGGACGGAGAGGAAGAGAGGAGTGGTCCAGAGATAGATCCGAACAGAGAAGAAGAAGAAGTGGTGGTGGTAACACGACGACGAGACGAAAACGACGAGAGAAGGAATCGTAATAACGAGTAGAAAAAGGCTAAAATCTGCGTGTGTACTATAGCACATATCATCTCCCGCAGCGAGTCTCGATTCGTATTCGCTTTGACTCTACTTTGTTGTAATTCAATTAATTGCTCTCTCTCTCTCTCGTATACTCCATTAAAAACAACCATACAACATGACGAAAACGAGAGAGAGAAGGAATTGTAATAACGAGCTGAAAAAGGCGGTCTATATCGTCTCGCGTTTGCGTCTCGTCTCGTATTCACTTTGTAATTCAATTAATTGCTCTCTCTGCTCCATTAAAAACAATATGCTTCGGAGTCCTTTTTATTAAACGAGAGAGCGAGCGAGAGAGACTGACAGAGAGAGAGAGCAACATCAGAATGGCACTCGTGTCGACGAAACGGTCGCTGGCGATTGCTTTCCTTTGGCTCGCCGTCGCCTCCTTGTGCGGTCTGTTCGTCTCTCGCGTGGAACTCGATTTCGTGTTTACGAAGTTTCCCCGACGAAAAGAACTCTCACTACGTTCCGGAAAAGGAAAGGAAACGAAGGAGGAGACGATGAAAACGACGAAGAAACGTTCAGTCGACGACGACGATGACGATGGTGTTGGTGGTGATGAAAACAACCGTTCGGAAATGATGCGTTTTAAAGGCGGGAGAAACCGTCCTCAACCCCTACGACCAAAAGGTCAAGGAGAGGACGAGTCGAACGGGTTCGGGTGCGTTTCAATCGAAAACCTCTTTTTCGTTCGGGAGATGTGTTTACTCGACGTGAATATGGAAAACAGTGCAGAATATGAAGGGTACAAGAAGATGTCCGCGCGATTGACGGTTCGTAAGAAAATGAAGGACGACGATAAAGGCGGCTTTGAGTGGTCGTGCGGCGACTCGGTAAGAGTGGCATTCGAGACGTCGGACGCGTTGTTCGGGCCCGTGAATTCGCCGATTTTTGAGGAGAGAGAGGAAGAGAGTGGGGAGAAGGTGTGCGGGGAGTTTCCAGTGGAAGCGATCGTCCCGAGGGAAGGCGAACAGTATCGAGGTATTCGGGCGAAAGTGTGGTTGTTGCACGTGGACGGCGAAGGCCTCCAAGATCCGGTGAAAGAGAAGCCGTTTCCGGAGAATTTAATGGCAAAGGCAAATAATTGTCCGCCGTGCGATGGGCCAATCGTGTATAATATTAGGAGGACGTTTCCGGGGAAAGTATACGTGGACGAGAAGGACTATTTCGTGAGCGAAAACATGGAGGAGGATGTAGGCGCAGGCGAGAACGTGTTGGAAGACGCCGCGGGATTTACCAAATCCTATAAGAATACCAAAGAAGACGAATCGACGCACGGGTGGTACAAGATGGAAGCGTATAATGAGCGTCACGAGAATCCATCAGAGGAACTCGCTTGGAAGCGGGAAGGTTCGAAGATTCCTTTTTGTACAAACGGCGACGGCGCCGGAAGGTGGGTGTTTTCCAAGAAAATGTACCGAACGCAAAGCGAAGAAGACGCTTTAGAGTGGCGGTATTACGGGTGCAAAATTAAACACGTATCAGGATTGAAATTAAATAGATGCTTAGAAAAAGTTGGACCGGTTAAGTTTGCCGGCGAGAGTACTTTAGGACACGTATACGAGGCGTTTCTGCAACATTTGAACAAGACGGAATATTTTTGGCCTACGAGACACGATTTAGACGCCAGAAAAGTTTACGGAAGGTTAGATTTACTTCGCGCGCAGAACGATCACAGCGATTTTCACGGCATAGATATGGTGAACAAAAACCTATTCGACGAAATTCATAACCACAAACGCACGGCAAACGTGAAATTCGAAAACGTGGTGATTCTACAAGGCGCGAACGACGCCGCGAGGTATTCGATTGAAAAGTTTAGAGAGAAGATGAAAACTTTCGTAGAAACCGTGGTGAGATACCGCGAAACGAGCAACGAGAGCGAACAGGTTCGGTTGAAGCGTTTAGTGTGGGTGACTGCACCGACGAGACAATATAAATCGAGCAGCGGACCCGGTGATAGCATGTGCCCGAACGGATCGTCCTCGGAATCGATGCGAACGTGTAGCGCGGGAAACAGCGGACAAGCGCACACGGACGTCGGTACGACGAGATGGCACGGCATCGAGAGCGGTACAGACGCGAATGTACCGCCGAACTTGTACGGTACGCACGAACGAAGACAACTGTTGAACCAAATAGCAAAGAAGATGCTTCGAGAGAACGAAAAGATGTTGGCGGATGAGGTGTACATCGTCGATTACGAAAGTTTGACGGCGGCGTTGCCGTCGGATTATAACTACGACGGTGAACATTGGGGATGCCCGTGGCGAAGCTGGGAAAATAGAAGAGGATCAGGATACAGCTGTAAAGGCTTAGCGAACGTCGTGGTGTCGAATATCATTAGTCATTTTCTAGGATGCAAAGATTTGCATCTTTGATCTTTCCCTCGTGTCGAGGTTCTTGAAAAAACATTCTGATTAATCGGTACTAAAACCGAACAATACAAACTCGGTTCGCAAAAACTCGATGCGTTTAGCTGCAATCTCGAAACTCTCTAAATGATTTGTTCTCAACTCTGTCGCAATTTTTTGCGTCAACTCGGCGGTGATTCCCGGAATAAATATAGACGAGTTAGTCGCGCAAAACTCTCCGGCGCGCGCGTCGTCTTCGTTCTCGTTACATTTTTTCAAAACGTCAATCGCACCTTCTCGCACCGCCAAAAGTAAACCATCCATCGCGTCAATTACGGGTTTAAGCGACTGCTTCAGCTCGTTTTTATCCGCGCTCTCAAAAATCTTACCTTCAATCATTAAAAGTAAAGCGTTGCACGAAACGGTCAACACGTGCGATGCTACGTACGACGTCGTAGGGACGATACCGTCCAGAGCGAATTTTATGGAGTTTGGCAAATGCTTATTGGATGCGATCGCGCGTATATCTTCCGAGAGATGACGCGAGCAACCAATAACGATGCGTGAAATGGCATCGAATGTGCTCGTAGCTGATGTATTTCGGATGATTGCTTGGATGAACGTTTCGTTGAACGCAAACACGTTCGTTCGCGTCCACGATGAAGAGGCTTCTCCATCCTCCTCTTTTGCTTCTCGCCCCGAGGCTGAATTTTTTCCCACGCGGTGTTCGAACATCTCGCGAATCGTCTGTTTTCGTCGCTCGGCGGTGTTTTCTTCACACGAACCCAGAGATGCAACCGAGAAATACGCGAGGGATTCGAGTAGATGATTTCTCGTCCACTCGTCCCTGTACGACGCATTATTCGTAGCGCAAGAATTCTGTGCTAGAAACCACGAAGGCGCCGCGAGCGCTGGTGCGCTTAAGTGCGGAGGTAACCACGAACTGTTCGTTCCCGTCGCATCGTCCGTGTATGTAAAGCAAAGGTTTTTCCACAGATACAGCATGTTCATTTCGTGCTGTTCCTCTACGTCCCCGTTCCCGATGCAAAGTATGCCGTTTGAGCAATTTTGCGATGCCACAGCAAACTGCTTCGTTACGTGGTCGAATCTCTTCTTCACTTTCAGATTAAACTCTTCTTTGTCTGTTATATCAACATCGAGACCAGCGTGTTCGATTAGACCCATATCGTGCAGATATATCGACCGAAATTTTGAGCTAATCGCGTCCATTTGACTAAACGCGAACGAACGCTTCAACGTATCGCGAAACCTCGTAAATTCCAACGCTTTATCGAACGCCTCGTATCGCAAAGCCTTGGCGAATGATTCTCCAATGTCGACATCTGATTGTTGTTGTAAACTCTCGCACTTTAAGCGAATTTCGTGAAACTTTTCCATACTCACGCTGTTGCCATCGAGCGCGGGAACGACGTGATGGAATAAACTCGCCATTTGTATATTTTTGGCATCCAGAAACGCAAACGTATCGAGCATGGACCGCGACGCGCCAAGCAGACAGCTCGAAGCTATTTCGTCGAACAATGCCTCCGCGTTATGTTTTGAACGCTGCAAAACTCGTTTTGAGAGCGCTTTCGCGCACACGAGAAACATTACAGCTCGTGAATGGCATTCGATGATTTCAGATTTGAGCGCGGAGCGGCTTGGTTTCAAATTTAAGCACGAAGCCGCTTCGGCGACCAGTGCGTGCGTGGCGTAAACTCCAAGAACATCTCGCGGTGTCCACTCTCGCGAATCGAGCGATTCGACGAGTGTTTCGCACTTTTCAAATCGTTCCATGAAAATTCTTGCGCGATTTTGGCCAGAGCAATCTTTGTAAACCAGCGGCGGCGAATAACAATTCTTTTGCTTGGTCACCCAAGCGGTATCTATCTCATCCCTCGAAATATCCGCTATGAGGACACGACACGCTGCTTCAACTCGTAACGCGTCCATCGCGTCTTTCTTCTTCAGTTCTTTGTCATCATCATCATCATCATTTTTGTCATAATACGCATCCAAAGAAGCAGCGGCGACGTCTCTGCGTTTCGCTAATCTTTCCCGACAGCCCTGAATCGCCTCAGCGTTGCCACAGTCCATGAGCGCTTGCATAAAGGTGCGAAGCTCTCTCGCACAACTCGTCCACGATGCAAAGGCGTCGACATAATCGGCTATTGATTCAAAAAGTATTTGTGCGTTCTTGACGTTCTTCTTTCGAGAGAGATTTTGACGCGCGGCTTCGAGAACGGCGAGGTACGGTCCTCTGCCTACGACTTTCGCACCGCCGTTCGCTTCTGACTTGGCTCTTAACGCAAATGCAAACGCCATCGTTCTACTATCACTACTACTACTACTACCTTCACTGAGGCCTAGCTTTGCGAGGTGCGCGATTGCGTCGTCTACGTTCCCTTCTTTTCCGTCTTCGAGCTCGGCGAGTAATTCGATGGCGTTTACGATAGCAATCCAATCGTCCGGTGCGAGGTCAATAATATCCACGTTATACTGAAACGCTTTTAATTTTGCGTCATCTAAGGACGCGTATAAGTCTGCGAGCAAACGCAACCGTTCCAAAGGTGAACTTTTCGCGAAACATTTTTGACCAACCTCGCTCTCGAGAAACGCGACGGCTATTTTTCTATTCGCGTCGCCTTTCGGGTACTCTCTCCGTCTCCTCTTACTATCGTTACTAATACTATCACTACTATAAATATCCTCATCCTCTTCATCCTCTTCAAACCCAACGTCCGCGCACATTAATGCCGTCACGTACGCCCTCGCGTTCTCGCTCGTCAAATCCCTCTCTTGATTTTCGTACTCGCTCGTCTTCAAGCTTTTATACATCCTCTGAAACATCGCCTTCCCCAACTCTCCGGACAACTTTTTCTTCTTCTTTCTCTCCTTTTCTTTCTCCTCCTCGCTCGCAACGATGTGCCTTTCTCCGTCTTCCTCCTCCCTCTCCTCTCCGTGCCACGTTTTCTTTTGCATCCCAATCGCTAAACTCATCGTCGCCGCGGCGCGCGTCCCTCCCGTCCCGGTATGCGGCTTCAACCGTTGCAACTTCACCGCGTACGTCTTCGCTTTTTCCAAATCCCACTTCTTTACCATCACGTTTTGTAATTCCTCGAGAATGTCGCAATTCCCCGGATCTTTCTCGTGTTGTTTCTGAACGACCAAATATTCGTTCTCCTCGTCCCCGATGGACTTGTAAAAAATGCTCAACACTCGTAAACTTTGCGCGACTGTCGGACCGAAATCGGTTTCCAGATTTTCCTCCTCATCGATCCTTTTCATCACCGTTACGCACGCTCTCGTCGCCTCCTCGAACGCAGTCTCCTCTTCCTCGCTCACGCGGAGCATCGCTAAAGCTTTCACGCACGAAAACAGCGAGACGGATGGGAACTGCTTCGAGGCTTTCGAGCACAAGGAGACGCATTCTTTCGCTTTCGACGGCTCGTCGACGACGTCGTAGATTTGGTGCAACGTTTTGTTTAACGCATTATTGAAAGAATTCATCGTTTAAAGTTCTTCTTCTTCTTCTCTCAAAAGTCGAAGAAAGTTTTGCTGCTTTCCAAACGAGACGACGCGAGAGAAGAAACAAAGCGCGAGTGATGCGTTGTGAAGTAAAAATATCAAGAATTCCAATCAACTGTCCAAGAAAAGAAAAGAAAAAAAAATGAAAAAAAAGCAAAAAAGCGTTAAGACACATGTGAGATGCACATTAAAAGACGTCACAAAAAGATATAATACTACTCACAACAACACCAACAATGTCCAAAGCGTTCAACACAAACTTCATCAAATGTGTCTTCGTCGCCGTTCTTTTCGGGTTTCTCTTCCAACTGCGCGAGATCGCGGCGGAATACCAGTGTCCGAGTTTTGGTGCGTGGTTTTTTTTTGTCGTCCAAGACTTATGTGTCAACAACGTTCTCGAGATGTTCCCGACCAACCACGGAGGACGGATTTGATTGGTTCTCGATGAACCTATCCGCAGGAACGGCGTGAAATGTTAACACGTGTTTCTCTCTCTCTCTTTTTTAAATAACAGATCCGGCGCAGTTGGAGCAACTCGCGATGCAATGCCTGGAAGATCCGGACGGTTTGTGCGGCGACATGTGCGTGAAAGCGATAACGTCTTCGGCGGCGAACCCGCAGGTGGCGAACGTGAAAGTGCCGTGCACCGGGGGCGTCGATGGACTCATCGAAAACGTTTTGAAAAAGTGTACCGAAGAGCTCGGCGCGCCCTTCGATCCTTGCGGCGGGAAAACGAAGAAGGCGATCATCGACGCGAGCGCGAAGATTAAGTGCGAAGAAGGCGGCGTGCTCGCCGATTACTAAGAAGTTTAAACTTCTTCTTCTTTATTACTCTCTCATGTTAGCTGCGTTTCGTGTTGCTATTACAAAAATATTTTCTAGGTATATAAACAAACTACTCCAAAACAAGTACACGCAGGATGAACGATGAGGATCGTCGTCGTCGTCGTCCAAGTTTACTTTTATCGCTTGGAGGAGAAAAAGTTTCCGAGCAAACCTCCTACTCCACCTTTAGCTTTGTTACTGCTGCTATTGCTAATCTTTTCCCCCGCGACGATCTCTTCGTCTTCGTCTTCGTCGAAGAACCCTTCTTCCCCTTCCTCGTACGACACGCTCGCGCTTTTCACTTTGACGATTTCCTTGTCTTTGTTTGAAATCGTTCGAAACGCTTTGCTCACGCCGTATTTTTGCAACTCTTCGCTCGCGACCATCCCGAGATACTGCTTCGCATCTTCGAGATTTTCCGGGTTGCCGTCTTCTTCGAACTCTCTCAATTGCGCTTCGGTGAACCCTCCGCTCTCGTCCGTGCCGCTTCGCGCGACTCGGAAAAGTAACCACGAACCGAACGAATCGTACGCCAAGGTACCGTCTGCGTTCACTTCCTGTCCCGTCGGGAACGGAATCAATCGATCGATTTTCTTCAAAAGAGACGGTCGGTTTAGCATAAACCGGTCGAATTTCGAAGTCATGGCGGATATTCGTCGTCTTGGAATCTTTTTCGTCAACAATCTGGCAAACTCCCAACCGGCTTGGTCGTTCGCGTCTAAAATCGCCCACGCCTCCGGGTCTCTAATCTTCGCTTCATTCGCGCGTCTCCATGCGCTCAGCGATTCGTTACTCGCGGTTAAATCTTTTCGCAACTTTTGCACGCCGGCATCCGTGCGTAAACTCTTAAAACATAATTGTAAATACATAATCCCTAACGAATACATGTCGAATCTATCCGGTAAATTCAACTGCCACAACACCGGCGAAAGCGCCAAAGCGATTGGCGGAAACGGCGCCTCGGGCGTTTGCGTGCTCATGATGTACTGTTCCGGCGCCGCATATCTCGGGTCGAATATGAATTGTTTTGGCACGTAGTTTACGCCGAAACGTAAATCCGCGCTCCCTCCAAAATCAATCAACTTGAACCGCTGCGTGTTTTCGTCGAAAATTAAATTCTCCGGCTTGACGTCTCTGTGGACAATCCCGGTCCCGTGCATTTGCACCAACAAATCCAAGCACTGACTCATTATCGCCCTGATCGTCGCCGCCGTTCTCTCCGGATCTCCAACTGCTAACGTTCTCGGATAACTCTCCTCGTCCGGAAATAAATACGGCTCCAAGTTATACGGAAAGTCCTTCTCCTTCATAAACTCAAACAACGTCCTCCCGCCTTCGTACTTCCACGCCAACCACAACGGCGGGTACGCCCCAGGCTTCGACGGCTCGCCTTGCCACGACCCAACGTACGGCGCGCACGCGTTCCACGCCGCGATCTGCATCCTTCGGTTCATCCACTCCTCCGCTTCCCCGTAATCGTCCGCTCTTTTCAACACGTACGGCTCTCCCGTTTCGTTATTCGTCGCGAAATACACCACCCCGAATCCGCCTTGGCCGAGTTTCGTCCCCAACGTAAAATCCTCCAAACTGTACTTTTTCCGCATTCGATCTTGTATCGGTTGCACGACGTAGTATTCCACGTACCCAGGTAACGCCCCGGGCGTGATGGAGAGGAAAATGAACAAGGTCGATAACAGCGCCGCGCCTTGCGCGGTGAACAAAGGTTTCAACTCCCTTCGTAATTCCGGATCTAACGTCGACCGGTAAATCATATCGCCGCAGTTCTGGACGGTGCACGGAAGCCCCACGCCGGTGGCGACGTCGAAGATGTGGGACATCTGTTGATGGATGTCTGAGGTGGTCAAATTTTCCATTCCTTCAATCATCATCCTCGTCGTCGAAACGGATATCGATGACGCTGAAAACCGTCTCCGTCGTTTTTCGATGAAAATTTTGCGCACTTTTTTCTTCGATGATGATAAAGTTGTTGTTCGAGACGAACTTTTACGCGAAACGTGACGAGAGGATGCGGAGGAGGATGCATAGGAGGAGGAAATGCGTTTTGCGAGACCGACCCCCATTTGATGCTTTTTTAAAACGAGAGAGAGAGCGTTCAGAGAGAGAAGTACGTGTTCTTAAAATGAGGGAAAACTCGAGAGAAGGAAAGATACGATGGATAAAATTTAATTGTTGTGCGAAGCAAACAGTTTTGGTCAAACAAAAAAGAAAGCATCTCATTCCTGAAAAACGTCTCAATTTTTATTAGAGACGAATCGAAAGCGCGCGCGTGAAGAACAACATCTCAAAACGAAACGTCACGAAAGAATACTAATAATGAGCAGCAGACGAAGAAAGAATCCACATCCGAAAAGAGCGGTGAACGCGAGGACGGTTTTGAAGGTGGCGAGAGAAGAAGAACCTTTGGTGTTGTGTTCGAGGATTCCTGACGAGGATGATGATTTCAACGAGGCGAATCATCATCAGATACAAAAAGAAGAAGAAGAAGGAGAAGAGGACGAAGACGAAGAAGACGAAGAAGAGATAACTGTTAGGAAAGGAGCGAAGAGAAAGAGAGGGCACGAGTGCGATGTTTGCGAGAAGGTGTTTCGATATCCATCCTACTTGGCCAGACACATGCGTACTCACACGAAAGACAAACCGTATGAATGTGATGTGTGCGAGAAGCGTTTTAGTGATTCTAGTAGTTTGAAAAGGCACGTGCGTATTCACACGAACGAGAAACCGTATGAATGCGATGTGTGCGAGAAAGCTTTTAGTGATTCTAGTGGTTTGAAAAGCCACAAGCGTATTCACACGAACGAGAAACCGCACGAGTGCGATGTGTGCGAGAAGAGTTTTACGCAAGCTAGTAATTTGAAAAGGCACAAGCGTATTCACACGAACGAGAGGCCGTACGAGTGCCATCTTTGCGAGAAGAGTTATCGTAATGGTAGTGGTTTAAAGTACCACATGCGCACTCAACATTAGCTCTCTTTCACAGTCCTCTGTAAACACATACATATACATCACATACTCAACGAATCAAAGGAACTTTTACTCGCGCTTTCGCGTGTCTTGGGTTTTACATCACATTTCACAAAGTTCCCGAAAATCGACACAAAACGCACACATTTGCGCGTGAGATAGAGAACCACACGATAAAGATGACCACCACCGCGTTTGCGACCAAAACCGGGTCTTTCCTCTCCTCTTTGAAACACGCGATTCAAATCGTCTCTCTGGCGCACGTGTTCAACGAAAACGTCTTCGAAGTGACCGCGTGCGTCGGTCCGAGCATGTTGCCGACGTTTAACCGCTTCGGGGATATCGTTCTCGTGGACAGACGAATCGATGTCGGGAAAGGCGACGTGGTCGTCTCTCGGTCGCCGACGAATCCGAAACACATGGTGTGTAAACGCGTCGTCGCCGTGGGAGGTGAGAGAGTGGAAAAGAAAGCGAGCGCGAGCGACGTTTCGAATCATCGACAGAGGAGAGAGGACTCGGAGGAGTTGTTCTTGGACGGCGAAGGGTGGAGCGGCTATCGGAAGTGGGACGAGATCAACAAAAAGACAAAGAAAAACAAAGAGTACGTGACGGTTCCGGATGGACACGTGTGGTTGCAAGGGGATAACGAAGGGAACTCGACGGATTCGAGAGATTACGGTGCGGTACCGATGGAGATGTTGCGAGGTCGCGTGTTCGCGAAAGTGTGGCCGATGCGCGAGCGCGGTTGGGTGGAAAGAGACGAACGGTACGCGTTGAGAGATGAGAAAGAGTAGTTTAGAGTAGAAAGTAGGAAATACAAGTAGTAATAGAGTTGTTCAAAGCAGCAATAGTAGAGAGAGATTTAGGTGACTCTACCAGTGTTACGTGTAATAATATAACAATATTTAGTATCCTTTCGATCGACGATGGTATAATTTATTTAAATTTTCGTTTGTTCGCACCCTAACAACGTCTTCAACAACTCGTACGCGACGAAACGGATGCTATTTTGCGGCACGACTTTCATCGTGTTTGCCGTCCACCCTCTAAAAAACCCTCTCGCGCCTTCGTCTCGCATGATCGTCGTCATCGCGTCCGCCATCCCGTTGTACGTTTTACCTTTCATTTGCATCCGTCTTCGAATGGTATCCAACGGGTAACACACCGTCGCGCTAAACGTTCCCGAGGCTCCACCGATGACCAAATTCGCCATTGGATCTTGCTTGATGTTCGCCCCGTCCCCGTAGTACATCTTCTTCGCCACGTCGTAACTGGCAAAGTTACACGCCGCGTACGGCGCGATCCCGGCCAACGTCGGGATCAAACCTTTATACAGCGCTCTCACGCCTTCCGTTCTATACACCACCGAAAATGCATTCACCATCCCTTTATACGGATGATTCGGTAAAGCTAATCGTAACCTAATCGTATCCAACGGATGCGTCAGCGCGGTCCCGGTCATCCCCGCCATCGCCCCGGCGAGAAGTCTTTCCTTCACCCCTAACTTGCCGTTTTCGTCTTGCAACTTGCTCTTGTAAAAATCGTTCGACGTCAACTGCGCCGCGGCATACGGTGCGACCCGAATGACGTTCACCCCGTTCCCTTTCCAAAACGATAAAATCCCTTCCTCTTTGTATATTTTCTTGAACGCTTGCCCGACTCCGGTGTACGCGGTGCCTTCGATCCCGGACGACGCCATCGCTTGCACTTGAAACAACAGCTTGATTCTATCTAAAGGCGCCGAGGCAGTTCTCGCGATGACCCCGGCGCCGCCACCGGCGGCGACCATCCTCGAACCGTCCAATGTTTTTTTCATTTGAGAGAATATGCCTCCGTCGTCCTTCTCGTTCGCGGAGTGTGCCGCTGCTGCACCCATCGTCGCGAAAGAAGAAGATGAAGATGATGCTAATGCCGACCGGGAAGCGTCACGGTCTCGATTCATTCGGTATTTGCTTTATGTATGTATCTATATATATATAAATACTCGCCGCAAAGAAAGGTCTCCTCGCAGAATAGAATAAAAGAAGCGCCTCCTTACAGAGCGCGTAATTCGTTCTCGTTCTCTTCGAAAGAAGTGAACGCGTTCGTTTTCCTTTTGTTGCGCAGTCTTTATTAAACTAATAAAGATTATCCAGAGAGTCTACGCTTTAAGAAGAGCTGCTTTTTGTGGTTGTGTGAAGCTCAAAAAAGAGTACCCTTTATGCACTTACGAGTACCCTTTAGGCACTCAGCGCCTGCTTTTTGAGTCCCCCTTGACGCACTGAGACGCGCAAAAAAGAGTAACCCTTTACGCACTTAAACCCTAAACAGAAATTTATATACCCGCGGCAGGTGCGTTTCGCGTCACATTGCGTTTCGATACAAACGCACACACACACACATCAAACGCGCGCGCATCTTTGCGGGTCGTTCTCGAGAGAGAGAGAGAAGAACGAGAGAGTGGCGGAGAACAACAAAATGGCGTACGGGTCGCTTCCTTCTTTCGAAGACGACGACGAAAGAAGAAGCACATCATCCTCATCGCGTGCGCAGCGCGGGGAACGATCGCCCGACGAGAGACAAGAACACGAAGTTATGATCGCATCATCGGAAGTGAGATCCTCGGAGAAGACCAGAACGACAGGAAGGAAGAAATACGTCGCGATCGCAGTGGTTGGCGCGATGTGCGTCGCCGGCGTGTCGGCGGGGTCTTCGTCTTCTTCTCCCGCGAGATTACATCATCAGCTCGGAGATGAGGCCGCGGTTTTCACGGAGAGAAAGGAGCAAAATTTTCAGCCCTCGAAACTGGCGCGCGCTCGAGTCGCCATGGCCTCTCTCGGAAAGAAGAACAAACAAGATTGGCACTGGGAACACATCGGGAACGGGTATTACTGTCACAGCAACGCGAAGTACATTTGCGAGTTTTGGGGATCGCCGCCGCCTCCGGCGTATCCGTTTCCGCCGCAGATGCCGAATCCTCCGCCGCCGCCGAGTCCAGCGCCGCCGCCGATGAGTCCGGACGTGCCGTCACCACCGCCGCCACCGCATCCGATGCCACCGCCGTTGTGCGCGAGCGAAGCGTTTAACGAAGATTCGTGCACGGACGAAGTTGTTGTGAAGAAGTGCACGAGTAAAGTGAGCGAAAATAACAACAATAACAACAACAACGCCGACGCCAAGGCGACGCCTCAATTAGGCGAGGAGAAGTGCGAAGACGTGAAAGTCCCGGTGTTGGGGTATTGTTCCATGCAATCCGCGTTGCACAAAATTCAGTGTCAAGTGGACCAGACACCGTCGGCGCACTTGGCGCAGTCGTTGGAAAACTTGTGCACGGAATTGCCGGCGAAGATTGACGCCGTCGCGAACTTTACGATGTCTAGAATGTTCCCGACCGATCCGAACGTTTTAGCGGAAGCGTTCAACTCGAGATTCGCAGCATCTGCTACGGCCTCGTTGGGTGGTGCTGCTCAGACTTCTTCATCTTCTTCTCCGTCGTTAATCGGCGCTGAAGAAATGTTGGACATTTTCGATCCGGATAACGAACACGTGTTCAGAGACTCTATTCGTAAACTGTTGCGAGGCGAGCCCGGGGTCGCGGACAAGAACAGCAAAGGTCACGAGATTGCCCCGTTGGGTCGCTCAGCGCACCAGTTGGGCGAGCAAGCGTTGATTGCCACCTTGGGCGGCAGAGAAACGTGCTTCTCTGTCCCGGTGGATACGTTCCCGCACCACGAAATGTCCGGTCAATTCGAAATGGAATGGCCGCAAAAGTTGCACGCTTCTGAGTATCGCCCGTCGATGTTCCGAGCGCAATTGTTGTCCCCGGAATTCGTTTCGTGCATCACGATGAATAAGTTTGAGATTCCGATGGAAGTCGCGCGAGGTATCGTGGACACGTACCGGACGTACTTCAAACCAATCATAACCAAATCGTTGGCGCAAGTCAACGACGCGACGTGCGGGAACAACAACCAAATGGGAAGATCGTCTAGAATGGGTAAAAATGAAGCGTCGCAATCGAAAGATTCTATCGAAAAGATTAAAGCGTTTACCGAGGAAGGTTTGGCCGGCGCCGCGAAGAAGAAGACGGTGGTCGGACGAAGTTTGTTGAGCAGCAGTTTAGAAGAGAAAACGAAGCCAAAGACGTACTTAAGAACGACGACGCAAATTCCAACCGTAGATTTGAGAGGTGCGGCGGATATTATCCAACGCGAAGCGAACATGGGCGGTTCCGTTGACCACGCTTCGTTGGTCGAGGAACGCATCATGTTGAAGATCAACAACTTGCGCGCGCAGTTTCAAAAGGACCCGTTGCAAGACAAAGCGTTCACCCAGAAGAAAAAATCCGAGGCTGAGAAGAAACACTCCTCCAGATCTCTTTTGAACGTGGATAATTACAACGAAGCCATGGAATCTGCGAGAATGTCCTTTACGAACGCGTTGAAGAACACGAGAAACGTCGATTACGAAGCTGAATTGGCGACGTCTATCAACTTCAAAGCGTCCTTCAAAGCCGCGAACACCATGTTCAAACACGGCGATTTATTCGATTTGACGGATACTGGACCACCGGTGATTAACAAAGAAGAGATGATCTCCTTGGGCGTGCCGGGCGTGTACATGAAGACCAACTTAGCGGCGAGGTTCCGCATGCCGTATTACTTCAAAGCAGACGTGCCGGGTGAAATCAACTTCCACGTCAAGGGTGACGTGCGCTACAAAATTAAGGTTTCCAACAATACCGCCGCGGTAGAGTTCTTAGGATCTACGATTCAAGCCGATCCGGAAGATATCACGTCCTCCGTCGTCGGATCCTTGCAACTCGGCACTTCGGTACGTTTGGACGAGTTCGTCACCGCCGTGTGCGTCGGCGACTTGTGCACCGGCCCGATGTTAGCCATGCAACAAGACGCCTACGTTGGCTTTGATACGTTCGATACGAACGGCGAAGTCTCCTCCGAGGATGAAACGCCGACGTGTTACGAAGGACCGGGTGGGCTCGAAACCACCTTTGTGGAGTGGGATTACGACGCGTCCGCAAAGGCGCAGTGCGTGGCGTCCGCCGACGGTGCCGCCAAGGGTGTCGGTTCGTACTTGCAAGTGCCGAAATCGCCGATGGGTGTGTACATGACCACTTTGAACGGTCAAGCACAATCTATCTGGCACGATTACCACTTAGACTCTGGAGATGGACACTTCTTCATGGATGAATTGTTCCACACGTGCGCCAAGGAGGACGATCCGGACACGTACGTCGACGCGTGCGATGCGGCGTATTTGGGTGAATTGCCGATGAAACCGACAAAGTCGGCGAGAAAAGCGGCCAAGCTGGCCATGAAGCACCATCGCGCGCACAGTAGCACGTTGAAGAACGTGAACGTGCCGAAACCGACGCCTGTCGCGCAAGTCGCCAAACCGGCGGCTGTCGCGCAAGCCAAGCCAGCTGCGGTATCTAAGCCATCTGCTGCGCAACAACAACAAGCGAAGCCTGTTGTGGTCGCGGCCGCGACGACTGTCAAGCCTGCTGCTGCTGCTGCTACCAAAACGCCAACCGTCGTGACTGCCAAGGCGGCGCCGGTTCGACCAGACGGCGTCTACGAAAAGAAACCGGACGGCATGATGCGCTTAGTCGCCACCGAGCGTAAAACGCCCGAGCAAGAGCTCGCGGAAAAGAAGAATGCGGAAGAAGCGAAGAAAGCTGCCGAAACTAAAGTTGCCGCCGCGGAGAAGAAAGTGCAAGATGCGAAAAACGCCGCGGATGTCAAAAAAGCCAACGTGCAAAGCAAAATCGCAGCGGACCAAGTGAACGCGGCGACGAAAGTGATGAACGACGTCAGGCAGCAACAGCAAAAGCAGCAGCAGCAGCAAAAGCAGCAACAGCAACAACCAAAACAACAACTCAAACAACAGCAATCAAACAACAACATCAAAATGACTCCAATCAACGAAGAAGCGAAGAACCTCGAAAAACGATTAGACTCCATCGAAGCTTCGATGGGCCGCGAAGAACTCGAAAAGAACTTACAAGCGGAAAAGTTAGCGAGAGGTATCGCCATCCCGGATCTTCCCACCGCTACGACTCCTAAAGTCGCCTCCGCGACGAAGAAGCCAACCCAAGCGAAGAAACCAACAACATCATCCGTGATTTCCGAAATTTCCATCGACGACATCGCGGCTGAAATCGCGGACGAGGCGAGCATGGAAGGCGCGTAACGCGTAAAAGAAAAATGTACAAGAGTGAAAGAGCGGGAAAGTGTTATTTTTAGTTTGAGATATTATTAGTTTATATATACACATATTACGTTTAGAGAGAGAGAGAGAGAGAGAAATAGAGGAGGATTGTTATTATTATTTATACACTGTTCATGTCATACCGAATGCTAAACTCTCTCGCGTACGTTTACTGTATTCCTCCCTTCGCGCGGCGAAAGCGCAAATCTCAGCTTCTTTTCTTTCTTTACGAATCCGCGGCACAAATTTTCTCTAATTCTGATTAATAATGTCGGCAGCAGCATCGACATCGCGTCATCCTCGTCGTCATCGCGATGGCGAGCGCGAACAGCTGTTGTTCAAAACGACGACCGCGAGGACACAAACGGTTGAACATGGGTCGTCGTCGCTTGATTGTGATGAGGACGACAACAAGAACGTTTTGGGGAAAATCTCAACCTTTTTCCTCCTGTTGTTCGTCCTCAGCGTTGCGAGCGCGCTCGGGGTTGTTCTGACGAATGATAATACTGCGACGACGAAAACGAGAGCGCTTTCAATGCTCGGAAGCAGTTCGAGCGGTTTGAGCGCGAGCGCGAACAGTTACGTGCCGTATTCCGTGGAACTGATTCCAACGTTTGCAGAGCAAAGAAAACCACTGACTGATTTTACGTTTTACGCGGCGGTTGGATCGTGCCTGAGCGAAGCGCCGAAGGACGGTCGATGCATCGATTACGGATCGAGAAGCACTCACGGTGCTTCGATTTCGGAATGGAACGTGAGTTTAGTGACGAACATGGATAAAGCGTTCGAAAATCGCTGGGAGTTTAACCCCTCGGAGTCGTTGAGCGGGTGGGATACGAGCGGAGTGACTTCTATGCACTGGATGTTTTTCAACTGCCATGAGTTTAACGGCGACGTGAGAGAATGGCAAACCGGGAACGTGCAAGATATGAGCGGTATGTTTTATAACGCGACAAAGTTTACGAGAAAAATTGACCGGTGGGACACGAGTTCGGTGACGAACATGCACGGCATGTTTCAATTCGCGGCGAGTTTTAACAAGAACATTTTAGGGTGGGATACCGGGAAAGTGGCGAACAGCGCGAATATGTTTAAAAACGCGACGGATTGGTACAAGAAGTTTTCATGTCCGAACGATTCGAGCGTCCCGAACGAGTGTTCGTGCACGGCGTGCGTGAAACAGGAGGAGTTTTTAGAGAGCATAGAAGAGTGTTTGCGTTTAGCGCCCGGAGGGAATTGCGAGAAAGGGTCGCACGGCGCCATTCACTTGTGGGACGTGTCCCAAGTGACGGACATGTCGTCCGCGTTTGAGAATCGAGAATCGTTCAAAGACGTCGGTATTAGCAATTGGGACGTCAGTTCGGTGACTCGAATGGACAACATGTTTCGAAACGCGGTGTCTTTCAACGGCGATATTAGCAAATGGAACGTTGAAAACGTTCAATCGTCGCACCGCATGTTCAAAAACGCCAAGGCGTTCGATAAAGACATTCGAGGGTGGGTGATGATGAATTTACCGTTATCGACGACGCCTACGACGAGAACGAAAACAACGACGTCGACGATGGGTTCTTCAGTAGTCAGCGAGAACCAAACCAACCACGCCTCTTGGGACATGTTTACCGGTGCGGACGCGTGGTTGATTAAATACGGCTGCCCGCACTGCCAACAATTCGAAGGCCCGCCGGGAATGTGGTCCACTCTCAACGAACACCCTCCGCCTTCGCCGCCGTTGCCGTCGCCGCCCATGTCGCCGACTCCCCCATTCGACCCATCGAAATGTACGTCCACCCCTGCGTTCGAGAACTTACACGAGTGCGAGGATACTTTACTCCATAAAGAGGATTGCTCCGTCGATCCTTCCACGAACGAGGAAACGTGCGCGGTGGAAGTCAAAGTCCCGGTCCTTGGATTTTGCGCGATGAAAGCCGCCATCAATAGGCTGAACAAAATCGAGTGCGGTTATTTATTAGAGGAGACCGCCTCGCAGACGCTCGATTCCGTCACCACGCCGGTAAACTTGCGGGGCATCGGAAACTACCTGGACGGACTCGCAACCGTCCTCGAGACTCAAATAGCGCCGCATCAAACGACGCCAAACGACGAAGACCCTTTCGACTTTAACGTCGCCGGCGGAGTCGGCGAAAAAGAAGAAGAAAAAACCGACGGCGTGTATGGCATGATTACAGATAAAAAGAAAGGTTGGTTTCCTTTTCTTTCTGAACACCAAAATTGACAATAGTAGCAATAGTCGTAGTCATCAATTAGGTGTATTCTCCGCGTTACGACAGAATTTCTCGCGCTTTGCATCCTCAGCTCGTCCGTGGGGAGGTTTCCTTTCCTCGTGCATCTTTTTTGGGGCGGTTCGGTACCGGACCGGGAGTCGCGCGTCGAGCGCGCTTTCGCTCGCGAGAAAGTTGTGCTCCATCCAGCAGAGCGTAACGCTTTTCAATTCGCCAGTTTTTTACATTCACAAACGCATTACTACATCTCTTCTTCTCTCGTCGTTTTGTCGTTCGCGAGAGGCGTGGTCTCACGCACGCATGACGTTCCCTTCCTCCTCGAATTACCACCAAAACAAATCTCCTTGTCTTTCCTTGCGCGAGCGACAACTCCTCGTGTTCGGGTACCCGCGAAAAGTCTCCCCTGGGGAAGTCTTGTCACTGGTGCGTTTTCTCGTCCAAGACGACGACGACGAAGATAATGAAGAAGTAAAAGAAGAGACGGGGAAATATGTGGTTAAAATTTTAGACGAAGTGGACGTGCACGGGTGCTCCGCCGCGTTCGTGCAACTCCCGAGAACGACGACGAGAGCGCAAAGGTTTCGAGCGTTCGAGAGGAAAATCCAAAGTGGAATTCAGTTTGAAGGGGAAAATATTTACGCGAGAGCGTTCGATGCGCCGAACAGACCGGAAGCGTTGAAAGGACTCCCGAGGACCGTGGAGGAGGTGTTTAAGAAAAAAGAGGAGGAAGAGGCGAAGACGACGATTCAGACGAAGAAGAAGACGAAGAAGAGCGCTCCGGAAGGGTACGCGATTGGCGGGAACGTTGGTGGGAGCGACGACGGAAGCGGATACGGTACGAAGAGGAAACGAGACGGTCCCGGTCCGCTCTTATCGCTTTCGGAAAACCTAGTAGTAGCGGGAGGAGTAGACGTCGTTCGCGAAGAAGAGAGACGACGTTTGATTCGAGCGGAGGTGTCTGGTGGTGGTGTTTTTACGCGAGATTTCGACGCGGTTGAGTTTCTCGAGTTTGACCCGGCGACGAGTCAACCCGGGGAATGCGAAAGATCGAGCGTGAAGCTCGTCGGTCGCAGAGGTAACAATAACGTAGAGAGAAAACTTGCCGTCGTTTACGCTGCAGAAGCGCTGTCGTTTTTTATCGGTGCAAGGGGCCTCGCAGTGAGAAGAATGAGGAACACATTTCCGACGGTAGCGTTTGAATGCATCGAGCATCCACAAAGATGCGTGTTTTTGTGGCAGAAAGGCACGGGCGCGAATGGCGACGAAGAAGTGGCGAAATGCGAAGAAATTTTATTCGAGAAGGCGGTTTTAGAGACGATTGGAACTTTAGAACGGACGACGGAGGAGTATGATTCGTTGTTGAGCGCGAAGAAAGTGGCCGCCCGGACGAGCGCGACGAGTTACGATTTCAGAAGTCAACGAAGTAGCGAAGATACCGGATTTGTTGTTCGTACTCAAAGCGATAGCCATCCCGCTCCGTTTGTTGATAAAACGCCGTTACCACCGCCAACGGCAAACGAGTACGATCATCTGTATCAAAATGATGACAAAGAGGAGGAGGAAGAAGAAGAAAAATTTGAGAACACGAATAGAATTTTAGACGGCGACGACGACGATTTCGGAGGAACAGGCTTTGTTGGTGGTGATGACGAAGACGGTACGTATGAAAAGTTAGACGAAAGAACCAAACTTGTATCGCGAAACACTCCGTCACCGATTGAGGAGGAGCTACAAGACGTCGACGCCGACGCCGCTGAGCCCGAGAAGAATAAAGACATAAACTCTCGACTGGACGTCCACAGAGCGTGTTCGGAAAAGCTCGTTTCGAGAACAGACATCTTGTTCGTCCTCGGCGCGACGAACAAAGATTCGGGAAGCATTACCGAACGATTTGATTTAAACGAGCGATTCGTGAGAGTGCGCATGCCAAAAGGTAAAACCGTTTCCGCGAGCAACTACGCGTGCGGGATTGTAACGAAAGCTACAATGGAACCAGGACGAACGAAAATGCACGAAGTGACCTGGAAACTCGTTCTCGATTTAGGCCTCGCATCCGTACCGTCGTATATCACGGACGTGGCTTATTTGTCGAACGATAGTTTTACGCAAACCGAGACGAGCGCTTTCGCGGATAATTTGAAAACCAGAGACGGTGAGGATGTCGCGATGGAAATGGTGTTCGGGCCTTAAATGTGTGATGAGTTTTTTAAAGGAAAAAGATAGTAGTAGCGATAAATAGGGGAGACACGCGCGCATGTAAAGAACAATTTATAATGAAAGACATCAACACAGGATTTATTACATTATTTATTTGTCTCTCTCTCTCTCTCTCTCTTTCTCTCTCCGTTCTAATTATAGCAAGTTGGTGGTAGTAGTAGTCGTCGTTGTTGTTGTTAAAATAATACTCTGGTTAGTTCGGGTTGATGATGGCTTTGATTTCGTCGTACATGACCAAAACCATCGCACCACCGACACCTCTCAAGATGTTCGAGAACGCACCCTTGAAGAACGCGCCCGCGCCTTCGGCTTGGTAAATCTTAACAAACGCATCCATGGTGCCGGTGTACGTCGGACCGGCGGCGTTGCCCTTCTTACCGGAGGTCATCATCAAACGTCTACGAACGGTATCAAACGGATAGGACAAGACACCCGCGGCGTTCGTGGCGACTTGCGCGACGACGAACTTCGCAATCATGGAAGAATCCCTGGTCAACAAGGCACCCTTCCCGGTATCGTAGAGACCAAAGTACGAACCTCTGTACACGACGATACCTTGGACGGAAACGCCAAAGCCCTTGTATAAAGCACCAACACCGCCAGCCTTGGCAGTTTTGCTAATGCAATCGACCAAACCAGTGAACTCACGATCCTTGTTCGTGCCAACATCGGCGGCCAAACGCGTACGAGCGAAATCAAGCGGGTACACAATCAACAAAGACCCCGCGCCGGCCAAACCGCCAGACGCCATGTTGACCGCGAAAAACGACCAGAACGCCTCCTTCGGCGAATACGACGGAAACAAAGCCTTAATCGTATCCTTGAACGCAAAGTTAAACGCTTGCGTCGGGAAATAACGGACAATATTGGCCGTGTTCCCTCTCCAAAACGACCCCACGCCTTGCTCCGCGGAGACTCTCGTGAAGCAATTCACGATACCCGTGTACCTCGGGATTTCCCCGGAAATGATTCTCGGGTTCGCGTCTTGCGTTTGGATCAAAAGCTTGACGCGTTCGATCGGTGCCGTTGCGGTTTTCGCGATCGAACCGGAGACGCCGCCAGCCGCTAAATCTTTGAAGAAACCCAGCGGATCCTGTTTATATTACACATATGTTTGTGGTATTGAGAGAGAGAAAAATTGAGTCAAAACCGTTCGAGCAGTCAGAGAGAAAAAAAAAGAAAAAAAAGAGATCCGATCGCTTTCGGATGATGATGATGTTCTTCTTCTCGCCGGCGATCTCTCGCACGCCTCGGAAACCCCAACTTTCGGGAGAACGAAAGAGGACTTTGGCGGAAGGAAAAGAGACGTCGATCGCTCTCTCTTTTCGTTCGATCTCTTTCCAACGCGGCGAGATCTTTTCGAGAAGAGCGCACACATTTAATCATCTTTTGGCGGCCCTGAAACGTCGGTGTGTACTCAATAATCTCATCGCGCTTTTGAGAAAAGCTTTCGAGGAAGTGAGCGCGCCGCGACATTTCTTTCTCAATTCGATCGACGATTTCGCGTTCAAGAATACACGTTTCGTCCAAACGTACACATCTCGTCCTCGTCTCGTTTCACATCGCGCGTGATCGCGCGCGCACACGTTCCGCGCGACATCAATCACATTTGGATTTTTTTCAAAAACTACTCTCGAGTGTACTCACCACTTCTTTCTTACTGTGCGCGGTGAACTGCGCGGTCGCTCTTTGCGTCCGCGTCATCTGCATCGCAGGCGTGACAGGTTCACTCGACGTTGTTTGCGCTTTCAAGTTGCGCTCGAACGCTTGCTCGTAAAAGGCTTTCGTAAACGCCATCTTAGTCGTAAGTGTTTATATTAATAGTGGGGAAAAGCGGACCTTTGTTGAGAGACTGAGGAGATCTCCACGGACACTGATGGAATAATCTCAACGTTTGCACGAAAAAGCACGGAGAAAACAACAGAAGAGAGAAAAGAGCGCAGATTCAGAGAGCAGTTTCGTTGTTCCTGCTTTTTCACTCCTCTGCTTTAAGTTCGAGCTTTTTCGCCTCCTCTTTATTATTGTGTGTCAACGCTCTGTTGTTTTCCCCCACACGAAACAAAAGGAGAGAGAGGTTGAAGAGAGAGAGGTCTGCTTTGAAAACAACAACAACAGAGAGAGAGAGAGAGTGCGAGAGAGCGTTTCTGGTCGGTGCTTTGTCGCCGCGCTCGGATTTGTTCGAGCTTTTTTTGCCTTCCTCTTCGTCTCGTCTGTTTTCCCCACAAAACAAATTGGTTGACACGACAGAGAGATAAAAATGCAACCATCTTCATCACAATCGGCCTTGTCGTTGGCGCGACGATTGGTCGCCAAATCAATCTCGGGAACTCTCAGAGGAGGAGGAGAAAGAGGCGGGGTACTTTTGACGACGACGACGAGCGCGAGGAGTACGACGACAAGCAGCGGCAAAGATGGCGACAGATGGGGGAGTCGGAGGAGGAGGAAAAGGAGTCAAACGAGCGTTTGTAGTGCGTTTACGACCGCGACGACGACTGCGGACGACGATAACGATATTCTCTCACTCCTGTGTCACACCGCACTTGCGAATCCAAACCGACCGGCGATTGCTTCTGGCATTCACTCCAAAGGCCCTTTAGACGCCGTCACGTATGCGAAACTGTTCAATTTTTCGCACACGCTCGCCAGATCGAAGGTTTTACGAGACGTGGAAATCGGGGAGAGAGTTGGGATATATTGCGCACCAAACGCGGAATTTGTGGCGTCGGTGTACGCGATATGGATGAGAGGAGCTGTGGCGGTGCCGGTGTCGGCGTTCGGGGACGAGGCAGATCGAGCGCACGTCGCTCGGGATAGCGGGATGAAGACGTGTTTAGTGCCGCCGAGGAGGAACGACGAGTTTTTTAGGCGAAGTGGAGATGTGAAAGAGGAAGAGTTTACGTGCGGCGAGGCGGAGATTAGGAGAGTGCATAAGATTCCAAAGTGGGCACTGAAGCCGTGCGACTTTCAAAAGGATTGGTTGGAAGACGTTCGTCAAAAGAGTGATGAAAGCGTAGGCGCGTTGATTTTATACACGTCCGGAACGACCGGTCAACCGAAAGGTGTTTTACACACCAGGCAAAGTTTGTATTCGCAAGCGAAAACGTTGAGCGACGCGTGGGAGATTTCCAAGAAGGATCGTTTGTTGCACTGTTTGCCTTTACACCACGTGCACGGGTTAGTGAATGGCGTTTTGGCTTCGCACGCGAGCGGCGCGACGGTGGAGTTTACGGATTCGTTCAAGTTCGATCCGAGGTATTTTTGGCGACGAATGCGAAACTCCGGGCCACAAATCACGATGTTTTACGGCGTACCAACCATGTACGCGATGGCGTTGCGACAGTTGGACGTGTACGATAACGCGGATAGGAGGAGGAGAGAGAAAGAAGAAGAAGACGGAAAATCCGTTGAGAGGAAGGAAAAAGTATCGACTCGATCGGAGTGCGCGGAGGAAGCGAAAGCGCTTCGCTTGTGCGTATCCGGCTCCGCGGCGTGCCCTCCTTCCATCTTAGATCAGTGGAACAGGTTGACTGGAAACCAATCGCCTTTGTTGGAACGATACGGGATGACGGAAATTGGCATGGCACTTTCGCAAAAATTGGATTTCTCCAGTCGCGCGCCGGGATCGGTCGGCGAACCGTTAGCAAACTCGGAGTGTAAAATTCTAGACGACGCGACGAACGAGTTACTCGTCAAAGGTCCGGGGATTTTCAAAGAGTACTGGAACAATCCAAAAGCGACTGAAGAGGCGTTTACGAGCGACGGGTACTTTAAAACCGGCGACGTCGTTTCAGTTTCCGCCGATAAGAAAGACTGGCGCATCGTCGGTCGGGCTTCGGTGGACGTCCTCAAAGTCGGCGGCGAGAAAGTTTCCGCGTTGGAAATCGAAGCGAGAGTTCTGGAAGGTTTAGGCAAAACGTCTTTGAAAGAAATCGCAGTGTTCGGCGAGGCGGATGAAAACTACGGTGAACGCGCCGTGGCGATTGTTGCGCCTACGGACGAGTATAAATCTTTGGAGAATTTCAGCGACAAGTCTTTCGACGACGAGGTGAAAGCGTGGACGAGAGAAAACTTGACGAGTGAGCGATGGATCACGAAAACGTACGTGGTAGACTCTATCCCGAGAAATGCGATGGGAAAAGTCAACAAAAAAAGCTTAAAAGCGACGTTTTCGAGTTCGTAGTACAGTAATTAGTTAGTTAGTTAGTTAGTTAGTTAGTTAGTTAGTTCGATTTTAGGCAACTCGTTTGACTTAAATGTTTATTCTTATACTACGTATGTCTTCGCGCGGCGATACTATTTCTCTCTCATCTCGGGGCGACTTTGTTCGTGTCGTTACTACTATTGCTACTGGTGTTGTTGCCGCCGTTATCGCTTAAAGCTCTCGCGACTTCAAATTCCGGTAAAGGCATCGCGTTTAACCGTCTGAAATCCTCGCGCGTCGGGATATCGTACTTCCCTTCTAAAAATTTCGCGAGACTGGCGGGCGCTTTCGCGCGATCTAAATACGCTCTCAAAGCGTCGCCTTGGACTCTTTCCTCTTTCGCTAAAACTTCCGAAGCTTCGAGCAACAACGCTTCGTTTAGTTGTAATGTTTCGCACGCCACAACGAGCGCTGCGTTTAGTAATCCAGTCACTTCGCCTTCGACGTCGTGACCGGACTCTTTCGCGCGATCGCTAAACGACCAATCTTCCGGATTGCCGCCGGAAGATAAAGTCGGTATAGATATCGGACCGACAGAGGCGGACAAACCCCACTCGGCGAAACCTTTATACGCTAATGTCGTCGCGCGTTGAATATCGTCCGAGGCTCCTGTACTCACGCGTTTACACGCAATCATTTCAGCCGCGCGGCCACCCATAAACGTGGCTATTTGTCCGCGAAGTTCATCCGCGAACATTAATTTCCGCTCCGGTTCGTCCGTGTTTGGCGGCGTGTATGTGAAACCTAACGCACCTCCAGACCTGGCGACGATGGAAATCTGCTCCGGTTTGGTCGATCCGGGAAGCAACGTTCCGACGGCTTGCGAAACGATCGCGTGTCCAACTTCGTGCGCGGAGACGTTGAATTTCTCTCTCGGTCCTAACAGCGAGCGTTTCTTTTCCACGCCGGCGACTGTTCTTAAGACTGCTTTTTCAAACTCCTCTTTACCGACGGTGGTTTTGTTTTCGCGCCCGGCGAGTAACGCGGCTTCGTTCACTAGATTTTCCAAATCAGCACCGGTAAAGCCGCTCGTCATCGTCGCGATTTCGTCTAACAAATGTTTCTTTCCATCTTGCGCGTTGTTCTCCAACGGCAATCCTCTCGTTTGGACGTGGACGTCCAAAATTTCGCGTCTTCCTTGGACGTCTGGTTTGTCCACTTGGACGATTCGATCGAACCGACCGGGGCGTCGTAACGCCGCGTCTAACGTATCCGGTCGATTCGTCGCGCCTATGCATATCACCAATCGGCTCGCATCGGCATCGAATCCGTCTAATTCCGTCAGCAGTTGATTCAACGTCTGTTCGCGTTCGTCGTTGCCCATACCTCTCATTTTCCCATCCGAGCGACCCTTCGCGACGGCGTCGATTTCGTCGATGAATACGATCGCCGGCGCTTGCGCGCGAGCTCGAGCGAACACGTCGCGCACTCGAGACGCGCCCATACCCACGTACAACTCCACGAATTCGCTCGCGGCGACTGAAATGAAAGGCACACCGGCTTCGCCGGCCACCGCTCGCGCTAACAGAGTTTTCCCCGTTCCCGGCGAGCCGCACAAAAGTACGCCACACGGCGGTCTGGCTCCAAGCTTAGAGTACCGCTCCGGATTTTTCAAAATGTCTACGATTTCAGAGAGCTCTTCTTTTGCTTCGTCGACGCCGGCGACGTCCTCGAACGTCGTCGACGGCGGCGGCGTGAAATTCGGATCGTTGCGACCTCGGCCGTTGAACGACCTGCCGCCGACTTGCCTTCCGGCGCCTGGAATCCCACCGGGCATGCCGCCACCCGGCATCCCTCCTCTCCCACCGGGCATACCGCCCCCAGATCCCATCATCATCGAGTTCTCGCGAAAGTTCCTCAACCAAAAGAACAAAACGATCGACGCGAAGACTAAAAACGGGAAATCAAACGCATTCTTATCGCCGTCGGCGTCCACGGAGAAGAGCTCGACGTCGTTCTTTTCCAACTGCGCATACGGAGTTTGCGCATCCGCGGGCTTTCTGGTCGCGTAGTGAATCTCGAACGATTTCGACCCGTCGTTTTTGCTCAGCGTCGTCGTCTTTTCCCCTCCTCCTCGTCGTTGTTGTTTTCCTTCGCTAGAACCGCCGCCGGTTTCAATCACGGTCGGTTTCCTCGGTTTCCACGTCAACCGGTCCCCGGCGACGGTAACCGTCCCAATCTCATTCTTCCTCGCGTCCCTCAAAAACTTCGAATACGAAACTTGCAACACTCTCGCTCTCCTCTCTTTCATCGCGTTGGTCGCGCTCGGATTCCCCGCGAAACTCCCAAACGCCGCCTCGTACGCGTACGCCAGAAACGAAACCAACGCGTACGTGCCAACAATCTTCGTCGCCCGGTTGACTAACATCACCGATCTCGGTGGTTGCGGGTTCTTGTTGCCGTTATTCATTCTCTGCGGAGATGATAAAGGCACATTTGGTTTCGCGTCGTTTGCGTTCCCAGCGCTGCCTTTATCCGCTTTTTCCTCCTTTTCCTCCTTTTCCTCGTCGTCACCATCATCGGACGTCGGGGAGGACGATTTCGACGAACAGCACTTTACCCCGTTACCTAAAACAGAAACACCACGAGTAGAACTCCTTCTTCCTCTCGCTTTCGTCGCATGTAAAGCGTTGACCGTGCTTCTCGCGCCATTTTTGTTCGAGAAAGAATGAAGCGTCGACGTGTTCCCCGAGGGGTCGTTGACGGCACGGAAACGAGATTTAGACGAAGAAGAACGCGTGGTTGCTTTGAACGCGCGCTTTCTTTCACCAGGAAAGACGCGCACGGACGAGAGTCCAACGCCGACGGGAATGGCGTTGAGTGAAAACAGCATCGTCGGACTTTGTGAGAGTGTTTTCGTCGCGACGAGAGCGTTTTAAGTGAAGCGAAAAGAAGGCGAAAAGAGCGAAAATGTGACTCGGAGGAGTACGACTTCATCCATTCCTTATGTAGTGAACACGTATGTATGTGTATGTATATATCTATGCGCGCGAAATGCCCGAAGTATTCGCTCTTCCTTTTCACCATTCGCGAGGATGATGATGATGATGATGATTATGATGATTGAACGCGCGTATGCGTTTGCGTTTTCTCGTCGAAGACTAAACTATAATCGGAACTAAAATAAACTATAATCGGAACTTGATTCTGATTCTGATTCTACGAGCACATGTAACTCTCCGTGCTCGTATCGCCAACCATCTGGTAATGGACAGTCGTTGTCGAGGAGGTATTGTACACATTCGGTGTGTTTGTTCTTGTGAGCTTCTTGAACGCACCAATAGTCCCAAGGCGCCTTGGCGGTTTCGTGTAAGTACTTCAAACAGTCTAAGTGGCCGTTCTTGGCCGCATTCTCACACGCATCTTCGTCATATTCATCAAACTTACGCTCAACAAGATATTCAAGTATATGAAGATGACCATTTGAAGCCGCTCTCGTGGCAGTCCAAGACTCCCAAGGCGCTTTGGCTTCTTCGCGTAAGTATTTGAGTACCTCGAGATGACCGTTTCCGGCAGCACATACACACGCCAACTCATCAATAGGACACTTCTTTGCAACGCAATACTTTACCATTTCCAGATTACCTTGTTCTGCGGCCGCATTAATCGGCCCTATACTCCACTCACACTTTTTCTCCTCTCGTATCCACTTGAGCAACTCGAGTTTATTCGTTCCAGCAACTCTTACGCAGAAATTCGTTTCGTTCCAGTGACTCGGCCACAACGATCGATTCTCCCACGCAAACTCCAAAGTCGATATCGACGACATCTCTTTGACTTCAAACTTCTTTTTCAAATCACCCTTCCGAGATGATCTCTTCACCAACTTTCTCGTCTCTGTATTCACTCCGTACAAGAATTTCACATCCGTTCGATTCAATCTCGGCAAAATATGAGTGAAACAAATATCATCGCACTTCACGATCACATCCCACACGTCTCTCGCCCCTCTCCGTCTTTTCTCCAAATCGTCGTCCATCTCTTCCTCTTCCTCTCCCTCGTCCTCGCGGCGAGGCGTTTTTCTTTTCCTCGCGATCATATTCACAGTATGCGTTCGTCTCTCTTTTTTTTCTCGAGCGTTTGCTTCATTTTTTCCCCAAACTCTTCTTCGTTCTGCTCTGCGC
>Ga0209335_10000234_pt1 | contig 64244 bp, 58 predicted proteins | sample COG_09_FD_184753 | JGI IMG/M metagenome (GOLD analysis project Ga0209335, IMG submission 184753) | Pelagic Microbial community sample from North Sea - COGITO 998_met_09 (SPAdes) (version 2) | ecosystem: Environmental > Aquatic > Marine > Neritic zone/Coastal water | place: Helgoland, sampling...
CAGATGAATGTGATTTTCCGGCCGTTGAATCAGCCTGCGTTGAATGCTTGGATCGAACATGCACGTTCGCGTTTTGGCGTTCGCCAGCTATCGCGCCGTTCAGGCTATAATGATGCGATGGCGGGGCTGCGTCGTGGTGAGGGGGTGGCAATCTTGTTTGATCAGGACGCATCGAAGAGTGGCACGAATTCGTTATTTATGGGACGTCTGGCCTCGTTGACGAATTTGCCTGGGTTGATGGCGTTGCGCTTTGATGCGGATATTCATTTGTTGCTGCTGGAGCGCACTGAATTTTGGCAAGCAAAGTTAAACCTGCAGCAATTGCCGCAGTGTGAGACTTCGGCAGAAGTTGCGGTGCGGGCACATAATTTATTGGAAGCATATTTACGCCGTAATAGCCACACTGCACCGGATTGGCTGTGGCTGCATAACCGTTGGGCGCATCAGTCGAGTGCCCATAAACGCTTTAAGTTAGCGACAAAGCGCATGGAGTTGGCGCAGACTAATGCGATCAATGGCGATATCGAGACGCCACGAAAGACAAGGCTTTGGGTGCGAATGCCGAATTGGTTGGGGGATGTGGTGATGGCCTTGCCACTACTGCGAGCGATTCGCCAGGGGCGTCCAGATTTTGAGATTACCTTAATTGGTAAGGCGGCTTTCCAGCCATTATTTGACCGCTTGGATGTCGGCGATCGTTTTATTCCGCTTCCGCAGCAAGGGCGTGGTTACTTTAAGTATTTTTATCAATTGCGTAGGGAGTATCCGGATACGTATTTACTGTTTACCAATTCAACTCGCAGTGATTTGGAAGCCTTTCTGACGCGCTGTCCGCAGCGCATGGGGATGGTTCGGCCTGGTAAGAAGCGGCAGTTAATTACGGATCCGTATTTGTTGCCGCCTGAAATTGATGAGACTCAGGAGCACCAGACACATGTGTGGGAGCTAATGCTGCAGAGTTATGGTTTGGTTGAATCATTGGATACTAGCCCGTTGCCGCGTGAGGAGCCTGTGCGTGCGCGTCCGCAGGTGGCGATGATTTGCGGCACCGAAAATGCGCCGGAAAAACGCTGGCCGATTAGTCATTGGCGTGCATTGGTTGAGCAATTGCTGGCGGCAGTGCCTGAGGTCGAAATTATGTTATTTGGCACGCCAGCCGATCGTGTGATTACGGATCAAGTGGCAGACGGTTTTCCGGAGGGCGCGATTGAGAATTTGGCGGGCAAGACCGACCTTGCTGCGTTTTGCGATGGGCTGAAGCAGTGTAATGTCGTGGTGTGTAATGACACAGGCGGCATGCACTTGGCCAATATGCTGGGCACGCCAGTAGCGGTGGTCTTTGGCCCGACTAATCCGGTGCGCACCGGGCCAATTTTTGATGCGCCGACGCATATTTTACAGCCCGAGGGCTGCCCAGTCGCGGGCGGCATGCCGATCGAAGGCGTCTCGGCAGAGCGTGTATTTGCCTCAGTGCTCCCACATGTGGAGGGCGCGCAGTCATGAGTCTAGTCGAAGAGTCTAGCGGGCCGATCGCGCTGCGGTTGGTGGAATCGACCGATCAATTAAATGCCTCGGCCGTCGAGTTGCAGCTCGAAGTGTGTGAGGCGCTGCGCATCTTGCCGGACCGGCGTGAGGTGTATGCGGGGCAGTTGTGCTCAAATCAACAGGCGGTGGTGGCGAAGCGTTTTTTAGTACATTCGAAGCAGGCGCGGGATTGGCGGCGCGAGTGGGATGGTTTGGTTAAGTTAAATGCGCTGGGTTTGTCGGCTCCGACGCCGCTGTGTGTGGCTGAGGAAGCGAATAGTTCCGCGGTCTGGGTAATAATGGCTCGGATTGAGGGTGCTGTTTCCGTGCAAGAAGCTTTTCTTGAGGGCGACTCTGATGAGCGCACAGAGTTGGCGCAGCAACTCGTAAAACTGGTAGATGCCGCGCATCGTGCCGGCGTGCGTCAGGGTGATCAGCACGTGGATAATTGGGCGTGGGATGGCGCGCGCTTGTATTTGTTGGATGCGGGTTCAATTGAATTTTCGAAGCATGCGCTAAGCGAGCGAGCACGATTACAGGATTTAGCTGGTATTTGCGTGACTTTGGCGCCCGAAGCCGAGCGCTTATTTCGTGAGGCGATCCGCTCGAAGTATTTGGTCGATGACGTAGCGCTAAAGGAGCGACTGCTGGATGAACTCGAGGAGGCGATCGTGGCACTGCAAGCCGAGCGCACGCAGCGCTACTTTAAAAAAACACGTCGCACCTGCACCGAGTTCGTCGAGACGGAGGCGGACGCATATTATGCGCTGCATTTGCGCAGTGCGGATCCTGAGTTGATCGAGGCCTTTCTTTCCGACCCAGAATCATTAATGCTGCAAGGTCGGCGTTTGAAGTCGGGCAATACCTGTACGGTGCAGGGATTTGAGCATGCTGAAAAAGCGTATGTATTGAAGCGTTATAACAAGAAGCCGTTGGTGAATCGTATACGGCATCTGTTTTCCGATTCGCGGGCGTTGAAGAGTTGGTCGTCGTCCTGGGTGCTGGATATGGCATTTATACCAACAGCCAGCGCGGTGGCAGTGTATGAAGACACGCGCGAGCGTTTGCCTGGACTGCGCTATTTATTGATGGAGCAGATCGAGGGGCAGTTGCTGCCGGATTATGTTGAGTCCTGTGGCGCTGATCTAGCGCAGATCGAAGCGGTGGCCGATGCGTTTACGCAGATATGGGAGTCGCTGGGACGTCTGCGCGCGGCGCACGGTGATTTGAAGGCGACGAATTTGATCGTCGGGCCGGATGGGCGGGTGCACTTATTTGATTTGGATGCCTTTCGCTTTGGTTTGAAGGCTAGTGCATTTGAGTGCGGACGGGCGAAAGATTTACGGCGGTTTATGCAGAATTGGGCGGACCGCCCGGAGTTAAGCGAGCTGTTTAAGGCAAAGCTGCGGGAGGTCAGTAAATAAGATGGAGCAGACTACGCAGCGTATTTTAATCGTTAAGCCCTCGTCGATGGGGGATATTATTCACGGGTTGCTGATCGCAGAGGCGATTAAGACGCAACTGCCGGAGGTCTCGATCGATTGGGTGGTGCGGAGCGAGTTCGCGGCACTAGTACAAGCGTCGGCGGTGATTGATCACATTTATATTTTTGAGCGCTCTGCGGGTGTGGGCGGTTTTGTACGCCTGATTCGTGAGGTGCGCACGCAGCGTTATGATGCGGTGCTGGATCTGCAGGGCCTGGCGCGTACGGGGATTTTGACACTGGCCGCACATGCAAAACGTAAGCTGGGGCGTTCCGATGCGCGCGAGTGTGCTTGGATCGGTTACAACCAAAAGACGCCGGCTTTACCTGCTGGGCAGCCGCCGCATGCGGTCAAGATACTGTCGGCATTTTTGCCACTACTTGGCTTGCAAGAGGAACTGCCGCACTCGCTGTCATTTAAGGTGCCCCAACAGTCGGTTGATCTGCCTGAGCTAGTGAATGGTGGCAAGCGGGTGGTGGTATTCCCAGAGAGTCGCCGCGCGGAGAAGAATTGGCTGGGCTACGAATCGCTCACGCGTTGGTTGTTGCAGCAGCCGACCGTCGGCCAAGTTGTCTGGTGTGGGCATGTGCCTTTTGAGGCGGCAGAGTCGATTGTGGACGCGCGCTTGATTAACCTGACTGGGCAGACGGGCATCGCGCAGTTGCCCGAGTTACTCAATGCCGCGGACTGTGTGGTGAGTAATGATAGTGGACCGATGCACCTCGCCGCTGCGCTTGGGCGACCGCTGGTGACTTTGTTCGGTCCGACTGCGCCGGAACGCTTTGGGCCGTATCCGCCAGTTGCCGAGAGGCAACGTGTGATCCGGCGCGCCGATGGAGATATGAGCTCGATTACAATGGCTGAGGTGGGCGAGGCCGTCATTTCGCTGTTGGATGCGTAGCCGCAGGGGAGTGAAATGCTTGAAGGTGCGCTCTTTTTGGGATTATCGTTTTGACGAAAGCTGTCAGTCAGCTACTGCTGCTTGCTTCCCACCGACTCAGTCATGATTGATATTAAGCTCCTCCGCGAGCAGCCGGATTTTGTTCGTGCTGCCATTGCCCATAAAAAATTCACCTGCGATATCGACGCCATTCTGGCGTTGGATACGACACGCCGTGCGAAGATCACCGAAGCCGAGCAGGCGCGTTCGGCGCAGAAGGCAGCCAATCAAGCGATGGCTGCTTTGCCGAAGGGCTCGCCCGAGTTTATTGCGAAGGTGCAAGAGATGAAGGCGATCGCGGGTAAGGCGAAAGAGTTGGAAGTCGTTGCCAAAGAGGCGGACGATGCTTTCCAACAAGCATTTTTATCGATTCCTAATTTAGCAGACCCGTCGACTCCAGTGGGTAAAGGTGAGGACGAGAACGAGATTGCCGCGACCTGGGGCGATGCCGACGCGGCGTTCCCACATGCCTTGCCGCACTTCGATATCCCTTGGTTTGAGTCGCGGGTCGATTTTGCGCGCGGCGTCAAAGTGACTGGTGCCGGTTTCCCTTTTTATGTGGGTGAGATGTCACGCATGGTGCGGGCGTTAGTGAATTTTTTCTTGGAGGAAGCGCGCCTGTCTGGTTATGAAGAGGTATTGCCGCCGATTGTGGTGAATGAGGCGAGTGCCACTGCGACTGGTCAATTACCGGACAAAGAAGGGCAGATGTATGTCGATCAGAACGAGGGGCTCTATCTGATCCCGACTGCGGAGGTGCCAGTGACTAACTTTTATCGCGACGAGATTCTCGATGCGGATCAACTGCCGGTGCGCCGTTGCGCATACTCGCCGTGCTTTCGCCGTGAGGCGGGCAGCTGGGGCGCGCATGTGCGTGGTCTGAATCGCTTGCACCAGTTCGATAAGGTCGAGCTGGTTAAGTGGACCGATGCCGAAAGCAGCATGGAAGAGCTCGAAAAACTGCGTGGCGACGTCGAGCAACTCTTACAGAAACTTGAGCTGCCCTATCGTGTGCTACGCATGTGCACCGGCGATATTGGTTTCCCACATGCCAAGCAATACGATCTCGAAGTGTTCGCCGCCGGGCAGCAGCGTTGGTTGGAAGTGTCGAGCTGTAGTAACTTTACTGATTTTCAGGCGCGTCGTGCTGCGATTCGCTATCGCGGGCCAGATGGTAAGCCCGTGACGGCTCACACCTTGAATGGTTCTGCGCTGGCGGTGCCGCGTGTGCTCGCTGCGATCCTTGAAAATAACCTGCAAGCCGATGGCCGCGTGAAGGTGCCGAGTTGCCTGCAGCACTGGATGCAGCAGGAATTTATCGGCGTGGCAAAGTAGTCACTTGGCTACGGTTAATTCTGTCGCTGTGAAGGCTTGCCTCACTGGTGATCAATCGTAACTATTCTAGATCATGGAAATGCTAAAAGACGCTCTACTGTCGCGTAACATCTTTGCTTGGGTCATTTTGCTCGTATTGTTTGTGCTGTGTTTAAAGCTACTCAAGAGCGCTGGCAAAGGCCTAGTTATTTTCATCGGTATAGTGATTCTCAGTTTTATCTTGGCGAAGTTCTTTCCTGAGGCGGTCGCGCCAATGGTTGATTTTGTGAAAGGCGGTTGGCTCGGCGACGAACGACCAACAGGTGGGTGGTAGCAGTTTGGCATTGCAGCGAAGGGCTCGGGCTATTTGCTTCCTTGACTCATGGCACAACAGGCAAAAACCGCAATTACACCCACCCGCGACGAAGACTATCCGGAATGGTATCAACAGGTCATTAAGGCCGCCGATCTCGCCGAGAACTCGCCGGTGCGCGGGTGTATGGTGATCAAGCCGTGGGGCTACGCGATTTGGGAGAATATTCAAGCCGACCTCGACCGTCGCTTTAAAGAGACCGGTCACAAGAACGCGTACTTTCCGCTGTTCATTCCAGTGAGCTACCTACAAAAGGAGGCCGAGCACGTCGATGGCTTTGCTAAAGAATGCGCGGTCGTCACACACTCGCGCCTCGAAGCCGATGCAGATGGTAAGCTACAGCCTGCGGGCAAGCTCGAAGAGCCGCTGATCGTGCGGCCGACCTCCGAGACCATCATCGGCGAACTGTTTGCTAAATGGATAAAATCCTACCGTGACCTGCCGCTACTAATTAATCAGTGGGCCAATGTCGTGCGTTGGGAAATGCGCACCCGACTCTTTCTGCGCACTGCCGAGTTCCTCTGGCAGGAAGGCCATACCGCGCATGCGACCGCCGAAGAGGCGCTCGGCGAAACACGCCAAATGCTCGACATCTATGCCGACTTTGCGGAAAATTTCATGGCGATGCCGGTGATTACTGGTGAGAAGACTGCCGCGGAACGTTTCCCCGGCGCCGATGCGACCTACGCAATCGAAGCGATGATGCAGGACCGTAAGGCACTGCAAGCCGGCACATCGCACTTCCTCGGGCAGAATTTCGCCAAGTCCAGTGGCATCAAATACTTGAGCGCCGAAGGCAAAGAGGAATTTGCCTGGACCACTTCATGGGGTGTATCGACTCGTCTGGTTGGTGGTTTGATTATGGCGCACTCTGATGACGATGGCCTGGTGCTGCCGCCGCGTATTGCGCCCGCGCATATTGTTATCATTCCATTCACTCCGAAGGAAGAGACCCGCGCCGAAGTAATCGATTACTGCCTCGACTTGAAGCAAGCTCTCGAAGGGCAGACTTACATGGGTGCGCCTGTGAAGGTCGAGTTCGACGACCGTGATATGCGCGGCGGCGAGAAGGCTTGGGATTGGATTAAGAAGGGCATTCCGGTGCGAGTTGAAGTTGGACCGCGAGATATCGAGGCTGGCAATGTGATGGTTGGTCGCCGCGACCGTGCGCCTAAGGATAAGCAAGCGCTTGCTAGTGATAAATTCGTCAGCAACATCGCGAGCCTGTTGGATGAGATGCAAGACGGGATGCTCGCCAAGGCCAAGAAGTTCCGCAAGGAGCACACGCGCGACATCACTACAGAGGCTGAGTTCGTCGAATTTTTCACCCCGAACAATAAAAATGCTCCAGAGATTCACGGTGGCTTTGCTTCGATGGGCTTCTGCTGCGAACCTGAACTTGAAGACAAAATCGCCAAGCAATACAAAGTCACTGTGCGCTGCATTCCGAATGCGACGCTTAAAGAAGAAGTTGTCTGTGTGTTTACTGGCAAGCCCGGGAAACGTGTGATTTTCGCGAAGTCGTATTAGCAAAGGAGTGTGGGCGGGGTCGCCCACGCTTCTTTACTTTGTGCTACCAAAGTTGTGGGCTGACTGCCAAGCCGAGTACTTCTTGCGCATGGTAATCGACTTCGGGCAGGAATTTTAAGCCTGTGTGAGCTTCGATCTTGGCAATTGAGGTGATGTAACGACGCAATTTTGTATCTGTGGCGTCTTGAGGCACCAGAAAGGCGATCGCCCGCAGACCGCCGGCCTCTGTTTGGTCAAATACGATCGCGAAAAAACCATCGGGAATTGGCACCCCTGAATCGAGCTTGGAGCTTTGCGTGTGCATCACCGGGCCAAGGTAAATCCACGTTTCGCCAAAACGTCGCGGATAGGTGACCGTTATTTCGTACATAAGGCGCTGCCATAGACCTGAACTAAATGTCGCCGACATCGGCGCAAGGTTAGTCACTAAGCAGGCTTCGTTTGCACCGACTGTACCAAACTCCGCTGCTAGGGCTTGCGCTGGTGCAATTGTCTGAGGCTGCCAGTATCCTAAAAGTAGGTCGCGAGCGCGCAGTTGCTTAATTCGCGGATCTTCAAAAAAATCGTCGGGAATCGGTGCGTCTTGGGGATCACCACCACTGAGCTTGAAAGCGATGCAGGTTGTTTGCCGTGCTTTTTCGTTAAACAGGTTGATGTAGCTTTTATTGCGGAGTACGCGAACCGGCGAGTTTGATCCTGGCAGACCGGCAATCAGCGGAGTTTCATCGTGTCCGAGTTCGCCGCCTTCGACCACCAGTCCCTCGCTCCCAGGGATGGTATCGTAGGCCAAGTTCAGCAGGCTGGTGATAGGGCGCGGTAGCCATTCTGGCGAGCGGACGGCGTTGATGGTTTGAATCGCAGCACGCTCTATCTGTACGCGCAAGGCAAACGAGCCAAAATAGTAGCTCGAAATGAGTGCGACAACGCCAAGCACTAACAGATTACGAAGTATCGTCAGGATCGGCTTACGAGCTGAGCGAGAATTCTTTTTTGCACGTTTTTTTGCTGCCATTCAGTAGAGAGTAAAACAAATCGGCCGCCATTATTCAAGGTCGAGCTTCTTTAACTTTGGGCGAATTACCATTTGGCAATACGGTGCTGATTTATTCAATCGATAGTAATCCTGATGGATGTCCTCTGCCGGGTAATAGGTCTCGGCGGCGGTTATCTCAGTCACGATTGGAGCATCGAAATCTTTTTGCGCTGCAGCTTTGGACGCTTCGGCACTGATACGCTGGGAATCGCTGTGATAAAAGATCACCGAGCGATATTGGGTGCCACTATCCGCACCTTGACGATTTAATGTGGTGGGATTGTGTGAGCGCCACAGCCAATCTAGTAGTGTCTCATACGTAATCACGGCAGGATCGAAACTGATTTGAGTGATCTCGGCGTGGCCCGTGGTGCCTGTGCACACTTCGCGATAGGTGGGGTCTTTGACTTCGCCGCCCATATAGCCGGACTCGACCGCATGCACACCGTCCAGATTTTCAAAGACAGCTTCGACACACCAGAAGCAACCTGCGCCAAAGCTGGCGATTTCTAGAGAAGTTTGATCAGAGTCTGTCATAGCGGTTTTTATCGGAGCTGGGGTGTCTTTGGCGCAAGCGACCAAGCCGAACAGGCTGGCGAGGCACAAGCAACTTGCACGGGCGAGGTGAGAAAGTATTTTTTGGCGCATGAGAATGAGAGCGACGTCGTTTGAGATCTATTCCAGATGGTTTTAAACTTACAGTGAGATCACATCTGGAATCTGCGTGACGCGCTGATAAATGGCGATCACTTCATTACTGGAGTTCATCTGCATCTCTATGGTATAAGCAGTGAAGCGACCGCTGGAAGACTCTTTGGCGCGGACAGGGTCATCGGCAAACAGTGCGAGTACCGTCTCCGTGTGGGCTTTGGGCACGATAAATTTAAACGGATAGAGAGCGGGCCATTCGTAGCTGGCATCCAGCGAAGAGCGAAATGAGTCGAGCGATTTTTGATCAGAAGTATCGGGCATAATGGTGACACTGTGGAGGCATTTGAAGATTTGTCAAAAGTGCGGTATAAGACTGAGGGTATTTTATTCGGGCAATTAACGGTGTGCTGCATAAGGACCAGTGCGAGTCAGAATCCTCAGCACTTTTTTTACAAACGTTGTCGATTGGATGACTGTGGCATGGATCCTTTGCGAAATACTGAGGGAGCAATACCCTCGATGCGCTTAAAGACCACTGCCATTCGCTCGGGATCGTTAAACCCGCAGAGTTCGGAAATCATCGAGATGGGATGGTTGGTATCAGACAGCAGCTGTTTTGCGCGGGTGATTCTGAGCTGACAAAGCATTTCCCAGGGAGTGCAGTGGTAGTATTCTCGAAATTTCTTTTCCAGCCCACGGCGAGCGATCCGCAATTCTGCGCATAGGCTTTCGACTGTAATGGGATCTTGGATACGTTCAGAAAGATAAGACATCACGCGCCGCAAGAGCGGGTCTTCAACTGCGAGATGATTCGCAGAATGGCGTAATACGACTCCCCCTGAAGGCACTCGAACGGGTTTAGTTGGCGGCGCTTCACCTGCGAGTAAAGCACGCAGGGCCTCGCCGACTGCTTCGCCGATCGTGTCCCATGGAATCGACACACTTGAAAGCATCGGGTAGCTTAACCCGCATACGAGTGCATCATTGTTGGCACCGATCACGGCGACTTCTTGCGGCACCCGAATCCCCATTCTTCGACAGGCACCGCAGAGGAAGCGTCCGAGTGGATCATGCACCGCAAAGATGCCAACCGGCTTCGGCAGGGATTCTAGCCATGCACTTAGTGCGGGATGGGACTGTGCAAAGTCTTCACTGTAACGTGCCTCTTTGAATGCATCTTCTTGATGGATCGAGAATGCCACCTGATCGTCCAGTTCGCGACGAAATCCTTCGATGCGTTGTTCGGAATAGGGGGTCAAATTGCCGAGGCAAGCGAAGCTGCGATAGCCGGCCTGGGCAAATGCGCGCGCCGCCTCAGCACCGACTTGCCAATCGTCGACATCGATACTGGTGACTCCTGGGTAGTGCTTGTCGGTATCGGCAATGACGGTGGGTAGTCGTAATTCCAGTAGTGCCTCGGTTACCTCAGGTAGCCATTCGGTGATCAGTGCGCTGGGCTTTAGTTCAGTTAACAGATCGCGCAGTTCATCAATCGGGCGGTGAATACTAACAATACGAAAGTCATGCTGGCGACGAACGAATGGGATCAACGACGGCGTTAAGCGTCGCAGAAACACCTCTGTCATCACAATCGCTATTTGTTTTGCCATGCGTTTGCTTAAATACCAGCAGATTGCGCATATCAACAGAATATATACGCAATATACGGTTTAAGCTGGGTGTGCTTTGCGCTATACTGAGTGTTTTATTATTACACATTCAAAGTAAACACCGACAAAATCATGCACTATTTCGACTGCGACAAAATCCAATTTGAGGGCACTTCTTCTAAGAATCCCTTGGCGTTTAAACATTACAATCCGAGCGAACTCGTTGACGGCAAGTCGATGAAGGACCACTTGCGCTTCGCGGCTCCATACTGGCACGTGATGCGTAATGAGTTGTCCGACCCATTCGGTGGTGGCACTGCGCAAATGCCTTGGGATGACGGCAGTAATTCGGTGGATAACGCCCTTGCACGCGTCGATGTTTTCTTTGAATTCCTCGATAAGATAGGCATCGATTACTACTGCTGGCACGATCGCGACATCGCACCGGAACTGAACGACCTGGCTGCTTCGAATGCTGCGCTCGACGCAGTGGTTGCTAAACTAAAGGTGAAGCAAAAAGAAACAGGCGTGCAACTCCTCTGGGGCACCGCTTGTCTTTTCTCACACCCACGCTATTCGCAAGGTGGTGCGACCTCGCCGAACGCTCAGGTCTATGCTTACGCAGCGGCGCAGGTGAAGAAGGCACTGGAATGCACCAACGAGCTCGACGGCCTCGGTTACACCTTCTGGGGTGGACGCGAAGGCTACTCCACATTGCTCAACACCAACATGAAGCGCGAACTCGACCACCTCGGCGCGTTCCTGCACATGGCAGTCGATCATGCGAAGAAAATCGGTTTTAAAGGCCCATTCTACATCGAGCCAAAACCACGCGAGCCATCCACTCACCAGTATGATTCGGATTCAGCTGCTTGCCTTAACTTCCTGCGCGAATACGGCTTGATGGATCACTTCAAGCTCAACATCGAGACCAACCACGCGACACTTGCGGGGCACACGATGGAGCACGAGCTGACTGTTTGTAACAATGCGAACATGCTCGGTAGCGTTGACGCCAACCGTGGTGACGAACTCATCGGGTGGGATACGGATCAGTTCCCAACGGACATTTACCTAACCACACAAGTGATGCTCTGCATACTCGAAATGGGCGGTCTCACGACCGGTGGACTTAACTTCGATGCCAAGCGTCGTCGCGAATCACACGAGCCGATCGATCTCATGCACGCCCACATCGGCGGTATGGATGCATTTGCACGCGGGCTCAAAGTCGCGGCAGCAATCCGCAGGGATGGTCGTATGAGTGACTTCGTCCAGGCACGCTACAGCACCTTTGATAAAGACATCGGCGCGAAGATCGAAGCGGGTGAAGTCGGCTTTGAAGATCTTGAGAAATATGCCCTCTCTAATCCAGAGCCGATCGTAGCGAGTGGCCGTCAGGAGCGCATGGAGAACTTGTTGAACGAATTCATCTAAAAATTCGCCGAGCGAATATTTAGAGTGAATGCATGTTGTGCGTAGTGAGAGTGTTAGTGAAGAGTGTGGCTCTTATGTTATTACTTTCACTTCGCGCGCGGCACGTTCATTGTTGGAGGTAAACGCTCCGTCGTTTCCGCCTAAGCTAGAAAAAAATTACAGAAACACCGATATCAACGACACTTACGTGCGGCAATGACAGAGCATTGCCCTCCATTATTCAGCTAATCGGTCAAACAGCTTTAGTGCATTTAATCACTCAGCATTATCACCTCTCACTTTCACTCCGCGCATAGCGCGGCATAACTCTCACTGCGCACGAAGTGCGCTCACTATCACATGTACGCACTCGGTCTCGATTCTTCTACGCAAAGCTGCTCTGCACTAATTATTAACGTTGATAGCGGCACGATTGTCGCCGAAGCATCCGTTAACTTTGGTGAGCAGTTGCCCCAATATAACGCACCCTCGGGATTTATCCCTGGTGGCGAAAATGGCGAGGTGCACTCGGATCCGCGCATGTGGCTCGACGCGCTCGAGCTGCTGCTCAAAGAGCTAAAAGAGCAGTGCGATTTATCCAAGGTGCGTGCCATCTCTGGTGCTGGTCAGCAACACGGCTCCGTATATTTGAACGAGCAGTGGTTCACCGCGATTGATACACTCGCCGAGAATCAGACACTCACGGAGCAACTCGCGCCGACTCTGTCGCGGGCGACGTCGCCCATTTGGATGGACAGCTCTACGTCTGAGGAATGTCACGAAATGACTGCTGCCGTTGGCGGCGAAGAGGTTGTCTGTGCCAAGTCTGGCTCGATTGCGATCGAGCGCTTCACCGGCCCGCAAATACGCCGCTTCTATAAAAATGATCCAGCTGCGTATGAGCAGACGGCGCGTATTCATTTGGTCAGTTCGTTCCTCTGTAGTGTCTTGATTGGCGCCGACGCAGCGATCGATACCGGCGACGGCGCAGGGATGAACTTGGTTAATATCGACACGTGGGATTGGGACTCAGAGTTACTCGCCGCCACTGCGCCCGATCTACTTAACAAGCTCCCTGCTGTTCAACCTGGCAATACAATCGCTGGCACCCTCTGCGACTACTTTACCAAAAAATACGGTTTTGCTACCGATGTACCAGTGACGATCTTCACCGGCGATAATCCAAGTAGTTTGGTTGGTATGGGCGCGAGTCGCCCTGGTAAGCTGGTCGTTTCGCTCGGCACCTCCGATACGTTTTTCGCTGCCATGCCGAGCGTCGTCGCCGACCCAGCTGGCTGCGGCCATGTGTTTGGTAACCCCAGTGGTGGCTCGATGTCGCTGCAATGCTTCGTGAACGGCTCACTCGCCCGTGAAGCAGTGAAAGATAGATTCGACTACGGCTGGGACCAGTTCACGCAAGCCTTGGCTAACACGCCAAGCGGCAATGACGGCAATTATATGGTACCGTTCTTTCGCCCTGAAACCAGTCCGCGGGTGGATCTCCCCGCGCCGATTCTAAAAGGTAGCGCAGCATTCGAAAATTGGGCCGATGCCGACGCATCGATACGTGCCTGTGTTGAAGGGCAGTTTCTCAACATGAAACAGTGCACGGACTGGATGCAGTTACAGCCTGAAGTGATTTATCTCACCGGCGGGGCATCGAAAAATGATGCGATTGCGCAAGTTATTGCCGATGTTTTTCAAGCTAAGGTGGAGCGTCTCGTAGTCAGCGGTTCCGTTGGTCTGGGTGCAGCGATGCGCGCGGCTTCGAACAGTTTGGGCTGTGATCTCGCGACGCTCGAGTATCGCTTCTGCCAACCTGAGGTGGGCAGCACAATCACTCCGCAAGCAAGCTGTTCGGTCTACCAGGCAGCGGCAGCAGCGTTTGCGGCATTACTCTAACCGAGTGCCTTGGTGGCGCAGTCGGTTTGACTGCAGTCGGCAACCCTCTTGTGCTCGGCTTGACGCAGGTTTCTTCGTCGCGGGTATGTTCAACCATTGCCACAGGCAATGCCTTGAGGACGTAAGTCCTCTGCGAAAAAGTTCGACGCGCCTGATTAACCCCCTTTTTGTTCAAAACTTTCTAAGCGGGCCTGTAGCTCAGTGGTTAGTTCCGAGGAGTGCAGCGACGACAACCATTGCCACAGGCAATGCCTTGAGGACAGAAGTCCTCTGCGAAAATGTTCGACGCGCCTGAATAAACCCCTTTTTGTTCAAAACTTTCTAAGCGGGCCTGTAGCTCAGTGGTTAGAGCAGAGGACTCATAATCCTTTGGTCGTGGGTTCAAATCCCACCGGGCCCACCAGGCTTCGATCGAGTGAAACGAGATCGAAGCCTGCCTCGGCGTAGTAAGGCGCTTGCGCCGCCGAAGCCGGGCTTCGCAGTCTAGCACTTTCTCGTTTCTCTCTCCCTACGCCCTGGCATGCCAGATTTTCAATACGTCTATATTTTGCTCTCCGAATGCGGTGAACATCACTATGTAGGGTGCACAGCAGACTTACAGCAACGCTTGAACAAGCACAACAATGGTGATGTTTCTCACACATCTAAGTTTCGTCCGTGGCGCATACAAACTGCTGTCGCATTTAGAGACGTCGAAAAAGCGGCTGCATTTGAGCGCTATCTAAAATCGCATTCAGGGCGATCTTTCGCGAGTAAGCACTTTTAAGTGCTTCGATCGAGTGAAACGAGATCGAAGCCTGCCTCTGGTCGTGCATTCGCAACAAAACATTTCTAATATCCTTCGCTTAAGCGCAGTGCAAGCGGAGGCTGTCACGCCGAAGCTTTACTTTTCATCGTAGGCTTTGGAGACTTCTTCGCCGATGATGCGGATGCCAGTTTGCACGTCTTCTGCGGGCATGGAGAAGTTGATGCGGATACACTCATCGCGGTGCTTCCAGTCGCTGTCGTCTTGACCAAAAAAGAAGTAGCTGCCGGGCACGACGAGGACGTTACGCGCTTTGAGGCGTTCGTAGAGTTCGCGGGAGGTGATAGGTAGCCCTTTGAACCATGCCCATAGAAACAATGCGCCTTCGCTGCGGTGGATGTAGTAATCGAGGGTGGGGTCGAAATATTGTTGCACCCATGCTTGAGCTTGCACGGATTTGTCGCGGTAGAACGGTTGCACTAGCTCGTTGCTGAGGCGTAGAATTTCGCCGCTTTCGATCAGTGGTTGCGCGATCGCTTGGCCGGTGTTGGTGTTGGCCAAGCCGATAATCGAGGTCATCGAGGCGACGGCTTTGATGATCTCTGGTCTGGCAATCACGATGCCGGTGCGTGTGCCGGGAAGGCCGAGCTTGGAGAGGCTGAGTGTGAGGATGATGTTGTCATTCCAGATCGGTGTGGCCTTGGTAAAAATAACATTGGGGAAGGGCGCGCCGTAAGCGTTGTCGATAATCAACGGGATGCCATTATCCTCGGCGAGTTGTGCGAGCTGGGCGATTTCGTTGTCGGTCAGTACATTGCCGGTCGGATTGGTCGGGCGGGACACGCAGATCGCGGCAATGTCGTCGGATACTTCTAGATTATCAAAATCGACGCGGTATTTGAACTCGTGCTCGCCGGTGAATTCGATGCGTGGCTTGACGCTGCGAAAGAGTGAACCGCCGACAGATTGATCCGCATAGCCGATGTATTCGGGCACCAGCGGCAGCAGGATTTTCTTTTGTTGTCCGTTGGCAAGGCGTCCGCCGAGTGCATTGAACAAACAGAAGAAAGCGCTTTGCCCGCCCATGGTGATGGCGATGTTATCGGCACTGAGATCCCAACCGAATTCTCTTCGGAAGAGACCCGCGATGGCCTGGCGAAAGCTGCTGCTGCCTGCGGGCGGCTCATAGTTGCCGAGCATGTGTTCCAGTTCGCCTGGCGTGGCTGAGATCGCTTCGATCCGCTTGCGCCAGAGTGCATCCATTTCAGGGATGTGGGCGGGTTGTCCGCCGCCGAGCATGTGGATCTGGTCGCCACCGGCTGCGAGCGCATGCCCTAGATCGTCCATCAGTTCGCCGATGCCGCTACCGCAGCAGAGACGTTGGCCGAATTCGGACCATTCCGGTGCTGCGGAGTCGCTGGTGTTGGCTGGGTGAGGCATGTGCTTAAGTGAATGCTGAAATCGTTGAAGTATAAACCAAAAAAGGCCGTTCGAGATGAACGGCCTTTTCGTGTTTAAAGAGTTTTCCCTTACTTGAGGATGACTAGCTCGACGCGACGATCTTGGCCTGATTCGGATTTGGATAGTCCGGCAGTCGCTGCGAGGCTGCCTTTGGAGAGTGTATCGATGCGGTCGCCGCTGACGCCAAGTGTGGCGAGATAGTCGCGAGCGCTGTTAGCGCGACGATCACCCAGTGCGAGATTGTAGTCTTCGGTGCCATACCAGTCGCAGTAGCCTTCGATTAGCAGACCATCGCTTGGGTTAGATGCCAGATGATCGGCTGCGTTTTGAAGCTTCGAGCGCTCGGACGGCGAGATGGAAGAAGAGTCGAAGCCGAAATAAACGACTTGAAGTTCGCCGCGTACCATCGGACGGCCGTTATAAGTGTCTTCGTCGATGCCATCGCCGCCGTCGCGAGGTTCTAAGTTGCCCCAGTCTTCTGGGTCCATCCCTGGGATGAGGTCATCACCATTGCCGGATTCAGAACCGCTGCCCATGGCACTGTCTGTGACCGGGGTTGGTGGTTGTTTCCGACAACCAGAAAGAACGAATGCAGCAAGAATTAAAGGAAGGGCAAATCGTAGCGTCTTATACATAATTTGAAGAATTTGATAGGATGAGTTGTAACGCGCAAACATTTTCCTTTGCTTCTTGGTATTATTTTGGCTCAGTCGCCATGTTTGTGGCCTCTGCTATTTTCAAATGACAACACCTTCCTATATTTTTCTGATTGATAATGGTTCGCTGCGTGCCGATTCGGTTTTTGCGCTGCGTGGCCTCGCGGCGCAACTTTCGGAGCGGGTCGGGTTGCAAGTCGAACCGGTTAGTTTGTTGCACTCGAGCAAAATACCGGCATCGGAGTTGGGCGGTGTGGCTGCGCGGGTGGTCAAGCCGACATTGCGGCGATTGATTGCAACGGGAGCGCGAAAGTTTGTTTTTGTGCCACTGTTCCTCGGGCCGAGCCGGGCGATTACGGATTATTTGCCAGAGTTGATTGCGGAGGCGCGGTTGTCGGCTCCGGACTTGCAGGTGGTGGTGGCCGATACGTTAGCAGGTGTGGACGTGGCTGCTCCGGATATGCGTCTAGCTGAGATGCTTGCGGATCATGTGCGGCTGACGATGCAGGCTGCGGGGTTGTCGCATCCGCGAGTTGCGCTGGTGGATCATGGCACACCTGCGGAAGTGGTGAATCAGGTGCGCAATGCAGTGGCAGATCAACTTGCGGTGCTGCTGCAAACCGAAGTCGCAGCAGTGGCGGCGTGCTCGATGGAACGCCGTGAGGGGATCGAGTATGATTTTAATGAACCGCTGTTAGAGCGAGTGGCGCAGCTGGATGGCTGGGCCGCTGCGGAGGTGATTGTGGCGCTGTTCTTCTTGTTGCCAGGCCGCCATGCTGGAGCCGGTGGAGATGTCGCGGAGATTTGCGACGGACTGATCGCGGAGCATACTCTGCGATCGGCAGTGCGTACACCGTTACTCGGGGAGCATCCGCGGCTGATCGATATTTTGGCAGACCGACTACGGGCTGCGCTGGACTCGTGTGAGGAGTCAGCTTAGTTGCCATCCTTGACAATCAAGCCGTTGTTGATTGCGCAGCGCATGAGACTGGCAACATCGTGCAGATCTAGCCTGCGCATCAGATTTGTGTGGTGATTTTCGGTTGCTCTGACGCTGATGCTTAGCTTCGCCGCGATGTCTCAAGTGCAGTTACTCTTGGCAATCAGTCGGAGGATCACGCTTACACTTGGTCAAAATAGTAATACCTAAATCAGCATCTCGCGAATGGCCGTCTGATCTTCGATGATAGCGACTGTTTTCATGCGAATAAAAATGGCGGAGAGAGAGGGATTCGAACCCCCGGAACCTTTCGGCTCAATAGTTTTCAAGACTACCGCATTCGGCCACTCTGCCATCTCTCCTGAAGCTTGATGGCTGATTTCCTAGGCGATGATCCAGTAAGTGCAAGACGTTAAATTAAATCGGGTGATTTTTTTGCTGGTAGTCTAGTTTACAGGCTTTTGCCGTTTGAGTAATTAATAGAACAAGTTTCTATCCAAGCTGCGGTATTGAATGGCTTCAAGTAAGTGGGGTGTGTCGATTGGTGTGCTGCCGGCAAGGTCGGCGATAGTCCGCGCGACTTTTAAGATGCGATCGTAGGCGCGCGCAGAGAGTGCCAGTTGCTCCATGGCTTGCTGCAGCAGGTCGCCTTGTGCTTTATTAATGGCGCAGTGTTTGCGGATTTCAGAGTGCGACATGCGTGCATTACAGCGCGTCGAGGCATCGGCATTGGTGGCGAATCGTGCGTTTTGCACGGTGCGGGCGGCTTCGCAGCGTTTCCGAATCAGCAGCGACGTTTCGCCAGGCTGGGTGCTGCGTAATTCTTCAATTCGTAGCGATGGTGCCTCAATGTGTATATCAATACGGTCGAGCAGCGGCCCGCTAATTTTGGAGCGGTAGCGCTGAATTTGTGGGACGGAGCAACGACACTCGCGGGCACTGTCGCCGGTATATCCACATGGGCATGGATTCATCGCGCAGACCATCATCACCGAGCAGGGCAGATTTATCTTACCTGCACTGCGGGAGATGGTGACATTACCGTCTTCGAGTGGTTGGCGCAGGACTTCGAGGGCCGATCGTTTAAATTCGGGTAACTCGTCGAGAAATAGCACGCCGTTGTGCGCCAGAGAGATCTCGCCCGGACCGGGTATGGTGCCGCCGCCGAGTAGACCGACATCTGAAATGGTGTGATGCGGGCTACGAAATGGCCGTTGAAAGTAGCGATTTTCGTCGCTCAGCGTGGTGCCTGCCGCGGATTGAATGCTGAGGATTTCGAGGAACTCATCAATACTGGGGCGTGGCATGATGGTGGGTATGCGCTTAGCGATCATCGACTTGCCGGACCCTGGAGAACCAATCATCAACAAATTGTGGCCGCCACTGACCGCGATCTCGACGGCGCGGCGCACGGCGTGTTGGCCTTTGACTTCCGAGAAATCAGTCCGTTGCGACTCCGGCGGTGCTTGGTAAAAGCTGCTGTCGCGAGATTTGGCAGGAAGAATATCACGCTCTCCATTGAGAAAGCGCACGGCTTCGTCGAGACTGCGGACGGGATAGATGTCGACGTCTTTAACCAACGCGGCTTCGTCGGCAGATTCGGCGGGCACGATGAGGCCTTGCTTGCCAAGTTTGCGCGCCAGCATCGCCATTGCGAGTGAGCCCCGCACGGGGCGGGTCTGACCCGAAAGGCTGAGTTCACCTGCGATCAGGAAGTTATTGAGGCGATCACTCTGGCATTTATTCATTGAAGCGAGAATAGCGATCGCGATAGGTAGGTCGTAGGCGGGGCCTTCTTTGCGCAGGCTGCCGGGCGCAAGGTTGATCGTGGTACGGGTAGCGGGCGTGCGAAAGCCGCTATTGGCCATCGCCGAGAAGACGCGGTCCTGTGATTCTTTGACCGCGGCGTCAGGCAAGCCGACTAAAATAAATTTGAGTTCACCCGCTTCACCTGTATTTACTTCTACTTGAACCGAGTGGGCATCGACTCCAACTAAGGCGGCGGATTGTGTGATTCCTAGCATATTTAAATAATTTCTTTCGAAATGAATGTGAACAAATTTGCCTGTTTGTCTATGCTTTAGTACGTTGTTTAAAGTTTATATCGAACGATTAATAGAATTTTGAAAATAGGACTTACAGGTGGTATCGGCTGTGGTAAATCGACGGTGGTACAGTTTTTCGCGAAAGCGGGCTGGCGCACCATCGAGACGGATGCGGTGGTGCGTGACTGTCTCGCAAGCGATGCAACGGTACATGCGGCGCTGAGTGAGCACTGGGGAAAAGCGGTGTTTCATGCGGATGGCACGGTCGATCGCAAGGCGCTGGCAGCGCGCGTTTTTACAGATGTGCAGGAGCTGGTATGGTTGGAGGGCTTGCTGCATCCCTTAGTTCGGCAAGCGTGGGAGGCAGCGATTGAACAGGCGCCAGAGGCTGATTGGCTTGTTGAGATTCCTTTGTTGTTTGAAAAAAGGCTTGAAACTGGGTTTGATTTGATTGTCTGTGTTACCAGTCCTCCTGATGTGGTTGAACGCCGTATGGTTCACAGAGGTTACTCGGGAGATGAGATTGTACAGCGGCGTCACCGCCAAATGCCCCTAGAGGAGAAAGCCCGACGCGCAGATTGTGTGATTTCAAATGCAGGCAGCCTTGAATTTTTAAAACAACAAACAAAGCGATTAATCGCACAGACCCGCACGCATTAGCCCGTTGCCGCATTTCGGTTGAACGCTAAGCGTCGCCTCTTTATAAAAGAACCCGCACTGAGTGCGCACTATTAGCCCATGAGCTCCAAAGAAGAAATTAAACCATCTGTAACTGCTAATCCATCCAGCGAGGATGCGCCAAAGCCAGCAGCGAAGCGTGCAGTAAAGAAAACTGCCGCGAAAAAAGCGGCCAGAAAAAAGGCGGCCAAGAAAACCGCTCGTAAAGTTACTGAGCCATCTGCTGATAAGCAATCGCAGCAGTCAGACATGTTTACCGCAGCGTCGATTCCTCACGTTGATTCGCCTGCGCCAGGTGTGGAGCAAGCATTTGTGCCATCGGAGGTGCCTGCTGGCAGTGCGCGCAAGACCGGAGTTGTTTGGTCCTCAGATGATGCTGAGCCGCCTGCGGAATCTTCGCAAGAATCACCGCGGGAGTCCGCTTCGAATCATTCTCAGGGCGAAGCGTCTCTGGATGGAGAATCTTCGCAAGGCGGCGACAAGCCGAATGAGGGCAAGGCCAAAGAAGGCAAGTCGCGTGGGCATCGCAATGAATCAGGCGGCCGTAATTCACGGCGTGATCGCGGCGAGCGTCCGAGCCGAAATGGTAAATTTAAAAATAAAGGTGGCGCTCAGGGCGGGCAACCGAATCAGAAGAAAAAAGGCAAGGGCCGTTGGCAGGATAAAAAGAAGCGTGCTCGCGAGGAAGACTCCCCAATTGAGTTTGGAGAATTGCTTGAATTTGAATTGCTAAAGAACATCGAAGAGACGCTGCAATTGGCGACTGAGTTGCGCTCGGGTGAGGGCGAAGGGCTGGACTTTAATCGTATCTACGATATGGGCTTGTCAGAGCTTCGCGACGAGGTCGCAGCCGTAGGAGTGGAAACGGCGTATGCGCCAAATCGTGATCAGTTGCTGAATGCGCTTGTAGCTAGGGCAGGAGAGCAAAAGGTCTGCATTTCGTCGGTTGGTATCTTTGAGCCGATGGAAGATAACGAAGGTGGCTTGCTGGTGTATGAGCGTGATAGCTATCGCGTGAAGGCGCTTTGTGCCTATGTGCCACAGGTCTTTGTCGAGCATTATGGTTTGCAGCGTGGTCATATCATAACCGCTCAATTGCATCCGCACCGTGAGAATGAGTCCTGTCCGTTTGTGGTTTGCGTGAATGATGTGATGGGGCGAGACCCCAAGACGTTGAGCGAGATCGTGCCCTTCACGGAGGGTGTCCCTTATTATCCGCTTGAGCGCATTTTGATGGAATCTGACACGGAATCGAAGTCGGATAACCTGTCGATGCGGGTGGTCGATTGCTTGACGCCAGTTGGCTTTGGTCAGCGTGGTTTGATTGTGGCGCCGCCGCGAACTGGTAAAACAGTGTTGATGCAGGGCATGGCGAATTCGATCCAGAAGAACTATCCTGATTCACATTTGATCATCCTGTTGATCGATGAACGACCGGAGGAAGTAACGGATTTTCGCCGCCAAGTGTCAGGCGAGGTAATTAGCTCTACCTTCGATGAAACCGCAGAGAGCCATGTCCACTGCGCCGAAATGGTGATCGAAAAGGCGCGTCGTATGGTCGAGGTCGGTAGAGATGTTGTGATTTTACTCGATTCGATCACGCGTTTAGCCCGTGCCTATAACACCACGATGCCAAGTAGCGGGAAAATTCTATCTGGAGGAGTGGAGGCCAATGCCTTGCAAAAACCGAAGCGTTTCTTTGGTTCTGCGCGTAATATCGAAGGCGGCGGCAGCTTAACAATTATCGCTACCGCACTGGTCGAAACCGGCAGTAAGATGGATGAAGTGATTTTCGAAGAGTTCAAGGGCACGGGTAATATGGAGCTGCATCTGGATCGTGGCCTTTCTGATAAGCGCATTTTCCCTGCACTAAGCATGGATAAGAGCGGTACGCGTAAGGAAGAATTGCTTTACCATCCCGATGAAATATTAAAGATTTATTCATTGCGCAGAGCAATGAAAGGGCTACCGTCCACCGATGCTATGGAAATGCTCATTCAGCGCATTAAGAAGACCAACACCAATGCGGAGTTCTTACTGAGTGTTTCTCGATAGTTTTTACTTTAATCCCCACCTCTTCCCCATTTAATCTGTGACCTCCGCTGACGAATTTGTTCTCCAACTATTAATTGATAAAGGTATCGTAGATTCCGCTGCAATCGAAGCCGGCCGTGTTAAGGTCGCGGAGCAAGATAGCGAAGGTAATCCTGATACTGATACGCTGGAGCTGTTGATCGCCGAGCACACTGTGACGCAATTGCAGATCGCTGAAGTGCTTGCAGCAGAGTTTAATATGGAGGTGGTGGATCTCGCCGATGTGCGCGTTTCCAATCAAGCGTTGGAGCTCTTGCCTTACGATTTGGCGAGTCGTTATAAGGTCTTTCCGCTTGAAGTCGACGATAACGAAGTTGAGTTGGCAGTGTGTGATCCGCTCGATATGGATGCGATTGATAGTATCAGTCATGTCATTCAGCGTTCGATTACCTGCCGGGTGGCACCGCTTGAAGACATAGAAAAAGCGATTCATCAGTATTATGACGGGGCGCAAGTTGATAAAGTGGACAGCATGTTCGCTGGGCTAGAAGACGAGACCGTTGATGAAATTGATTTGCCGACTGGCGAGAGTGGCGAGGTCGGCGAAGATGAGGCGCCAATTATTCGTTATGTGCACATGGTGATTTCGGAAGCGTTGAAACTGCGAGCTTCAGATATTCATATGGAGCCTTTGGAAAAACGTTTTCGGGTGCGCTATCGTATTGATGGTGTTTTGCACGAAGTGGAAAATCCGCCCAAGCGTTTACAGCCTTCGATTGTTTCGCGTATTAAACTAATGGCCGATGTGAGCATTGCAGAGAAGCGCGTGCCCTTGGACGGTCGGATTAATATTAAAGTCGGGCCAAAGGTGATCGATTTACGTGTTTCGACTCTGCCAACAGCGTTCGGTGAGAGTATTGTGATGCGTATTTTGGACAAAGAAGGGCTGAACTTAGGCTTGCCAGAGCTCGGGTTCTTCAGCGATGACCAAGCCACTTTTGAGCGTATTATCGCGATGCCAGACGGTGTGTTCTTGGTGACTGGACCAACGGGTTCTGGTAAATCCACCACGCTTTATTCTGCGCTGAACTGCATTAACCATCCCGATCGTAAAATTATCACTGTCGAGGATCCGGTTGAGTATGAGATGCCTGGAGTGAATCAGGTGCAAGTCCGACGCGATGTGGGGATGACCTTTTCGGCAGCGTTGCGCTCGATGCTGCGTCAGGCGCCGAATATCATTATGGTCGGAGAAATTCGTGATAAGGAGACAGCTGAAATCGCGATTAATGCCGCGCTGACTGGGCACATGGTGTTTAGCACGCTGCATACTAATGATGCCCCGAGTGCTGTCAGTCGGTTGGTAGATATTGGTATTAAGCCTTTCCTTGTCGCTGCTGCTTTACGCGCGGTGCTTGCGCAGCGATTGGTGCGTCGAATTTGCCCGAATTGTAAGCAAGAGTATACACCGGATGAAAAACTTTTGAGCTCTCTGGGGATTCGCTCTGATCAAGCTTTAGATGCGAACTTCATGAAAGGGCAGGGGTGCGGGAAGTGTAATTTGACTGGATTCCGCGGTCGTGTAGGCGTCTTTGAGATGTTTACGATGAGTGAAGAGTTACAACAAATGGTCTACGAAAATGCTAGCCTCGTGGCGCTGCGTAACAAATCTAAGGAGATGGGCATGCGCACGATGCGTGAAGACGGCATTCGCAAAGTCATTGCGGGTGTAACCATCCCAGAGGAAGTCCTGCATTCGACGGTCGCTGAGCCTGTTTAATTTAATTATTTCCTGTTAATTAGAACCTCAACCAAGATGACACTATGAGTTATGAAATGAATGATTTGTTAGAGCTGATGGTAGATCAGGGTGCCTCTGACCTTCATTTACAGGTTAATCAGCCGCCAACGTTGCGCATGTCTGGTAGTCTGGTGCCGGTTGAGGGTGAGAAGCTGACTCCTCAGGATACTGAAGACTTGATGAAGGCGATTACCTCGACGACGAATCAGGAGCAATTGAAGACCTCGGGTGGTGCAGACTTTGGTTTTGCTTATATGGAACGTGCTCGCTTTCGTGTCAGTGTGCTTCGTGCGAAGGGCGCTTATGGAATAGTACTGCGGCAGATTCCGAATGATTTATTTACCCTCAGTGAGATTGGTCTGCCTGATCAGATTAAAGAGCTAATTAGCCGCCCCAGAGGTATGATTTTAGTCACCGGGCCAACAGGTTCGGGTAAATCGACGACCTTGGCTTCGATGGTAAATTGGATTAATCTTAATCATGATGGTCATATCATTACGATTGAAGATCCGATCGAGTATTTTCATGAGCATCAAAAATGTATCGTGACTCAGCGCGAGGTGGGCAACGATGTTAGCTCCTTTTCCAGTGCGATTCGCGGGGCTTTACGGCAAGATCCAGACGTGATTCTTGTTGGAGAAATGCGTGATCTTGAAACGATTGAAGCGGCAGTAAGCGCGGCGGAGACGGGTCACTTAGTCTTCGCAACATTGCACACTACCGGCGCAGCACGCACTGTTGACCGTATCGTCGACGCATTTCCAGCAGAGATGAAAGATCAGATCCGCACGCAGCTTGCGTCTTCTGTGGTCGCGGTCATCTCGCAGGTGTTGTGTAAGAAGATCGGTGGTGGGCGTATCGCTTCGTTCGAGATCATGGTTACGACCAACTCGATCGCACAGCTGATTCGCGAAAACAAAACATACCGTATTAATTCTGACATCCAAACGGGTGCTGCTCATGGTATGATTGGTTTAGATGCGCACTTACTCAGTCTGTATAATCGCGATTTGATTAATGCAGATGAGGCTCTGGCAAAATCACAACTCCCCCATGTCATGCGCGACAAACTTGTCGAGAATGGCGCTCAATTTATAAATTCATAAGTAAGTCGCAAGATTGCGGCGCAGATACCCCCGATGTTCGAAGATCATAACGATACCGTATACGAAATTATTAAGTCCGCAGAGTTGCTCGATCTCGTGCAGCTTGAGGAGCTGAACGAGTCGCACTTACACACTGGTAAATCACTGGCAGATGCGGTGATTGATTCTGGCGTGGTTGAGCGCAGTGCGGTTTTGAGCGCGGTCGCCGACTTTCTAGGCTATGCCTATCAGGAAGTGATGCCTAATTCGATTTCTGAAGATGTGGCCGCTGTGGTGAAAGCCAGTACCGCACGTATGTATGCAGTGGTGCCTTTTTCTGCAGACGAGACATCGATCTCTTTGTTGGCAAAAGATCCGTTCAATCCCAGTATCATTGACGATCTGACGTTCTCTTTGAATAAGGATATTCAGATCGTGGTGTGCGATCCTGAGTTGTTGGATGCCCTCATTATTGCGACATACGGCGAAGAAGATTCCTCAATCGACGATATCCTCGGTGACCTAGGTAATAGTTTTGAAGAAGCGCAGGATGATTTGTCCGATACGGATTTAACCGATATGGCGAATCAGGCGCCGATCATTCGGTTTGTGAATTTAGTCTTGCAGCAGGCGATTAAGGATCAGGCCTCTGATGTGCACTTTGAGCCATTCGAAGATCAATTCCGTATTCGTTATCGTATCGATGGTGCGCTCTATGAAATGGCACCACCGCCAAAGAGCCTCGCGATTCCAGTTATTTCACGTGTGAAAGTGCTGTCTAATATGAACATCTCGGAATCGCGTATTCCACAGGATGGTCGCATTAAGATGACCATTGCAGGACGCCCTGTGGATCTACGTGTTTCGACGTTGCCAACTCAGTTTGGTGAGAGTGTGGTGCTTCGTGTTTTGGATAAGTCTGTTGTGAATCTTGATCTCGAAGCCTTGAGTTTGCCGGATGATATTCTGCAAACAATTCGTGATCTGGTAAATCGTCCGAACGGTATTTTTATTGTGACTGGTCCGACGGGTTCGGGTAAGACGACCACTCTTTACAGTGCACTTCGCGAGGTGAACAGTGTCGAAACCAAGATTCTCACTGCTGAAGATCCGGTGGAGTATGAGATTGATGGCATCATGCAGGTTGCGGTGAACCATCAGGTGGGGCTGGACTTTTCGCGCGCGCTTCGCGCCTTCTTGCGACAAGACCCAGATAAGATTATGATCGGGGAAATTCGTGACCTCGAGACTGCGCAGATTGCGGTGCAAGCATCGCTCACTGGACACGTGGTATTGAGCACCTTGCACACCAATGATGCTTCGGGTGCAGTGACGCGTTTGATCGATATGGGCCTCGAGCCGTTTCTAATATCAGCCTCGCTGGAGGCGATCCTGGCTCAGCGGCTAGTGCGCCGCATTTGCAAAAAATGCCGTACTGCGTATGAGCCTGGGCATGATTTGATAGAAATGCTGGACGTCGATCCCCTCGAAATTGCAGAGAAAGACTTCTTCTACGGCGGAGGTTGTCCAGAGTGTAGTGATACTGGATATCGTGGTCGTGTCGGTCTGTTTGAGATGATCGTCGCTTCGGATGCAATTCGCGAATTAATTAATAACCGTGCGCCGACACTTGCGATCAAGCAGAAAGCTCTGGAGCAGGGCATGCGAAGCTTGCGCGATGATGGGTTGCGTGCCATTTTCGACGGTAATTCTACAATCGAAGAAGTTCTTAAATATACTTAATCTACAAACCTCTACATAATCCCATGGCAAAATTTAAATACACTGCGATTGATCAAAACGGTAAGCAAAAGACCGGTTCAATTGATGCTGATAGTCAGGATGACGCGAGCTCTAAGGTAAGCGCAATGGGCTTGATGCCTACTAATATTGCCGCAGACGGCAGATCGTCTGCGAAGACAAAAAAAGTCGCTAAGGCTAAAGGCAAGTCTGGTGGCATGAACTTTGGTAAGGTCATTAAGCCTGAAGAGCTGACGACTTTTACACGCCAATTAGCGACTTTGTTGCAAGCCGGCTTGCCGCTGCTGCGTGCGATCGAAGTGATGATTCGCCAAGAGAAGAACTTGCGCTTTAAGGCGTGCCTCGAGCAGATTGCCGACCAAGTGAAGTCTGGTAACACATTCTCTGACGGCTTACTACAGCATCCTAAGATCTTTGACCGTCTATTTGTAAATATGATTAAAGCCGGTGAGGCCGGTGGTGTTCTCGATGTGGTGCTCTCTCGTCTGGCGGGGTTCATGGAGAAGGCGCAACGCACCAAAAAGAAGGTGAAGTCTGCAATGGTGTATCCGATCGTGGTGGTCGGTGTGGCTGTTTCGATCGTCGTGCTCCTGATGGTTGTGGTGGTGCCTAAATTCCAAACGATTTTCGATGACATGCTCGATGGCGCGGCATTGCCTGGCCCAACTCAATTAGTGGTCGGAATCAGTAACTTCCTGCGCGATAATATTTTCATTTCATTGGGCTTGATCGCCGCACTTGTTTTTGCGGTGAAGTTTGCCCTTCGCACGGATGTCGGGTCGAAGGCCTTTAATTGGTGTGCGATCAACCTACCGAAGGTCGGTGATCTGGTCAGCAAGGTTAACATCGCTCGTATTACACGCACTTTCGGCACACTTCTTTCGAGTGGTGTTCCGATTCTTCAAGCGATTACAATTACCAAGGATATCACTGGTAATATATTCTACACCAATGCGCTGACTCGCATCCACGACAGTGTGCGCGACGGTGAATCGCTCTCCGCTCCGATGGGCCGTGAAAAAGTCTTCCCAGATATGGTGACCAGCATGATTGATGTGGGTGAGGAGACCGGCGAGCTGTCTGAGATGTTGAACCGTGTCGCAGATAACTACGACGAAGACGTGGATAATGCGGTGGCCGGTATTACATCGATCATTGAGCCTGTGATGATCGTGTTTCTCGCGGTCGTGGTCGGTTTCATCGTCATCGCACTGTTCCTACCGATTGTTGAGATCATTAAGCAACTCACGGGTTGATCCGACACCAATCGAACTTTTCAAGAACCCGCGACCGTGATGTCGCGGGTTTTTTATTGGGCAGGCGGATTGTTCGAAAGCATCTAAGGATTTGCTTTACCCTTTGTCACAAAGTCTGTGTGGTTGGCACTTCGATGAATACTATCCTAATCGCCTTTATTGCCCTTCTGATTCTTAAATACGCTACCAGCACGTTGCTGGATTTGCTTAATTTGGGCTATGTGAAGCGCCAAGCTGAGGCGGTCCCGCAGGGCTTTAGTGACTTTATTGATATGCCGACCTATCAGAAATCAATCGAGTACACGGTGGCGAAGACGCGCTTCGGCCTCGTGAGTAATTTTTACGACTCGATCATTCTGGCTGTAGTCGTGCTGTCAGGTCTATTGCCGTGGTTATATGCAAGTTTGAGCGCAATCTTCGGCTTCGGCATCTGGGGGCAGGCTTTGGTGTTGTTTCTGATTGCGGTGATCTTGGGGCTGCCGGGCATGCCTTTCGAGTGGTGGAGCACTTTTCGAATCGAAGAGCGTTTCGGTTTTAATAAAAGTACGCAGAAACTTTGGATCGTTGATAAAGTGAAGGGTTTTGTGCTCGGGTTTGGTATCGGCTATCCGCTACTCGCGTTATTGATCTTCCTCGTCACGAGTGCCGGAGATCTTTGGTGGGTATGGGGCTTTACGGTATTCTTCCTGTTCCAACTGGTGATGGTGGTGGCGTATCCGATGTTTATTATGCCTTTATTTAATAAGATGGAGCCGATGGCAGCAGGGGAGTTAAGGAATCGTCTCTTTGCTTTGGCTGAGCGGACTGGCTTTAAGGCTCAAACGATTCTAGTGATCGATGGGAGTAAGCGCTCTGGCCATTCGAATGCCTTTTTTGCAGGATTCGGACGTTTTCGCCGTATCGTACTGTACGATACATTGATTGAACAAATGAGCCACGAAGAGCTGGAGGCGGTGCTCGCTCACGAAATTGGACATTATAAAATGGGCCACATTCCGAAGATGATACTGCTCTCAGGAATCACCACATTTGCTATGTTTGCATTACTTGGTTGGCTGGCTGGAGGCACTTGGCTGGCTGAGGCATTTCACTTTAGTTCAGCGGCAGCCGAGTATTTTGTGCCAGTGCTACTGCTGTTTATGCTGTTGAGTGGTTTACTCACTTTTTGGTTATCGCCTTTTAGCAGCCTTTGGTCGCGCAAGCATGAGTATGAAGCCGATGCCTTTGCCCGCGATGCGATGGACTCCTCTGAGCCTTTAATTCGCGCGCTGCGTAAGTTGCATAGAGAGAATTTGAGTAACTTGACGCCGCATCCGATTTATAGCCGTTTCTATTATTCACATCCGACTTTATTGGAAAGAGAAAGCTCGTTGATTAATAGTTAGCCATATGCTATATTTTCAGGCTTATGCGATTCGTATTAAGTCGATGCTGTCTGTTACTTGCGGCGGTCTTTTGTCAGCAGTCCGCGTATGCAAAGTCTATCCGTCTGGCCACATATAATCTGAACAATTACTTGGTGATGGATCGCCATGTTGGTGCAGTCTGGCGACCATCTTATCCTAAGCCTGAAGCGGATAAGACGATTATCCGCCAAGTGATAAAGCAGGCGTCGCCGGACATCTTGGCAGTGCAGGAGATTGGGGCACTGCCGTTTTTAGAAGAACTGCGGGCCGATTTAGCCCTAGAAGGCGTTCACTATCCATACGCCATACATTTGGCCGGTGCCGATCAAGTGCGGCATGTGGCGGTGCTCTCAAAGTTTCCCCCAATGGCGGTGGTCAAGCACAACGATCTGGATTTTAAATATCAAAATGGCCGTGAACTCGTGAAACGCGGAATGCTTGAGCTCTCGTTTGAGCGATCAGACAGCAGTGTCTTTAAGCTCTTTGTAGTGCATCTGAAAAGTCGTTGGACGGATGTGAAGTCAGACCCAGAATCACAGCAGCGACGCTCACGCGAAGCGGAAGCATGTCGCAACCGAATTATCGAGCGCAGTTATGATCTGGGTGTGACTGACTTTATGGTAGTCGGGGATTTTAATGACCATCCGAGCAGTGCCACATTGCGTCGTTTTTATCGAAAGGGCGATTTTGATATTGGTGCTTTGGTGCCAGCGTCAGATTCGCGCGGCGAGCAGTGGACGTATTTTTATCATAAGCAGGTCGTCTACTCTTTGGTCGATGGATTTGTGGTTTCGCGGTCACTCGCGCAACAGGTCGTCGCTGGCGATGGCCATATCGTTGACATCCCGGGTGTCTTGCTCGGCAGTGATCATCGAATGGTGTATCTCGATCTTGCTGATCCTGAGCTAGTGGCCGCCGATTAGCGTGACTTAAGTTCCCGTGTGGCGCTGAGATACTCGGTTGCCAGCGGACGATAAGTGCCACAATACTTGATTTGTATGGAAATTGTATTTTTAGGCACAGGGACGTCGCAAGGGGTCCCGATGATTGCGCAACCAAAAGATGGTTGTGATCTGAATAACCCACTAAACTGGCGCACGCGCACCTCGATTCATGTTGAGATGGGTGGACACCATATCCAAGTCGATGCAGCACCGGAGTTTCGTATGCAATGTATCCAGAATGAGATAACTCAGATTGATACCTTTATTTTAACACACTCACACGCAGACCATATTTTGGGGATGGATGACCTACGCCGCTTCTGCGATCTAAACGGTGGCACTGCGTTGCCTGTTTATAGTAGCAAGGAGGGGTTGCAGCGGATACGTGAGATTTTTCCGTATGCGATTCTAGATAAGCCGACAATTAAGGGCTATCCTGCATTTAAGCTCAAGGAAATGCCGCAGGTGCTTGAAGTCCCCGGTGGTAGTATTGAGTCGGTTTATCTTCCGCATGGTCCGATGCGGGTATTAGGCCTGATTTTTACGGAAGCCGAAACGGGTAAATCATTTGCATATTATACCGATTGCAAAGAGGTCGGAGAGGAGGCGCGCTTGCTTGCCGAGGGTGCCGATGTGGTCATCTTGGATGGCTTGCGACCAGAGCCGCACCCTTCGCACATGACTGTGGCTGAAGCAACTCAGACTGCAAAAGAGATGGATGCGAGCCTCTCGTTTTTGACGCACATGACGTATCGGGTCGATCATGAAGCGACTGAGGCCAGCTTGCCGGATAATATTCGCCTCGCTTACGATGGCCTCCGAGTGAGTTGGTAGCCGTCCGTCTTTTAAGCACCGAGAGCGCCCCATTGGTTTGCTTGATTTCGATTGCTCGGCGTGTGACTGGCAGATTTGCCAACGGCCACTGACGACTGCAATGCGACTCTCTACCAGTGACGCTAGACTCAAAAAAATCCCCAGCAGATCACTGGCGAAAATCTTAATTTTCTAATAACAGCTGCTATGATGCGGCTGAGTCTGCGTATTGGCCGAGATTGCGGAACTTGGCATAGCGGTCATCGAGCAGCTGTTGGAGGCTCTTCTTTTCGAGTATTTTAAGTGAGTCGAGGATGGCTGTTTTCATCGTGTCTGCCGCGGCATCGTAGTCGCGATGTGCTCCGCCGGTAGGCTCGGGTAAGACTCGATCCACGACGCCAAAGCCTTCAAGGTGCGTCGGGCTGAATTTCAACGCTTCGGCTGCCATCGGTGCGGCTGCACGGTCTTTCCAGAGGATGGCAGCGCAACCTTCGGGAGAGATGACCGAGTAGTAGCCGTTTTCAAAGATCATGACTTCGTCCGCTACTGCGATGCCAAGCGCTCCCCCAGAGCCGCCTTCACCGATGACGATGGTGATGATTGGCACCTTCAGTGCGCTCATGTTGCGTATGTTCACTGCAATCGCTTCGGCAACGTGGCGTTCTTCTGCGCCGATACCAGGGTAGGCACCCGGAGTATCGACCAGTGTGATGACTGGCATGTCGAATTTCTCAGCCATTTCCATTAGGCGCATCGCTTTACGGTAGCCTTCCGGGTGTGGGCAACCGAAGTTGCGAAGTAAATTTTCTTTAGTATTACGACCTTTTTGTTGGCCGATCACCATCACGGGCTTGCCTTCGATAAATGCGGGGCCGCCGATGATGGCAGCGTCCTCGCGAAAGCGTCGATCGCCATGAAGCTCTTCGAAATCGGTAAATATACGATCAATGTAGTCGAGTGAGTAGGGGCGTTTCGGGTGGCGCGAAAGTTGCACGCGTTGCCACGCAGTGAGATCCGAGTAAATATCGGCCTTGATTTTCTCGATTTTCTTTTCGATCGCTTCGATTTCGTTGCTCACATCGACCTTGGACTCTTGCGAGACCTGGTTGAGTGTGATCAATTGCTTCTCTAGCTCTCGCAGAGGTTTCTCAAATTCAAGCGTGTAAGTTACATCTTCCATGTTGTGATCGATTTAGAGGAGCGATTTATCGGCTGTCAATGCCGCTAAATAGTATCGTTTTCGGAAGGAGATTTTAGTTCGTCTTTCCAGCCAAGCATCCGCGCCTGCGCGCCGTAATACTCCGCTTTATCTTTATCGCCGCGCTCTACCCAGATACGAGAAAGGCTGGTGTTGATGTGAATGTCGTTGGGGTTTAGCGTATGTGCCTGGTCTCCTGCGGATAGGGCATCGTCGTAGCGTCCTTCAGAAAAATACACTTCAGTCAGTGCATGCCAGGTTTCGAACGAATTCGGATGCGCAGCGCTGAGCGCGGTCAGCTTGCTGAGCGCCGCCTTGCTATCGCCCATGGTGAAGTCAAAGGTAGCGTCATCGATCTGGTCTTGGAGAGAAGTGTCGTCTGTCATATCTTTTAGGTTGCTCTGTGCAGAAGGCCGTTTTGAGTAGAGTTATCTCATCTTATGGCTGACCCGCAAATCGAAAAACTTCTTATTGTTCAACATCGCGATGTATCGCTTTTAAAAATTGAGCAGGACCTTGCTCGTATTCCGATAGAGCGAGGAATGGTCGAGTCCGAAATCGCTTCGGAGCAGGCTAATATTGAGGCTGCTCGTCAGGCGCTAATTTCTAAGGAACTCCAGCGCAAGGAAATCGACGTCGATGTTCAGGCTAAAGAGGGCGCCTTGCTACGCTTTCGCACTCAGCAGGCCGAGGTGAAGAAGAACGATGAGTATCAGGCTTTGACCCATCAAATCGAGCAGACCGAGGCGGATATTTCGACGCTCGAAGAGCGCGAGATCGAATTGATGCTGGATATCGACACTGCCAAACAAGAATTTGAGGCCGAGAAAGCAGTGATTGAAGTGCGGATCGAAGCGCAGCGCCAAGAGATCGCGGTGCTCACTGAGCGGGAGGCCAATTTAAACGGGTCGGTGGCAGCCGCCAGAGCGGAAGTGGCGGAATCACGCGTCGACGTTGATACCGTCTACCTAGAGCAATATGATCGTGTGAAAAAAATGGTCAAACGTGCGCCGTATTTGTCACCAATCGAGGCGCATAAGTGCGGCGGTTGCCATTTGCGAGTTTCGAATGAGGTCTCTCGCGGTGCGCAAGATGCCGGTGAGCCGCATTTCTGCGATCAATGCGCACGCATGGTTTACGCTTAAGCGCCGCTCGATTTACACAATCGGGTGAAAATCCTTTTGCAACCTGTGGCGAGACACTTTGTCATTCACGGATTACATGTTGTTGAACTTTGCTGTTATTTCTCGATTGATGCGAAAGGGCGCTGCGGCTGCGCTCTTGATCTTAGCACTTGTGCCTACTGTTCAGGGGCAAGCGCCGTTGTTGGCGGATCGTGCCGATGTGCTGGATGTCGAGCAGCGGCTGGTGTTTGACTGGCAGGTGGATGCAGCGGATAGTGCGTTGAAAGCCGGACTGGCGGTGTTAGCCGAGGGCTTATATCGAGATTTGTTGGCGGTGCCAGGCGTGGCGGCGGACAATGTGGCGGAATTGCAGATTCAGTTGGCGGCTTCGCTAATTGCGCAACGCCGTTTCGTGGATGCGCGCTCGGCGTTGCAGTCGGTGCCCGAGGAGGCGCGCGGTGATCAGTATTATCTCTACCTGGGGGTGAGCGCGTATGGCAATGGTCGCAATGTCGACCAAGAGACCTTAACCTTGGCGCTTAGCAATGTCGCTGAAAGTGTGTTGAAGCCAGAGGAGTTGCCTTGGTTGTATATTCTGCGCGGACTGCAGGCGGAGTTGGTGGGGCGAACCGATCAGGTGGCAGCTGCTTTTCAGCAAGCACGGGCAGCGGCCGTTTCAGAGGCGCAGCGAGCGTTTTTTACTGGATTGATATTGCGCGAAGAGGTTTTGAGAGCGCCTGCCAATGATGCACTGGCGGCAGAGGTACGTGGGCAGTACGAGCGTTTGAGGGGGACTGCCGCAGCTTATCCGTATGTGCGCGAGTATGCGGTGATTTTACATAATCAGGGGCGTAATGCAGAGGCGATTGAGCTGATTGCTGGGGAGTTGGCAACTGCACGGTCTGGCTATGCTAGCCGCGAGCGCGAGCAATTGTTATTGTTGAAGGGCATCCTCTATGGGGTGGATACCTTAAGTGGGCGTGATGCGTTGCGTGGCTTGCTACGTGAAGGAAAAAACCGTGAGGTCATGGCGGTCGCATTGCAGTTGTTAGCACGTGCGAGCAGCCCCTTAGAACGAGATGAACTGACTATTTTTCTTAATGTGATGGTTGCCGAGTCCGAGCCGCATCCATTGCTTGGGCAGATGTACTATATTCGCAGTCAACTGGCGTTGGCTGTGGGTGAGACGGCGTTGGCGGAGGCGGACGCACGACTCCTGCTAGAGCAGTTTCCTGGTCTGAGCGAGATTACTAATGTGTATCGTTTGCTGGCATATGCGGCGCTGCAGCGCGCGCCTGCGCAATATCGGGCGGCCGCGGACTTTTTGATCCAGTTGCGGGATCAGGCAGAAGAAGCGGAAGCGCGCCAAGTGTTAAATCGCTTGATCGGGGACTGCTATTTCTTGAACACGGATTACCGCAATGCGGTCGATTTTTACCAAGCCGCACGCTATCAGGGCGTGGGGGTGGATCATGATGGAGAATTTTTCTTACGCTTGGTGACTGCAGAGCTGCGGGGTGGACAGATTGAAGCCGCTTTGCAGCTGATAGATGAGGCAGATTTCAGTGGCAGTATCTCGGTGTCGGATCGTTGGCGTGCGGAGTGGAATGTGGCGCAGGCCTTGCAGGTAAGCGGAGAGTTAACCGCGGCCTTGACGCGGGTCCAATTACTGCTCGCAGAAGATGGCAACAGTTCAGTGCCAATTGCCCTAGACTTACGTTTCCGTTGGTTGGAGGCTCGTTTGTCATTGATGGTCGGAGCGGCAGAGCCGATTCAGGACCGTGTTGATGTGCTGCTGACTCGAATTGAGTCACTCCCTGCGGAGGCATCAGATCCAAGTCCAGCCGAAGTGCGTCTATTGCGCACAGAAGTGTTACTACTACAGGCGGATATTTTGATTGGCTTAGGCGATTCGACTGCTGGGATGGAGGTATTGAACCGCTTGCGCACTGGTTACGCTGAGAGCTCCGCCGCAGAGCGTTCGTATCTGACTGAGGCAAATTATTACACATCGATAGATGACTTTGCGGCGGCTCAACAGACGCTGCTGAAGTTGGCTTCGCAATATGAAGCGGGTGAGCTCGCGGCGCAGGCCTTGTTTGAGGCGGCGTTGTATTGCGAACGTAGGGGCCCGGAGTATTTCGCCGAGGCAGTGCGCGTGCACCATGATCTGACCGAGCGCTACCCACAGGATACGTTGTTTTTCTCATCGCGTCTGAAGCAGGGAGACCTACTTCGGCAAATGAATAATTTTGCGGGTGCGCAAATTATTTATGAAAATTTGATTCGTTTATTTCCCGAGCATCCACGCCGATATGTGGCGGAGTTGTCGCGGGCGGATTGTATGTTAGCATTGGCCAAGGATGATACGGAGCAGTTGCAAAATGTCGCGCAAGTTTTGGAGCGTTTAATCGACCTGCCGAACCTGCCGATCGATTTTCAGGCGGAAGTCGGCTACAAGTGGGGCTTTGCATTGCTGCAGCACGAGGCCTTTGATCAAGCGCAAGTCGTGTTTACTCTGATCGCGAGTCGCTTCCTGTTGGATGGTGAAAATGCGATTCGCTTGGGAGTGACTGGTCGCTATTGGATGTCGCGGACACTCCTAGAGCTGGGCACTGGTTTAGAGGCCCAAGGGCAACTGGCGGAGGCGCGGCGTGTCTATCGCAAGATGGTCGCTTATAATTTACCGGGTCGAACACTTGCGCAATCGCGTGCGGATCGATTACCAGTTGTCGAAGAGTAGGTCGTACTTTATATTTAAAAAAATTATTCCATGGATTACTTGCAACAGACATTCATTCTACAAGGCGGACCAGTTATGTATCCGCTGCTTTTCGTCAGCCTATTAGGCTTTGTGCTGTTTATTGAGCGCGCCTTGTTTTTGCATAAGGGCCAAATCGGCACCGAAGATTTCTTGAGCGGAATTAAAAATTTGGTAGGCAAGAAACGTCTGGTTGAGGCATTGACCTTGTGCGAAGATACACCCGGGCCGATGGCACGTATCGTGAAGTCGGCACTGCTGCATTATGGTGAGTCGAGTGCGAGTATTCGGACCGCGATTCAGTCTGCTGCGATTATTGAGATCCCCGTGCTGGAGCGTCGCATTGGCACGATTGCTGCGTTGGCTCGAGCGGCGCCTTTGCTAGGCTTTCTTGGCACCGTCATTGCGGCGTTGCAGGCGCTGTATCAACTCGAAGCCTCCAGTGGTAATAGTGGCGAGTTTAGTCGGTTGCTGGCGGAGGCTTTGATTACTTCAGCTTCTGGCTTGGCGATTGCGGTGATGGCGACTTTGGCGCACCACTTCCTCTGTGGACGTGTGCGAGCGTTGGTGCACGATTTTGAATGGGTAGGGCACAATATCCATGAATTTCTGACGGTCGATCCGGCAACAGTAGCAGCGCCGATCGAGAAAGGTGAGGGTTAGCCAATGAGTATGCCTGAGCAAAAGCCCGCGGGTAATTTAACCGCACCGACTGCTGAGTTCACCGCGTCGTTTGGTTTGTTGGAGCGATTGAAGCGCCCTGAGATCAAGATCGATCCGATTCCAGTGTTGGATTTATTGGTATTGGCGCTATTGATCAGTTTACTGTTTACACGCTTTGTGATGTTGCCGGGCGTGCGGGTGAATTTACCTGAGACAGATCTACGTCTGCAGCACGATGCTGCTGAAGTGGCGGTGTTGACGATCGGTAATGGCGGGATGTTATTTTTTGACGGCAGTGTATATGAGCATGCTTCGGTGGAGCAGGCGTTTGGTCGACATCTAGAGGATCGCACCGAGCAGAATGCCGTATTGTTGGTTAAGGCGGAGGCCTCGATGGAGCTACAACTATTTTTGGATCTGTGCCGGATGGCCCAAAGTGCCGGATTTGCTGAGGTGCAGATTGCGGGAGATCAAGTGCCAGAGGTGCTCGAGTTGATTCCTGGAGATGCATTGCAATCAGGGAGTAACGCATTCTTTCCGGTATTGTGATGTCGATTGCTCCCCAGTTGTCCGAGCCTGTGACACAGCGCTCACCCGAAATGATTTCGCCGCTATTGCGTGTGAGCTTGTTGCTCGGGGTGGCGCTGCATCTTGCTGGGTTTTTGGTGTTTCGAGTAGTTTCCAGTCCGTTGCCAGATCGAGTCGCCACTGGTCCTTATGTGGAGTACGTTTCGGCAGGTTCGCTCGCAAATGATCGTGAACTGGAAGAGTTGGCCGCGTTGTTTGACTCCGCGCCACTGTTTATTCCGACTCGCTGGAATGCATCTCAAGTGCTGCTGATGGATCCCAAAGATGAAATGCAGGGACAGTTTCCCGAGTTTGAGCCGAAGATTCAGTTGCTCAGTGAACTGCAGCCGTCGATTTTTTTGGTGCCTCAAAATATTGCGGTAGATAAGCCGCTCGATTTATTGGCGTCGCGCTTTTGGCGTTTCTTCGCAGGCATTACTGAATCGCCGCAGTCTCTCGCGGAATTTCCAGATGCCACGCCGATCGCGGAAGTTTCGATTCTTGGGGAACTGGCCGCGCGTCGCTTTTCAATCCCGGTGGATTTGAGTTACACCACCTCGTCCTCTGTGGAGCGGCCGGTGTTGTATTTTATGCGTGTTTCCGGCAGTGGTTTGACATCATATGCGCCGACGCTAGGCCAGTCCTCAGGTAATGCGGACTTCGATCGTGCTGCGGATGAGTGGTTGCGCCGGCCGGAGGTGCGTAGTCAGTTTCCGCAGGGCTATCTTTCGGTTAAAGTATTTCCTTGGTAGCTTGCAGTGCAGGCTAACTTCACGATTGCGAACGCGACGATCCGAGCAATATATGAATCTATTATGAGTAACGAATCTGAGTCACCTGTCGCTGCTGCGCTGAGCGATACGACCATGTTGAATCAGCTCGAGAGCTTGACCGAATCATGGGGGACACGTCCGTCTTGGGATATTTATTTCATGGCGACGGCTCTGCTAATGGCCTCGCGCTCCAGTTGTGATCGCTTGCATGTGGGCTGCGTGATCGTCTCTGGCGGGTCACAGAAAAACCGGATCATTGCGGCTGGCTATAATGGTTTTTTGCCAGGTGCGCCGCATGCCTCGCGCGTGCGTGATGGGCATGAGCAAGCGACGGTGCATGCCGAGCAAAATGCGATTTGCGATGCAGCGCGGCGCGGCGTATCGCTCGAAGGCACAACTGTATATGTGACACATTTTCCGTGTATTAATTGTGCCAAAATTTTGGCGGCGGCAGGAATTGGTTGTATCAAGTATCATAGTGATTACCGGAATGATGAACTGGTGAAGGCAATACTCACTGAGAGTGGAGTCAGCCTAGAGCAGTTATAACTGGATCTTGGTATGCGTTTGATTCCAGATCGTAATCAGAATGATGAGGCGATGCATCTCGTAGGCTCTTTATTGGTGGCGCATCCATCTTTGTTGGACTCGCAGTTTACGCGCACAGTTGTGCTGTTGACCGCGCATTCGGCGATCGAGGGCTGTTTGGGTGTGATTGTCAATAGGCCACTCCATCAGACGCTGGGTCAGTATGATCTGGAGTTGGCAGGCACTGAGTTTGCCGGAGTACCCCTCTACGACGGTGGTCCAGTCGGTCGCGATCAAATGATTCTAGTGGCGTGGAAGTGGTCTAGCGCCGATGGCACCTTTAAGCTTTATTTTGGGATTGATGAGGATAAAGCCCGCCAAATTCTGCAAGATGACCCCGAATTCGAGTTGCGCGGCTTTATTGGCCATTCTGCTTGGGGTGATGGTCAACTGGAAGGCGAGATCGAGGAGGATGCTTGGCTGGTATGCCCCTTAAGCCCTGACCTCGAGTTGCTTGAGAGCGTGGCTCTTTGGCGCGCGATGCTTGCCCAACTTGGGCCCGAGATGCAGTTACTCGCAGAGGAACCTGACGACCTTTCAATGAACTGAAATTAGGTGGTTTATTTCGGTCTTTGCCATTGACAGAGGGGGGGCTCGACCCTTTTTTCACCAATTCTCTCTTTTCTTGTTATGAAAGTTGTATCTTCTCTTAAATCTCTCAAAAACCGTCACCCGGACTGCCAGGTAGTTCGTCGTAAGGGACGCGTTTACGTAATCTGCAAGTCTAACCCTCGCTTTAAAGCGCGTCAGGGATAGCTCGAAACCTTCGAAAGGACACTACTGTGAAAGCTGATATTCATCCAAAGCTCAACCCGATTGCCTTCGTCGATGTTTCGACGGGCACTAAATATCTGACTCGCTCCACAATGCGTGGCAGCAAGACTGAAACAATCGATGGCGTTGATTACCAAGTGGTAATTTGCGACATTACTGCTGATTCGCACCCCGCCTTCACTGGTGAGAAGCGTTTCGTGGATACTGCTGGTCGTGTCGAGAAGTTCCAAAGCAAGTTCACTCGCCGTCGCTAAGACGCGGGTTGACTTCAGATCGCATTTTCAAAAAAGGCCCGCTGCACATTGCAGTGGGCTTTTTTTGGTTCATCGCCGATGGAGGTCTGCCGGAGATGGCGTTGCATTAGTGGCAAAGTCTCGATTGCAACGGGTCCTTGTTTCTGGGGCATGTTTGAGCCATTGCACTCTTCGAGTATAATAGACCGCGATAGGAGTGTGGGCAACTCACCCAAATTCATCCTGTGTTGCTGTAAAGGAGGGCGAGTCGCCACTACACTATTGTAATTATCGTTGTTCAATCAATCACCACCAGCCCAGTTATAACAATACTGATTATGACGAGTGGTGGTAGCCACATGGCGTGGCCCTGTAATCGCGCCGCGCAGCGATGCAGCCACAATAATATGGCAAAATAAACGCACAGTGCAGTATAGCTGAGAGCGGTTGAGAAGCCATCACTGGGCAGAATGGCACAAGGGAGTTGTGCGCAGAAGATTACCATGTGATCCATTAGATAAATCACAGTCCAAGCGGAGTGGTTGATGAATTCCGCAAGGCCAGAGAGCAGGGTGCCGGAACAAGTCAGAGAGATGACGCCGCCACTGATGACGATGGCGACTAAATAGACCAACAGCATGTTGAGTAAAATCGCACCGGGCGCGACGAACCCGAACAGTCCAGCGCTGAGCGGTGTACTCGCTAGCCAGGCGGAGAAGCTAATGGCAAACAGTAGTAAAACTTTGTCGAGCGACCAAGCAAAGGCGCGCTGCCGAGCGTTCCAGTCTTGTTCCGGCAACCACTGATAGGGCTGGCAGCGGCCCGTTAAGACTTGGTGTAGCGGTAGGCCAAATAATAATATGCTGAGTACCACCGCGTAGGAGAGCTGAAAGCCAAGGCTCCACAATTGATTGGGATCGATTATTAGTACTAAGATGGCGGAGCACATCAGGGCAGAGAATGGGGAGCGCTGGCGCTGGCAGGCAAAGCTGGACCAGAAAAAAGCCGCCATCAGAAACGCGCGAATGGCGGAGGGCGTGCCGCCGGTTATTTCGACATAGAAATACAATAGCGGCAGTCCGATCCATGGGGCAACTGCTCGCGGCACTCGGATGAGTAAGAGGAATTGAGCAATCACCGTCGCAATTACACCGATATGTAAGCCACTGATCGCGAAGAAGTGCATGGTACCAGTCATTCGATAGCGCTCGATTTGTGCTTTGCTCAGTTCGATCTTACGGCCCAAAAGCATCGCGACGTATACATTGGCAAGTTCCGAATTTTCTGGTGCTCCCAACCGCAGTGTTGCTTGAAATCGCTGATTCATTGCCGCGCAAAACCGATCAAAGGCGACTGGCGCTCGCAGTATTTGCAGCGGGCCAGTGCGGTCGAAGCGGTAGTGTACGCCGATGCTTTGTAGGTAGGTTTCGAAATCGTCTTTATCACTGGTGGTGGCCGACGGTAGGATCGGCGTGAGCACACCGGTGGTCTGCAGTTGTAGCCCGCGCTGGATGTTTAGTTGGGCGGTCTGTTCTGCTAGTTCGGGCGGAAGCGTCAGTTTAAAGTAGATCTGATCGTCGGTATGTATGCGGCTGGTGGTGGGCGCGTCGAGAACGCGGGCGATTCCGCTAGGTTTGCCATAACGTACGCCAGGTTGCATGACGCGTTGTATTTCGATGGCTAACTGCGCCTCGCGCGCTGGTAGGGTAAGGTTGTAGGCCTGTGGCGCCTTAGGTAGTCGAAGTTGCCCATAAGCCCAGCAGCAGAGGGTTGTGCTGATCAAGAAACACAGCATCCATTGCCACTGTAAACTTTCGTTTCGTGCGAGTCGAAGCGCCGCGACGCTGCCGCTAAATGCGACACATAGAAGCAGGGGCAGTGGCGCGGTGTAGTGACGGGCTAGAATCAGCCCGAGGAGAAGTCCTAATAATAACGATAAAATCGGGGCGCGGACTTGAGTCGTTGGTGTCATGAGGCTGCGTTAATTCTATTATTACAAAGCGTTAGCTTAAATTTGCTTCGTTGCGTTCTAACTTGCAAGACTGCGTCACGCATCTGATGGTAGCTTCGATGTCTGAAAATATCGAACAGGCTGGCATTTTTGATGCCGAGCAGGACGCTTCGACCGGCTCCTTGGTGCGGCCGTTGGCGGTACGTATGCGACCGCAGCACTTGGGCGAGATCATTGGTCAGGATCACATAGTCGGTGAGGGCTGTTTGTTGCCGCGCTTGATTCAGGCAGATAATTTCGGCAGCCTGATTTTTTATGGCCCACCTGGCTGCGGTAAGACTTCGATGGCGGAGGTGATTGCGGCGGAGACGCAGAGTAAGTTCGTGCGGATCAATGCGGTGCTGTCGAATGTGGCCGAGGTGCGCGATATCCTACGCTTGGCACGTTACGAGCCAGATAAGCGCACCATCCTGTTTATCGATGAGATCCATCGGTTTAATAAGTCACAGCAAGATCTACTGCTGCCGGATGTGGAGGCAGGCAATATTCGTCTGATTGGCGCGACCACACACAATCCCGGGTTTTATGTGAATCCGCCGCTGTTGAGCCGTAGCCACCTGTTTCGTTTGGAGCCGGTGGATGTCGAGTCTGTCGCGATTGTACTGGCGCGTGCCTTAAAAGATGTGGCGCGTGGCCTCGGTGCACATCGTTGCACAGCGGAGCCAGCGGTGTTTGAAGCCGTGGCTGATTTTTCTGGTGGTGATTTGCGCCGTGCACTCAATGCCTTGGAAACACTGGTACTGAGTCAGCCCTTGGGCGCGCATGTCGATGCGCAGGCGGTCGAGGTGTTCGCACGCGAGCGGCAGATTCGCTACGACCGCGATGAGGATGAGCATTACGATCACGCCTCAGCGATGATTAAGAGCATCCGCGGGTCAGATCCCGATGCCGCGCTGTATTGGACCTTTAAGATGCTGCAGGGCGGCGAAGATCCACGCTATATCGCGCGGCGCTTGACCATTTTGGCTTCTGAAGATGTCGGCCTTGCTAATTCGCATGCGCTGACAGTGGCCACCGCCGCATTTGAGGCCTGCGAAAAGATCGGCATGCCAGAGTGTGAGTATCACTTGGCGCACGCGGTGCTTTATTTAGCGACCTCGCCAAAGAGCAACTCGGTGACGAAGGCGATGCATGCAGTTAAAAAGTCGCTCCGAGACGAGCCTGTACAAGCCGTGCCCCTATGGTTGCGTGATGCGCACACCAAGACAAACAAGGCGCTCGGCCACGGTAAGGACTACCTGTATAGTCACGATTATCCCTCAGGGATTTCTGGGCAGGAGTTTATGTTGGCACCCCAGCAGTTTTATGTGCCGGGTCATTCGGGAGCGGAAGCTGCTACGGCACAACGGCTCGAACAGTTAAAACAGCTTAAAGTTGCCATTCAGCAGCGAGATGCTTCTACGCAGGATTGATCTCTGTACTGTTGTGGCTATAGTGAGCGCTATGAAATTAACAATTCCAGTCATTTGCCTTGCAGTATGTACACTGTCGTTACCGATTTCTGCACAAGAGCTCGTGTCCGCGGAAGTGGTGGATAAGGTGATTCCTACCGAGATTTCCGAGCCGCCGTATCAAGTCGGCCAGCTGCCTTCGCAGCAGGGATATTACATTGAGCGTCCAGGGCAGACCTCGATTAATTTTCGTATTGTGGCTAATAAAATGCGGGTATATTGGATCGATGCGGATGGTTTAATTGCAGAGCCAGAATCGACTGCTGGCAATGTGCGCCTAAATGGTAAACCAAAAATTCGATCTTATTTCAACTTGCAGCCGATCGCCGCTGCAGCCGGCTTAGGCGGCGAGGGAATCGTCCGCCCACCGCATTTTTTTAATGTGGTGCTTTACTTAAAACAGACAGAGGACGGAGCAGGTGATATACATACATTCCGTTATCTGATGTCGATGAACGCTCCGATCGAAAGTGGGGAACCGAATCCAACTTCGACCGACTAAGAAACTATGGATTTAAAGCAAATGCTCAAAAGTTGGGTGATCGTCGCGTTCGGCGTGCTGATCGCCTCCAACACTGCTTCTGGTATACATTATGATAGCCGCGAAGCGCTGATCATCGTGGTGATACTGCTAAGTGCCTGTAATGTCTTTCTTAAGCCATTACTCATGCTGTTCTCGCTGCCCTTTATTATTCTGACATTTGGCATTGGCATCTGGGTAATCAACGCGTTGCTGTTCCTCTTTGTTGCGGCGCTGGTGAGTGGCTTCCATATCGATAGTTTTGGCAGTGCGCTTTGGGGCGCGCTCGTCGTCAGTATCACCAGTGGCGTGGCGACTCTACTATTCGGTAGTCCGAACCCACGTCGGGGTGTGAATATCAATGTTGGACGTGTCGGGCCCACGCCGGGCGCTGAGCCACAAGCGCGGGGTACGAGTCAGCCGCGCCAGCCAAAGCGAGTCATCGAAGATGACGATGATGTAATCGATATTTAGAGGCAGGAATGTCACTGTGTTTAATCGAGTAAGGGAGTATCGACCCTATAGTTTGATGCTGTGGGCGAGTCCCCCGCACCCTTTTACATACGATCATCCGAGGCCCCTTGGCATTGACGACACGTAACTCGTCTGTTTTTCTTCGCAATCTTCTGCAGTGACTATTTTATCACTTTGCGGATTTAAGCACCTTCAATTTAATTATTTATGTCAACTAACTCAAAATATGATCTCGTTGTGATCGGCGGTGGTCCCGCTGGTTATGCGGCAGCCATTCGCGCGGGGCAACTCGGTAAAAAAGTCGCCTGCGTTGAACAGGAGCGTCCCGGTGGCACTTGCTTGAATTGGGGCTGTATCCCTTCCAAGGCGCTGCTGAAGAGCGCTGAGTTGTTTAATAAAATCAACCACTGTGAAGAATTCGGCATCAGTGTGAAGGGGGCGAGCTATGACTTCACCAAGATCATTCAGCGTTCACGCAACGTATCGGGCACGATGGCCAAAGGCATCGAGTTTCTGTTTAAAAAGAATAAGGTCGATTACATTAAAGGCGTCGGCACGATCGCAGTGCCTGGGATGGTAGAGGTCACTGACGGTCCAGATAAGGGCAAAATCCTTGCCACTGAAAACACCCTCATTGCGACTGGCTGTAAGCCACGTCAGCTACCTGACCTCGAAGTCGATGGTGTGCGCATCATGACCTCACGCCAAGCGTTGGAGATGAAGACGCAGCCAAAGTCTATCGTGATTGTCGGCGCTGGTGCGATTGGCGCAGAGTTTGCCTATTTCCTTAATGCTTTCGGCACCAAGGTCACGCTGGTCGAGATGCTCGATCAAGTGTTGCCAGTCGAAGACCACGAAGTCGCAGCCGTGGTTGCGAAAGAGTTTAAGAAGCAGGGTATTGACTGCCGCACTTCCACCGCGGTCGAAAACATCAAGGTCGCCAAAAACAACGTAAAAATGGACCTGGTCAAGGCTGGTAAGGCCGAGTCGATCACTGCGGATTGCGTGCTGATCGCGATCGGAGTGGTTGCCAACACCGCCGGACTGCTGTCTGCGCGCACCAAGCTCGCGGAAGATCGCGGTTACATCAAAGTCGATGCCAACTACGAATCCAGCGTCAAGGGGATCTACGCGGCAGGCGACATCATTGGGCCGCCTTGGCTCGCGCATGTGGCGACCTATGAAGCGATTCAAGCGGTGCAGGGTATGTTTGGTCACGGCCAAGCGAAGCAAGTGACCGATTTCCCAGGCTGCACTTACTGTATCCCGCAAGTCGCTTCGATCGGTAAGACCGAGAATAAGCTCAAGGAAGAAGGCATCAAATACAAGGTCGGCAAGTTCCCCTTTCAAGCGTCTGGTAAGGCCGTCGCTTCCGGAGCTCCTGAAGGCTTCGTCAAGCTTCTCGTCTGCGAACAGTATGGCGAAATTCTCGGTGCGCACATCGTCGGTGGCGACGCCACTGAAATGATTGGCGAATATTGCTTGGGTAAGAAGCTCGAAGCGACTGCCGAAGAGATTCACAACACCATCCACGCGCACCCTACCTTGAGTGAGGCCACGATGGAAGCGGCAGCTGCGGTGTTTGGCGAAGCGATCCACATCTAGTCGATTTAATTGAATCAGCAAAAGGCCGGACTTCGCACTGCGAAATACGGCCTTTTTTGTAGTATGCTGATACCTGTAGTTTAATCGAATAATATTTTAGGGACTGGCGCTAAGCACTCAGTGTTTCCAGTGGGCAGTTCATTTGCCGTGTTCTTTTCTATTTTTTAGGGGAGATGTCGATGTTTGTGCTAAAAGCTGGTGCAGCTTCGAGCAAATTCTGCAGGGCGGCGATTAAGCGCGCACGCAATGGTTTGCCCGCCGCGGTGAGGGCGCGTTGCGCCTGCTCATATTCCGCGCGGCCGGCCTCGGTCTCGATTCGGATTGGTTCGAGGCCCAGTGAGCTGCAGTCGTAAGGGCTGGCGCGCATGTCGATTTCGCGGCAACGGATCGCATATTCGAAAGTGTCCCACAGTAGCTCCGAGCCGACCCATGGCATTGATTTCGCAGCCCACTTATATAAATCCATATTGGTATGTAGGCAGCCGGGCTGTTCGTTGGTTATCCGCCCGTCCTGCGTCGGGTGGAGCTTATTGAACGGTTTGGCGTTGTCGGTGAAGAAGCGAAATGCATCGAAGTGACTGCAACAGGTGGGACGTGCTTCGACGACGGCATCGATCTCCGCTTGCGAGAGGCGCATCGGCAGTTTGCCTTCGTGGCGGGCACGGCCTTCGGGGCCACCTTGATAAACCATCGCCCATTCGTGCATGCCGAAGCAGCTAAACTGTGCGGGCTTATTTTGAACCGAACGGCATAAATCGAGGCTATATTGCAGCCGCTTGCGCGCTTTTACGTCGATCTTACTCGGGTCTAAGTAAAGCGTGTGGCCCTCGCGTGTGTAGTATTTTTCGTTGTAGCCATGGATGTCTTTCGGCGCTTCAAAGGAAACGCCGAGCCCTGGGTGCCAACTTTCCAGCAGTGCCGGCGCGAAGCGAAAGTAAATGAACACGAAGTCGTGGCTCGGGTGCATCTTACCAGCGGCGCGGCGCGAGCGGTAGGGCATCGTCCACTGCTGCGCTTTGTTGAAGTGAGCACGGGCACTCGCCTGCCATGTGGCATGGGGTAGAGGCGTCTGATCGAGTGTGGCCATTTGCTTAGAGGCCTTCGTTGCGGGTATCGCTGTTGGCCGGCAGTTGGTGCGGGAACATACTATAGTAAGTCATGATCACCCAGCTGAGCATTAACGGGTAAAGCAGGGTGGTGAGGAGCACCGAGCCGACGATGCCGATGATCACGCCAGTCCACATTCCGACGACCTGTTTGACCACTAAAATACAGATGGGAATGATGACGACGATGATCGCCAGCACATAACCGATCGAGGTGGTGCCGAAATAGAAGCCCGAGTCTTCTTTCTCGAGTGGCATATTGCAACCAGTGCAGTGTTTGTTGAGCCGAAACCAATGCTTGAATATGCCGAAGGTGCCGCAGTTGGGGCAGCGTCCGGTTAGACTGCGTGCAATGATCTCTGCTCGTTCGACTTTCATATACTGAGGGTCACGCAATGCCAATCATTGCCCTTTGGCAAGATTCCATCCTGTGTGTCATTATTTCTATAACCGCTTCATGTGGCACTTTTATCGAACCTCACCGATCGAGCGCAGCGAGGGTACTGCAAGTTTCGATCTGGCATATTGAAAGGAGTGAGGGCGACTCGCCCTCGTTTTATTAGCAGTGGCCCAACGTGGGCGAGTCGCCCACGCTCCTTTCGGTTGAGTGCCGCGGACGCGCCTGCGCTTCCTTAACTCCCAGCCCGCAACATTTTTCCACGATTCATGGCTGGTCATTTGCTGCGGAGTCGGCAGAGTTCCGCCATCTAATGGATCCGCAGAGATAATTTCGCGGGCCGACAGCAGACAAAACGATGAACACAGCATTTACACAACTCGGCATTCCCGAAGACCTTAATCAAGGAATCGAAGCACTCGGTATCCTTGAGCCGACTCCGATTCAGGCGCAAGCGATTCCCTTTCTGATGGAAGATGGCGGCGACCTCATCGCGCAAGCACAGACTGGCACGGGTAAGACTGCGGCGTTTGGCCTGCCGCTGCTGACCAAGATCGACCCGAGCTTCAAGGAGATCCAGGCGGTGATCATCGCGCCGACCCGTGAGCTTGCGCAGCAAATTGGCAAGCAGTTGTTTCGTTATACGAAATTTTCCGCTAAAATATTTGTCGAAGTACTCGCGGGTGGTGACAAAATCGACCTGCAAGTTAAAAAGCTACTGCGACCCACCCATATCGTCGTTGCCACGCCAGGTCGCTTCATGGATTTGCTCAAGCTGAAGGCGATTCGTTTACAGTCGGTCCGCCACCTGGTGTTGGACGAAGCGGACGAGATGCTGAGCATGGGCTTTCAATCTGAGCTAGAGGAAATTTTTAAGCAGACCAAAGACCGAAAGAGCACTTGGCTGTTTTCCGCGACCTTCCAAGATCGTATCAAGAGTATGGTCGAGCAGCACATGTCTGCCAAGGCGCACATGATTAAGGTCGATAAAAAGCACGTGGTGAATCAGAATATTGATCACCAGTTCGCAATCTGCTCGCGTGAGGATAAGACCGATTTTATTTATAAGTATTTGATCGCGCATGGCGAAGAGCGCGGCTTGATCTTTTGCCGTACGCGCGCGGGTGCCGTCTCGCTGGGAGCGGACTTGACCAAACTCGGCCTTGCCGTCGGTGTTTTGCAGGGCGACCTCAGTCAGAAGGATCGCGATAAAGTGATGCGTTCCTTCAAAAAAGAGCGCACACAGTTTTTACTCGCGACTGATGTCGCCGCCCGCGGGATCGATGTCGAAGGCCTATCTTTTGTCATTCAGCACCAGTTGCCGGATGCGATGCAGTATTACACTCATCGCAGTGGCCGTACCGCACGTGCCGGTAAGAAGGGCGTGTCGATTACATTGATTGAGCCAAAGGAACGTCGTAAAATTACCCAGTTAGAAAAAGAACTCGGGTTGAATTTCTCAATGGTCGAATAGTGCTGCAGGCATCAGCACCACAACTTGATCAACTTAGAGTATTCGCACGTCCTGCTGTCTGCGCTCGATGATCGCGCGTTCTGAGCTCACGGATTCTCAGGTAGAGCCTCGAACTCCAGTTTACGCTCGTCCATCCAAGCGTTCATTGCTTGCGGGGATTGCATCAACTGCATGATTTTTGCCATGCTTTCAAGGTGGGGGGCGTCCTGCTTCTGGAACATTTCCATGCCGTGCTGTTTGCTCAATTCCGTGAGCTCTTCAAATGTATTGGCTTGGAAAGCTTCGTCGCATGCGCCACCGAGTTGTTTGCAGGTCATTATTTTCATAATTTAATTCTGATGTTTATTTTAAGTTATTGGCTTATGTCATGAAAAGTTGGTTTTTGCCGGATGCGGCAACTGGTAGAGTCGATTGCTGCGGATATAATTCTACTGCGCCAAGTCGTTGAGTAAATTCAAGTAGCCTCCATAGACTTGGAAGATGGTCAAAACGATGAAGGCGGCGACCAATGTAAACAGCAGCGTCGGGTAAACAATAGAGGCGTAAGTCATGGCGTGGTTCGCCTGCGTTTGGTATTGCTGGCCAGCCTTGAGCATCATCTCGTCGAGCTTGCCGCTTTGGGTGCCGGCGGCATAGAATGCCACAAAATCAGGCGGAAATATTTTGTGCGCTTTGAGTTGCGTGGCGGGATCTTCGCCAGCGGTAAAGGTGGGTTCCATTGCTTGGTAGGCGCGGCTGATCTTGGAGTCGTGCGCAATGCGAGCGGAGCCTTGCCAAGCAGTATGCATTGGCACGCCGGCATCGATGAAGGTGCCGAGCGCATAGGAAAAATCGGAGAGTGCCTGTGCTTGGCTGTAGCCCCGCAGTAGTGGAATGCAGCGTAAAATGCGAGCGAGTAGCGGGTTGTCAGTTTTGACCAGAAATAGCGTTATCGCGCCGAGTGCCCATACTGGTCCGATCAGTAGCGAGCTTTGCAAGAGATGTATTGGGGCGTCCCATTCGAACCCATGCTCATGATCGATCATACGAACAATCGGTAAAATCAATGCCGCGATGTGGAAGACGCTTAGCGGATAAAGCAGTCCGAGCATAACTTTGAGCTGAGTGGCGCCAATGCGCTCGTGCCGATCGGAAAGATTACGTAAGGTCTGCGGCAGGCGGCCGGTCTCCATCGCCGTGCTGATAAAAATGCGATCTGCTTTCGGCAACCAAGCTGGTGCGGTAGCCATGACTGCTTCAATGCCAGTGCCGCCTTCGATTAATGCCCCCATGCGCAATCGATCTTGACTCGGTGGGCCTGCACAGACGGTGAACGCTTCTGCGAGCCGTGTGCCGGAATCCAGATGTTCCGCGAGCTGTCGATACCAGTTAGAGAGAACTTTATGCGATGCCATAGAGAGGGGAAAGAGACCAGAGGAGGGGGCGGAGGCTTTGGGGCTACTTGGTCAGTTCGCGTTCGAGCTGTTCGAGACGTGCAAGCTTGGCTTTGACCCGCTGCCGGTAGCGTTGTTGGCGTGCGGCGTTGTTTTTTAATTTATGGGCGGCACTTTTTTTCGGCCGTCCGCGACGTAGTTGGATCACATTCTCTGGGATCGTGAAGAGGTTGCGTGCTCGGAATGGCTTCGGTGTTTGGCTGAGGTCAATGGCTTCGTCGATACAGGCACTGTCGGCAATCCGATTTGATTGCGTCACCCAGTTGGGTGCAGTGGTTTTACTGAGCTGGCAAATCCAGTCCACATACGCGGCGAGGTAGGCATCACAGTAGCCATGATCCTTTAGGCGTGACCGTAGTAGTGGCGGCGCATCTTGGATTCGTACTCGCAGCTCGCGCGCAGAGGATATCTGTTTCAACTCGTTTTGCCATTGCTGTAAGCGGGGTTGGAAATCGCTCACCTCATTGATATCGAAGGTGACTTCCGCGGCAGTTGTGGGTGGCGATAGTGGCATGATAGGGTATGATTTACAATTCGCTTTAAATATATATAGATACGTAACGGAAAAATAAAGAAAAAAGTGTGATTCAGCTCATGGCATTGGTGAGTGCGGGATTACCTTAGTCCGATTGGCGGATCGGGTTCAACGGCAGGCACAACAGAATGTTGCTCGCTGCCGACACGCTCTGCGTGCTGTGGCTTAGGCCGCCGCCATTAAAATCGAGGGCCAGGGCGCTCGGGCTTGTCTGTCACTGATTGGCGAGTCGGCCATACGACTGCATCTGTGCCGCGCGCCTTAGCGTTTTTTTCTCATCCAGCCTAATGAGATAGTTTTCTGATTCTTTAGCTTAGTCTTTTTCGGCAACATGGTTTCAATGAATTGGAGAATCTCATTGCGGCCGGCACGAGTCTTGGCTGAGCAACTAAAGGCTTTGCTGGCCTGAATACCCCATTCGTCTAATTTCTGCAGAAATAGTTTTGCGTGGTTTTCCACGGTGGTATCGGAGCTCTTGTCTGACTTAGTGAAGACAATCGATACGGGTAGCTTGCAGGCTTGTAGCCACTCGATAAAGGCGAGGTCGCCTTCAACTGGTTCCATTCGTGAATCGACCAAAGCAAAGACATGCTTGAGGTTGTCGCGGCCCGTGAGATAGCCGCTGACATTGATGTTGAAGTCGTTCTGCTTCGCTTTGGAAAGTCGAGCATAGCCGTAACCAGGTAGATCGACGAGACTCCAAGTCTGATTAATATCGAAGAAATTAATCAGCTGCGTCTTGCCTGGCACGCTGGATGTTTTCGCGAGCTCTTTCTTGCCGGTGAGCATGTTGATCAACGAAGATTTGCCGACATTAGAGCGACCGACAAATGCGAATTCAGGCTGCCAAGATGGCGGGCAGGCTTCGAGGTCGAGTGCACTGGTGCGGAATGTTGCGGTTTCAATCTTCATGAGAGCCGAGGGAATTAAAGGGAAACTTGCGAGAATGCAAAATATAAAGAAGAGCTTGAACGTCCTCGCGGTTGTCGGGAGTTTGGACCGCACGGGGCGAGGCGGAATACGTGCTGTCCAAGCTGATTTTTATCGCTTCAACTTTTCTCAGCTTCGTGCATGCTAATTTAATCTCGATAATGAAGACTCTACTTCGAAAACATGCATTCACGTTGTGGCTGGTTGTCGCCGTGCTGCTCGCGGTCTATTACCCCGAGCCCGCCTCAAAGGGTGGTTTTTTGCGTGCGCAGTGGACCACACAGTTCGGCGTGGCTCTGATTTTTTTTTTACAAGGCTTGACACTGCCGACGCGTTCGCTGGCCGGAGGGTATAAACCGAAACGCTTGCATGTGTTCGTCTTGGGGTGGAATTACCTGTTGTTTCCATTGGTGACGGGCTTGCTGCTGATCCCGCTATCAGAGCTGTTGACGCCGGAGTTGTGCGTCGGTTTCTGGCTGCTGGCGATTTTGCCGACGACGGTGGCCTCGGCGATTGCCTTTACCTCGATCTCAGGCGGCGACACGAGTAATGCCATTTTTTCGACGATCTTTTCCAACCTATTAGCGGTGTTGGTAGTGCCGACGATTGCAGTGGCTTATCTCGCGAGTGAGACGGCGATTGAGATTTCATTGACGGGGATTTTCGTGAGTCTGGCTCGTTTATTGGTGTTGCCGTTGATCCTAGGGCAGGTGTTGCGGCAGTTGGTGCGGGTGCTTGCCGGACGTATTGTTGGACTGACCAAGTTGGTCAATAGTGGCATCATTCTATTTATTGTGCATGCTGCATTTGCGCAGAGCGTGAGTTCGGGACTGTTGAATGAACTGTCGTTGGCACTATGCCTCGGAGTGGCCGTGAGCATCGTGACGGTATTACTGGTGACGAGTGTATTGATTTGGTGGAGTGTGTCTTGGTTGCGGTTACAGCGTGCGCAGCGAATTGCAGCATTCTTTTGTGCGAGTCAGAAGTCGTTGGCCTCAGGGTTGCCGTTGGCCATGTCAATTTTGCTGGTAGCTCCGGGTGTGGTGGATCCTGCGATGGTATTGATCCCGTTGATTTGCTTTCACCCTGTGCAGTTGGCATTCGCCGGTCTACTGACGGGGTGGTTGGTGAAGTAGCATCTGGAATTTTACTGACGAGCTGAAGAGTAATGCTCTGTCATTGCCTCACATTAGATTCGTTGATTTAGTTATCGCGGCAATAATGGAGCGTTGCCCTCCAATTTTGACACAAAAAAGGCCGCTCGTGGATGAGCAGCCTTTTGTTGAAAATGGTGATTGAGCGACTAAAATGGTGGCTCTTCGTCGAGGACTTCGTCGGCTGGATCGAAGGCTGGCGGAGTGCTGCTGGCTGCGCCAGCTGCTCCAAGGCTTTCGATCTTCCAGGCGGCAAGGTTGACATAATATTTTTCATTATATTCGTTACCTCGAAGGTCGAAGGTGACTTTGACCTTTTCGCCAACGCTGAGCTTGTTGACCAATTCGACCTTATCTTTAACACACTCGAACTTAATGTCCTGTGGGTATTTGTCAGCTTCGTCAGTGACGACGAATTCGCGCTTATTAAAGCCGCTGGCAAAGGTTTGTTCCTCGAAAATTACTTTTACGGTTCCAGATAGTTCATGCATAGGTCAGATCAAACCGACCCGTGCGGCAGAAGCAAAACTTTTTCGCACGAAATGTGAGGTTTTACTAAAATGTGCTGAAAAGTGTTAGGCACCCACACTGCCACCGAGGATGGCTAGCGCCTTCTTACGTGTGCTGATAGACTCGTAGCCACTGCTTTGGGTCGGTCGTCACTGCTCGTGGAGAGCGGTTTTGCCTGTCCTGTTTGTAGTCGATCAATGTGATAGGCTAATTTGAAGAAAATGTCGCTGCCGTAGCTTTCCAAGAGATTTGGCGTGCCAGGCTCAGGGTTTTTGAAAGAATTGGTAGGGATCTTCGAGGAGCAGCGCTGGCCTTTGCGTGGCCTACTCGCTGTCCGTAGCTTCAATCAGATCGGTGCCGGCTTGGGCTGTGGCGATCATCGCTGAGTTCAGGCGATTGCGGAGAATAAAATAGGCTATCATTGCTGGGATGCCGATCACTAGACCCGTCGCTGTCGTAATTAGGGCTTCGCCAATATCCCCCGCCAAGAGTTCAGGTCGTCCCATGCCGCCGCGGCCAATTGTCTGAAACGCGCTGATCATGCCGCTAACTGTACCAAGGAGGCCGATCATCGGTGCGACCGAGGCAACGACATTTAAGTAGGTGACCCATTGCGAGACGCTGTTCTCTTCCGCTTCTAAGTTTTCGATGAAGAGATTTTCCATCTTTTCGCGGCCTTTATGAATTTTTTTGAGCGCGGGAGAGAGTGCGCGCGCTAGGAGGTTGCTGCCGTTTTGTAAGTGCTTGTGGCCTTGCTCGATATTACCGCTCTCCAGCGCGTTGCTGGTCGTCCTCAATTGCTCAGCGGTGAAGAATTTATTCGGTGTGGTTTCTTTCCATGAATAAAAGATGAGAAAGAACATAATTAACGAACAAGTGCCAAGTGGGTACATCGCCCAACCACCTTGCTGGATCAAGCCCCATAAATTAATAGTGTCTTCGGCGGCAGCGGTTACCTCGGGTGCGGCGTCTTGAGCCTGCACGGTTGAGGTGAGCGCGAGGCTGAGTAGTGCATGCTTTGCGCGTATTAAGCAGAGTGAGTCGTTTAGTTTCATAGTTTAGATAAGCTCGTTGTGCTAGGGTGTCTCGCGGTTTATTTTTTTCAGGTGCTCGTTGAGTTGTTTGAAAGGTGCGTCAAAAGTTGGGTCTGTTTTGGGCCAATTCAGTGACCGTGCTAGCATCTCTGCATACAATGTTAGCGCATAATCTTGTTCTCGCAATCCCAAGGCGGAACTGATCGCTGCGGCGTAGCAGTGAGCTAGTTTATCGGGCGGGTTCGGCGTCGAAAAAACGATCGGTTGAAGCGCGGTGTCGAGTGCACCAGCGAAGTCTTCGCTGCGCAGTTGATCAGCGCTGCGCGTGTAATATCCAAGGGCGGAGTCGCCGTACGGATCACGCGCGGCCAGCCATGCTTGTGTCAGCGGGCGTGCTTCTTCGTAGAGTTGTAGGCTATTGTAGCTTTCGAGCACGGCGTCCTCAAGCGCACGTAGCGCATCTGGCTGGCTGATCTGCGGTTTTAAAATACCAGTCACTGCAATCGCACGGGCGGGATTGTTGGATTCTAGAATGAGATCGACGTAGTAGATGAAGAAGTGCGACTCGGTGGCGGGCAGGAGGGGTATGATTTTTACGCGTTGCAAATAAAGTAGTTGTAGCAACTCCATGGCATTGTCGGATTCGCCGGCATTGATCCATTCAACTGCCAGCGTTTTGTAGCTTTCGCCGGGTATTGTGAAATTGAGAATTTCATTCACATTAAAGGTGTGAATGATTTCACCAGCGCCTTCAGAGGTGGCCACCTGTATTTGATTTCCAGATACATCGATCGAGTGCCCCGGAATTGTTCGGCCATTCCTTAGATGCACCGCAATCGGTTGATGAAGTTCGTCATTGATTAGCACAAGTTCGTTGGGCGGAATGGCGGCGGTGGTAATCGTAGGCAGTAGGAATACCATTAAGATAAATCGATGAATTCTGTTGTCGCGTCGTTGCTTGCAAACGCCCTCGTTATGAGCTGAGCGAATGCGGGAAAGCCGTTGCAAGCAACGGCGCCATGATTTCGAGATGAATAAAACCCTCATGGTTGTGCCTCTTTTGCAATATAGGCTGCTTGAATAGCGAGCTCGGTTTGCGCCTGCAAGATGGCTTCCAACTCGGGTAGCTTTGCCTGTGCTAGCGCGTAGGACTCGAAGTCTTTCAAGCGCTCGTCGCTGACTAACTCACGCAGGGTGTTGCGTGCGGCTGTGCTGTTGCCGATCTGCTCAAACAGTAGGGCACTCTGCCAATAGGCATCGATGATGATCTCGGGGTAGGCGCGGTAGAGGGTGTAGATACGTTGCCAGTAGGGGATCGCTCGTTCGGGGTTTTCCTGCGCGGTTTCGATCCGTGCAAGCCCCGCGAGTGATCGGGCGTGCGGGCGGCCGCGCATGGCTTTGATCTGTAGGATCTCGTTGAGTACTGCCCGCGCGCCGTCGTAGATGCCTTGCTGGGTAAGTATGTCGGCACTGAGCAGGCGCACGTCCGCGGCCAGTGGGTGCGTGGGTGTTTGTTCGAGAAAGCGTAGTAGCCAGCGGCGAGCTTCGGTGAGGCGTTCAGCATTGGCGGCGAGTTGCGCTTTGCCAAAATAAGCAGAACCACGTTCAAAGCGCTTCGGATATTCGGTCAGGATTTGTTCGCAGTAATCGTCGGCTGAGCCGTAGCCGCGTTGAATTAACACAAGGCCGACACTGGCGAGCGTCTCGGCGTCTTGTTGGTCAATCGGTACAAAACGGTGAATCGAGAGAAGGGTGGCGTCGGCTCGTTCGTCGCCGAGGCTACGACGTTGGCGGTTGGATTTGAACAATGTGAGGCGCGCAAACCAAGTGAGCTCGCCTTGGGCTAGGCTTTGCTCGGTGGCGTTTTCTAGCCATGTGTCAAAGGTGGGCAGGATGCTGTCGGTGTTGCCGAGACGTTTATAGAGATCCGCGTAAGCGGAAAGGATTGAGCCGACGGCGCGCGCGTTGGGATCGTTACCGAAACGAGTGAGGGCTTGTTCAAATAAAGGGCATGCCTCGGTGCCGCGTTCTTCCTGCTGTAGTGACCAGCCGATCCAGTAGAGCGCTTCGCTCACGCGCGTTCGTTCGTTGGCTTCGTCCCTGTCGATGTAGGCTTGCAGATGTTTACGCAGTAGATCGTAGCGTTCTAGCGCCTTGTAAATTTTCGAGGACTGGAAGATGGCGTAGTCGTAGAGCTGCGCGTCGTCGGGCGGCACTTGACGAAAGGCATTGGCAGCTTGCAGGAGTTCACCTTGGCCCATGAAGATGTCGCCGCGAAGAGTCTGGGCTTCTGGCACGCGGTGATGGTCGGGAAAGGATTTAATTAGGGTATCGGCAGTTTTGAGCGCTGTGTCGTAATCGCGCTGTGCGTACGTGACGTTGGCGATCCTGTAGTTTATTTCCGGATACAGCGGATGTTTTTTGCTGCTTTTCTTGAGTGCTTCGAGAGCGTATAAACTGGCAGTGTAGTCGCGCTCGAAGAAGAAGGTTAAGCCGCGCCATAGTTTGAGTTGCTCAACCAGAATACTCTCGGGGAAGCGCTCGAGTGCGGTCTCAAAATTGTCACGGGCGGTGCTTTGTCGCTCCAGCGCACTTAAGTTGTAACCACGGGTGAAATACCAGCGAGGGGCCTGCTTATCGTTGGGGTAGTTGATGATGAGATCATCGAGTACCGCGATCGCTTCGAGGAATTGACCTTCGCTCTGATAGGCGCGGGCAATTAGGAAGAGGGCGCTGTTGGCGAGTTTGTGGCCCGGGTGCTGGTTGAGAAATAACTGCGCGGTGTCGCGCGCGCCTTGCCAGTCTTCCGCTTCGCTCAAGGACAATATCCAGCGGTAGTGGGCTTCGGCACGGGTGTCGGATTCAAACTCGGGAGTTTGTGCGACGGTGCGAAACAAGATGATCGCCTCGCGATAGCGCAGCCCGAGCAAGTAGGCTTGGCCTGAACGTAGGTACAGGCCTGGGGTGTAGTCGCTCATGTATTCGAGCAATTCGAGTTGGCGGGTAAGCCGTGCGACCAGCTGTTGTGAGTGGCTCTTCCAGATGCTGGAGGCAAATAGTGATTGTTGGGCTAGTGCACTTTTAACCCGCTCAAGCCGCTCACTTTGCTTATCAATCAGAACCTTGCGTGGCAATGTTAGCCGGTAGGCGCGCACCGCATCGCTGTAGTGACCTGCATTGAGTAGACGGTCGCCCGCGTCGAGGGCGGCGAAGCTCAGCACCGCGATGTCCGGCATCGCGTCGATATTCCAATCCGACTCAAATAAGATTTCACGGGCACGGTCGGTCGAGTCAGTTTCACTTGCTATCTGTAGGGCTCTCAGGCGCGCCTGCATACGCAGCGTCTCGGGGGCCTCCGATTCATAAAATGCCTCTAGTAGAGCAATGGCAGTCGCGACCTCGCCGATATCATAGCGCAGATCTGCCTCTTGTAGCAGGGCGAGTGCGGCTTCGTTGGAGCCTGGGAATATCAGCTGAAAATTGTGAAAAGTCTGCGCCGCCGCCGCCAGCGCATTAGTTTGCGACTGAGCGATCGCAGCATTATAGAGTGCGAAACCCTGTAAGCTTGGGTGTGGTTGGTATTGGCTGAGCAACTCGCCGAAGTAGATCAGCGCATCGGTGGGACGATCTGCCATGAGTGCAGCATAGCCGCGCACGGGGAGGATGGTTTGCTGAAAATTGCGCGCTAAAAACTCTGGTTCGGTGCCATAATCGAGCTCCATGCTCTCAAATTGCCAATAACTAGAGGTGTAATCACCGTTACCAAAGGTCGTGATCGCTTGCTCTAATTGCTGCTGAAGTGTCGCTGCGGATGCCTGTGTCGGCAGGAACAGAGTGAGGCAAATCGACACCATTCCTAGTTCTACAAAGGTGTGAATGGCTATGGTTCGATTTTGCCTCATTATCTTGACGTCAGGATTGTCATAATTTTTTGAAAGCGCGAACAAAAAATAATGAGAATATTTTTTGAAACAGCATTGACAGGGTATTAAATTGTGATGGTTTGTCGTCTTCTTTTGGAAACGGGGCGTGGCGCAGCCTGGCTAGCGCATCTGCTTTGGGAGCAGAGGGTCGCAGGTTCGAATCCTGTCGCCCCGACCAAATGAAACCCATCTCGCTTGCGAGGTGGGTTTTTTTGTCGCTGGGCGACAGGATTGGCGGCCTCCGGCCGGTCTTTCAGACTCGCACGAGGTGCGCCCCTTCTCCACTTCGTTCCGTCGAAAGGAGCCACGTAGTGGCGATGCGGCGGTAGCCGCAGCTCGGGTTCGACGAGCGCAGCGAGAAGGGTTTCTTTGTGCTGTTAAGGGCGGATATTCATTTGGACGACTTCGTGCCATGGTAACACTTTTACTTCTGATCGCTGTCCCGTCCAGCTACCCCCATAGCAAAGCATTGGTTGAGTGCTGTTGGCGGCAAGCGAACACCACTTGTTTAGATTATTCAGCCAAGACGCGGTAAATGTTTCGCCTAACTTGATTTCTATAGGTTGTAGCTGGTTGCCATTCTCGAGAATTAGATCGATTTCAAGTCCAGCACTGTCTCTCCAAAAAAACATGGAAGGGTCGATTCCTTGATTTAATCTTGTTTTGAGCAGATCGGTGACGACCATATTCTCGAATAAACTGCCACGTAGAGGATGCGTGTTTATTTGGCTCTCCTCCTGTATTCCGAGGAGCCGGCAGGCAAGTCCAACGTCGTAGAAGTAGAGCTTTGGCGTCTTAACGATTCGTTTTCTGAAGTTGCTGGAATGTGGTTGGAGTGTGAAGCAAATGTAGGAGGCTTGCAGCACGCTTAGCCATGACTTTGCCGTGGGCACAGTGATGGAGCAATCAGTTGGTTGGATACGCTCAAGATCATTACACAACTGCCGATTTGGATTCGCTCTCTTCCAGTCTCTTACGCTTTACGCCGATTGTGGAATCACAAGTAGGCCTGCCGATCTTGATCGGTTCAAATTTGCACCTTTCGATTGGTGCGACAGAGATCGACAACATTCGCGTCTCTGCATCTACAGTGGAGATCGACCTCAGCGATGGCGGCGCGCAAGAGGGCAGTCTGACGTTCTACAGCAAGCAGGCCCTCAAAGCTGCAGGCTCTGAAAACTGTGAGATCGTCTCGGTCAAAGACCTCGTCGACGACATTTGGCAGGTCAACCTCACTGGTCGCCAGTGGGGCACCGCACAGTCGCTTGCGCTAACAATTCAATAGTCTGACACTGCTCGCAGTTTTCTCTGCGTAGCAAATCTAGATTCTTTCAGCCACTACCCTGCATATGGAGGGTAGTGGCTCCATTGTAGTTTGCTATGATGCGTCGTATGAAATTTAGCCATACGCTCTTTGCTCTGATCGCCTTGTGTATCTCCTTCGGAGTGAGTCCTTGTTTGGCTAAGAGCAGTCAGGTAAACGCGACTGAACTCTCTGAGGTTGCGACGCACCCCGCGAAGATGGATTGGTGGTTGGATGATAAGTTTGGGCTCTTCATTCACTGGGGCCCTTCGAGTGTTGCCAGCGTCGAAATCGGCTGGGCGCGTGCGTCGCATCCCTTTGATCATCAGGGCAAGCTCGAGTTGATGCCGGATGCCGAGTATGACGCCCTCTACAAGCAATTTAATCCGGTCGATTTCGATGCCGATCAGTTGGTGCGCACCGCCAAAGCGGCAGGCATGAAATACCTCGTCTTCACGGCCAAGCATCATGACGGATTTTCCAATTGGGCGACAGAGCTCTCGGATTATAATAGTATGAACGCGCCTTACGGTCGCGATATCTGTAAAGAACTGGCCGATGCGGTGCACAAGCACGGGCTCAAGCTCGGTTGGTATTACTCCACGCGTGACTGGTCGCATCCAGATTATCTGGTGGGCGATAACAGTCAATACAACGACTACTACCACGGTCAGATTCGCGAGTTGCTGACGAATTATGGTCAAGTCGACGTGCTCTGGTTTGACCATGTTGCCGGCAAGTGGTCGGACTATCGTTTCGAAGAGTTGTTTGAAATGATCTATGAGCTGCAGCCACAGATTTTGGTAAATAATCGTGCCGCCAAGTTTGTGTTTCGGCACAAGGCGGGCACGCCGACCCCAGAGCTGTTCGCATTGACCAAGGGCGACTACGAAACGCCCGAAGGTAAGATCGGGAACTTTCGAGTGGATTACCCATGGGAGACTTGCATGCCGATGTCGAAGGGCCCGGATGGGCACGGTGGCTGGTCGTATCGCCCGGAGGCTGTGACTGCGAGTTTTGAGAAGTGTGCGCAGATGTTGGCAGCGTGCGTGACGGGGGGTGGGAACATGCTGCTGAATGTGGGCCCGATGCCCAGCGGCGAACTGCGCTCGGAGGAGCTTGCTAACTTGAAAGCGTTGAAGCCATGGATGCAGACCTATGGTGAGAGTATTTATGGCACACGCGCAGGGCCCTATGTGAGTGGGCAGTGGGGGGGCGCATGCCACAAGGGAAATGTTATTTACCTACACGTGTTTGAATGGGCCGATGGCCAGCTCTCGCTTCCCACGCTACCACGGAAAGTGTTGCACTGTGAGGCGCTCGGCGGTGAGTCCGTGAGTTTTACCCAGAATGCAGATGCACTGACCATTCGATTGCACGAGTCAAAGATGCGATCACTACGACGCACGTTTAAACCCACAGAGCGCAGCTTGCACCGGGTGCTCAAGCTCACGCTGGAGCCGGGTGCTGATATGGCATTGATCCCAGTGGAGGGCCATGTCGCAAAGCAACAGCATGGCACATTGGTGAACCCGATGTGTGAATGAGCGGGGCGGGGCTTATTTTTTGGAGGGCAATGCTCCGTCATTGCCGTGCGTTGGTTTTGGCCTCGGTTCGGCGGCAATGACGGAGCATTGCCCTCCAGAATGGGTGACTAAATTAAAAATATAATGAAGGTTAACAAAAAAAATAGTCTAGGGTCTGCGCTACTTAGTGCCGCTGTATTGTTTTGTGTGTCAGGCTGTGCGAAACTAGGTCCGGAACCGGAATCAAAGGTCACTTCCGAACAGGGGCAGCGATTCCTTGCCGTGCTACAGGCGTCGAACTGGGTGGTTGAAGATGTTCAAGGGCAGGTCATTGCACCCGATCAAATTCAGGTCGAGCGCGTTTGGGACGGCACACGTTGCCGCGCCTCGGTGACGAATATGGGGGACACTCCCTTACGACTGAAAAGTGTCGTTTTGTTTGAAGTGGCTGAGCACGGGTTTTCGCCGGACACGCCGATCTACGGTGAGGGGTTTCAGATGCTGTATCAAAATGGCGGCACTTTGGGGCAGCGCGAAGACATCGGTAATAACTCTGACGTAAAGCACTACAAGATTCCTGACTTTAGGGGGCTGCCGACTGCCTATGGCGTGTTGAACCTCAATCTTACGGATACAGATAATCTTTTGCTAGGCTTCGCGGCGTGCGAGCGTTTTATCGGTCGAATCAGTTTTGATGCGCAGCAACTGTTGATCTCGATGGATACCGAAGGACTGGTGTTGCAGCCGGGGGAGCGTTGGTCGCTCGAAGAGTTTGTTGTGCTGAGCGGTGAGCGCCAGGGCGACTTGTTTAATGAACTGGCCCAGCGGATCAATCGCAATCATCCGCCACGTAAGGTGAGTCCGGTGGCGACGGGGTGGTGCTCTTGGTATTGCTACCGTATGGATGTGACGGATGAAATTATCCGCGACAATTTGGATATTTTTAAGGAGCAGGTGCCCGAGTTGAAATTCATTCAGTTGGATGATGGGTATCAGCCCTTTTTCGGCGATTGGTTTGACCCGAATCCAGAGTATGGCGACGTCAAGCAGACCATTGCCGATATTCGCGCAAAAGGGTTTGAGCCTGCGATTTGGGTGGCGCCCTTTATCGCGCAGAAGGATTCGCGTGTGTTGCGCGAGCATCCGGATTGGTTTGTGAAGAATGCCCACGGCGAGCCGCTCGATTCCAGCACGGTCTCGTTTGGCGGTTGGCGCTATGGCCCGTGGTATGCCTTGGACGGCACGCACCCGGAAGTGCAGCAGCATTTTGAAAACATCTTTCGCACGATGCGCGAAGAGTGGGGGGTGAACTATTTTAAACTGGATGCCAACTATTGGGGCGCGCTCCAAGGCGGTCGCCATTATCAGCCGAATGCCTCGCGTATCGAAGCGTATCGGCAGGGCATGGCAGCCGTGCTGCGCGGTTGTGATGACGAGACGGTCGTGCTGGGCTGTAATGCGCCGATATGGCCTTCCTTTGGACTAGTGACTGCAATGCGCACCAGTGGTGATATTCGCCGTGCATGGTGGTCGTTTAAATCACTGGCGCGTCAAAATCTGAGTCGTTGCTGGCAAAACGGAACGCTGTGGGACTCGGACCCGGATTGTATCGTCCTGACCACCGATAGCCCATGGAATATCAAAGGCGATGTCACGGACAACGAGTGGCTGTTTCACGCCACCTCGATCCACGCAGTGGGTGGGTTCATCTTGAGCGGGGACAAGGCCGAGCATTTGCATGCGAAGGAACTCGGGATTCTTAAAAAATTACTCAATCCCACGGGGCAGGGTGCACGGTTTACCAATACCAAATTGGAAACCGGTATCACTGACCTTGGCGACACTCAGTATTATTACTTCTTCAATTGGAGTGATACCGAAACCGTCGATCTTTCGGTCTCGCTAGTCCAGCTAGCCGAGTTGACTGACTTCTGGACGGATGAAACGCTCGGTCGCCATGAGACCTCTTATACTGTCCAGCAATTGTCTCCACGCTCCGCCCGTTTGATTGTGGCTCGGCCGGTGGAAGATTAGTGGAGGGAAACGTGCCATCTGGTGTAGCGGAATCCGCGAAGCGGTTTCGATCTATGCAGTGGCCGAGGTTGTGTGGTCGAAATGACACGTCGCCAGTCCGCTACGAGTGAGGGGGTGGTTCTGATAGTGTAGCGGAATCCGCGAAGCGGTTTCGATCTGTGCTATCGATTCGGCTTGAAGAGCCCTAGGCGGTGGGCGCGGTCGACGGCGGCTGGTGCGTTGGGGACTTCGAGTTTCTCGTAAACGTGTTGCACGTGGTAGGCCACCGTGGTTACGCTAATCTTTAGTTCGCTCGCAATTTCTTTTTTAGCCAAGCCTTGGCCGATGAGTTCGAGGACTTCCATTTCGCGCTCGGACAGTGTTTTCTCCGGGGGAGTCGGCTTGGGCTGGCTCCGTAAGGTATTGATGATAAAACGGGCCACCTCGGGGTCGAGTGTCGCACCGCCTTCCATCACGGTTTCGATGCCTTCAGTGATTTCCTTAAACGTGGCGGACTTGAGCAAATAACCTGCCGCGCCTTCGGAGATCGCCCGGGTGACGTCGGCGGCGTTGTCGGATTGTGTTAGTATAATGACCTCGGAGTTCGGGGCATAACCTTTAATCCACGGAAGTGCTTCGAGCCCTGACATGCCGGGGAGGTTGAGATCGAGCAGAATGACATCCGGCTGTTTGGGCGAGGCAGTGTTTTGCAGTGCACGTAGAGCGATTTCGGCTGTGCCGAACTGACTGCCCAACTGCATG
>Ga0209335_10000238_pt1 | contig 63967 bp, 42 predicted proteins | sample COG_09_FD_184753 | JGI IMG/M metagenome (GOLD analysis project Ga0209335, IMG submission 184753) | Pelagic Microbial community sample from North Sea - COGITO 998_met_09 (SPAdes) (version 2) | ecosystem: Environmental > Aquatic > Marine > Neritic zone/Coastal water | place: Helgoland, sampling...
CAAACGAAATGATGATGATGCCTTCTTCTTAAAAACATTATCAAACGATGATGATGATGATGTCATCAACGTTGATGATGACGTCATCATCATCATCATAATCGTTTCCTCTTATAATCTTCTTCTTCTTCTTCTTCTTCTTCTCAGATGATGATATGTGTATTAAGAAGAATACTTATGTCGTTGTTGTTATTATTATTGGTTATTTATTATTTGAAACAACCTCTTTCAACGAATAAAAAAACAAAAGTGAGAAGAAGAAGAAGAAGACGTAAAAAAAAGTTCGTTTTTGAAAAGAGAATTCATCAAGTACAAAAAAATCCGGTACACACACACACACGAAAGCGTGAGTGCACGCCGTGGGATGCACGAAACGGCAAAAAAAAAGCAAGTTCGCCAACGCGGCGTCACACGACACTTGAAAAGAGCAAAAAAGACGTACGAACGAAGGTCATACTTGGATTCGAACCTATCATCCTAATTAATATACACACATACATACATATTTCCAATTTAATACCAAGGTGATGGGATATCATCTATCAACACGCATACTTTTTATGCGACCTTGCGAAGTTTCAAAGTCCCCTAATACAGATACATTATTATTTCCCAAAGTTATATTGGATCCACACTTACAGATACTATTGAATTCAAAGTCAGTCTTGTTTCATGGTATTGATTGATGTATTGATTACCTAACCAACTATATTATATGACCATAACGTAAGCTCTTTCGCCTAATTTAAAGAATATATTTCTACATAATAGCCCTAAACAAAACAACCATTGTGTTCATATGCATACATTTCTAATCCCAAAAAATCTCTACTTTTAGCCGCGAGGAAAACGAGCGACGGATAGTAAACGGGAGTAATTACCCCAATACAAGTCACGACATCACTTACAGTGATATACTCTCGGAGTCTAGGATAGAGAAGAGTGAACGTTCGCTACAGTTTTGTCGATATTTGGTCATTTTTTGGGTCAATTTGGAGTTGCCACGCACAAACAAAGAGTGTTGCTCAAAGAGGAATAAGAGCGCGAAATCAACTCAAGGAACACCGCACTCGGCTCACACTATTCAGCGCGCGCGCGTAAATCTTTCACGAGTTTGAATTGAAATTGTGTATGTGTGTATATTAAACAGGATTATAGATTTACTATACATCCTTTTTCTCTCTCTACTCTCTCTCTCTCTCTCAGGGTCTCTCTGCCTTGCGAAATATTATTATATCGGCGAATTTGTCCTTGTTTTCGCAAGAATGTGTTTGCCAATTCCACTTTTGAGTGAAATCTCTATTGCAAATAGAGCATCTGCAATACTTCTCTTTCATGTGAACTTTACGAACGTGAGAAGTCATATTACTCTTGACAGTAAACGACGCATCGCACATGGGACACGCAAACGGCTTCTCGCCGGTGTGCGTGCGGGTGTGAATTTCGAGCGCAGATTCACTCTCACATCCAAACTCACAGCCCTTCCAAGAACACTTTAATATTGACTCTCGTCCACGGATGTGTGTAGCCACAAAGTGTCTCTTCACGTGTTGAGGTAATGCAAACATCTTCGTACAGTTATGGACCGGACACAAAAACTTTCCGGCCACTTGCGCTAACACGTATAGAGAGAATATCTTTGATAATCCCCCCTTGTAATATTCGTTCCAATCAATTGTCCCATCCGCTTGCAACAGTTGGTTTATTCTTCCGCTCAAATCGTAGAACTCCACTTTCTTTTGCGGAATCTGCTGCCACGAAGGATTCCACGCCTGCATCAGCGGCGGCGGCGGCATCGGTGGCACTTCATGCCTCTTCGGCCTCTTCTCCGCACGCAGCGGCGGCGGCGGTACACCTTCTCTACCCAAGTTGTCGATCAAGACGTTCCTCCTACTAAATCGAGGACGATCACGACCGGTTCGCGAATTTTCAATTTGCTCGGAGCTCGGCAAAAACGGAGCTGAGCCCGGAAAAGCACCGCGCGCGTCGTCGCAAATTCCTCCCAACTCTTGCAACATCCCGAGTTTGGATGGACGCGAAGGATGAGACGCAACTCGACGGACAGCTCCCTTGGGAAGTTGCACTGTCGAGCTCTTCTTCAATATCTCATTTAGGTCATTTACCAACGCCTCTCGTCCTTTCTTGTTGACCGCTTTCTTCGACAACTGCTCCATCGAAACTGCAGCGGAATGGTCAGAAATAACTTTGAACGATTCTGACATTGTTTTCCCGACTTTTTTGGACCATATCACCGTTTGGTGATCAGCGAGACCTTCTTTATTCGTGTAAAAGTCGATCAACGCTTTCGTGCGATCTATCGCGATCATGGTGTTTGTCTCGCTCGTTTGCTCTGCGAACGGCCGTGCAAGTCCGCCCTCATTCGCTTCGTGCACCGGCGGAGGAACTTCTGGCGGCAGTTCCTCAGGCGGATGATCCACATCCGGCGGCTGATCCACATCCGGCGGATGTTGCGGCTCTTCCTCCATCGGAGGTAAAATTGGTTCGTCGTCGTCGTCGTCGTCGTCGTCGTCGACCGGCGGCAAGCCGCCAACGTAGCAATCGGGCAAGCCGTCAACGTAGCGAATCGGTTCACCGCCGGCGTTTACCTCCTTCGGCTGCCGACGCAAGTGTACCGAGTTCTCCGTTCGGTGCAAAATTTTCAAAGCATTGTCGAGAAGCGTCCCGGTGTAGTGATTTTGCCACGCGTTGAAATTACTCATCACGCATGCGAAATAAGTCACTTGCACAAACTGCTTCGCCGCCGCGCGAATAATCGGATCCATGCGATGTAAAAATCCATACGTCGCCATAGCCGGACGCGCTTGATCGCGGTGAGGCATCAATCCAAATTTCACGTATTTATCACTCGGTGATTTACGAATGAAACTACCCATGCCGGATGTCGGCGCGTTCATGACGCCGTGATCGCTAGAAAAAAGCACGTTGTCGTGTTGGATTTGTTCATTGAGGAACGCAATCGTTCTCGCCGACATCGGGCAAATGAGCCAACGCAAAAACTTGCGCGGCGCATTATTCTTTGGCAAAGACACGACCGCGATGAAGAAAACGGTGTCATTTTCTGACTCGTGTTTGAACTTTAGGATAGTCCGATACGCCGCGATCAGTTGCGTAAGAAATTTAATCTCTTTCTGCACCTCTTCGCTTTTACCATTCTTCACCTCGAGGAGAATATCATTCAAACGAACAATTTCTTTCGTAAACGAATCAATTCGCTCCGTGAAAACATCCAATGATCTTTTATCATACCGTTTATTCAATTCCCACAAATCGTCGACCATCTTCTTGAAATCATCTTTCGTCTTCCGCACGAACGTCGACCTCTTCTTCTCCTCGCCGCTTCGAGAGGAGGAAGTCTTCGTTTTCATCTCTGCGCTCTCGTCAAGATCGCAATCGATCACGATGATATTATGGTCGACGACATCACCATTATCAACGCCTTTTCTCTTTTCTTGAAGCGATTCCTTCCGCTCGTCGTCGAGCGACTCTTCGAAGCCAATCTGACTCGGCGCCGTTCGCTCGATGGAGACGCCGGCGAAACTGTCACCGTGACCATCAATATTTTGAGCACCATCAAGCATCGCCAGTTTGCTAAAGTGCTCGCAAAGAGCGTCGCAGTCACCACCCTCCTCTCCATTCTTTTCGTAGCCTTTATTCGCGCTTATCGCCACCGATAGATCCACAGATGGGGCTTCCCATGGATTAGTTGGAAATTGGCCCACCAAACCGAGTTGATTTTTAGACGTTCTCGATCCCTCGTCCAAAACTACATCCACATCGAGTTCGGCACGGATCGCCACGGCGCCTCCTACATGGTGTTTGTTCGTTTCAAAATAGAGATGTTTTTATTATTCGTGGTTAGTTTGTTGTGATGATAAAGATACAAAGAAACGGAAACGTTGTTTTGCGTCGGTTGTTGTTATTATTTTACCCGCCCATCACACAACTTTTGAGGCGCCAGCCCCAAAAAGGCGGAAAAAAAGGAGGAGAGAAAAGAGAGAAGACAGGAGCGAAGAAAACGTGCCGTTTTTGCTATCGACCGTGTGCTTTTTTTCTCTCTCTCTCTCTCTCCTTCTCGAAAAGCGCGGCGAAAAACGTAAACGCGAGCGTGTTACTTTGTGCGCTAATCCCGAGCATTCTCGCGTACGTTTACCCGTCTTCTTCTTCTTCTTCTTCTTCTTCTTCTTCTTCTTCTTCTTCTAAAAGCTTCGATTTCCAATTTGCCATTCGTCGCATTTGAAGAAGAAAAAGAAGAAGAAGAAGAAGAAGAAGAAAAAGAGAGTGCCCTTCGCGAAGGAAAGAAACGAGGAAGGATGTTTTCATCGCTTTACCTGAGTTGTCAACCGCCCTTTTTTCGTCCGAATCGGAATCTATTTCGATGACTTCATTCATTATCACCGTTAGTTTCGTGCGCGCGTTCAAAGTGTGATGAAATTTAATTCAATCAATTTTTTGTCTGAAAAAGAGAGAGAGACGAGAGCGAGATATTTTTTGTCCTCTTAGATACACGCTTTTCCTTTTCCTCAGAACACAAAAAAGAAAACACACGCGCGCACCCGCGATGAACAAAGACAACGAAAAACGCGAGGAAGAAGTTCTAGCCGTGCTCGCGAAATTATCCGAGAATGAAGGGGTGTGGATCGTCGATATCTGGGCTGGAGTGACGCCGGGATCATCTCACGACGAACTCCCATCTTGTGATCGAATCAAAACAAGGAGAGGCCAGTTTCGTCTTGTTCTTCACCCCGACAAAACAAGACAATTCGGAAGTGAGTTTCCAAAAAACGCGTACAGTGAGTGCGAGGATGCGTTTAACAAAATATTGAATCAAATAAGAAACAAAGTAGAGCGCGAAGCGTACGTGAAGGAGCAAATCGTGAAGAGGGCGGGCGATATGTTGCGACTACCAACTTTTGCCCCTCCTGACAACAACTGGCTCGGTTGTAGCGAGCTTAACCTTCCGAAAGGGGTGGAAGTTTACGTCGTGTGCGACAAAAAACTATATTTTGTCAGCATCCTTTCTTTTAACGCCGATTCAAAAAGATTTGAGGTGTCGAATTTGAGTGGCACCTGCAAACCTGCGTATGAGACGACAAAAGAAATGATCGATTTGGACGTAGAAAAAGACGCTTTGCGCTTGGAGTATTCTCTCATGGAATACGTGAAATTTTTGGCGTACAATACGACCAAACTGAAGTCTACTCGATTGATGTTCAATTCCATCGGATACAAAACGATAATCTCGATGAAGCTCGCTGTACAAGCTGGGTTGTACAATAAAAATCAGAACGGCACTACTACTGTTAATCGGTCTCTTATCTCGTCTTGGGAGTATATGAACTTGGATACATTTCCTCCTCAAATCGCGACAGAACAGAATGAAAAAGTAACGAAAAAAGTGCCGGCTTTTGATCTCAAGCTCATTATTCGAGGCATACCACTTGTGTGCTCGGTGGTAGTACATGTAAATCTTCACGACGCCGAAGTGTATCTCGGAATATCCGATTGGAAAAGGTTCCAAGCGTTCGCCGGTGATCTCCGATTTGTACCCGCACCAATCGGTTCGTATGTCTCCGAATGAGGAATACGTGAGTTTAATATACCAAGAGCGTTTATAATAACAACTCAAAAAAAGGTTTCAACGACGCCACCGGTAATCGACCAAAGCAACGCAAAGCGTTCACGCACGAACCCATGAACCCATAATTGTTGTTGTTCTTCTTCTTCTCGAACCTCTCAAAACCCCACCAAAACTGAACGACGTGTTTGCAATATTTTCGTAGAAATTTTTTCCCTCTTCTTGACTGTTTTTGTTGTACCAATTTAACGAGCTTTTGCGTTTCCCCCAAAACTGTTACCGCTCTGAATAACACTATTATTCCATCATCCTCGTCAAAAGAACCATCCTCAACAAAATATATTTTAATGCTCTCCAGCGAAGAAACTAGAAATACCACCATCGCTCGCACCAACAACGCAGCCGCGTGTAAGACCAAGTAGCTCGCAAAATACGCAAACGTCGTCGGGAAGAAGAGGAAAATGGGTGGCACGAAAAGAACACCAAACACGAGACTTTCCGTGGACTGTCTCTTCGTGGTGTGTTCCTCTTCTTTCCGTCGTTGCAAGGGACGACCGAAACCAGCCTCGTAACAAAATTTTCCAAACGCAACTTGAGCGGTGATGAGTAAACTCGAATACACGTGCAACGCGGCGGCGTGCGAGGTGAATAGGAACATGCAGTCGGATAAAAACGCGAGTTGCGTCGTGAGACCGAGGAACCACAGACGTTCATCGATATTTCGGACGATGGTATCGAATCGAACGCCTAAAACGGAGGCGTATCCCTCCGCAAGTACTACGGCTAACCCACTCAACGTTCGACTCAACGGTAAGTGAAGCTTGACCCCCAACGGGTCACCTTTGGCGAGCCAATTCGCGTTGCGAATTAAATAGTCGCCGTTGATGAACCCGGAAGACATCATTTGAACCCGGGATGCTATTCGCGCGAAACATGCTCGCGCGAGGAAAACATCGAATGCAAACGCGACTATCGATTTGAGCAGAGGCGCCTGATATACACGTCGTCGTAACAGTATCGCTACGCGCGTCGCGAGCAAACGCGAGCTGATGCTCACGCCAGATATTGGTTTCCGTTTCAATTTGCCATCTTTCCAGCTACTGTTTCCTTTCCCACTTCCGGAAAAATACGGCACAAACTCGTACTCGTCCAAGACTTTATGCACCGGCGAGAGGAATGCGGAGGAAATCGAGGTGAGGAAAGCGTTGTTGCTCGTTCCTTTTTTACTTTTCCTCGCTTTTTTTTGCTGTCGTTCGTAGGACGCCAAGGAAGACAAAGACAGCACCTTGACGATTGCATCTAGCCCCGTTCTTTTTACCTCTGTGTGCTGAGAACGACGACTGTTATCACTCTCATGCGCGTTACTATTATTCGTCGTCGCGTCGATGGCCTCGCGAGCGACCGAAACGAACAATATGTCGTCAAACTCTCTCTTTCGTCCCTTCGAGTCGACGACGCTCACCGAGAACGGCACGCGGTGGGAACACGCTTTTAAGCGAAAAGTCACGAAATAAACTTCGGCGTCGTTTGCGTCGTCGTTGTCGTTCTCGTCGCTCTTATTGTTGTACTCTTTATGCTCATCGATATCGATATCGTCGTTTCTAAATATTATTTTGCCTATTCGTTTCGCCTCGATGACTTTAATAACGTTCCTCTTAATGGTTTCTTTCTTGTGGTTTCGTCGTGGGAACAAAATTCGCAGAACGGCATCATCATCATCATCATCATCATCATCCTCGGAGAGTTGAGAAGAAGAAGGAGAAGAAGAAGAGGAATCGAAGGTAATCTTCTTCGCGCCAATTTCGCTCACCACGCAGTTCCAAATCTCTCGTTTTTCTCCTCTCCTCTGTTCGTCCTCGTCTGTATCGTCTGTATCCATAAATCCATCATCGCTTCGAAATATCCAACCGTAAACTTCTTTTTCTTCGTCTTCTTCTTCGAAATACTCCGAGGGATAGAATATTCGCATCATCATTTTCGCGTCTCGTCTTCTCGGTGTGGTTGTTTTTGTTTTATTTTCAGTCGAAGAAAGGAAAGAAGAGGAGGCGTTCGCGTTTGACCGACGACGACGTGATGTTTGACGCGCATCCATTTTTGCTTTATTTTAAAAAGATGTGAAGAAAAAAGTGACCATTTTGAAGAAGAAATATATTATAAACAACAGTATTACATTACCCTCCTTCTCCTTCTTTATGCTATTGCTATCGCTGCTATCGCTGCTGCTGCTGTACAATTTTCGTGTTTCTTTTTTCTCTCTTTCCTCTAAAATCAACGACTTCACCTGCTGTCGTTTCTGCAGTATCGACAGGCGGTGCGCCCGCGATTTTTGAAAGAGTTCGCCCAACCGCATTTATTCGTTTTGGGATCGTAATGCGGGCACGATCTGGTGTTACGCGCCGGTTTGTTTTTCACAACCTCCGCTCTTCGTTCTCGTTCTATTCGCGCCTCTCTCTCCCTTTTTCTCCCTTCTTCTGCACCGAGAAAACAAAACTCGCGAATGAGTAACCACGCCTTTGCGACGCCTTCAGGGTACCCGGTGAATTTTACCTCGCCGATCTCCAATATCTCGTACTTAACTTTGAGTTTTTGTCCAAGGTATTCTTCTGTTTGTCTTTGTGTGACATATTTTGATCCTTTTAGCATACCCAGCATGTTACCGACCTCTTCAGCGATTGTTATTTTACCATCGGTGTCTCTCTTGTACTTGGTTTCGTCGTCAATGAATGCTGTAATTTCCGGTTTGTACTCTTTTATCAATCCTTTCGAAACCAAGTTTCTGAGACCATCTAACTTCCATATGCCCGTGGTATTTACCCGTCGTTCGCTCAACTTTGCCGCAATGTGCCTGAGTTCACGAGTACGCAACCAAGCGGATTTTGTGCTCGTTTTATTTCCGTATAACCAAATGACGTTCCTCTCGTTGAATTTTTTCACCACAAAACCGGAATCTTCCTCCATAATCTTTCTCTTCAAATCGCCCACCATCCGCTCGTCAAAGTAACTCGCATCGCATCCATCGAGACTTACTTCCACGTTTACTTTCTTCCCTCCATCCATCGGCAGTTCGTCTATGAAATCAGTGCTTTCTTTTTCGTAAGGCGTAATCTTCTTCAAGCGAGCTTCCTTAAATTGAAGCCAATCGCTCTTGGACTCGCTTTCTCCCAGTTGCCCCGAGACTGGAGTATTTCTAGCCGTAGGCGTTTTCGAAGGACTTGTATCTTTCGCGAGATCGTCGTCGGGATTTTCACTCGGTTTCAACCGGGGATCTTGCGTGTGAGTAGATCTCGTCGCGTTCGCTGACAAACTTTTTTCTCGCATAGCTTCCGCGTGCTTCTTTCCGAATGCGTGCCCATTCCAGAGAGATTTCCCATACAAACCCGTTGTCACTTGGCAGCAATCACAGCTCCATATCAACTGAATAGAACCGGTGACAGGATGATGTTTAATTTTGGGTCTGAAATACTCCGCGCCTTCAATTTTCTTGCTCTTCAAGTTTTGTTGGTGACAGTTAGTTTTTGCGTGTTGATTCCAACAATTCTCGATCACAGCATCCTTATGGTGTTTTCCTGCGAACTTCACCCCGCACAAATCACAATACAAACCATCAGGCGGCTCTGCTAATTTTGCCGCTGCAGAAAAAGGATTATCCGCGGAGGCGCTTGGATAAGTCGTGGTCGCCATGTGCGCATCCCGAGCCGTCGCGGAGGAAGGTGGTGTGTACCCAGCGAAGTATCCAATATTGAGCACAGAGTTGATTGGATCCTTGGAGTCCAGTATGAACTTATCCGTTTTGCTCTTCGCGTACGCCGCATTTTCTTTCTCCCTAAATTGTACGTGAATAACTTTCTTTTCTCCTCCAGCGCCGAAGAAGGAAGTATCGTCACGAACCGTTACGTGCTGAAATCCTTCGAAGAATCGGAATAAGTTAGTCAGTTCCCTTTCTGTGACGTTTCGTGCACTCGTCTTGATGAGCAGACACGGTTCTGCTCTTTCCGGGGCTACGAATCCAAACGGCATCTCAATTCTGAAATCGTCCAAGTGTTTGTTCTCGTCGGCTTTTTGTTGTGTTTGTTGTGTTTGCTGTGTTTGCTTTTGTTGCTGGACATATCTCGGCAGTGGCGGATCCATTGCCGTCGAAGAGATAGTAAGCTTTGGAATAACCGGCAGCGGACCACCGTTGACAATTGTTTTCACGGGTGGTATTTCTTTTCTCATCACCACGTCCAATAAAGTGCTGCTTCGTTTTGGGATTTGCGTCGATGTCGACTTCTGCTTCTTTTTAAGCATATCATCGATGACACGTATCGCCTTCTTCTTGTTCTCCGCTTCCTTTTCCTCTTCTTCTGCTCTCATCTCCAACGTTCTCTTTTTCTCACTCTTCCCTGACGCAGCCTTCGGTCTCGTCTGTTGCTGTTCAGGTACTTTCTTGCAGTGAGCCATGTGACCAGTCACTTGCTTTTTCGACGTGAACGCCGTCTTCGTTTTTGGATTGATCGTCGTTTTGCAGCGAGGACATGTGAACTTCTGCACCCACTTCTTGTCTTCCTCCGAAATCTGCTGCGAACTTTTTTTCGCCTTGAACTTCTCCTCTTCCACTTTCTCCTTCTCCTCTTCTTCTCGTTTGCCTATTCCTCCTTCTTCATCATCGCTGCTGCTCTCGTCATGCGCGCCTCTCGGTGTGCCTTCCAACGACCCCGATAAAATCTCGTACGTGCTCTTTTCTAACTTTGCTCGATCCTTCTCCGTATACGCGCTCTTCCGTCCAATCGTCGCTTCAAACATCACTTTTAAATCCTTGAACGTCATTTCTTTTATGTTCGTCCAAATATTACTCCGTTCGTCTTCGCTGTCGCACTCCAAATCCTCTTCCGCTCTCGACGTCGTCGCTTCCAGGCCGTCGGCATCGTATTCTTTTTTCCGTTGACCGTGCCCACGACTGGGCGATAGAAGACGCGCGTTCATACCCCCAGAGAACGGTGACTGCCCCGACGTCGTCGGTGGCGTGTTCGATTGTTGCTCGCGGCTCGTCGAGGTGTTGTTGTTGTTCGCGCTCGCGGCGGCGACGAGCTGTTTTTCATCAGATAAAGAGGAGTTTGGTCAACAAAAATCAACGAAGAGACGCACACACAAACACAAAAGGCAAAAGTAAAAAGAGAACACAAAATACGCGCGATCGATATTACCTCCACGCGCAAGCACCCGCCGTCGATGTCCATCTCGTCGTACTCCTCGATGCATCTCTCGGCTTCTTTCTTCGATTTAAAATCCATCTCCCCGGTGTTGTTGTTTCTGAAAAATCGAGTTTTGGATTTCGGGTTGATGTTTTGGCACATGGATGTGAAATCGTCCTCGTCGAACTGCTCGGGGAGGTTCGAGATGCGTACGGTATGCGTTGAAACGTTCATTATGGATGCGTTTTAGTCAAGAACACTCATTTGAAGTGGTTTTTTACTTTTATTGTTTTTATAACGAATGTGATTCATAAAAGTATACCCATTTATTACAAGAAATTCTCGTTCTCTACGTAGAAAAATTAAACCATGACTGAATTCATTTGAATGCCGCTAAAATACCCGCTTTGGTCTAAATCCGAAGACGTCACCTTCTTCGGATAATACATCAAAATCGGTCCGCACATCTCCTCGTCGTGATTGGTCCCGTATTTCACCTGCTGCGTAATTTTTGACGTATCAAACGTGCACTCGATGACAATTCTGTCCTCGCGACGTACTCTCGCCCGGTTCGCCAAGACGAAAAAGTCTTGGTCTTTTCCGTAACCACCATAGTTCTCGATGTACTTGACGACGTTTCTATGTCCAGAGGGCGATTCTACGGAAAGTTTAAACTTCTTGGCCAAATCGTGCGCGTGTAAATGCGCGGCTAACAACGTCACGCCAAAGTTCTCTTCTTCTCCGTTCGCGAAATCATCTTTCAAATGGTGCGCGTACACTTGATTTTCCGGACCTACGGAGTAATGCACCACAGTTTCGTCTTGACCGGGTTTCAACACCATGCTCGTTTTCATAATCGTCAACACGCCGGCGTCGACAACCGACGGTCGATACGGATCTAACTGCATGATTGCCCCGGTATCGTCGTTCCACATCTTCACGGGTTTGTTTTTCGGGTACAAGTAATGCACTTGCGTCAATAACACGTCAAACGCGGTACCTTTACCAACTTTGTAACCGAACCCGGTCGGGTACGAAAACGTACCGGCGCCTTTATCGTACGCCCACGCGACTTCTAAACACGGTGAATCCGGTTCGCCGTAAAACGGCCACGTCCCGCACTCGTTCGCGCCGTAAAAGGTACCTTTAGTCGTTCCAAACTTTTTGTGCATGCGTTGCGCGTTGCACGCGAACACCGTCACGTGGTGCGTCGCCTCCGGGTTGGACAATTTTGGCGTGAATGATTTCACGTGATACGTCTGCGTCTGCGCGCCTGGAATGCGATCGAACGAACACGCGAACCCGACTAACGGATTCTTCTCTTGGTCGTCGAACACTTTATCGTCTAAGAGTAAATCGTTGGTGGACACTTGGAACCGTTTCGACCCGGAGGGAAGTGAAGGGATTGAACTTTGCTGCTGCTCGAGCTGTTGCTCGTTCCCGAGGTTCGAGAAGAAGTTTGGCAAGTGCATGCGTCTCGGTAACGTCAAAGAATACTTTCTCGTCGTCGCTAAATCCTCGTCTTCTTCGATTTTCGTCGTCGTCGTCGGATTTGTCGTCGTTCTTTCTCGACTTGTGGCAGCGGCGTAATCCTTCGCAGCACTCATCGAAGAAGAAGAAGAAGAAGAAGACCTGGATGATCCGAAATACGATAACGCTATGAACACTAACGTCACGATCGTGGCCAAGAACGGTGCGCCGTACATGCTCACCGGGTTCTCGTCCCTCCGATAGTACGCGATTGAATTTCTCACCATGATGATTTTTAGTATGAGGAAAAGGCGCGGCTCCTTTATACAAAATGGTGTGTAAAATGTGTTCTCTTCGGCTGCCTTCTTGTTTTTGTTTTCGTCTGTCTGTTTTTTTTTCTTTTTTTTCAAAAAATTTTTCTTTTTCTTCCTTCTCAAAATTTTTCCTCAATCGAAAACAAACAAAAAACAAACACGAATATCAAGTTTCAGCAGAAACATCATCAACATCATCATCATCATCATCATCATGGTGGTGTTGAACAACGCGCTCGTCTTGACGGCGGTGATGATTGCAATTGTCGTTTGGATGCTCTTTTCATCATCATCATCTTCTTCTTCTTCTCTTTCTCTCTCGTCGTCATCGTCATCGGCTTTTGCTTCGAACAACAACGACGAAGACGGTGGTGATGGATATGCTCCTCGTACCAACACGATGAAAGAAGAAGAAAAAGAAAGAAGAACGAGAACGAATACGGTGTCATCGCAAAGTCATCATCAGCAGCATCCCCCTCGAGAGAAGGACACGTTTGATGCGCACCACCACGCGCAGTTTAAATCGATCAACGAGGAGGCGAAAAAATGCTCTTTAATAGTGGCTTCGTTTTACGCCACAAAACCGGGCGGGTTTGACAGGAAAAAAGGCGAGAGGTGCAACGGGTGTCACGAACCTCCGATGTTCATCACCATGGAAAGCGCGCGAATGACTAACGGGCCTGGAACGTGCGTCGCGTTGATTACGGACGAAGAAACGGAGATAGATATGAGCAAACCGGGAATGGATAAAGTACAGTTGCACCGCTTCGAGGGTATATTGGATCGAACGAAAATCGGGACTGGAGCGTTAATGTTGGAGAGAATGAAGTTATACAACGCTTTTATTAAACGCGCGAGAGATAACGACTGGAACGCGGACTTGTTGATGGTGGATACGGACATTGTCTTTGTCGGGGACGTGAGCGATTTGTTTCAGACGAGAAATTTCGATTACGGCGTGACGATTCGAGATAACAAAGCGTACCCGGTTCAAGGCGGCGTGCAGTTTGTGCCGAAAGGAAAGTACGTCGGCGCGGCCAAATTTAGCGACCACACGTTGGATTTATGGAAGTCAGACTTAGAAAAAAGTGGGAAGGAGGCTGGATTTACCGGGGACCAGGCGGCGTATCAGAGAGGATTGAACGTCCCGGCTTCAAAAGTACAATCGTTAGCGAAAGGAAAGAAAGTTATTGATTTACCGGTCGTGTGCGGGAGCTCCGGTGCAGAGGTAGTCACCGTGCGAATGATACCTGGGGATCAGTATAATTTTGTCCCGAGCGGGAACGGCCAAGGTTTGAAAAAGAAGGACATTCGCATCTTACATTACAAAGGCGGTAAAAAAGAAGGCATGTACGTCCCGTACAAAGCGATGCAGAAGAATGTGAAAGACGTGTTCAAACTGAAAAAGCTCGTCGTTTGATAATAATAGAAAGAAGAGATAGAGAGAGATAGATGTGTAGGTTATGTAGTTCGTAGATGGTACCATGGTACCACTGGTACAGAAAGAATATAAAGAGCGACACTTTAGTTTTGAGTTTATACAAGAATACGGTGATTGTACCGGTACCTAACTGTTTATCGATCGCTTTTGCGCTTCTTCTCTTGCATGAACGAACCGTCTGTCGGAGCGCTCGAGGCGTACTTGTACAAATCCGTCGTCGTCGTTTGACTATTGTTCTGTTGGTGCTGATCTTCCAACGGTTCTGAAAGCGTAGGGTCCCAGTTCGCGTCCATATCAATTTCTTTGTTCATTTGAGGCGGAGGCGAAGTGTTTGGAACGTACTCCCCGCCTTCTCTAACAGTTTTCAAACCAGAACCGCCTGATGGGGACGCGAATCCAGAAACGCGACTCATGGGCGAGAACGCACCTTTTTCTTTGTTGCTTATGCTCGCTGAGTTGCCGCTAACGACACCTGGTCCCCACCAACCGGCGTTACCAGACCCACCGAAACCACCCGAGGCGGATTGTCTCGGCATGGATTGAGGTAAGCCCGAAAACGTCGAAGAGGAGCTTCCGCCGCTCGAGTTTTCGCCGCTTTGTTGCATTTTGTACTGTCCGCTAATGCCAAAGTTGTTACGAATCAAGTTGTTATTTCCTACGTTCAAGGCGTTTTGTGCCGCGGTCGCCGCTCGAGCCGCCTCCGACGCGGTGTTCATTCCGCCCGCGGAAGCCTCGCCTCCCAGCGTCCCTCGACCGGGACCTAAAGGACTAGCGTACACGACTGGAAGCTGAACGGCCGCGGCTGCTTTCGCCGCAACTGCGTGCTGTCGTTGCATGGACAAGTTCTGCATTTGCGAAGTCGGTGGCGATTGTCCAAAGTGTAACGGATGTAGCGCGGCGGAGTTCATGGCGTGAGGAGAACCGACGAAATGGTTTCCCAAAAACTGGGTTCCGCCTGGACTTTGTCCAAAGCTTCCGACGCCAAAAACAGATTGCGTTTGACCAGGGGAGGCTTGAGACACCATGGCTGCGTTTGCAGCTGCTGCCGTTTGCATTTGTTGAGCTTGCAGAAAGTTTGTATTTCCAACAGAAGTAGCGGTTGCCGAAGCTGAAGCGAACGCCGCGGCTAAACCGCCGACAACCGGTTGTTGCTGTTGCGCCGAAACTGCTGCTGGTACCTCGGCAATAACAGCGGCTGCATTCGCAGCAATGCCGGCGGGAACCGGTTGTTGCTCCAAAGGCGGTGGTACGAAATCTGGAAACGGCGTTTGGACGGTTTGCTTCGGTTTCTTCGCCGCGGTAACTTCTCTCTTTGCGCTCTCCGAAACCGCAGCCGCCATTTTCGCCGCGCTCCGTTGATGTTCTTTTCTCGTTTCTTCCGATGTAGTTTCCATACACGACGGTGGTTTAAACGGATTCTTCGCATCGAACGGCTCGCCGGTTATGTACGGGTGTAACAGCGCTTGTTTTGGCGTCCAACGTGAAGTTGGATCGAGCGTCAACATCCCGAATAAGAAATCTAAAAACGACGCGCGCATGAGCCTTTGTTCCTCGATGGCGTTTTCTCGTTCTCTCGATCCGGGACCATCCACGCCGAGATCCTTATACGGTGCTCCAAAAATAATATCAGCTAGTTTCTTTTGGTGGAAGTATCTCTTCCCTACGGCGGCTCGTTTCCCCGAACGTTCTTCGTATTGTTGTAAGTTCAACAAACGATAGTTCGACTCTCCGTTTCCATTGGCGTCCATGTTGTTTTTATTCTTCATCATGTCCGAATCAGATTCCGAGTTTAGATTCATATCTGAAAAGCTGCTGCTACTGTTGTTGTTGTTGTTATTGTTACTAGTGTTACCGTTATTCTCTCGTACGAAATATTTGTGCCGATGTCTCGCTTTGTGCAACATCGAATCCGGCGGCGGTTCAATCGTTTCGCACATTCGGTTCAACAAATCAAACTCGCTCGCGCCTGGTAAAATCGGCAATCCTAGAAACATTTCCGCCGCTACGCAACCTAAACTCCACATATCGATCGGCATCCCGTATGGTGTTCCTAATAAAACCTCTGGACTCCGATAAAATCTCGACTGGATGTATTGATACACCGTTCTATTTTGAAAGCAGGCGGAACCGAAATCGACCAATTTCACCTCCGTGGACGACAACGACTTCAACAGAATGTTCTCTGGTTTTATGTCGCAATGAATCACGTTCGCCTCTCTCAACACGTCCAAAGCGTTCAACAGTTGCACCATGAGCTCTCTCAGCACTCGCAACGAGACCCCTCTGAATTTGTTCTTCCGTAAAAATTCGTACAAGTTGATGTCCAACAATTCGAAAACTAAACACAAGTGGTTGTGACAGACAAACTGGTCCAAAAGTTTTACGATTTTCTTCTCCCCGGTTGGGTCGCACCTCGTGTTTAGCATGTGGAGAATACCAATCTCCACGTGCGCCTGGTGGAAATACGCCGGATGGTTCTTGATTATTTTCAACGCCGAGACTTTATTCCCATTCTCTTTGTCCGCGTTGCTGTCGTCGTTGTTATTTCTTTCGTGTGAGTCGTTCTGAGTCACTTTCTGTACCCGCAAAACTTGTCCAAACGTCCCGCTTCCTAAACTGCCGAGCACTTTATACGCGCATCGGTCGTCACCGGCGCGCAAGATATCGTTTTGGTACACAATCAAATCGCTATTTTCGTTGTCTCGTCCGTCGTTGCTGGCCGGCGTCGCCGGTTTACTCAAACACGCTCCTCTTTCCGTTGGATCGTCTCCCGAGGGAGATTTCCTCCGCGAGAATTCCATTTTCTGTTCGAAAACGTCGACTCCCTCTTGTGTCGAATTTGTAAAACAGTGGCGAAAAGGCACGACGATTGAAAAGTCTTTGACGAAAACACGACACACGTGGAAGACAAGAAAGAGTCTCTCTCAAAAAAAAAAGCAACAAAAAGTTGGTTCTTTTCTTTCTTCAGTTTTTGTTGTTTTGTCTCTTTTCTCTTCTTCATACTTTTTAATAACAACAACTATACAATATTATAATGAACACGTGTTATTATGTGAATACCCGGTGAATAAGAGTGGGTGGTGCGATTAAGAAAAAGAAGAAAAAGAAATGGTGAACAGTGGACGGGTGTATCGCGTGGGAGATTTACGGGATATCTTTAAGAAAGAAGAAGAAGAAATGATGATGGTGGTTACGAAAACGACTTTTCTGGACGACGACGACGAGAAGTCAGAAGAAGAAGAAGAAATTGTAGAGACCGAGAGGCAAGAAGACGGAGAAGAGGAAGAAGAAAAAGGAGGAGATGATGAAGAAGAAGATAAAGAAGAAAACGTGTACGAAGTCTCCGTGCGCGTCTTGGGCACTTTGGAAAGTTTCGACGCTTCAAATTCCGTCGGTGTTTTGAAAGACGACGCGTTCGCGCTCACCTTCGACGCGTCTTCAATGTCGCCGACGTTTAAGTGGAAGTTGAAGAGTTTATATTTTTTGATTGGGGAGTACGAAAAATGTTCGTTTTCTTCTCCATCGTCGTCGACTTCGACGCGGTTTTCTATTTTACGAAACGGTGTTTTACGCGTTCGGATAGCGCAGAACGCGAGCGGCTTGGACGTGAACGCGTATCACGAAGCCGCGAAGATTAGAGAGGAGTTTTTACACTAGAAGCTTTATTTAGAGAGGAAGAGAGTAGACCGTAGAAAGTAGCGCGTAACAATGATAATATAATAGTGTGTTGTACCAGTGTGTGTGTCAGTGTGCTAAAAATACAAATCAAGACAATTCTATAATAAATAAAAATATTAACGCGTTGTTGTGAAATGACGATCGATTACTTGGCGGAAGACGTCGTGGATGTTTTCAATAAAGCGCTCACGGTCTCCCCGAACCAACGCAACGAAACCGTCCCGCCACTGCGATGATGGTTCACACTCACTAATACGCCAAGGAGTGCCATCCCACTCACCACGCCGAGGAGATAATCTCTCGAGTTAAAGCCACTCCCGAACCCGGCGGAACCGGCGGCGCTTCCGGCCAACTGCGCGAGTTTGCTCAACGCGTTTGACGAAGAGATATCGTCGTCGCTACTACTCGCCGCTTTCGATTTCTTATCGAGTTTTCCTCGAACGCTCGCAATTTCTAACCGTAACGCCGCTATCGTCCCTTCGCATTCGGCCAGTTTAATCTTCAAAGCATCTATGCCGTCCTTATTCGTTCGCGGGTCCATCAACGCTTCTAACGAGACGATTTGCTTCTCCAACTTTGCAATTTCTCTCACTCGGTCGTCCGCGATAGATTTATACTGATGATGGTGATGAAGAAGAAGAAGAAGAAGAGTCAGTAACGAGAAGCAAACGCAGAGAAGAGAGAAGTTTATTTTTGAAAAATGAGATGATTTATTTAGGTAAACGAAAAGAAAAGAACACAACAACAACAACAACATTAATACCTTGTTCCTAGCCGCGATCGCGTTTTCGATGACCGCGATGTTCTTTTGCTTCGCCTTCTCTCGCTCTTTTTCGTTGTTGTTGTTGTTCGACATTTTATAATAACTCGTCGGGGTAAAACTAACTGTGTGAAGGTGTTTTTGAAGTGATGATGATGACGAAAATGAAGCCAAAACAAGGGTGTTTGTTCCATGGCAGTGTTTTTTGACTTTTTCAAGGCAGATTCATCAACGACTTTTGTCCAAACAACACAAAAACGCTCTCTCATCAGCGCGTATCAGCGCGATATAATAAATAACAATGATGCGAAGGAAACCGTGTCTTTTGCGCTCCACTTGGCCAGAGGAGGAGGAGAAAAACGATTTGAATGGAGGAGCAAGAGACGCACCACCACAAAAAGTAACTTTATTAAACAGAATGGAAGTAAGACGACGCGTGCATTCAATACCTTTGTCTAAAATACTCGCATTGGACGAATGTCGGAGCAAAGAGGAGTACGATGAATACAGAAGAGAGTTGGGGGAGTTTTCAATTGATGATGCCGATAAAAGTGCAAAGGAAGAAGAAACATTAGAAAAAGAAGAAGAAGTTAAAAACAAAAAGAAAGAAGAAGAGGCGATGTTAGACGACTTGTTAGACGACGAGGATTAAATCGATTAAAACGTATAGAAACGTATAGAAACGAATAGAGTAGTTAGTTAGTTGGAATTTTATGATTGTATTATAATACGTTCGGAGCAAATCATTATTAATTTACACGTAATCAGGACCTGGGAACTGTAACTGAACGTATCCTCGTCTGGATCGAACCGTGCGTTTGCGTTTGATGAATCCCAACAAGAGCAAACCAACGCCGGGAATACCGAGCGCACTTCCGACGACAATGAGCACGATTCCTTCTATTGACACTTTTGCGCGGTGTCTTTCGTAATTCCTCTTGAAAATCGTTTGGTTTTTGAGCCAGAGTTCGGGATCGAACGCGTGTTGAATAGTCACCGTTTGCTCGGCGAAAGCGACGCGAATTTTGTTCGCATCCGGAAGGGTGGCTTTGATTTGAGGCGCATCGATACGTTTCCGTATCGATGGTTTCCACAAAAGTGATCCATTATCACTGTTTCCATTCACTGCGGTGTTTGTGATCCCAGTATTACTATCGCCGCTTTTGCTATTGCTGCTGCTACTACTACTACTACTGCTGCTGCTGCTATCGCTACTACTACCCGAAGAAATACCTCGTACTCTCGTTAGGCTCCCCGGTTCGCACCCAAAATTACCGAACGTATCATCCAAAACCCAATGCGCATTTTCTTCTACGCCACTCTTTCTGACTTTGAAACACACGCGCAAGAGCGCTGAATATGTCTCGCAATTTTGTGTGTTAGTATGATAGCCACCCATTTGATATTTACAAATCTTATTGTTCACGTGGGAAAGTATCGTTTTTTGAAACAGTATTTGCTCGCCTAAATCGATCGAGGCGACGATTTGGTTTGAAGCCGTGTCTTTTCCTACGAGCGAAAGCGAAAGCGGCGTCTCGAGCATTCGAGAGACGAGTGCCGTGTTGTTCATGGCGTCGTTTAAATTAGTCTTATCGCTAGTTTTGTTCAACAACTTTGTCGTCGTCGCCGGTATCGGGTTTCCTTTTTGAACTGCCTCTCGCAACGTGTCAATCGACGGCATGTACTCGGCGTATTTCGGATAAATTTTCGGTAAAACGTACGTTTCCATCAGATTTGAACTCTGAAATTTCAAAGCTTCGTAAGTTTGCGGTGCAGCTAACTTGGGCGCTTGATAATTAGTCGCCTCCGTTGTGCTCCTCAACGTTTCGATATTCGGCGATGCCTGCGCGTCGTTGAAGTTGTTGTCGATCAACATCCACTCCACGCGTTCGAATTCATCTCTGTATATGTTATTCCACTTGTTCAACTTTTCGACGAACACTCTCGTGTGCAAATCTCCCGGTATCTCGTGTCGTTTCAGTTTTGATTCTCTGACTAAACCGCTTCCGAACAAAATCAAACAAAACGAGAGCAAACAGGCAACGGAGCCAAACTTGATTGAAATTTGCTGCTCCGAGAGATGTAACGTGCTACTATTAGAGGACGACGAATGAGAGGTGCTCGAAGCCGTCGATTGTCGAAATACCCTGTTTGAACCAATGTTTCCACCTCCCGAAGTATTCATCATCTTTGTTTGATATTGACTGGAAGAAGAAGAAGATGCCACCGGAGTCGCCGGTCGAATATTATTTTCAAACGCATTGTTGTTGTTATTCAAGTTGTTGTTGTTCTCCAAAATCGTTTGTCCCGACGAGTGGATGATTGCGGGGGCGGTAGCGGCGGAAGTGGAGGCGGCGCGAGGTGAATTCGACGACGACGTGTTGTGCGAAGAAGCCGCAGCACCTCGTCTCATGATATACTTTTTTTTAACACTCGTGCTAACGAATAATTATATTATTATTGTGCGGGTTGACGAATGTGAGTTCTCAAAGTCTCTTGTTTGACTTCTCTCTTTCGTCTCTCTCTCGGAAAAATTCTCTCGTCCAAAACTTTTTTTTACCAAAAGTCGCCAAAAAACAGGAAACACAAGTTCTTTCGAGTTCTTTCGTTCGACACCACAAAAACAAAAGCAGCTCTCCTATAATAGTAGATAATATGTCAGCCATCGCACAATCAGCCATCTCTTTCGGTACGTTTCCTCCTTCGTATCCCACCTTCGCGAGAGACAGAGACAGAAACGTGTCTGTCTCTCCCGTGTCCTCGTTCGTCGTCCTTCTTTGAGTTCTCTTTCTTTCGTTCTTTTATTCCTTTTCCTCCTCGTTTTTGTGGTCGGTTCTGTCGGGGACGAGAAGAGACGAGGAGAGATGTATGTTGAGAAAGGAATATTAATTCCAATTCGCTATTTCTCGCTTTTTGTTGCGCGTAAAAGATACAGAAGAAGAACTAAAAATAACGATGGATTTCTTTCTCCTTTAACTAAACAGCTCCGACGACGACGACGCGCGTCGTCGCTTCCTCCTCTTCGGGTAAGAATATCACAGCAGCAGCAGCAGAAAAAGAGAGCTGAAAAGCTTTTGAGTTTTTGTTCTCTTTTTTCCCTTTGTTTTTCATCTTCTTTTCATCTTCTTCTTCTTCTCTTTTTCATCATCTGTCCACATGTTAAAAGAGTATAACTAATACAACAAATTATTTCTCTTCTTCTTTTATTATTGTAACTAAAATACAGCCTTGAGCTCGAGAAGAATGAGCAAAACTAGAAACGCGTTGCGATTATCTTCTTCTATCCCTGCGAGGCACGGAAAGAAATCGTCTTTGGTCGTTCAAGCGATCAACCCGCGATCGGATGCCGCGGACGCGGGCAAAGGCCAACGCGTCATGATCATCGGCGGCGACGGTTACTGCGGATGGGCGACGGCTTTGCACTTGTCCCAAAGAGGCTACGAGGTGTCCATCGTCGATAACTTGTGTAGACGTCAGTTTGATGATCAGCTCGGTTTCAATTCCTTGACGCCGATTAAATCCATCCACGAAAGAGTTCGCAAGTGGGAAGAAGTTTCCGGGAGAAAGATTGAGTTGTTCATCGGCGACGTGTGCGACTACGAGTTTTTGGGCGCAACGTTTGAAAAATTCAACCCGACTGCCGCGGTACACTTTGGCGAGCAGCGCTCTGCACCGTACTCGATGATGGATAGATCTCGTGCCATCTTTACGCAAACGAACAACGTTATGGGTACCATTAACGTCTTGTACGCGATTAAAGAGTTCGCGCCGGATTGCCACTTGGTCAAACTCGGCACAATGGGTGAATACGGTACTCCGAACATCGACATCGAGGAAGGTTACTTGACCATCACGCACAATGGTAGAACAGATACGTTGCCGTACCCGAAACAAGGTGGTTCTTTCTACCACTTGTCGAAATGCCACGACTCTGCGAACATGTTGTTTTGCACGAAAGCGTGGAACTTGCGATGCACGGATATTAACCAAGGCGTCGTGTACGGCATCGCAACGGACGAAACGATGATGCACCCAGACTTGATCAACAGATTAGATTACGATGCCGTCTTTGGCACCGCATTGAACAGATTTTGCATCCAAGCCGCGGTTGGTCACCCGATGACGGTGTACGGTAAGGGCGGACAAACAAGAGGTTTCTTGAACATTCGCGATACCGTGCAATGCATCCAAATTGCCGTCGACAACCCCGCGGAACCGGGAAAGATGCCAATTTACAACCAGTTTACGCAGCAATTCTCCGTGAACGAACTCGCTGGTTTGATCACCGAAGCCGGTCAGAAATTAGGATTGAGTCCGGAAGTTATTAGCGTACCGAACCCGAGAACCGAAGCGGAAGAGCACTACTACAACGCGAAAAACTCCAACTTGAAAGACTTGGGATTAGAACCGACTTTGTTGGGCGATGAATTGCTCGACACGCTCATGAAAACCGTGATTGACTACAAAGATAGAGTTGACCAGAGATTAATCATGCCGGGTGTGAACTGGAAAGAGTCGCAAAGCGTCGCGAAGAACATCACCAAGTAAACGCAAATCTCTTTCAATAAAACAATAAAAGAATAAGAATAACAAACTACACACAGTGACTACAAAACGAAAGCGCGACTAATAAAAATGCTTCCGAACGATTGGTTCGACGTTCACTCGCATTTTCTCGTACGCTTTCTTCTTCGCCTCCCACACGCTCTCAACGCACTCATCCAAAGACATCCACTTCATCTGCGTGAACTCCGCCGGTTCGCCGTCCAACCCTTCCAAGTTTACAAATTCCATGGGATCGGCTGACGTTTTACATCGAAATACTGCAAACTCTAACCGTTGTCCGGCCAACCCTTTCTTTTCTAACCACCCACCTGCGCTGTACGCATACGCGTCGTCATTCTCTAAGACAGACAATAACTCTACTTGGATATTCTTTTTATTCTTCGAGGAATCTAAGGATATCCCAGTCTCTTCGTACAGCTCTCTCGTCGCCGCCTCGGCGGTGGTTTCTTTCGGTTCCATCCCGCCTTGGGGTAAATTCCAGGACCCACTCTTCCCGGCGCGTTCGCCGACTAAAACGTGCGAGCCAGAGTCGTTGAAGACGATGGCGCACGCGCACTTGCGGTATTTCTTCCCGTCTACAATGGCAGTCTTTTCTGGATTATACTCCCCTCCTCCTCCTCCTTCCGTCTTGTCCTCTTTCGGTTGTTGTTTCTTTGCTTTCGTTATCGCCGTCGGTGACGAGGACGAATACATTCTTCTCCCTCCTCCTCCTCTGTATCCTCCTCCTCCTCGTTTAAAGTGATGAAGATGATGATAATAACAAGAATAGGAAGACGAACGGCAATAACACGAAACAACAGAGGTGAGCTTAATGAGCGAGGTCCCGCCGTGCTGCAGAAACATGTACTCTTCTCTCTCTCTTCCTTTCTTGTTTTTATTTTATTGTTGTGGGTTGTTTTTGATGTCTCTCTTTTTTTTTCATTTTTGTTTTTCTTGCAGTCGTGCTTTTTCGATGATGATGATGGTTTTTGGAAACAACGAACGAAGAAGAAGAGAGAGATTTTTCTTGATCGCGAATTCTCAAAACTTGAATTTCTTCATAAGAAAGAACGAGACGTATATATAAAAGATGAGCTCTTTTTCTTCTAATAAACATTCACGCAAAGCGTTGCTGGCGACGTTCGCCTTGGCGTGCTTGGCCATTTTTATCGGCATCAACGGCGTCTTTGTCGAAGCAAAGAAAGGACCGAAAATTACAAACACCGTTTACTTCGACGTCTCCATCGGAGGGAAAGACGCGGGAAGAATTACCATGGGTTTGTACGGCGCCACGGTACCGAAGACGGTCGAAAACTTCCGAGCGTTAGCGACCGGAGAGAAAGGCTACGGCTACGAAGGCTCAACTTTTCACAGAGTGATCAAAGACTTTATGATCCAAGGTGGTGATTTCACCAAAGGAGATGGCACGGGAGGCAAGTCTATTTACGGCGAAAAGTTCGCGGATGAAAACTTCAAGTTGAAGCACACCGGTCCAGGAACGTTGTCCATGGCCAACGCCGGCCCGAACACGAACGGGTCGCAGTTTTTCATTTGCACCGTGGTCACCTCTTGGTTGGACGGTCGACACGTCGTTTTTGGAAGAGTCACGGATGGTATGGACGTCGTTCGTAAAATCGAAGCTTTGAACGGAACGCCGCCGAGCGAAACTGTCACGATCACAAAGTCCGGCGAGTTGCCGATGGATGCGCACGTTCAAGATGAAATTTAATGAAAATTAATTCAAAGATGGAGAAGAACACATTTTTTTAAGTAGTATTGTTATTAATGTTAGTACTATTGTTCTTTTAATATCAATATCAAATGATTCACCGACAGACACGCGTAGCATGTTTTCATTTTAAAAGTTGTCGCGATGCGTTACATCCATACAATGTATCTATGCGAGGCGCGTACCAGGTACAATATATACTTATATATAGAATTCTAACGTCATGGATTAGTTTTTTATTAGCTGTAAATATAGATAGTATAACAAGCTGTTTTAGTTTTTAGCAAACGAAAAGCCATCATCATCGCTTATTCCCAGTTGGCCGCGGTGAGTTCAGCCAAATCGACGACTCTTTGGGAGTAGCCCCACTCGTTGTCGTACCACGCAACAACCTTCAACATGTCGTCACCGATGACCATCGTCAAAGCAGAGTCGATAGTCGTGGATTGGTCGGTGCATCTGAAATCGACAGAGACCAACGGTTCGTCGCAGACGGACAAGATGCCCTTCAACGGACCAGCCGCTGACTCACGGAACGCGTTGTTGACTTCCTCGGCGGTGACCTTCTTGGAGGTTTGGATAACCAAATCGACAACGGAAACGTTCGGGGTCGGGACTCTCAACGCGATACCGTTCAACTTACCCTTCAATTCCGGCAAGACCAAGGCAACAGCCTTGGCGGCGCCAGTGGAGGTCGGCACAATGTTCAAGGCCGCAGCTCTCGCGCGTCTCAAGTCTCTGTGCGAGGCGTCCAAAATCTTTTGGTCACCAGTGTACGAGTGAGTGGTGGTCATCAAACCCTTGACCAAACCGAATTTGTCGTTCAAGACCTTGACGAACGGCGCCAAGCCGTTGGTCGTGCAAGACGCGTTGGAGATGATCTTGTCAGAGTTCTTGTATTGGTCAGCGTTGACGCCCAAAACGTACGTCGGGATGTCGTCGCCCTTCGCCGGGGCGGTGATGACAACCTTCTTGGCACCCGCGGTCAAGTGCTTGGAAGCACCCGGGGTGTCAATGAAGACACCAGTACCTTCGATGACGATGTCGATGCCTAATTCCTTCCACGGCAATTGCAACGGGTCTCTGGAGGAGACAATTTGGATGCTCTTGCCATCGATGGACATGTGCGTGTCGTCGACGATCTTGACGTCAGCTTCGAACGTGCCCAAGACGGAATCGTACTTGACCAAGTGCGAGGCTTGCTTGACACCGCCGGAGTCGTTGATGGCAACAACTTCGAGCAAGGTGTCCTTGCCTCTGCCGTGCCAGCATCTCAAAAAGTTACGGCCGATACGACCAAAGCCATTGATGGCAACCTTGCAGGTTTTGCCCTTGGCTTCGATAGTGTTGCTGACAGACGCCTGTGAGAAGGGAAGAAACGAAAATATATGTGAGCAACTGCGTGTTTCTCTACTATACACCGGAACAGGATTATTACGTAGTACACAGACCCGATCGATTCCACGACAACAGTAGGAGGAGGAGGAGGAGGAGAAGAAGAGAAAATAGAAGAGCTTTTTCTCATACGCAGAGCAAAAGTTGATCTGGACTCGCCTCCTCTGCACCAACCGCCTTCTACAAAAAAAAAACAGAGACCAGAAGAGAGAGCGGATAACGAGACTCGCCCGATGGAAAAAAGAACACACCTTGGCGACGGTCTTGTTCTTGAACTGACCGGCAGCCTTGGAGAACTGCGTGAGTTGGGTAGTCTGTGAGAGTTTCAGAAGATAGTTTGAGGTCAGTTGTCGCGTTTAAAATTTCGCGCGAGAGAGAGACGGAGGAGAATTCGTACGCGCGCTTTTGTCGCGCGCGCAATTTTCTGTCATCATTTACGATTACTCCCCTTTTGCGGGGAGCGAGAAATTTCTTTTTTTTAGGCACACATCCATTTTCGACGATTAGCGGAGAAAAATAACGCGTCGGGCGAAAACGCGGGAGGGAACCTCCGACGCGAACAGCAGACGAGCGCGAGAAGAAAAGAATTGCGTTATATGCGTACCTTGGCGGCGGAAAAAGTAGCCATTGTGTGCGAAATAAGAGTGAGGAATTCGGTGTGTGTGTGGATACAGAAAGAGAGAGAAAGATGGATGTTTTCACCACCACGGCCGGTGACTGTTGTTTTCTTTTCACCTCTCTCCACCTCCACCTCAAGATTTTTCTCTTTTTGGAAAAGAGATTTCTTGTTGTTTTTGCCACCTGTTCGACGACGTCACAACCCGAAACAGACTCCCAAAAAACCCAAAAAAAGCGAGGGAGAAGTCGACACATTTTGTTGAGTGTCGTTTCACGCTCCCCTGGAAAGTTGTTTAAGAGAACACTTACTTACTGTGGAAAGCGCACACAAAGGTACGTAAAGAGAGAGAGAGAGAGAGAGAAAAGAAGAAGAGGCGCATTTTCTCCTTCGTCTTGCCCGGGTTGTAGTAAGAACGCGGGGTGAAAAAGTGGCGCGAAGAAGAAAGGAATTCTCAGAACAAACTACGTCAGCCTAATAAGTCCTCGTCGTCGTCGTCGTCGAAAAGGAAAGAGGGCAAAAATTTATGTCGTCCTCTCAGCAGCAGCGCGTGATGACGTCGGCGGAAACGGGAAGAACAACGCCGAGGACGACGACGACGACAAGGACGACGACAAGGACAATCGCTGCGGAAGATGATCGCATGAACAACACGAACAGTAATGGAATGCCTATGATCCACGTCTTAGTCGTGGACGACGAGAGAATCTGTCGTGCGGTCACGTCACAGGTTCTGAGAAAGTGTGGATACCGGGTGACGACGTGTGAGAGTGGCGCCGAAGCCATCGAGTTGTTGCGTCGAGGCACTGAGTTTAACTTATTGCTCACGGACGTGATGATGCCCGATATCGACGGGCCAAAGTTACTCCAACACGTGCGACATCACTCGCAATTTTCTCAGTTACCCGTCATCATGATGTCTGCCAATCAACACTCGGAAATTGTCTTTGAGTGCGTGCGAAGCGGCGCGGATGATTATTTACTCAAACCAGTCACGGTGAAACAAGTGAAACTTTTATGGCAGCACGTGTGGAGGAAGCAGTACTCGGCGGCACCGCAGACGGTTCCGAGACTGAACGAATACGGCGAAGAGTTAGATGAAGATAACGAAGACGACGGGATATGTATGCTCGGTAAAGAAGAAATGTTCCAAGGCGTGCCAAACGTCCCGAGGCGATTAAACTCAGAATCCGATCTTTTGATGAACAGTAACGGCAATAGCGGCAACAATGACAACGACAACAACAGTAAGAATAAGAATAATAGCAGCAAAAACAACGACAACAACATCACGATGAACAACAATTCCACCGCCATCAATAAAAGCAACATCAATAACAACAACAAAAATAGTCATCCTAGATCGCTTTCGCGAGACTCTTCGAGAGAGAATTTCTTGTCGATGCTTTTACTCAAGAGCATCGCCAATAACAATAAAGAAAGAAATCCTTCGAATGTTACTGCTACTGATACTGCTACTGCTGCTACCACCGCAGCGGCAAAAACTGCTTCTACGACACCGAAGAAAACGACGAAAAATAACAAGGACATGAACGACTCAAAGAACAACGCGAACGCGCGTAATCCGCCCGCGCAAACAAGAAGAGTCGAGAATGCCGATGTCGAAGTGCCGATGGAGGTGGATCTTCCGCGCGCCAATAATCGAGCTAATAAGACCAAAGATGCAGAAATAGTGCGAAGGAAGAAAGAAGAATCGGAGTTAATATTGAGGGAGAATAAAGCGAAGACAGAGAAACGGTTAATACAAAATTCTTCTCTTGCGAAAAAGTCGTCGTCGTCGAGATCTCATGGAGGATCTCCCGGAGCCCACCACTCTTCTCCATCCTCACTCAGTAGTCACGATGATAGTAACTTTGTTTTAGCGCCACCGATACAAGGCTTGGAGAAGTCGAGGTCGTTCGTTTCAGTTAGAAATTGGCTCGATTCGAACGCATTCAGAACGATGAGTGATGAAACGAAATTTCATGTGTTAGCTAGAACTGCGGCGATTCTAGCGAACGAACACGAGCGCGGTTTCTGCTCCGGTGGCGTCAATCCTTCGAGATTGTTGATTTCTCCGCAAGGAGATATCAAAGCATTTGATAAAGAAGAGATGAACGCAAGAAGTAATAGGAACAGAATGGCGAGAGGATCGAAACAACAACCGGTGATGAAACGTCGCGAAGTTTTGTACGAAACTCTTCCGAGTGAAAATGAACTTCCAAACACCATCAAATCTGAACTCGTTTCTCTCGGTGCCCTCGTATCCGAAATGTTTTGGAAAGATATGTTCGACGTTGGCTCTAGTTCTGAGAATCCGCGCGCTTGGTTCAATGAAAAAGAAATCACGCACATCGATGAGTTACACCCGGAAATGGCGGAAACCTTCAGAAAATTGATATCGAGAGATCCTCGCCATCGAGTATCGGCGCAATCTGTGAGAGATATCGCGTTGAAGCAACTAGAAATTCTGAGACACCGCCGGTCATCATCTTCTACGTCGATGCCTTCGAAAGCTACGCTCGTTGACCGCGAGTTGAACGTGGACTCCGAGAGAAAGGCGAACGAGTTGAAAACAATCATCGACGTTCTTAAATCGATTGAAAAATCCCGCCAACGCGAGTACGAAAAAACGCAGCGGGAATTGAACGTTTTAAATGCGCTGTCAAAGTTGCTCCCCGCCGGAAAACAAGGAATTTCTACTCGCAGCAACTCGAAAAGAAAGCGGGGTGAAAGTAATAACAATATTCACAACTCTTCAGATGTTCCCGGCGCACTTAACAGCGAAAAGTGGGCAAGGCAACCTCCAGAGTCGCAGCGCGCTCTCGATCACGTGCCCTTTGACGACTTGCCGAAAATTGTATTTGAATCTTTGGAAGAAACGTTATTTCAAGCATACGCGAAATCGTGCAAAAACCATGCTCTTCAACTCGCGCGCGGTGGATTTAGTGGAGAGTACAATACCGGTCGCGCAGGATCGGTGAAAGACGACGAAAAATGGATTTCAAACATGATCAAACGCACAAACGTTGAAGAACAGTTAACGGATGATTTGAAAGAATTTGGCAGCTGTTTAACTCGCGTAACGCGAAAGTGGCGATTTCGAGTCGTCGCTAGGCTGGGGTGCGGAGATTTAGTCGGTGGTTCGAGCGATATGGTGTGTTCTACCGCGTGGAATCGCGACGGCGACTTGTTCGCTACCGCGGGTATTTCGAAGCGGCTGTGTATTTACGAGGTTGCCTCCGTCATGCACTTGGGCAACGCCGTGCATTGTCCAGCCATTGAACTTTCCACGAGCTCAAAGTTGTCGTCAATCAGTTTCAATCCGTACGTGAAGCCGGTTATGGCATCTGCGACGTATGACGGCGCGATGCAAATCTGGGACGTCCAGAAAGGCATGGAAACCATGCGATTGAAGAATCATACCAAACGGGTTTGGTCGACTGAGTTTTCTCCGATCGATCCAACTCGTCTGTTATCAGCTTCGGACGATGGCACAACTCGAGTCTGGTCAATCACGCAAAGGCGAGAGTGCATGGTGATTAATGATCCGAATCAAGCAAACATATGTTCGGTGAACTCTTCTCGCATGGACTCAAATCTGATCGCAGTCGGCTCAGCAGATCACAAAGTACACGTTTACGATCTTCGAAACGCGGTGATGCCGATGTTGACTTTGGAAACGCACAAGAAAGCAGTATCGTATGTGAGATGGATGGGTAATGAGCTTGTTTCGGCATCCACGGACTCTTTGCTCAGACTATGGGACGTGAAAGGATCGCGAGGTGTTTGTCTTCGCACGTACACCGGACACGTGAACGAGAAAAATTTTGTCGGTCTCAGCGTCACGAGTGATGGTAGAATCGCTTGCGGCTCTGAAGATAATACGGTTCGAATGTACGCAAAGTTTGCACCGCTACCGGTTGCGGGACACTCGTTCATGCGAATGACTCCTGGTTGTGGATTGAGAGAGGGAGGTCCCACGGCTGGTTTATGCGGCGGCATCAAACCCGTTCTCACGAACGACAAGGGCGCGTTCGTCACGAGCGTCGCGTGGTCTCCTGATGGTCAGCGACTGTTAGCGTCCAATTCTCGCGGTAACTTGAAGATATTTGAGTTGGATTAGGTATCAACAACGCGTTTTGGGTGTATAAAAAGCCTTCAATAATACTAACAACGCACACTACAAATAGAATCACGCATGTAATGTAAAAATATACTTGGAAATTAATTTCTTCTAACAATGAATCTCTGATTTAATACGGCCGGTCGCGACGATAATGTCCTCCACCACCACCTCTGTTGTAATTTCCATAGCCTCCACCTCGACCGCCGCCGCCTCGATTATCCGGGCATTCGCGCGCAAAGTGCCCGGATCGACCACAGATCCGACATCCGTCGCCGCCTCGTCCTCCACGACCCCGACCGCCACCGCCGCCATAGGAACCTCTCGCACCATAACTGTTATGACCTCTACCACCGTCGTAGTTATTGTTATTATTATTGTTGTTATCTCTACTAAAATCATCCTCTTCTCTTTTCTTCTTCGTCGCTAAGGAAACGCTAATCTTCTTCCCTTTGAAGTCGTATCCGTCGTAAAACCCGGGCGCGGACTGCGCAGCCATTGGATCGTCGTAGGTAATCGTGCACTCGTCTTTGTTCTTTCCCGTGGACTCGTCTGAGTATATCTTTACCGCCCAAGGCCACTGATCGGGAAATCCCGTGCGTTGACGTACTCTCGAAATCATCCCGATGCCGCCGAATAACTCTCTCAAATCGTCCGAAGTCGTCGTCTCTGGGTCGAATCCTTTGACGAAAATTCGATTGTTGGTCGGATCGTCCACGCCGTCTAACAACCATCCCGCCGCGGCTTTCTTCTCCTCGTCTTTCACTTTTTGAGATTTCGGTAAATCGCATCGTTTACAGGTTTTCCTCCACGCGAAGTTTGTGTTTGAACACGAGTCGCACTGCCAAGAACCATCTTCGGACAATTTTTTCGCTTTGTTTTCTTCTTTTTCGTTGTTGTTGTTGTTGTTGTTAAAATTCGTGTTGTTGTTGTTGTTGTTGTTCAACCCGGTACCGAAGCGCAACGCCGGCGCGTCCTCTTCAGGAGGTGGAGGAGGAGGTGGTGGTGGTGGTAGTGGAAGAGCACCGTCGTCGTTTTCCTCTTTGGACGGGTGTGGTGGCATATCGCGTCGCAGACTCTTCTCGTTTTTAAATTATTTTATTAATTGTGATGATGATGATGATGTTTTCCTCTCTCTCTCTTCTGTTGATGTTGAACACAAAATGCTCTGACAAAGACTGAAAAAAGTGTTCTTGCTCTAATCACAGCCACACACAAAGAACACAAAAAAGAAAAAGAAAAAGAAAACTCATCGTCGTCACTAAAAGTACTCACGTTTGCTGCGCGCTCGTCAACACAGATACGAGAACATTACCACACAGTATCACGAACAACATTAACAATATATTCTTCATATTCTTTCACACATAATTAATCAACACAACGACAAAAAATGAGTATTTTATTGGGCATGGGTAATCCCCTTTTAGATATCTCCGCCGTCGTCGAACAGGACATTTTGGACAAGTACGAGTTAAAACTGAATAACGCCATCTTAGCCGAGGAAAAGCACAATCCGTTGTACAAAGAAATGGTGGAGAAGTATCCGGTGGAATACATCGCCGGTGGTGCCACGCAAAACTCTATTCGCGTGTGCCAGTGGATGTTGAAGACGAGCGGCGCGACGACCTTTATCGGATGCGTCGGTGAGGATGATTTTGGCACCCAGATGACGAAAGCGTGCCAAGCGGACGGCGTGACGACAAAGTACATGATCGACAAAGCGACGCCAACGGGGACGTGTGGGGTTTTAGTGAAAGACGGCGAGCGATCTTTGATTGCCGCGTTGAACGCGGCGAACAACTACAAGTTCGAGCACTTGCAAGAAGCAGAAAACTGGAAGATTGTTGAAGACGCCAAGTTTTATTACAGCGCCGGCTTTTTCTTGACGGTGTCACCAGAATCCATGATGGCGGTGGCCAAGCACTCCGCGGAAAACAAGAAATGTTACATGATGAACTTGTCTGCACCGTTCCTAATGCAAGTGCCGCCGTTTTTGGAGGCAATGATGAACACTTTACCGTATGTTGACGTGTTGTTTGGAAACGAATCCGAAGCGGTCACCTTTGCGGAATCTCAAAAGTGGGAAGGCGTCACGGACGTTGCCGAGATTGCGTTGAAAATCAGTCAAATGCCGAAAGCGAGCGACCACTGCACGAGAACGGTCGTGTTCACGCAAGGTGCGGACGCTACTATTGTCGCCAAAGACGGCAAGGTCACGAAATACGACGTCATCAAACTAGCCAAAGAAGACTTGGTCGATACGAACGGCGCGGGAGACGCGTTCGTCGGCGGGTTCTTGTCCCAGTTTGTACACGGTAAGGAACTAGCGGATTGCTGCAAGGGTGGTAACTACGCCGCCAATGCCATCATTCAACAATCTGGGTGCAAGTGTCCGGGAGAGTCAAACTTCTCCAGCTAAAAAATTGTTCATCGTTCAAATCATTCTTTTAATATTAATTTAAAAACTACCAGTACTTAAGTATCTACGTAAACATCTTTAAAGAATGGGAAGCGGATCCGGTCCGTGATTGCTAAACACTTGAACGGATGAATCCCAACCGCAGCTCGCTAACTCTCCTCTATTCAAAACACTCACGTCTAAACCAACCGCAAATTCGGTGTGGTGGCGCCACTGCCGCAAAAGCGGCGAAGGCTGAACGCCTCTTTCTCCTCCTTCTCCTAATCCTAAAGTATTACTAATGCTAGTTGTGTTGCTAATTTTCCAATTCCACATTGCTACAGTCATATCGTAACTCGCGGTGTAACATATATCTTCGTCGAATGGATCCATTTTTACTCGTCTCACGGCGTAACCGTGACCTCTCAAAACAGAAAGTTCCTTCTTTGGATTTCGAATGTCCCACAGTTTCACCGTTCGATCGACCGATCCCGTTGCGACGACGCAATCGTTATATTTATTCCAATCCACGCACAAAACTTCAAAATCATGCGCGGGTATGGATAGCGTCGAGTGATTTTTCCTGCAGTCCCAAATTTTTAGTGTACAATCACCGGAAACAGAGGCGAAAACGTCCGCGTGGTGCGGCGACCACTCCGCGGCGTACACGCAATACGTGTGTTCTCTAAATGTTTTCAACGAGCCGTGCGTGTGCGCATTCTCTCTCGGATTCCAAAGCTTAATAGTATCGTCCCAACTCGCGGTTAAAAACACGTCTTTTCTCGTCGGGTTCCAAGAAACGGTATAAATTTCCGCCTCGTGTTCGTTGAACGAACGCAAAGGATTTTGAAACGGTGGGCGAGATACGTCCCAGAGTTTTGCGGACCCATCGCCAGAGGCGGAGACTAACACGTTCTCCGATTCTTCCGACCACGCGCAATCGAATATCCCATCTGCGGTTTCAAATCTCGCCTCCTCTACTAGCGGAAGCGTCGCCGGTCCAGAGTGAGGAAAATTGTTGTTGTTGTTATTCGTGTTGTTGTTATTGAGCGCGTTCAACTCTCTTCTCAAAACGTACTGATGGCCGTTCCCGACGATGCCAAAGTTTTGCGACGCAGATACCGCTATGCGATCGGCAAAGAACGGCGAGAATTTAACGCTGTAGCCATTGAAAGGCGTGCGAAAATGCGACGTTGCCGCCATGTATTTGCTGTTAGGTTAGAATAGCGTTTGGTTCCGGTGGTAAGGTGTTGGTGGTGGTGAAGGTGACGGTGGTGGTGGGAGACAACAAACAAACAAAACAAACAAACACACTTTCTTCCTCTTTCTTTCTTCTGCTCTTTTACTTTTTTTTGACGAGAGACTGAACGAAGAAGAGTTCTTGGTCTCTTTCTGTTGTTGAGATGAAGAGACGGAAAAATTTTGGGAGGGAAAAGGAGTTTGGGTCGGAGCTTTTTGAGTTGAGTGACGTGGAACTTTCCTCCACCTCACCCATCTCAAGCTTCACTTTTTAACGCATACAAACACACACACACACACACACAATGTTCGCTTTACAATCCCAAATCGCCGGCGCCAAGGTCGTCTCCAAAGTTGTCGCCAACAAGCAACAACGATCCACCGTCGTCTCGGCGAAGATTGCCCACGGCAAAGGTACGCTTTAGAGGAGAGAACAATTTTTCAAGGAAGAAGAGAACTAATCCACAAATTTTGTCTCTCGATGGATAAAGAAGAAGAGAGAGATGGATTTTATCTGTTTTTTTCCCGCGCGTGAAGAAAAGGAGAGATCGTCTGCTTCCTTCGATTGAAGAAGGATTCGAAAGCGTGTTGGATCTTCTCCTTCTTTGTCTTCTTCTTCTTCTTTGACTTCTTCTTTGGTTCTGCCCTGTCTTTGATATCCAAAGAGAGCGCACAACCTTTAAGAAGGAGGGAAGAAGAGAGAGAGCTCTCGGGATCGTCCTCTTTCTCCTCTCCGAAAAAAGATATCAATATTTAAGGTGTCAAATCCACTGACCACAAAAATCTCTTTACAAAACTATAACAACAACAGGTGGTGAAGAAGGGGGCCGATCCTTCAACAACGATGCCTTCGGTACGGACTTTATTATAATAATCGTAAAAATTAGTACTAATTGTTACTCTCTTATCTAGGTATGATCTGCAAGGCCGCGTCTTACTCCATGATGGGTTCCGCCATCTCCGCCGCCGGCGAGGAAGACGTCTTCACGCAAGAAGGCCCGATCACGGTCTTCGCCGCCGATGACGATGCCTTCGGGGACTTCATCAAGTCCAAGGGTGTTACCAGAATGGAATTTGTGAAGATGGATGGCTTGGGTGACATCTGCAAGAACCACGTCGTTAAGGGCACGGTTACCAAGGCGGACATGGCTGCGGGCAAGGAATTCGAAACCATCACTGGCAAGAAGATCGTCCCGGCTGACTTCCCGTACAAGAAGAACGACATCAAGGTCGACAACGCCACGATCCACGCCATCAAGATGGTCATCGCCTAAGCGGAATGATGCATTAAATGTAAATTTCTTGTTCATTCTTTAATTAAAGCATTTTGACGTAAACATTCGAAAGAAACAAAAAATAGAGAGGATCGCGAAGCTAATAGTAGAGTGTAAATTTTATCTTTTGGTATTTGCTTGAATGTCGCGATGCTCAAACTCCTCGCCTTCCATTATTTCCCTTATTTTCCTCTCGTTCTTTCCCTCGCATCCGAACACACTTTTTCTCCTTCTTCTTCGTCCTCGTCTTCGTGTTCTTTTTCTTCTTCTTTTTCTAAATTTTCTTCCTTTTTGCCAAAAAGTTTCTCAAACCGACCTGCACAATTATTGCACGCGCAAAGTGTGTTCTTCGTCCGAGAAAGTGCATACATGCAAAATCAGCATTTTCGAGGAATCGGAGGAGAGAAAGAAAAAGAAGGAAAAGAACAACAACAACAGCAGCAACAACAACATTTGTATCGCGACGGACAGATGAAAGTTCCTTCGACGGCGTGGGAAGAGTTGAGAAAAGAGGCGAGGAAATTGGAGAATGAAATTGATGCGAACCTCGCTTCGCTTTCAAAACTTGCCGGGGTTGGTACCAACAACGCGACAACGTCGACGTCTAGCGGTGGCGGTATGAGTGGTAGTGGTGGGTATAATCAGTACCCCAACACGGCGACGAACAAAATTGAGGGAAACTTTGATGTCATCGCATCGAAAGAAGGAGAGATCGAGGCGTTGTTAACGCGTTTGTCAGACGTGACCAGAGCTTTGGCATCATCCATTCATAGCGGAGCGAACGCTTCTTCGGATACTCGAACGCACACGTTAGCGAGACATAGAGACGTTGCGAAAGAGTTCAATCACGAGTTCAGACGAATGAAAGATTACATAGAGCAAGAGCGAGAACACGCTTCGTTGTTACAGGGAAGACACCGGGGAAGTAACGGCGCTTTAGGAGGAGGGGATGAGAGTAACTCTTCCGCAGCAATGCGAGAGAGAAACTCAATCTTGAGCTCATCAATCGCAGTAGACGATGCGATTGGCGTTGCACAAAATACGGCGAGCGCGTTGTACGAGCAGAGGGGAATTTTCAATAACACGATTAGCGCGCTCGCCACGGCGGGGAGTAAATTCCCGGTGGTGAACAATTTACTTGTAGCTATCAAGAGAAAAAAGAACAAGGATGCGATTGTTCTCAGCGCCGTGTGTGCCATATGCTCGGCATTAGTCTTAATTTATTGGATGGCGAAGTAGTAGCTTGTGTTTTTATTGAATTCTTTTTACAAATGAGTACAGTACTTTTCTACTTCGTCTTCCTCTTCTTTAGTGCGTGAGACGAGAAATTTCTTCAATCTTCTTTACCAAGTCCTCGGAATTCGAAACTCCAGACAGTTCAGACACCGCGACTTGGTCTTCTTTGGATAGATCTAAGAAGATTTCGACCAAATCACCGTCGATGAAGTTTCGCATCTCTACGCTTCGCTGCACGTTGTGAAAACTTCTGAAGTCAGAGTGACTAAAGTTTCCCACTCCGGTAACTACCTTTTGCATGGCTTCTTGAACTTTGTTAAGTAACATGAAATCGCGTTTCGGTAAAGTCGCAACGACGCCTAAACCACCAGAGATCGTGCCAAATAGCCAAGTGGAGATTTCAGACAAGGAGCTCGTATCGTCGCTTAGATCTGGCATGCGCATGACCAGACTACCGCGTCTGAATCTATTCACGGAATCTCCCAAGTGGAAGGCGCCGCAAAGCTCTAGCGTCCCGCGTTTATCTTCTGTGTCTGCGTCCGCGTTCCGCTGAACGGTAAACAAGTTGTAACTAGATTCAGCTCCGAGATATGTGTTATCGTCTAAAATCTCGACCGCCGTCATCCAATTCGAGCTAAAATCGTGTGCGACTTCTTCAATCCTGCCGGATTCTCGCTGATACTGCAGCAGCGTTATCGACTTCATCAAATCACCAACGACGATCAAATTATCTTTCGTTTCAACCTTGAGTGCGATGATGTGTCCCATGTGAGAACACTCGTGCACTAACTCGCGTTTATTTTCTTTGGAAACGCCCCAGTTGAATAATTTCACCAGAGAATTGATACCGGCGAGTAGCTTACCGCAAAAGGCATTCAAATTGTACACCGCACCCCGGGTTTCTTTTTCACAGACGAGCGTGAGACTCTTTTGAAGCACAGACGAGGACGCGGAAGCGCGGCCGTCGCCGTGGTCATTCCCGTTGACAACAGCGTTTCCACCGCCACTCGACGATGTGTTCGAAACTTTGAAAACTAGTATGCGTCCTCGAGAAGATTCAGGCTCCGAATGAGGGTCCGCAAAAGCCGTTCCGACAACGAAATATATATCGTCGTCCCCGTCGAAAGAACACGAAATAATACTTGCATCGTTCTCGTTCGGTTCGAGGGGATATTTTGCCAAAGTTTCAAAAGTTTTATCGTCGAATAATCGCACGAAAAACTCTTCTTCTTGCCCAGGAACATCGCTCTCTTTCATGGTAAGCACCGCTAAAGTTTTTGTTTCCGGTTGATGCGCAATTCTACGAGGTTGTTCGCGCAGCGGAACCGTACGAATGTGCAATTTCTGAATATCATCGACGGCACCAATCGTCAAATGTTCGCCGCTGGCTAAAGCTAGCGCATCCGGAAAAGCGTCACAATTAAACGGTGCCACGTGCAAAACCTCGTTCAAGTTCACGTTTGAGTAGACGAGCTTCTTACTGTTGGAATATATAATCGTCGGCCGATCCGATCCCGCGAAGACATGCATTGAATGCTGAGACTTGAATAATTTCAGAGTAACCGGTTGCGTGCCAAGGGAAACAGATTTTCGATCACTCAACGCAAATCCTCCGGCTGAGCTCGAAGAATCGACGACGTTTGTTATTAAGTGCCCGTCACCGAGACCGGTGAGTAAATAGATTGTATCTTCGAAGAAGCAAAATAACGTCGACCTTGGAACGACATCGAGAGATAAATTTTCTGTGTGACAGACTTTCATCCCCGATCCTAATTCGACCAGCAAAACCTTCGTGCTCCACAATCCAACCGCACAGACGTTACGATCGCCGCACTGCGTTTTATCGATGCAAGATATTTCAGCATCGAAAGTCATTTTTCCAGTCTCTGAAATCTTCCCACCTTGAAAAGAAAGGTAATGAAGATTACCACCGACAGTGGCGACGGCTATGGTATTCTCTGACGCTGAACTGGCAGTTATAGGACTCTCGTCAGACGGCACCCATGAAGCGACAAGTTCTCCCGACGAAGCATCGCAAACGTAAACGCCTTTACTTGTGACTTGACAGATCACATTTCCAGAAATATTTGCACATTCAATCGTTTGGGAAGATGCGTCAAATCCTGGGAACACTGCCTCTTCCAACTCGTCGTTATCGTTTATTGCTAATATCCGCGTTTCCGCGATGAACGACACAATCAAATAGGAATCCAAAGGCATCGTTTCGTCCCGCTTGCACGAGTAGAGACCTTTAATCCCTGAGAGTGAAATCTGAGCCTGTTCTCGGATTCCGATTCCATTCCGAATAACGCGTAAAGATCCGCTCGTGCCTACCCCCGAACACGTGACGAGTTGACCTTGACCGTGACGCTCTAAATCCATGACGCAAAAGTCTACGATAGGACCAAGATTGGTAAACTCCTCCAAAACTTCGACGTAGCTTGGTAGTTCGTTCGAAGCTGACATCATGGTATTGACTTGTTCCGTGTGCAGTTTAATTATTTGGGAATCTCCATACGCGCTTCCAATGAAAACCACACTGTTGTCGAGATAACTCATTGCAGATGCCGAGGACGTTTTACCTAACCTTTCTATCGTCAACTTCGAAACAATGGAAGTGCTCATCGTCGATGTCGTGCCTTTGCTCAGCATCAACAGGTATAAATCGCCGTCTTCGTCCGCGATTAGAAATCTATCGACGAGCTGGTTCGAAACATTCTCGTCCGAAGGAATCAGACACGCTGAAGAAAACATGAGCAAATCTGGAGTAGTAATAGCTCGTACTAAAGCCGACGTAGACGACTTGTTCTCGCCGCGAAACATGACATTACTGTTTGCATTATTGCTCAACGTACTTGTAGCATTCTTCGTTGCGGTGTTGTTATTCTTGTTGTTGTTGTTTTCGTGGTCATCCATCGTTCCCGCGGGTTCATTTAAATACGCAATCGTTTCTTCGCCAACGACCACGCAACCTCCAATGGGAGAGGATAAAGCAAGCAGTTTCTTTGAGCCTATTTCAACTTCGCGCTGTTCAAATGGACCTGGTTCTAAATCTCTATCACGTAAGTTTACGCGATAAGTCGAGACGTGCCGTTCGTCCTTCACGTCTTTATGTAAAACCGCTATGACTGGCATTGAACTCAAACCGCCGCCCCCAGCGTTTTCCCGATTGATACTCCTCGTCAAGCTCGAAACGTTCGACGATGTTATATTCATGTCCGATGCGTTGTTGTTATTATTATTATTATTATTATTACCGTATTCACTCGCGTCTATTGCGATCCCAGATGTCGACGATGACGTCGACGGAAGAAAAACGAAATCCAAAACTTTGAGTTCGTTCAGGTTGGCGTTGAACGCTTGTAACAAGTTTCCGTTCTCATCGAACGGAATAAATTTTATTAAACCATCGTAAATGTGTAAAGCGATAACCCTGGCATTTCGATCGATATCGCCGAGCATGCCGTGTTCGACTGGTCGTCCAGTCAAATCGGAAACATCGCCACTCGAAACCGTTCGAAGCGTGTTGGTTGCCGCATCGTACGACAAAACGGCGAGCGAGTATCGGTCTTCCGTAACGACGACGAGACGACCTGGTATGTTTTCTCTGTCACCATTTTTTCTTCCTTCGCACAGCTTAAGCATAGCGATGCGTCCATAAACCGTCGTCTCCAGAACTGGTTCTAATCCTTCTTCGGTCAAGAGGTAAATCTCAATCCGATTGGATCGTGCAACTATCAAATTTTGTCTCTCCAAATGCGTGAAATGTCCCACGCATGAATAGGATACAGCCGTCGGTTTATGCGCGGTGACGACGTAATTAAAGACTTCAGTCGAGGGTAGGGATGAGGAAGAAGGCGATGAATGATGTTGAAGTCCTTCTTTCTCCGACGCATCCATCATCGTCGCATCGTCTGTGACTGACATCGTGTGTGACTTTTTGTGTGCGGGAAGTACGTACAGACAGAAAGAGGAGGAAGAAGGAAAAAAAACAAACAACAAGCATGCAGGAGAAATTTTACTTCTCGTCCTTCGTCTTCATAAAAGATGATGATGAAAGTGGTGTTGTTAATATTAGCGGTGGAGAACACACGAAAAAAATGATGACGATGACGATGACGATGATGTCGCCGTTGAAAGCGTTGCAAAGTCAGACCTGTCGCTACTGTTCTTCTTCTTCTTCTTCTTCTTTTTCTTCTTCTTTTCGCGCTGCGAGAAAGCTAAAGAAAATGAAAACGTGTGCGACGAGAAAGTTACTCAGGTGCAGCGGTAATAATGAAGAGAACGACGAACGAACGAAAACAACAACAAACAAAAACAGCAAAAACAAAAACACCATCACCAACAACGACGACATTAGATTGGATATACGCGTGACTGATGTTCAGTTGATTCTTGGCGAGATGAGTCTTTTATGGATTCTGGAGCTGATATCACGAGCTGTTCAAGTATCCATCTCTCCCGACTTTCCTGGCTGGCTGGCACCTATCGAATCACCCACACCAAATAGCATTGCTTCTATGATTTCAGCCACGGCGTGGAATTTTACCTGGATTGGATTTTCTGCAATGCTAGGTGCGTACGAACTGTCAGAGGATGACTATCCAGTCGTCGAGAAGGGACCAAAGACGCCGACGATGAAAGCTCTAGAAAAAGTCTGCTTGACGATGCTATTATACGCGCCAGCGCAGGCCTTTGGTGATGCGTTTAGTTTGCACGCCAATTTGCTCAATTTAGCTGCAACTCCACCTTTACTGATTCGCTTACCAACAACATTCGCATTTATATTTGCTTTTAGATTTTATGTTTTGTGTCATAGAGGAGAAGTGAACCGAGAAATCGAGGAGTCTGAATTCCAGTTGCTTTACGCGACTCTTTCAGTATCTCTATTGGCAACGTTGTGCGGCGCTATAACGCAAACGTCAAACCCGCAATTTCATATAGAGCTAGCACGGGAGATTTTTCAAATAGTTGAGTAAAATTAATTGTATTTATATTAGTATATTAAGAGTCGAAAGAGGCGCGGCCGGTGTTTTCGTTTACTATTATTTTTTCGATTTTGATTTCAGCGCAGAAGAAGGGGAAGAAGAAGAATCGCCATGAGACTTTGATACAGTCGACGGTAAAGCTCTGGCAAGAACATCGTCTACGCCTTCGCGTTTCGTCATTTTTGTAACCAAATGCCGATCTGGCCCACTACTCTCGCGTTTCCTTTCAACTTCTTTGTAATCGATGTACTCTCTATATTCCAACCGCATGTGAGGTGGTTCTGTCTTGGTTTTTGCCTCTTGAACGTTCCAATCGCGAGAGACACCCGGTAATCCCCTCTCTGACCAAACGCCTCTCAAGCGTTCGAGTTCTCTCGTTTCCAACCGCATTTTTTCCAGCATATCAACGTGTTCTTTATTGTTTTTGTCTATTCGCTTCTCAAACTCCAAAATCTTATTCTTTAACTGATCTCGTTCGTCATCTATTTCCGTTGCTCCAAACACTTCCGGACCTCTAGGGAGCCCCACTCGACGATCGTTTGTATCATCATAACCAATCATTTTTTTGATTTGAAAATAAAAAGTGCCGTATCAGAGGAGCAATATAAAGAGGACGATGATGATAACGACGATGCTGTGTGAAGACTTTAAACGCGCGCGAACTTTTGAAGTGTGTTTTTGTTTTGAGAAAGAGATTTTTGATCTCATCAGCGAAGGGAAAAAACACAAAGCAAGCGTTTTTTTTCTATTCTTCAGAATTATTATTATTACACAAATAATCGATACATCAAAATCCAATTCGCCATGACGTCCGACTCAGAAAGCGAAAGCGACGACGAAGAATACAACCAAGGACCCGACATTTTTGAAGCCGCGGCTGACGAAGAAATCAAGGAAGACCACTGGTGCGCGCGCTTTTCTTTTTCCTTTTTTCCCTGCTGTCAAATGCAAAAGGGCAATTCCATATTTTCTTCACTCATTCTCAAATTCTCTTCTCCTTTTTCATCGCGTAGGGAGTATCACATGCGCAAAAATATGAACGATGGCGCCGGAGACGCCGTTTATCGCAATCTGGCGTATAAAGCCGTGTGTAACTGCATGCCCGTGTGCAAAGAAGGGTGCATGAATCCGTATTGGATGTGGACCAAGAAATAAAAATCAAAACGAAAAAAAAACGTTTCGATGAAACGAGGATGGATTATGGATTCAATATGAAACCACTCACATAATAAAAGAGTACCAGAGAGGGATTTTTAAGAAAAACAAACTTGTATTCGAATTATTATGTACATGAAACGCTCGAACACTCTCCGGATATCATCAGTCCCTGTGACGGATATTCACTCGTTCATGTCGTAGTAGGCGTACCTTCAACCGGATCGCCTCTGGAGTTTCGTCGCATGATTTCTCTGGCCAACTTTAATTGTCTCCCTATTACGAGTGCCGTCACTGTCCCAGTTCCCAACGCGCCGCGAGCAGTTCTTCCAACGCGCCTGACGTACTCTGATGGATCGCGCGGGAAATCAAACAATACCACGTGCTTAATTTTTTTACCGTCTAATCCTCGAGAAGCTCTGTCTGTACAAATTAATAATTGCGGCGTTGAGTCGTCGTCGTCGACGGTAAACTCGCCTCGCTGTTTTTCGCTCGAACTTCTTCGCCCGAGAAATTTGCGTAGATTCTCGTCCCTTTTCTCGCGGCTCAACGCGGCGTGATAGGGTAGCACTTTGTAACTGGCACCGTCTGGGTCGCTTCGGATGAGTAGATTTTCCAACTTACGGCAGGTTTCAATCTTATTGCAAAACAGTAACGTTCGCGACGCCGATTTCTTCTTGCTCGTTTTAGCAGTAGTTCCAGCGGTAGACGGGAGTATGTCGTCCCTCAAAATTTTCATGAGCGCGGCATATTTACGATAAAACCCGCTTTGTTCGTCCGAGACGTCACCACCAGAGCAGTCGACGAGCCGCTCTAGCGTACCCGCAGACGGGCGATGTAATCCTGGTCCCTGAATAACGCGAATATCTTGCGGGTAAAAGAACTGCTTAAGTTCGCGCAAGACTTGATCGGGAATCGTTGCCGTTACCAACACGAATCGCGTACTTGTTGGATTGGCAAGATCTTTAATCGGTTTGATTTGAGACGCGAATTCAAACGCATCTCCCAGTAGTACATCGCATTCATCCAAAATAATGCTATCTAAATCATCCAACTCCATTCTACCCGTTTCACACAAGTACCGAATGCGTCCTGGAGTTCCAATTACGATGTCAACGCCACTCTTTAAAGTTTTTGTTTGCGTCAACGTAAACTTCGCGGTCAAATCGCGAGTTGATTGTTCTGCGCGGTTAATTTTTGTTCTATCAGAAGCACCACCAGTCGCAATCATCGATCTCGTTCGGACGCCACCTTTCGAAAGTTCTTTGACAACTTCAGTTACTTGTCTCGCCAATTCCGAAGTTGGAACTAAAACGAGCGCGCGTGGACGCTTCGAAACACTCATTCCAGAATCTCGTTCGAGCCGCTCTAACCTTTGAAGAAGTGGTAATAAGTAGCTCAACGTTTTACCACTCCCTGCTTGGTCGGCGAGTAGAACATGATTCGCACCTTCATCGTCATTTGCCACAGAGCTCTCCTCATCGTAGGAGTCACTATGATCGTGAAGGAGTATCTTGAAACTTTGCGCTTGTATGTGTGAAGGACGTGAAATGTTCATGCGGCTTTCGAGAGCATTGACGATCAATTCTGAAGCTCCAATATCTTTGAACTTTGCACCGGAGTAGAAAAAATACTCATCCGGGTCGTCCGGCTCTCGAACAAACATTTCTGGCTCAAAATCATCTTCGACGTATTTAGCGAGTAATGTGGGCACATATTCTCGCGCCTCATCGTTTTGGTCACCGTACGGCCCATTATCTGATCTATTTTGTCGCCTTGAGTCTACAAGATCGTCTTCTAATCCTTCTAGCACCCAATCTTCAAATTCATCCTCGGACATTGCGTTGGTATTGGCGGACCTTTCTTCGTCGGCGTCGTCGGCGTCATCGGCGGCAAAACCTCCTCGGTTTCTCGTTTCTCGAGCACTATTGAGGAACGAAGGCGACGGTCGATCGAGAACACGCATCATCGCGGGTGCCGAGAACCTGTCGTTGTGTGCATGATTCTTGTCATCTTCTTCTTCTTCTTCTTCGTCGTCGTCGTCGTCGCCGTCAAAATTGTTATACCTGCGCTGAGAATTGGTAGCGCTTGAAAACGAAGGTGTTGGGACGTAATTCTTGTCAATTGACGCTTCTACTTTAACTTCGCGGTCGTCTATTCGCATCCCTGGTCCAATTTCTACGCATTCCGCGCAGGATGTCTCGTCTTCAAAAGTTACGAAACCAAAGCCTCTCGATTGGCCGGTTTCTCTGTCCAAGACGACGCGAGCGTTTGCGACGTAGCCAAAACGTTCCATAGCTCGACCTAAGCTCTCGTCTGTCGTGCTGTAGGAGAGGTTGCCTACCATAACTTTGAATGGGTTTATATTTCCTTCCCTCGAGTTGCTTCTGTTATTGCTGCTAAAATTTTCATTTCTATCTCTTCGTTGTCCTTCCCCGTAACGACCTCTTCCCCGGCCGCCGATTCTTCCTCCTCTGCGTCCTCCTCCTCGTCCTCCTCCTCCGAATCGCGCGCTTCCGCGTCCTCTGTCGAAGTCATCTCTCCTGAAATCTCTGTCCCCATTGCGTCTGCCATCGAATTCTCGCGCTCCTCTGTCTCCTCCCCTCATTGTTCGTCGTCCATCTTCTCTCCAAGAAGAATTGTTTTGATGTTGTTGGCGCCTGTTGTTGTTGTTATAAAAATCCCTGTCGCCGTCGCCGCCGCCGACGCCGTCTTCGTCAAAGTTTCTCGGTTCACCAAACTTTGCCGTCGTCGATATTCTTCTCCCTTTGTTTCTGCGTTTAGCGTTGCTCTTATTTACGCGCGGCGGCAGAAAGCGAGGAGCCGCGCGGAACGAGTGATGAGCACAACAGGTATACATCTCTTCAATCGAAACACAAGTAAAAACAACTGCGAAAGAAAACTGGTGCTTTTTTTGTGAAGATGCTCTTTCGTCTTTCTCCTCCTCATGATTTTAAGACGTGAAAGACGACAAATAAAATCATCTCAACGACCGGGAAACGGACTTGGTCGTGAGAGCTTTTTCGTCTCAAGTTTCTCGCGAGAGAGAAAGAGAGAAAGAGAGAATTGATAAGGATAGGAATAGAGACGCACGACGCGATGTCGTTGTCGTTGTCGCGGGCCGTCGCATCAGCGCTCGGACAATGCCTTGTCAGTCATCAAAAGCATCAACGACGCGAAGGAAGAACGAAGGAGGTTGTTAGAAAAAAAACTTCCTTTTTGTTCTCTTCAGCTGATGGAAAGATAAAGAAGAAGAGGACGATGGAACGCAAGAGCGATAGGATATCGACTGGTGCATCTTCATCATCGTCGTTTGAACCTGTGATAGTTGATATTGGCGATGGCACCAACGATAATAACGATTTGAGCAAAGGAGGAGGAAGAGGAGGAGGAAAAGGAGGAGGAGGCAGTTGGTTCGGAGGAAGTAATAAAAAAAGAGAGGACGACGACGACGACAACGATGATTACAGCGATAGATTCAACGGATTATTCAAGTTTCTTCTCCTCGCTTTACTTTTTAGACAAGCCGTGATATCTGCGCTCGATAAATTGCACGAACCGTCGTACGACGATGCTAATAATACAGAAGAAAATGATGGCGACCAACAACAACAACGAAAGCGAAGAGAGAAGAAGAAAACGAGCGCCTGCGCGATTGTCATTCCGGCGTTGAACGAAGAGGAAAATATAGAGCTTTTGCTCGTACAAATACATGCGTTGCGACCGCAACCATCCGAAGTGGTCGTTGCCGTGGGAGATTCCACGGACAATAGTGCCAAAGTAGCTGAGAAGTACGGCGCGAAAGTAGTGCGAGGCAAACGAGGTAGGTCGCGACAAATGAACGCCGGCGTCCACGCTCTCTCAACACATCCGAAGAATGTCTTGTTTCTACACGCAGATACGATACCTTTTCCGGATATTTTGAATGTAGTTGATGAGACAATGAGAGATGCAAAGGCTATCGTGGGAGGGTTTATTTCGCTCATCACGACTGATAAGAAAACGTACTGGGCGATGTCTTATCACAACGTCTTCAAATCAGATTTCTACACGGCTATTTTATATCCGAAAAGATACGTGCTCGGATTGAAACTTTTGTTTGGCGACCAAGGTATATTCTGTAGACTAAATGATTTTGAAGCCGTCGACGGATACGATGAGACTTTGCCCATCATGGAAGATGCAGATTTATGTGTTCGAATGCAAAAATACGGGTGCTCTAAAAAAAAAAGTACGACGAGCTGCGTGCGTTTAGTGGATAGGGTCATCACGACCAGTGGAAGACGCATCGAGAGCATGGGTGGCAATCTGAAGTCGACATTAGTACACTTTCTTATTGGTGGGGCATGGGGCATATTCAAAGTAAAAGGTGACGGTTTATTGTGGCTGTATGAAAGGTTCTACGGATGGAATGAAAGAGGAGAAAAATCGAAACAGGAAAAGAAGAAGAGGAGAAAATGATGCTTGGTGATGAACGTCATCATATGTGTAAGTAGTAGTAGTGGTAGTGATAGTAAACTGTAGCAGTATTATAGCGTTCAAAAGCAATTATATAGCACGAGATCACCTCAGTATTCTATTTATTCCGCATGGAAGTCGATTTTTCCGTAGTTTCGCCCACGACGACAATTATCAAGTCGTCTTCATCTGGCGCTGCATCGGTCTTTTCGTCAACTTTTTCGTCTCCTTTCGGAGCGCTCGATGATTCGTCTTCTTCCTCGACCTTCGATCGCGAAACCAATTCGACTGGCTTTTGTTGCGCAGGCATTCCTAAAATTTCGCGCATTTCGCTTCCAGTCAGCGTTTCCTTTTGAAGCAATGCTTCTGCCAACTTGCGTAAATCTTTTTCGTTTTGTTTCAACATCTTCGTCACTCGCGTGTGTGACTGCTTCAAAGAAGCAATGACTTCCTCGTCTACGGATTCTTCCAGTCGCGTGGAAGCTCCTCTAGATTCCTTTCCACGGAGGTTTCCGACGTTCAGTACGCCAACTTTGTCGCTCATCCCAACCTCTGAAACCATGTAATGCGCTAATCTCGTTGCTTGTTGTAAATCGTTGAGAGCGCCCGTCGTAACCTCATCTTGGCCAAAAATGATTTCTTCTGCGACTCGACCGCCGAAGCACACATCTAATCGCGCCAAAAGCTGACGTCTAGAGATGGAAGTTTCATCCTTGTCCGGCAATTGTGTGACCATACCGAGCGCTTGACCTCTTGGCACAATCGTCGCTTTGTGCACCGGCATCGCACCTTTTGTTTTTAGAGCAACCAAGGCGTGCCCAGCCTCGTGATACGCGGTAAGTTTTCTATTTTCCTCGCTCAGTACGGCGGATTTTCTTTCCGTTCCCATCAAGATGCGATCTTTTGCCCATTCCAGCGTTTTTAGCGTGATTGAAGTTTCATCCGTCACCGCCGCTCGCACCGCCGCAATGTTGACGAGGTTCGACAACTCGGCTCCGGATAATCCGGAAGTTCCTCTAGCTAACGCGTCGACATCGACGTCTTTCGCGACAGGTTTATCGTCCAAGTAGTGTTTGAGAATATCTCTGCGTCCTCCGATGTCTGGATTTGGCACGTGAACGGTTTTATCGAACCTACCAGGTCGCGTAAGCGCTGGATCCAAACTCTCGGGTAAGTTGGTCGCCGCCAGAACGATGATACCATCGTTTTGTTCGAATCCATCCATTTCGGTGAGGAGCTGGTTCAGCGTTTTGCGTCCCCCAGACTGTGATTCCCACGACTTGCGCGATGTTCCTACTGCGTCAATTTCATCGATAAATACGATGCACGGAGTTTTCTTCTTAGCGGCGGCAAAAAGTTGTCGCACCCGTTTTGATCCGACGCCAACGAACATCTCTTCGAACTCGGAGCCAGAGCGATAGAAAAACGGAACATCCGCCTCACCCGCGACCGCTCTGGCTAGCAAAGTCTTACCAGTTCCCGGCGGTCCTGTGAGCAAAATGCCCTTCGGTAACTTTCCTCCGAGACGCGTGAACTTATCCGGATTGCGAAGATACTCGACGACTTCTTGCAATTCACCTTTGCATTCGTCGCAACCGCGAACGTCTTTAAATGTTTTTTTGTTCTTCTCGGGCATCGTATCTTTATCGTATTGTTTCGGAGCGAAGGAAGGAGTACCCGAGTCACTTTCCTCGTCGTCCTTCTTTACACCACCGCTGCCTGAACTCGTCGGCGGATGCAATGAAGACGACGAAGACGACGACTTGCCCAACGAGGATGACGACGAAGACGAAGGCGAGGACGTCACTACGGTGGTAATTTTCATGGTAGCAAAGTAGCGACGAAGGAGATATGAACCCGTCCATGAAATGCACGATACGACACCAACGAACATAAACATATTTCCAAAGAAACCTTTGACTTTCCCGACTTTTGAGATGTTGCCGCCTTCTACGACTACGTGGATGGGCGTACTCGCTCGTCCAAACCGAACGGTTCGGGCCATCTTCAAAGATTTATCCGGATCCGCGCGTTCGCTCAAATCTTTCAAAAGCAGCGGCAGCGAGTCTCCTCCAATCTCCATCGGTTGGTAAGTTGTCGCCGTAGAAGATCTCGTCAAATGCGGAGGGGGCTTTGGAATGGTTGAAGACGGCAAATCACTCTTCGCGTCGCCTTCTCCATCTTTCGTTTTTTCGTCTTTGTCCTCAAGCTCCGACGTCGTTTTCGAGCAAGAAGAAGTTGCTCCTTGATGCTCGAAATATTTATCCATTCTTTGTGATGATATCAACGCAGCCATGTACGCGGTCACACTTCTTGGTCCACTCGCGTATTTTCTCGATTCAAACCGTTCGATAATTTCTTCGACCCGTCCGAAGCGATGCAGTTCGAGCATCAACTCGTCTTGCTTTTTGTGGTCCGCAAACTTTTCATTCGCCTCGCCGTATAGTTTCTCCCACTTTGATTTGCGGTCCAGGAAAACCCGCACGTGCGATATGAACGGTAAATTGAGCGCGAACGTTTTCGTCTGAACCAACGCGTTTTTTATTTTCTCGCTCTTATTCGTGTGCTCGTTTTCCATCTTCCCCTTCTTCTTTCCTTCTTTTTCTTCTTCTTCCTTCTCCTCCTCTTCTTCTTCGTTTCTCGTTCCGGTACTTTTCGTCGCGCTAAATTTAAAAGCCGTCGCTGAGGACGAAGATTCCGTTTCAGAGTTATCCTTTTCTCCTCCATTCACCACGTCTGATCGTTCACTTTCGACCACGACTTCTTCTTCTCGCCGAACGTCTTCGTCGTTCAAAGCTCTCTCGTCTTCATCTCGGTTCGTACTTCGTGCAACGACATCCAATTGTTTCTCAGGACGAGAAGAAGAAGAAGAAGAAGAAGAAGGAACTGGTGAAAAGCGCTGGCATGGATGATACCGCCGCCGTCGCCGACGTATAGATGACGTCGGAGACGCTCCCGTCTTTCCAGATATCATCGATTGGAACGCGACGACGCTACTCATCGCGCGCGTGTTCTTCTTTTCTTGTACTTCTTTTCTCTTCTTTTCTCTAGAAGCTTCCCTTTTTCTGCAAGATGATTATTTTGAGGGCAAAAAGAAAAAATTCGGACGAAAACAAATCAATTCCACAGACAGAATCCACACAAACAGAAAAAGAAGAGAAGAAAGCAGAGAAGGGTTTGTTTTGCTTACCTTACTCTCTTCCCGTCGTCCTCGTCGTCTTTATTTACGTCGTCGTCGTCTTCTTCTTCTTCTTCTTCTTCTTCTACTACTACTACTACTACTCTCCACCTTCCTCACTTTCTTCTTCAGTTCTTTGTCTTCTTCTTCCATCTCCTCCTCCCCGAGAAGAAGCGCGCGGCTTTTTCCTTTTCTTGTTGGAAAGAGGCAACCTCTTCTTATTATTATTAGTAGTAAGAAAAAGAAAAAAGATGCCGAGAAGAGATCAGGAAGCGCTACTGTTGCAGAACAGCATCGCCGAAGAAGAGAGCTCCATGGGAACGCAAATACCTCTGGCGAAGTCCACGAGCGTAACGCTCTTCCAACACCACCACCAAGGAGAGGGAGAAAAACAACAACAATTTCTTGGACAAAATTTGGAGGAGCGGGACAGTCTGGTTTTAGTCGTCAACGATCACCAAATCGCGGCAGAGAAAGACGGAGATTTGGAAAAACCACTTCGCACGTGCTCGACGCCAGATTGCACCGGCATCCAAAAAAGATCTTGGTACAAGTCTAAAATCCTCGTCGGAAACGATATGTGCCAGTCGTGCTACAAAAAGGAGAGGTTGGTTCTCAGTAATCGGATTTGCAACGACTGTCAAACGACGCAGACGCACTCGGATTGGTACAGGTCGAAAGTCGTCAAAGGCACGTACTTGTGCGATAAGTGCTACTATGTAGAGTTACTGAAAGTGCAAAATCGAGAATGCAACGACTGTGGATCCTCGAAAACCTCCATCGCGTGGTCGAAAAGTAAGAGATTTCCGGGCAAGTTTGTCTGCCAGCGATGTTATGTTCGAGAAAAATTGGCGCTCACTACAAAAACGTGTTATTTGTGCAAATCTGACAAGACTTCGTCTAAATGGATCAAGTCGAAGGTTATCCTCGGCGCGGATTTATGTGTCAACTGTTACAACAAAGAAAAGTTGTCGCTCTCCAACAAACAGTGCGGCGTGTGCGCCTCGCGAAAGAGTTCGATGGCGGGTTGGTACAAATCCAAGAAAACTCCCGGCGTCGACTTGTGTAACTCGTGTTATAAAGTGGAGCGCAATTCAATGGCTAATAAAGTTTGTAACGATTGCAAAACCACGAAGACCTCGCAATGGGCAAAGTCGAAGACGACCGTCGGCGTGGATTTGTGCTTGAAGTGCTATTCAAAGGAGAGGTCGCTTTTAAAGACACTGACGGCTGCGGCTACCGGACAGACGAACGAGTGATATATCGCCCTGCGTCAAGTCGGCGGGGTTGGGAAAAAGAGATGGTAGAAATACCGATCGAGAAAAAATTGGAATTTTGTAGTGAAAAGAACTCACTACTACATACCAGTATATAATAATAAAGATTGATAATAAAGATTGATAATAATAAAAATAATAATAACATGATGCAAACTATGAAAAGAGGAACGAGAAGGAGGTTTGTTAAACTACGCGGGACTTAGCATGCGTTCAGCTCACGTCTCGTCGCGAGGACGATGAGCGCGAGTTTCGCACAAAGTCACCTGAGCATTCAAAAAATGTAATACAAAATGTTAAAATTACACATGAAATATCGTACAATACACAACTTATTCGTTCATTAATCATTGATCTCTCTTGTACTCTCCAAGGCAGGCGAGGTTTACGTATGATGACAAAAAACTCGAAAACCTGCCTCTTCTTTTTAACTTCATCTGGGGGCGTTCCTCGTCTGAGCTGCTGCTGCTGCTGCTTTCTTTGCTGCTTTCTGCTCTGGAGTTTTTCCTTCTCTTCCCGACCCCTGCCCACCCGCTATGCAGCACCCAAACAATGACTCTTGCAACTGCACGAACCAATCTTTCTCTTCTTCGACGACGGTCCCCTCGTTTGCCGCTGCCGTAGAAGGTCGTTGAATGCGACGCGTTGGCGGCGTGCTCGCTGTAGGCGTGACGTTGTTTTGTGCTAAAATTCTATCAATCATACCGCCGGAGGTGTCGAATGGATTATCCGACGCGAGCTCAAATTCTGGCTCCAACTTTTGTTCGTTACCGGCAAAGTCCACGTTCCTCGAAGAAGTCGTCACCGGTGCGTCTTTTGATAAGCCCCACCTTTCGCGATGTTTTCTATTTTCTCGAGCAATCAACGCTTCTTTCTTTCGCTCCTTTGCCGCTTGTAAAAGTTTGTAGTCTTCTTCTGCCGTACTTTTCGAGAGTTCGGCTATTCTTTCGTCTTCCTCTTTCTTCAGTTCCGACTCGATGGCTAACGCTTCTTTTTGGGCGAGTTGAAGCGCTTTTCTCGTGTTATGCTTCCTTGACGTCGAGGAGGCGCCGACAGATCGTCCATCGGTGCGCCTCGAATTCGTTCCAGTGCGTTTACTCGTGTCTCGACTTTGTCTATCGTCCGATAACACGGAAGAGATATCGAGCTCGCTCGCATTTCGTACGCTTCCTCTGTTGTATCTGCTGCTGCCGTGCGCGTTATTATTTTCCACGTCGTCTTCCGGGTCTGAATCGATGGCTAGATCTTCCAACGTCAGCTTTTCGAGCTCTTCTTGCGTCATTTGATTTCCGTTCATCCTTTGTCCGCCTCCATTTCCTCCTCCTCTTTGCGTCGTCGTGGCGTGACTGTACAGCGAGGACTTTTTCGGAGTCCCCACGCTTTTTATTTTCCCCGTTTTCTCGTACGATTCTCGGTCTCTAATTCGCTCTTTAATAACCTCTTCCTCGTACTTCGCGCGCTCGTACTCTTCCTCCGCGGGGTCTACGTGAGAGCGTACGTTATCGTTTACATCCCCTCGGAATGATTGTAACGTCAACGGCGACTCTGGAGAGACATTTTTCGTGCCCTTCCCGGATTCGTCTTTTGCGTGAGCAGCGTGTCGTCGAATTCGATCGAACGCGTGCGTCTTATTATTCCCTTCTCCTTCTTCACCTCCGAAAGCGCCGTCGTCCTGTTCTGCCGCTCTCGAGGCAACGCGATGCGACGACATTGTCGTTCAAATATCTTCTCTACGAAACGATTTGATATACACACGCGCACACAGTAGCGGGACAATTTTCTTGTGCGCGGTTGTCGCGTCAATTACGTCTGAATTCTCTCTCTGTTAATTGTGTGTTGTTTTGTGGCAGATTATCAGAAGAGCAAGAATTTTTTTGTTTTGTGCACATGTGAATTTTGTTGGGTTTTTGCTTTCTCATCGCTCTCTCCCGTATAATAATCTCGCACGACGACGACGACGACGAAGACGACAAAGAGGAAGAAGTAGTCTCTAGAAGAAGAAGAAAAAGAATAAAAGCGCGCGTAAACACACGACGCACTCATCAAAGTAAAGAAAAAGAAGAAGAATATGTTGACAGCACCGGTGTCACAAACTATTGCCTTGATTGGTGGCAAGCCTGCGTCATCATCGCCAGTGCGGAAAAATTCGAGAAAGACTTTGATGCAAACGCGCTGCACCTTAAAGGGAGGACAACAACATAATAATAATAATCAACAACAAAAACAAAAACAAAAAGACGTGGCAAGAAGACGAATGAAGTGTAACACGAATAACGGCTGCAGTAGTAATCTCACTCGACGCGGCTCGTTGTTAAAAATGAACATGGGAAGAATAGATGCCAAGAACGAGTGGTGGCTGAAGGATGCTTCGCCGAATATGATAGATATAAACGGGACGCCGGAACTTTTAGAGGCATTGTGCAATAACCAAGATAAACTGGTCGTCGTGGACGTTTACGCCAAGTGGTGCGGAGCTTGCCGAGCTCTGTATCCGAAGTTGTGCAAAATGGGACGACAGTTTGACGGGAAGATGGTCCTGTTGAAAGTAAACTTTGACGAGAACAAAGACATGTGCAAGACGCTTGGCGTGAAAGTGTTGCCGTATATGATCATGTACAAAGGCAATAAAGGACGCGTGGAAGAGTTTTCCGTCTCTATTTCAAAGATAAAGATGCTCAGAGAAAAGTTAGACATATACACGACGGATATCCCCGGGGAAGACTACTCAAAAGACGAGTGTAATTTAGAAGAGTTTGGCGATTCAGTTTGGGGAGACGTGGACGTGGAGAATGACGCGCCGAAAGACGCCGAAGGAGCGCAAGAAACTCTTCTTCCTAAGGATTAGAGGAAAAAACGAACGATCGAGCGATTGTGCACGTGTAAAGGCGTTGTTCACGCGCGAAGAAGAAGATATCGCGTAAAAAACGAACGTTGTATTGCTATACACTAATTTTCATACCACAAAAACTATCGTATCATCGCGAATGATAACCTTTTTTAGCGAGCAACGCGGTGCCGTAGGAAGCCTCGGTGTATTCACTCGCAACGACATCGATCGTAGAACCAGACTTGTTGTCAATGCTCAAGCAAGAGCTTCTCATTTTACACCACGTCGCATTTGCTGCGCCGCCGCCAGAGGTGTACACTTTCTTCAATTTCTCAGACGCTCCCATCGCGTTTGCGTTATCGTAGCACCTCTTTTCAGCCTTAGCAATCGAGGAGAAAATTTTGCACAAAAAAACGGCGTCGTTCTCGCACGTTTCTCTTTCACTCTCGCATTTTTTCACCGCATCGCTCACTTCTAAGCCAAAATCACCACCGGCGTTACTTTTGAAAAAATCCGCGTCCCGAACACCGAATAGATTCAACTCGAACATGTTTTCCATCTCGATGGTATCGGTCAACGATTGGAGTTCGTCGTTGGTGAAAAAAGCACGCAAAATGTTTCCTCCCGTATTGCACGCACCACCGACCAACCAATATTGGTCTCCAATTTTGTGAGAATAAATACCAACGCTAGCGTCATCTACGCGCGCTTCGCTAATAAGTTTCCAGGCTAACGTGGAACCGAGAGATGTGCACGCGTCGCCGGGCTCATTCGCGCCCGAAGCTATGAAGGCGGCGACTGAATCAGTCGTTCCCGTACAAACGATGCACTCAGGATTCGATAGGAATTCCTTCGCGCGAGGGTTTTGAACGACTCCTATGCGTGCACCAGGAGGTAACATCGTCTTTGGCAGTGCTTCTGCAAAAGGCAAGTCCAACATCCATTGCGGATAGGTTTCGGAGCCCGGATCGAATCCAAGTTTTAAAGAGTTGTTGAAGTCAGATACGCCCATGTTCTCGTGTAATTTATAACTCAGCCAATCCGCGTGATGCAAAAGCTTGTACGAACTCGGTTTTGGATGTTCGTTTGCGAAATAGTGCGCGAGTTTACTTAACGCAGAAGTGCTACTTCTCGTGACGTGGCCGTCTGGCACTCGACAACTCTCCGAGGCGAGATATTGCGCGCCAACTTCAAACTTTTCATTGTACATCATGGCCTTATACAAAGGTTCGCCGCTCTCGGGATGTACAATGATAACAGTACCGGAGGTGCCGTCGATAGCGACGGATACAATGCGCTCTCGCGTTTCTCTAGGAATATTTTCGAGACTCGTCCACAGCGCGTCTTCCCAAATCGCCGTCATCGAAGAAGAAGAAGAAGACGTTTTGTTGTTCGCCTCGCGAGTATCCGTGTATTTCACCGAGGTTTCAAACTTTTGCACGCCGCGCTCGTCGATGAGCGATACGCGACATCCGGATGTTCCAAAATCCATTCCCATGAATAGTTTACCACCGTGTTGTGCTTCTCCCGCACCCGAGGCTGAGAGGCTTGTTTTTCTCGTCGTCGTTGTCATCGTTTTCGTAGTACGATGGTGGTGGTTACGACGAAGATGACGAGGTTGACGACGGCGAAGTTGAGTAGCTGTGAAAGAAGAAGAAGAACGAACGAGAACAACAACAGTCATGTACGCCTTACTGCTTTACTCTAAAAACTGCTCCTCTTTTTGCTCCATCCGCGCGCTCTTTACTTTTTCTCTTCTTTTCTCTGTAGGAGAGAGAGTCGGATGGACAGTTGGTTCGTCTTTTATGCAGTTTGGAAAAAACAGAAAAACAGAAAAAAAACACCGCATAAAATCAAGCGTTATCGGAGCGAAAATCAAAAAGTGTCGCGCGGAGCGGTGCGACTGGACGCGAGTAAACTCTCAAACAGTGCGTGTATACGATACTCATCACTCTTTCGTTCATATTTTCAACCATCGCATTTGCGATGTGGATTTCTTCCGCGATACGACGTCGCGCACACTCGCGAGCGCTGGCTTGGATAAAAACCAACTTTTTCCGTGTCACAAATTTAGAACATTAGAAATTTGTATTGACCGCTCGTTTACTCACCCTCCTTTTTACAACTTTCCATCCAATTGAAACAGTGTCGATGTCGAGCGCCGAGTTTGAGAACTATGTCTTTAGTCGAGGAGGGAATCGCTTGATTCGAACGGTGCTCATCGCATCCAACGGACGTGCGTTCTTCAATTTTCTTTATTTTATTTTTCCTTTTTTTTTCTTCTCTCGTTCTTTCTCTCGTTTCTCTCGTTCTCTCGTTCTCTCGTTCTCTCTCTTTCCTCAAATCACAATCGACGGACGCGTTCATTTTGTGTCAAAGACGCGGTCACTGTGTATTATGATTATTATTTTGACGCAACTGATAACATTTCTTTTTATCTCTCTCTTCTGTGTATAAAATAACAATAACAGTTGGTGCGACGAAAGCAATCAGAAGTTTACGCTCCTGGGCTTACGAGACGTTCAAATCGCACGATGTGTTACATTTGGTTTGCATGGCGACAGAGGACGATTTAAGAACGAACGCGGAGTATATTCGATTAGCGGACGAATACATCATCGTAGAAGGCGGCTCAAACGTGCATAACTTTGCAAATGTCGATTTGATTGTAAAAATTGCGCGCAGATGTGGCGCCGACGCCGTGTGGCCCGGTTGGGGGCATGCCAGCGAAAATCCAAAGCTTCCGGAAGGATTATCCCATCACAACATAGCCTTTCTCGGCCCGCCGAGTTCAGCCATGGACGCTGTCGGTGATAAGATTTGTGCGAATATTCTAGCTCAATCGTGTGGTGTTGATGTCATCCCCTGGTCCGGATCCGGTTTGACTTTGAACAACGCCGATGATACCGATTGTTCCATACCGGAAGATTTATTAGCAAAAGCTACGGTCAGAGACGTGGAAAAAGCCGAACGCGTAATCAATGAATCGATCGGATATCCGGTCATGATTAAAGCGTCCGAAGGAGGTGGAGGTAAAGGTATTCGAATGGTTCGCAACGATGCAGAACTACGCGCTTCGTTTCAGCAGGTGCAACAGGAAGTGCCGATGAGTCCAATTTTCATTCAGAAATTGTCGCAGAATTCTCGTCACTTGGAAGTACAAATGGTGGCAGATCAGTACGGTCAAGCGATCGCTTTATACGGGCGCGACTGTTCTGTACAGCGACGTCATCAGAAAATTATCGAAGAAGGGCCAATTACCGTCGCTCCGAGGAAACTGTGCGAAGAACTGGAGCGCGGCGCGGTTCGTTTGGCAAAGAAAGTGGGTTACGCCGGCGTAGGCACCGTGGAATATCTATTTAACTGCATTACCGGGGCGTATTCATTTTTAGAGGTCAACCCGAGATTACAAGTGGAGCATCCTGTCACAGAAACTATTACTGGAGTAAATATTCCTGCAGTACAACTGCAAATCGCCATGGGCATTCCGTTGCACAAAATCCCACACATTCGCAGATTTTTTGCGCAAAGCGACGTTATGGGCGTTAGCTCGATTGATTTTGATACCGCGAAACCAATTCAACCGATTGGACACTGCGTAGCTGGGAGAATTACCGCCGAAGATCCAGATAGTGGGTTTAAACCGACATCTGGTGCCATTCACGAGTTACACTTTCGCACCATGCCTGGCGTAAACGGCAATTTTTCGATTGGTTCTGGAGGCGGAGGAGTCCACCAATTCGCCGATTCGCAGTTTGGACACATTTTCGCTCATCGCGAAACGCGAGAAGAAGCTTCAACTGCGCTCGTGCAAACATTATCCGAGTTCTCTGTGCGAGGACAAATCCACTGTAACGTAAAGTACTTGATGACTCTGCTCGAAAAAGATGATTTCAGGGCTAACGTCCACGACACGGCCTGGTTAGACGGCTTGATCGCGATCGGGGACCGAGCACCAGAACTTCCCGACCACGTCGTCATTGCGTGTGGAGCTGTTTTGAAAGCCTCAGCGGAGTCTAAAAAGCTCGAGGAGCAGGTTGCGCAGTGCTTGAGAAGAGGTGTCCCGCCGGAGCTCTGGATGGCAAACTTGAGCGAACACTCTTTCGAGCTCATATACAACGATATTAAATATTCCTTGAAAGTCTGCATGGGAAGTAAATCAAGTTTTTGCATTTACATCAACGACCAAATGCTCGCAGCGGAGTCCTTGCAACTCTTTGACGGAGGTTTGAAAATCATTTTGAATAACCGCTCTCATACTGTGTACCCGGAAGAGTCCAAAGTCGGGATGAAAATCCATATCGACGGATATCCTTGCTTTTTTCCGGAAGATTTCGACGCGACCAAATTGTGCGCGAATACCACAGGAAAACTATTGAAATTTCTCGTTCCGAACGGAGGAAGTTGTAAAGTAAACGAACCGTATTGCGAAATCGAGGTGATGAAGACGGTTATGCCGTTGATATCGACAACTTCTGGTATCGTCAGTCACGTTGCGCAAATAGGCAGCCAACTTGAGCCCGGGGACGTTTTGTGCGCAGTAGTGGTCGATGATCCAAGCTCTATGAAGCTCACAAAACCATTCAAAGGTGTCTTTCCGGTATCTAAACCGCGGAAGTTTACGGTGAGCGCGGCTGGATCACACCTGGATAAGTTTTCTAGAAATTCTGCGGCTATGATTCAACTCCTGCAAGGGTATCACTTCGACGGCGATCCATTGCGAGAGTTATTTGAAGTTTTGGGTACGATAGAACTCGTCCTCGAGGATTTCAAAGAGGCACGCGACGCGATCGCGAGTCGATTAGACGAAAAGACGATAAAGGACTTGCATCTCATCGCGTGCGATATTGAAACTTCGCAATCATCTCCGAGCGAATCGGCTCGATATACAAACACCGTAGCATCAGCGGTACAAAACGTTCGTAAAATAATACAAGAGAATGATACTACGTTTGCATCTTTGTCGAAATTCTGCGATCGTCACGAAGGTGGATTGCACTCATCAAAAGCTCGCGTGCTGACTGGATACATGGAAATGTTCTTGGATATTGAAGAGACTTTCTCGAGCTGCGCGAGCTTTGAAGACGCAATTATGCTTCTGAGAGAATCGCATCGCGATGATATTTTTACAGTGACTCAATACGCACACGCGCACGCGAAGTTAGAGCGCAGATCAGAACTGATAGTCACAATATTAGATTATGTTGCCGATAATGGATTTATGGATATCCACGCGTGCCATTCCGCGGTGCATAGATGCATGAACCTCGTTGGTCACAGACACGAGAAGCTATCCCAACGGGCGCGCGAAATTATTGTAAAGAAGCAAGAAGTCTCGAGACAATCCAGACGCGAAAAAATAGCCGCAGAACGATCGCGCGTGCGACGAGAAGAATCGTTCGCATCCTTCACGCAGCTTTCTTTGAACGAGTCTTTCGACACGCCAGGTGGAGGTGGGCATTCGCGCTCCAATTCACGAGGATTACGCAGCGCTGGATCGCTGTATGGAAGCGAAGTTGATTTACAATCCGTAGTTTCAGAAGATGACTCCTCGCTTTCTTACACCGGTGGAGGTGAATCGACGCCGACGAATAATACACCGTCAGGCTCTCAAACGTTCGCTCGAAATGTTGGAAGAATCTATTTGGATAAACAAAATACGCTTTCGCGATTGGAATCTTATGACGATATTTCAGAGATTGAAAACACGCACTTGCAATACAACTGGGACTCACTGTTCGACGGTGTATCTGAAACCGCGCGATTTGATGCCATCGAGGCGTTGTTTTCATCCACTGGAGTGGATTTGAAGAAGATTGCGGGTGCCGATCCGGAACCGTGCCGGACCGAAATGACGGTGACGAGCGTCAAGTTGAACGGTTCAGATTCTATCGTTTTGTTTGCGCCGTCTCTCGGGCAAGCGGTAGCAGCATTACCAGAAGCGTCGGATTTAAGTCCGCGGGAACTTGCTTTTGTCATTTCCTATCCCAGATTAGTTGGCAGAGATGAAAAGGAAGTTCGCGCGGCGGCGGCGGCTTTCGTCACAGGGCAAAACTTGGCGGGCGCATTTACTAGTACAATTACGAAAGTGAGCGTGACGCTTTTGTCATTGGATGCTCGTCCGCATCACTTTGCGTTCAAAAGATCTGGCACTGCAGCCTCGGGAGCCGATGGCTTTGATGAGATGTACGCCGCGAATGGTTTTTGGCCGCACGTAGCTTCTCACATGGAAGTCGATCGACTCGATCCTTTCGAGAAGATTGAATGCGTCGGAAAATTGAATTCCAGAACTCGGCAGCGTAATCCGAACTTTGTCACGCCTTCGGATTACTCCATCGGTGTTTTTCTCGCCGAAGAGACTCCAAAGAAGCCTGGACACAAGCAGCCGCAAAGAGATCGTCGCGTCTTCTTACGGGCGGCGGTGTACGATAAAGACTTACTTCTCGTAAATTTCTCACCGAACCCCACCCCCCGGCCGTCGAGGACATCTTATTCAGATTCCGGCATTTCAGCAGAAGAAACACCGTTTTTACCACCAGAAGATTCGGTTTTGGCAGATGTTTTAGGATCACTGGAGCTAGCCGTCGGTTCGCACAGAACGGCGTGGAATCACGTGTTTATCCATCTCGTCGGCGCCGACGACAAGTTAGATTTACCACACGTAGAAAGTGCCATCGATTCCTTCGTTAACTTAGCATTCGCGGATTTGAAGAGATTAAAAGTAGTGTGCGTAGAAGTGCGCGTCGGTGATTCTGGATCTGTCGTTGCTCTGAACACCTCCGGATTAAAGTTCAAGATTCAAACCTCCCTCGATCGGGGTGTACCGGAAGCGCATCCGCTCCTAAACGTTACGCAACGCAAAAGAATGGTTGCTCAAAACTTATCATCAACGTACGTGTATGACTTCCCGGAGATTTTTGCAAACGTGCTCCACGAAGAAGGTGGCTGTATCTCGTCAATTGTTGAACTCGCGCTTCAAGGCGGCTCTTACTCAGGCGGCGTATTGGGCAATAATGGTCCGACGTCACCGCGATCGTCGATTGGCTCGATTTTAGAAATCTTGCCCGGTCAGAAACGAAAGCTTGTGCCAGCGAACCGCCCTGCCGGTCATAACGATTGCGGCATGGTTTGCTGGAAGCTCACGTTAAATACGAAGGAGTATCCCGATGGAAGAGATATTATATTAGTGTCAAATGATATAACGCACATGTCGGGCTCGCTTTCGCCGCCGGAAGACGCCGTGTACAGAGCCGCCATGGACTTGGCAGTTGAGTTGGCTATACCGTGTGTCTACGTCTCGGCAAACTCTGGTGCACGCATTGGCCTCGACGAAGCCGTGAAAGCTGCATTTCAAGTGTGTTGGATAGACGAGAAAGATCCGCGCAAAGGATTCAAGTACATTTACCTCTCCGAAGATGATTACGAGATGCTCGGTGCAAATGGACGCGTGAAAGGAACGCGGTTACTCGAGAACAACGAAGTTCGCTACGCGCTTACGGATATTTGCGGTGGACAAGGTGTCGAGTGCCTTCAAGGTTCTGGCGAAATAGCTTCCGCGACCTCTCGCGCATACCAATCTACCGTAACTATTGCATACGTTACCGCGCGCTCGGTAGGCATTGGCGCGTATTGCTCGCGATTATGCCAACGCGTCGTGCAACACCAAGAGGCGCCGCTCATCTTAACTGGAGCGAGCGCTCTGAACAAAGTTTTAGGACGAGATGTATACACTTCAAACGCGCAAATTGGTGGCCCAAAAGTGATGGGTTCGAACGGCGTTTCTCATATGGTTGTTCCAGATGACGTTCAGGGCGTAAAAGCCGTGTTAAATTGGCTATCGTACGTTCCGGCGAGTATTGGCGGAGCACTTTCTTACTATCTCGATAACGACGCGGATGCTTTCGAAAGTGGCGGTGACTCTATCCACAGAACTTTGAGGTTTGATCCGGCAGCTACCAAGTCGCCGTACGATCCGCGCGAGATTTTGCGCGATTTTTTCGATACGAACTCGTTCACGGAAGTCATGCAAGATTGGGGTAGAACTGTCGTCACAGGACGCGCGAGATTGGGAGGATTACCCATAGGGTGCGTGGCGGTTGAAACGAGAATGGTGAACAAGACGATACCGGCTGACCCGGCGTTTCCTGGCGCTCAAATTGGCGAAGAGACCCAAGCTGGGCAGGTGTGGTTCCCGGATTCCGCGTTCAAAACCGCGCAAGCGATTGGAGATATGAACCGAGAAGGATTGCCGCTGATTATATTTGCAAATTGGAGAGGATTTGCGGGAGGCCTGCGCGACATGTACGGAGAGGTTTTGAAATACGGCGCGTGCATTGTCGACGCGCTGCGCGAGTTCAAGCAGCCGATATTCGTTTACATTCCTCGAGGCGGCGAGTTGCGCGGCGGCGCCTGGGTAGTAATTGATTCATCCATCAACCCCGAACAAATGGAGTTCTACGCGAGCGATGGCGCCAAGGGGGGCGTTTTGGAACCGGAAGGTATCGTCGATATCAAGTTTCGAAAAGACGATTTGGTAAAGACGATGCGTCGAACGGTGAAAAGCTTAGAACACAACAGTCATCTCCAGAAACAGCTCACGCCGACGATGAAACAACTCGCCGTTCATTTCGCTGCTTTACACGATACTCCGGGCGTCATGCTTCACAAGAGGGCAATCAAAGCAGTCGTTGAATGGGAAACGAGTCGGGAATTTTTCTCTTTGCGACTGCGTCGACGCGTCTGTGAAGAGCGCATAAAGAAGTATCTTCGCGAAAGTGCGAAGAGAGACATCGCGCCCGAGGAAATGCGAAGTTACCTCTCCGAACTCGAACACGTCATCGATGGCATTGTTGATGCCAAGAGCGGCTCAGTCGAACCAGAAAAAGTCACCTCGGTGATTGAATTCGCGATGCAGTTGTAATAGATATATTGAAAAGTGAAAATAAGCCACGATACTATATTATTCATTGCTCCCTTCTTCTTTATCTTCTTCTATCGCGTTCGATGACGCACCACTATCGCTTTCTACTAAATCATCCATCTCCACAACCATCGTCATTCCAGGACTGAACATTACGAATGCAACTACCGATG